>Ga0116231_10000277_pt1 | contig 80140 bp, 61 predicted proteins | sample S1TSphgellanicum_2_FD_89695 | JGI IMG/M metagenome (GOLD analysis project Ga0116231, IMG submission 89695) | Host-associated microbial communities from peat moss isolated from Minnesota, USA - S1T2_Fd - Sphagnum magellanicum MG | ecosystem: Host-associated > Plants > Peat moss > Unclassified... | reverse complement strand
TGTAAACCCCCTTCATAATCAAGTCCATTTGGCACATTCTTGTTTGTGTCACACATTTTATTTCATTTTATTCTGGTAACCATCCATTTTAGTAAAAAACACCAATTTTTTTAGAGTCACTGTAACACTCATTAGTAGCACAAAACATTTGCAAAACTTTTTTTAGAAATGTGATTATAATCGAAAAATCTAGAGCAAATATTAGGATTTTGTAAATTGTAATTCTTTTTGGCAATATTAGTGTTGCTTCGTGTTCAAATTATGCAAATTAAAAAAAATGAATGCAGTTGCAGAAAAAAAAAAAAAAACAACTTTCTAATGCAATCTAATGCAAACAAGCAAAAGATATGCAAAGTTGCGAAGAAAATAAAAAATTTGAATTAAAAAAATCTAGTTGACAAGATACACAAGCTAAAAGTCTCGATTGTCTTGCACACAATAATGATCTAAGTTGTTCCAGAATTTAACAACTCAAAAGTGGAACTCACAAGTTGATCAATCTCGTTCGGCAGTTGCGTAACTTACTTCCTGGAATGGAATCTCAGCGACTCCACTCTGCAGCTGCTGAGTCTATCATGAATATCCCCATAATTTCTAGCCAAGTTGTAAGTAGTCACTGCAATAATACAGTAGATTTTAGTGTGACACACTTGTTGCGTACTACCCAGACTCGAGACCTCTCTCTCTGTCTCTCTCCTCATGTCTCTTGTCCAGAAACCTCATGTCTCACCACTGACATACTCGCGGACTGTGGGTTTCATTACTGAGTTCCGGAATTGTGGTTCAGTCGAGAGGATTGTCGGAGATCAACCAGGTCTTGTTCTATACTTATGTTAGTCTGACACATGAGAAAGGTCTAGTACACCAGCTAGCTTTCTTGAAAGGGGCATAAGTAGTACTTAAGTAGTGGCGGTGGCGGGAAGCTTTGGTTGTTTTTTTCTTTTTTCCTGTTTTTTTGTGTGGGTGCTGATCTTGTTGATGCAGAAGTACTACTTCGTCTAGTTCGGTTTAGAGCTGGGAGATTAAACGGCCGGGGAAATCGAATCAACTGAGGGGGGTTGCTGCTGCAGTGAGTGTTCTAGTACTACCTTGGGGCTTCATGTGCAGATGAATATAATCTTGGTCTCATGTTTGATCAGCTCACAATTCATAAATGGAGCGTATGCTGTTGTTATTGTTGCGGCCAGTGAACAAGCTTGAATATTATTATGCATTCATTCGGGTTGTGAAGCTTGAACATGTACATGCATAATAACATAGTGGGGTCAGCTTGTAGCTAGCTCGCTGCTCGATAATTATAAAGGACGCATCGTAGTACTGTAGAGCGCGAAACCCAATGTTTGACAGAGTTACATGAAGTGTTTTCTTCATTTCAAGAGCTTGAATTTATAAGACACAACAGACGCATGAATATTGGGGGCACATAATTAGGCTCTCTTTCCAATAGGCTGCTGTGATCACAACACATAGGTTACGGTGATCACCGTTACAAACAGTAACCTAAAGGAAAGCCACTGACATAGGGCCTCGTTTGTTGCTGTAAGGACAGTTGCTAGAAGAGTAGTAACTTATGAACCTTCGAAACCTGGGTCGAGGTTTATGAAGCTCCTTTTTTATTGCAGAAATGCAGGGCGATACCCCACGAAGTGCTGATTGAAAGGTTTCTTTGGTGACCATTTGCAACTCTTCGAAGAGGTATCAAAGTCGATGTCCAGGACTCGTTTGCGATATTAGCAGAAGATTTGTGAACATTAGCCTCTGAAATTCTTTCCAATTCCTGATCAGACCTACTTGTCGGCCTCCACGATCGATAATATTAAGCACAATGCGAGAAAGGCCGCGAGAAGAGATGCAGATGGTTGTGTGTGTACTCGCCCTGCTCAGCAGCACCATGTTGCTGCGAGCTGTAACGTCGTTGGGACCTGCTGATTCATGGGAAGTGTTAATCGAAAACGCCGGCGTATCGGCGATGCACATGACGCTTGCGCATACCAACAAGGTGATCATGTTCGACAGGACCGACTTCGGGGCCTCGCAGATCAGACTCGCGGATGGCTTCTGTCGCCGCGACCCCCTCGACAAAGCTCTGCATGTAGACTGCTGGGCACACTCCATTGAACTCGACATCGCCACGAAAACAATCCGAGCTCTGACAGTCCGCACGGACACATGGTGCTCCTCAGGTAGGGATGGAATTTTCTCTAATTCTTTTCCAATTTCAGTTCTATTTTGTTGTGGATCGCGATCCTTTCGGAGATAGCTGCTTCTTTTGTGTGAACATTCTCGGTTTCTACCCTTGAAAACTCGATTCATGCCTGAAACTAAAGCATTTTTAGATCGTAGACATGCTTTCCATGGTGTTTCGTTGCATGGTAACCATAAATTGACGCAATGCTCGTGTTTTTCTGTGTGCATCATATGATCAGGTGCATGGCTAGCGGGTGGAAACCTGACTCAGACCGGCGGATGGAACGATGGTGGGCGGGTGGTGCGCACAATTGGGGGTGGCCCCACAGACGACTGGCATGAGCTTCCCAATTCGCTCGCAGTACCAAGATGGTACTCTTCCGACCAAGTCCTGCCGGACCAGCGAGTGATCGTGGTCGGAGGTCGCCGCCAGTTCAATTACGAGTTCGTTCCCAAAGCGGCGGCAGGAGAGGGCGCCATCGACTTCCCGTTCCTGGCAGAGACCAACGACCCCGGGATCGAGAACAACTTGTACCCGTTTACGCACCTGAGCCCTGACGGCAACCTCTTTGTTTTCGCCAACCAGAAGTCCCTTCTCCTCAACTACCACACTGGTGCAACCGTGCGCACATTCCCGCCTCTCGCCGGTGGGCCTCGCAACTACCCTTCATCCGGGTCCTCTGTGCTGCTTCCCATTTCCGCTGCAACTGGGTAATCGCTTACTTGTGTGCTTCTTACGGTCTCTTTCCATTAGGCTGTTGTGATCACACTTACACACACTATCTTCTGATCACAGCTCAGCCTAATGGAAAGCCATGGAAATGGGGTCTTTTTTCATGCTGCATGAATAGGCACTGGAAAGCTGCAACTGGGGGCAGTTGAAAATTTGTAGATAATCAATGTTAGAAACTCAGGAAACATTTCATATGTAAGGAACTATCTAGATAATTTTTTAAAAACAGACGTTTGAATTAAAAATCATAGATATATCAATCTTATGATGATTTATAGGTTGACTCATAATTCTTGCATTCATCAATGCCTGACGAATATAGCTCTAAAACTATTCTGAGCAGAGCTATTGGACACAGAATAACGAAAAGCTTGTTGTTAGGGTCTAGAATCTGTGATCAGGGCAGCTTGATGGAAAGATGTCCTTAGCATAATCTAATCCTATATCTGGATAATGTCACTCTTATTCCTGTTCCACTGCAGTACCTGATCATTTTCTTTTCTGAAAAAGAGACAGCTTGCTGCACATGACTCTAAACAGGTACAAGACGGCTGAAGTCATGATCTGCGGAGGAGCGCCTCCGGGCTCATATCCCAATGTAAGACACGGGATATTCGCGAGTGCACTAGACACCTGTGGAAGATTGGTCATCACAGATCCAAATCCGCAATGGGTGATGTCGGTCATGCCGTCAGCACGTGTGATGGGAGACATGCTGATTCTACCCACAGCCGAGATTCTCATTATCAACGGAGCACAGCGAGGAACTGCTGGCTGGGAGCTTGCAAGGGAGCCGAATTTTGCCCCCGTCCTCTATAACCCCGTCACCAACCGTTTCCACGTCATGTCACCATCCACAATCCCTCGTCTCTACCACTCCACTGCAAACGTGATGCCAGACGGGTCCATCCTTGTGGGCGGCAGCAACCCCAATTCAGGATACGAATTCACGGGTGCTCTTTTCGCCACTGAGCTGCGGATCGAGAGATACAATCCTTATTACCTCGCCCGTGGATACGATGGTCGTCGACCAGAAATAATTGCTATCAGCAGCAGCGCACCAGGATATGGGGTAACTTTTACTGTCACATTCGCGCTTCCCGTAGCTGAAGCACCCAATGCAGTTGCCTGGCATCTGTACGCACCTCCATTCACCACCCACACTTTCTCACAGAACCAAAGGATGCTGGTACTCGCATCAACACAACCCGTTGTAGCAGCAACAAGAAGATCAACAACTGCAAGAGCTGCAGTTGGAAATGATATAAAACTAAATGAGTTCATTGCAATTGTTACAGCACCGCCGAATGCAATTCTAGCTCCATCGGGGTGGTACTTGTTGACGGCGATCAATCAAGGCAGTCCAAGTCCTTCCTGGTGGATACATATTGGCTAGGCTAGTAGTGATGATCAGTGTAGGTGATGATGATTTGGGCATAAAGTTTTGGCTTGAACTTGACCCAAAGTCTGAGTGACATCCACAGTGTTGTGTGCATATAGTGAAACGCTATATTGATGGTCAGTTTCTGTGGGCAAGTGTTGAAATCAATTAATTTTAGGATTCGAGACCTGTTGTTTTTGTTTCTGCACTTGAAGAAGTTAGAGATTTTTTTAATGGTTTGCTACATGGGTTCTCAAATATTTTGATTTTAATTTTTCTAAAATTTTGTCTTTTGTTAACTAATTATCGTTTCATTATTATAGTTAAATTTCATATGATATTTTGAGATTACCACTGAGTGGAGTTATAATTTTAAATTTGAATTAGATTTTGTCTCCATTCCTTTTTAATTACAAAGATTCTTTTATTCTCATATGAAATGTGAGGTATGGCTCATTCGGACCAATTTTCACATTCTCATTGCTTCAATTTAAAACTTCTAAAATACTCATTTGTTCATTTATATGAATTAAAATATTCAATTTAATTATTAAACAAAATTCCCATGAAAGATTTGAGGATTCTCTTCATCCAATTGTGAAATTAATTTTCAGTCAAGCTGACAAGAAAGTAGAGTATGATGAATGGGCTTGAGCCTTGATCCAGAGAAGTACATGCAATTTACATGACTTCTAAGGGAAGCTTAATATAGTTTGAAATTTGAGCCAGCCAAAACGAGCAGAGTCATTATGCCATGAGCTGCTTGTTCCCCTTGTTCCAAAGTTCTAAGATTATACCAAACACTGGATTTTTCCCTTGTTCCAAATTCCTAAAACTAAATTTGGCATCAGAATTTGTCCCCTTCTTCCGAAGACCTAAATTTGCATGAAGCTTTCATTGAGAGCATAGGTTATTAACTAGGCGATTTAAATTTTTTTTACTGGTATGAATTAGCAAGTGGGTGCAACTGTGATGTAAATGTTTTAAGTGCATGCATGGACTGGAGATTTTTTCAAAGTGCAAATTGTTCCCAAATTTCCATGCCATAGATGTAAGTTATTAAGTTTTATGGTGTTCTGTGCTCTCATCACCAATTCATTGTCCTCTCTCATCACAGGTAGCTGATCTGAAAGCTGTAGTTCGCTGAACTGGAATTTGTAAAGAACACATTCTTATGTGAACCCAAATCCTCTTTCGCACATGCACCTCATCTTCTTTAGGTGAGGCACCATTCCATAACTGCAATTACAGTACAAATACATAATTTGTGTGACTGCATTGTTGCTTAGTACTAGCGGGGTTCACATAAAGTTTGCCCACAACAAGTACACCAGCTTTTTACCTCTCATGCCAATACTTGTCACTAACATGTACACAATGAAGTTAAATACTTCATCTTCAAGAGCAAAAAAATTTATCTCATGCTAGAGTGCACAGACTTCAGACTCAGCATTGGTGCTTGAAAGCAACAGCAGACACCGACACCATTTCTCTTGCTTTAAACTTGTCCAGTGCTTACACAAGTGGAACTTATTATGAATGTTATGTGAGTCTTTCATTTTGTTAATAACCTCAGCTTCTGGGTTCTATCAGTTTTAGACACCAAATTGTCAGAATCACAGACTCAATCATGTATTAGTTAATTTCAAATTTTGAAAAGTTCAAAATTAACAATTAATCATTTGAAAATTAAAATTAAAAAAAAAATCATTTAGGAACCACCAAATGATGAAACAACAAATGTTAATAATATTTTGTTTCACTAGATAATTCAACAAATAAATGTTAACAATGTTTTGTTTTAAATTTGATTTGGGTACTATGGCTGTAAACTCTTTACACAAGGGGCTATAGGGAGCATATGTACAGGAGTGACAATAGCCCTGGATGTAGGGAAGTTACAACCATAATGCCTTCAATGGGAGTTTTCTGTCAAACAAAGACCCTAGGAGAGAATTACCGTGTAAGAGCCCTCCCACTCTTAAGGATTAGGCCAGTAAGAACATTCAACTCCTCGGTCCTATGATACACTTATATTTAAGTTCATGATAGCATTCACATCATGCTTTCTGATGATGATGAAAGCCGAAAGGTGGTGGGCATTCTCAAAACACAGGGTGGGCCTCACCTATGGCCTTGTCCTCAGCTCCGTATTTAGGGAATGTCCCCACTTTAGGGTTTTCCCCTACACTTGCATTGAGGATTGATAGCCAGAGCAAATCAAACATATACCTAGATTTGCTTCCTAGTATGGAAGATGTCCATCGAAGAGTATCACATGTTTGAAGGTGATGGAATGCATGAACTAAAATGAAAAGTTGGAATGATTCAATCTCTAGATTTGTCAAGAAGAAAGAAAAAAAAGAGGAAGACGAACATTGGGTATTCACCTCCATTTGAGAAATAGGCCCCTCAAAGAAAAGAAAAGAAAATTTCTGAACTAATTTCAGCTTTCATAAATACCTATTAGCGTTTTCATTGGATGAATATTTGTCACTTGACGACCAAAAAAAAAATCCAATGCAACTCCTACAAAGAATTTTGTGAAAAAAATGCGAGAAAGTCGCTAGATTTCTATGAAATTTTCTACCTGTTTGATCCTTTTTCTTCCTTCTCATTTCCCCAAATTGCTGTGTTTCAATTGCGAGATGCTCTACTTACAGCCATGACGTCTTCGCTCCTGTGGCTGCTGCTGTGCCTTTTGCTGCCTGCGCTGCTTCTGAACCTCATCACATTCCCATCCTGCTCTCCGGCTCCGACCGTTGGCACTCCGTCGTCTTCCTCTTCTCTCAAGGTGGCGGTGGTGGCAGATCTGCACCTGGCCGGTCCCGGCACTCATTGGTTCGATCGTTTTCGACGCGAGTCTTTCCTGCAGTCCACGTTCCGGGTACTTCATCCAACTTTCTCTCTTCTTTGATTTCCCCACCCCCCCTCTCCTCTTCCATTTCTTTCCGGTGTTGGTTGGTTGGAGCGTTTCTCACTCTGCACAAGTAGCAAAAATGAAGGTCAGCGGAACCAACTAGATAGTAGTTCAAAGCCTAATGGAAGCCCTGTGAAGAGGAAAGGCCGCAGGAAATTCAGCCGAGATTTCTCTTTTGAAGTGTGCTTTCTCTATCAGTCATCCAATCTGTGGAGGCTGAGGGTTTACCACAAAGCTCTAGACTTGGCCCTGATGCTCAAGCTTTGGTTTGTGCCCCCCTATTTCTAAGCCCTGGTCTGTAACCCTAATTTTCAAGCTCTGTGATGAATGTTCATACAGAGCTTCATGTATCTGGTACAAACACACAGCAATGTGGTTGATGATTGTTGTGGTTGGCTGGTGCAGAAGATTTATTGGAAGCTGAAGCCAGATGCACTGGTGGTATTAGGAGATGTTTCAGATGCTGGTCGCAAATCAAATGATGCTCAGTGGGATGCAGTAGTGTCAAGGTTTCGGAGTGTGATAGGTCCATTTGTGAAAGGGCCTTTGCAGGTAGTTGTTGGCAATCATGATGTTGGTGATCACCATGACCAAGGCATGCAAGTGCGCTTGCCCCGCTTTGCTGCTTCATTTCCTGGATTGGATCCCACATGCTGCAGCAGATATAACTGGAAGCTTATAGACTTCATCTCCCTGAATGCCATGGCCATGCAGGGCGACCGCTGCTCTCTCTGTTCTGATGTTGAGAAAGTTGTTGAAAAACATTCTGTTCCTGTTCAGCAGCATGGTCAGAACAGATCTCATAATAATAGATCCGGCCCTGTGCTCCTATTACATCTGCCATTGTATCGGGAAGATGATAGTGCTTGCAATTCACTAGATGTCCCACGCTGTGCGCCATGGCATGACTTGGAAGGTAGCTGCTTGGGAGTTATGGCATCTCCTCCACTGTATATTCTCTCACCCCTTCCAGAAATCTCTCAATGTGGTGATGATCATGTTTTGATTGCTATCCCAGGTCTGTTATTTGCTTTCACATGGGTTAACAAAAAGTTGTGCTTTCAAGGGTGAGATTTCCTGTTGTCCCCTGCAATCTTCAATTAACATCTGTGCACCTGAGGTTGGTGGCAGTTGCATCTTGTTCTCTGTGAGTACGGTTTGAGCACATGTTTGAAAGTACTGGATGGCAGGGTGGCTACTCCAGAGGAGCCTTACAAAGTTGGGCAGGATGTTCTGCCTCCTGATGTTTCCAAATATGTACTAGAAGCACTCAAACCTCGGTGGGTTTCTTATTTTTGATCCCCATTCATGCTGCAAATGAGAATTTGTTGTGATCTTCTATGCTGAAAACATGACCTCATGTCACCAACTAGAAGGAAAGTTATGGAACCAGAATTCTGCTGCACCAGTTCTGATTTGGTTCAGCAGTAATGAGTTCTGTGTTATTTCACACATACTCAGGTCATTGGTCCTGTGTTTCTCGCACTGACATCCATCTTTTGTGTCACATCCTAAAGTACAGTTTGCATGGCCCCAGGTAGATTTATATGCAGTAAAAGACAATCTGATAAAGTTCTCCAGATGGTTGTGGTCTCTGATGTGGTACTCTAGTCTAGCATTTGGAGGATATTGAAGCTAATGACCAGACTAAATAACTAGGTCTCTTGAAGATTTTGTGTGCAGATAGTGTTCATGAGATTGTAATTCTTTGCTGCCAAGAGACTGAAATCATATGTAGGCAGACTACTCATTGAATATGTTGCTGGACTAATTGGATCTAAGAAACTGGCAGGCTGGTGTTGAATGGGCATACACACCGTTGGTGTGATCGCATTCATGAAGATGGGACAAGAGAGATAACAGTGTCCTCCCTGACCTGGCGCAACCGTGATGATCCCAGCTTTGTCATTGCCACCTTTGATGCAAATTCAAGCATACACATACAACATTGCATGTTAGCTCATGAGTCAACAGTGCTCACCATCTATCTCATGCAGGGTGTGTCCATACTCATTTGGGTGCTTATAACAGGTTTTGTGGCCCATCAAAGACATAGGAGCAAAAATACAAAACCTGAGTGATTGCAGATGAGCCCATGTGCCTGAGCAGACTAATGTATTTGTTATGCAGTTTCTGATGTCTACAGACCATGTGGCGTTTTTCTTCTGTGAAAATCAAAGGGTGAAGAGTATGACCCTGCAGCCATCCAGGTGTGTGCTATGTGTTGTCAGTGGAGCTCAAGTGATTGTTAGCAAGCCAACATGCCTCCAGAAGCTGCTTTGATGTTTCTGCTTCTTGTGCATACAGAAGTGTTAAGCTACCTATCTCAGCATTTACATTCATTTCAGCTGCTGAACTTGTCGGATTGGCAAGTTCTTTGGGGCAGCATGATTGGTCATCATCTCAATCTTGGATGTCACCAGCTTATGAGGATACAGCCATACGTAGTGCTGAAGAAGATACCATGCTCAATGGGCCGGTTCTTGCTGGCTGCATTGTATTGGTCAGGGGATGTCTCTGTTCAGAGCTTCTACTCAGAAAGCTTCTGTTGCTATGAGAGTTATCCGCTTTATGTTTCTCTATAGCAGTAGAACAAGAGTCAGATCAAAATCCATCAGCAACGAGAAGATCAAATGGACTTGGCATCAAGACAGCAGCCATCTGCTGAGAGTGATGTAGCATATTGGCTGATTTGCAAACCCAGTTGTGTTGCATGGTCAACTATGTTTGTCACAAGGTGAGAATAACTACAAAATGATGTGTCTTCACGTTATTGAATACAAACAATTTGTACTTACTGACAGGTAATCCCATTCTGCAATGGTTAATTGTTTTGGCATGAAGCTCTTTCAAAGTGCCATCTGGTTGTTAAGTAGTTGTACTCATTTTATCATATTGAGGGTCTTGTAGATGTATGCAGGCTGCATTTGCTATTGTAGTATGTCCACCCTTATTGAACCCTTTGACTGTTGTGTGGACAGCTTTATATTGGGGCTCTGTTCTGGCATGCTGCCTTTCACACTGGTAACCATCTTACAAAACACGAGCCCCTGATTTTGTTTGATTGTTCGCACAGTTTTCTGGGATGGGTTGTACCATGATTGAGGCCTTCACAAATGTTTATTTGGTGATGGAAAAGGGCAATTTGAAGGACCCAAGACTAGTAAGCTCATAGAGCATCCCTACTCATATTGGGTACCTAGGCTTGCATTAGTATTTCATGCATCTATTACTAATTTACACATTCCAAGCCTCACCCATAAACTTGAAAGTGGGAGATCACTAATAGTAAAGTAAGTGAACCAATCAGATAATTTGGCCAATGAATAATAATGGAAGACTGTGCCAACGGGACCAATCAAGCAATCTAGTGAATCCATGTTAGAGGAGATGCTTTTATGGAGGTGAACAATAGGAAATGTTCAGCATGTTGAGCCTTGCATATTTTCAACATGCATTCCCGATTGTTACTAAAGAACCCAACATGGTGTTTGACCAGAACCAACATGAAGGCAAGAATTGTGCATATTTGAATTAGCCCTATGAAGGTGATGGTCAGCACTAGTGTTGGGTTGGTATATTGATACTAATATATCAGTTGAGTAAGGGTTAGTATATGTGTAGGGTAATGCCCGAGGGTTAAAGTGTTCAGGAAATAATTGCCCACGAGGTCAGAGTTGAGGGCAATTGTTTTGAGAATGACTTGGCTTTGAAGGCCTTATTTGGCATAAAAACTAATGCCTTTTTTTCTTGTGATACCCATCAAGTATCACATGAAAAAAAAAAGGTAAGTGTTTTGGAAAACAAAATGCCTGTGTCTATGGGCATTTTGTTTTTGCAAACACTTGCACGGAATGGATGCCACATTACGGTGGATAAATGTTTGTCCACATACATTGCATTTGTGGGTGGAGGTAATCATGTTTTTGAAACATACCTTTCAGGTGAAGGTATATGACCTTTGAAAAGTCTCCAATTCAAATAAGAATTAAGGCCATAAAAGTTTGGAACATATAAGGTAACAGAAAAATTTCAATTATATGTGAATATTTACATTTACCTTAATTGAATTTGGAACATATAATGTAACACAAAGAATATATGGCACAATATACACCACATATTGTACATTGTAATGGATGAAACAATGAAGTTTACTACACACTTGTACGGCTTTACCATGGCTTCTTTTTTCTTTTTTTTGGTGAGAGAAATCACATTCTCTTGTTTTGTTGATGTTTTCAAAAAAGTTGAGAAATGTGGTTTTTGCTCAAATTTGGAACTTTCGAGAACCATGGTTGTGAACATTAGGAATTGACCAGAGCAGCTTCTAATACCCACCCCAACACTGGTTTCAACTAATTTTAGTCTAATTAGTTAGTGCAAATTACATAGCAAAGCCAAACTGCAATCAAATACCTAATGATGCATTAATAAAGCTAGAATCATGAACTTTTTTGCCTAGTAGATATTTCATTTCCTTGTACAGTTAATGAGCGGGGATTAATTAACATGGTCATTAATTTCATGACAAGTTTGTCACTTGAATGAAAATTAAATCAGTGGTCTTCTTCCTTTTCAATTTTGTAAAATGCAGAGAAATTCCTAACCATCCAGAAGAAAATTTAGCCAACTTTGGGTATAACCCTGATATGAAACTAAAAAAATAAAAATGAAAATCCTTTTATATTCTTGGGTACCTATTGGAACCTATAATACAAGTTTGGCAATTTGGAAAAAATTTCTAGATATATGGCGAATTTGAGGCCATTATTTTCCAATGAAACCCTGTGTGGAGGTTGAAATCATGTTTTCCAGGTCAAAAGAAGTGAGAGAGTTCGCCAGAAAAATAATCACTGCATTAAATATTATTATTGCCATGTGTGGGTTGAGCAATTGTTTACGTATTCTCATTAAAATGATTTATCCATGTTTGAGAGTTTTTTTTGGCGAACTTTTGCACACCGGCAATCGATGCACCTACCCATTCTAGCCAAGAAACGTGTGTAGAGATGCTCACACACAAGCGTCTGATACAGAATAGAATAGAAACAGTATTGAAACAGAATAGAATCCTTTGTGCTTGAGGAGCGAGCAAGCGAACCAAAGACAAGAAGAAGGAGAAACGCGAGAGAAGAGAGGAGGCAGGAAGAAGAGGAGGGAGGTGGAGAACGAAGCTGCCAAAAACAGCACCTCGTGGAAGCGGTGCAGTGCGGTCACCCGAGCTCATACCGCTGCGGCCCCACCACATTCTTACTCTAGTCCAAATTTGTAAACGTCACACAAAGTGCGCTTGCTCGCTCGATCGCATCTGCGCGCTTGTCAGTGCTCAGAAGAAGAGAGAGGTGGCTTAGGGTTTGGAGAAGGAGGCCGGGCCCGCCATCGCCGCTGTCCTCCTGCAGCGCCAGCTCGCTGCAGCAGGAGCGGGTGGGTTCGTCACCTGGTACCCTCCTCTGCCCTCTCTTTCGTCGGGCTACCCGCCATTTTAAATCCTTTTTTTATTTTTTTTTATTTTTTAAAGATTTTGAAGATGGGGATTTCTCTATAAGAAATTTCCATATTTGGTGTTTGGATGTGAGCCTTCTAAAAATTTTTGTCGAAGCAATGGTCGAGTACGACGCATCACAATTTCACCCTCGCAGTCTGAAATTTGTTCTGAGCCTTAACAGCAAACAAGCCTAGGTCGTTTGCGCGCTTTATAACCTGTCAGGAAAAACAAAGGTAGAACAACATTTAGCAATTGTTGACCATTTTTTTGAAACACCTAGCTTGAAGTTTGAGAAAAGCCAGAAGGCGCAAAATGACAATGATGACAAGTTCAACACCCTGCTGGAACGTGCTCAAAAGAAGATCGAAGCACAAATTGCACAGTCGCAACAAATCTTTGAGCAGGTCACCAACAACTCTGGAACGTATCACAGCAGCCCAACAAATAGCTCTTACTACCAGTCATGACAATGAGGTTACAAAACAGCTTGTTAAGGAGGTGGTGGAGGAGTCAGGGGGAAAGTGGGTGGACGTTGTGAAGAAGATGGGCAAACAAATGGACAACTTTGTCAGCCAAGGTGAGGCCAGGGAACGCTCCACACGCGCCTGTAACGCATGTATCATACAATTTGACGAAACAGAAGGTGAGACATCACAACACCTGCTAGCCAGGTTCTACAAGGACAAATGAAGCTAGCCATCAAAGTTGTGGCAGCAGTGCGCCAGCCCCTCAGCAAGAGAGTGGAGACCAAGTCTGGGACTAGACGCACACGAGCTGTACTTGTTACTTTTGCTACAGCTAAGGACAGAAAAGTTGTCTGTTAAAACCGTGTAGCTCTAAAAGGTACCCGCTAAGGCCTGGAAAAGGATTTGACCAAACAGCAGCAAAAGCAAAAGAGGGCATCATGACATATGTTCGAGAAGGCCAAAGTGGAAAAGAAAAAAGCTTACTGGCATGGCGCAAACCTTTACATCAATGACACCAAAGTCACGACGCAGCACTAAGGGCGCTGGGACCAAAGAGCGTTACGAATCTCCCTGTGGAACATCCATGGGGGGACAAACACGAAGCTAATTACCAGTTTACATATACAGAGATTGTTTGACGACTCAGATGTTGTTGCATTGACTGAAACACACTTGTTCCCTGATGAAACACCATTGCATATGCCTGGTTTCCAATGTTTACACAATCCATGCCCTGTATGTGACATGAGCTCAATCAGAGCAGCTGTGAAGCATAGTGGTGGTGTTGTAGTATTTGTGAAGGACTCATGGTCAGATTGTGTATCCCTATGGAAACAGAGCACAGATGGCACTAGGTTGTGGCTGCAATTCCAACGCTCGGGGGCTGCACCGTTGTTTTTGGCCGTAGTGTATGCTCCACCCAAAGGGTCCACATATGCTGATGAAGGCTTGTTTGATAACATTATTGCAAAGATCAGCATGATTCAAGATCTTGGGGGCAATATTTTACTGATTAATGATTTCAATGCATGGACCAATGCAGCTGACGACTATGTTGATTGTTGTTACTTTACCGACCACATGCCTGACATGTTGCCATTAGGGAATGACTTCCCAGAGGTTTTACCTGAGCGACATAACTCGGACAAGGGGGGGTTGAAGGCTGGCACAATGAGTTCTAAGACCTTTGCCGTTCCTCGGGATTGTTCATTCTCAATGGCAAGATCGCAGGCGATGAATAAGGGGAATGCACTTGTTTTGCCAATGGCGACTCCAGCCTTGTGGATTATATGGTCGCATCACCTACTTTGTTTAATTGTGCCACATCACTTGTTGTACATAAATGCCCTTTATTTTGTGGAAAAAGGTGTGATTCCGACCACAAGCCACTTTCAATCAACCTGTAGTTACCTTGGCAACATGTGGCATTAGCAACTTCAGAATCACATGCAAACATTCGTCGTTTCAAACATGATGCTAACAAGTGTTCACAGTATTGTCAGCACTTGCAACAACAGATTGTCTGATGCACAGCACATATGAGTGACACAGACAATGCTGACATGGTCGTGCAGTTGTTGCAAGACTACATCTATAACGCTGCTGCGGCTGTGCATGGCTACCCTGCGGCACGTGCCAGTACATCACAACATCATCATCAACCATGGTTTGATACTAAATGTCACAACAAGCACAAGGAAGTATCTGCATATGCAAAGCTTCATCCTGACAACCATCTAGTACGCGAACAGAAGAAGCAACTTAAGCAGTTACTGCATCGTAAGAAACGCACATACAAGAAGCTACAAGGCCGACAGTTGTGTGCACTAGCAAAGACCGATCCAGCTAGCTTTTGGAAACAGTACTCTAAGAGCAAGGAGCGATCTGTGGCTATTAGCAAAGCCGACTTGGTTGCTGGCTTCCAGAAGTTGCTGGAAGGATAATGCCCTAGTAATACGGTTGGGGGGCAGGGCGGCTCTACAGATCAGGTGGTCTCGAGCCTATCACACCCTTTTGCAAGTGATGATAGCAGCACACTAAACTGTGACATAACCTTAGATGAGATTGCGCAAGTGATGAGGAGATTCAAGCGCAACAAGTCTGCTGGCTTAGATGGCATCAAAGCAGAGTTTTTGCTAGATGCTAGCGTTATGTTGCATGTATCATTACAGATTGTGTTCAACAAGCTGTTACAACAAGGTTATTCAACAAGCCTGTCTACTAGAGTCATCCATGCATTGCACAAAGGTGGTGATGCCTCGCAATTTGAAAATTACAGGGGAATCACAATGGGTCCTGTACTAGCTAAGGTGTTTGCCATGATTCTAGAGGCATGGTTGAGCAGCTAGGCAGAAGAGAGGGGCCTATGGGCCAGGGGACAGGTTGGTTTTAGGAAAGACTTCCGCACCACAGATAACCTATACATTTTGCGAACGCTCATTGAACAGAGCACTCACAAACGCAAAAAGGTGTATTGTTGTTTTGTGGACTTCCGCAAAGCTTTTGATACAGTGCCTCGGGACTTGCTATGGCAAGTGCTGGCTAAGATGGGAATTGTGGGTCGCTTCATACAGTGTTTACAAAGCATGTACAACCAGGACAGCGTCAAAGTTATGCATCCAACAGAAGGGCTATCAGCTCGGTTCTCATGTGGCATTGGGGTCAAACAAGGCTGTCCACTAAGCCCACTGCTTTTTGGACTCTACCTTGATGGACTTGAGAAGCATCTAGATGCACTTGTTGGTGACAGCCCGCCATAGCTGGCAGACACAATAGTCAAAGTACTACTGTATGCAGATGATTTGGCATTGATGTCAGAGACCCCACAAGGGCTACAGAAACAAATAGATGTTTTGTTCGAGTTTTGTGTTGAACGACAATTGGTCATCAATGTGAACAAGACCAAGGTGGTGGTGTTTGAGAAATGCCGCAGTGCAGCACCAGAGTTCACATACAGAAGGACAACCATCGAGTGGGTTCAATCATTCAGATACTTGGGCTTATAGTTACATAGTACAAGAGGCATGGTAGTAGCCATAGACAAATTAATTGCTACTAGGAAGAAGGCACTATTTGCATTATGTCGCAGATGTAATGATCTGAGCATAACAGATCCGGAAGTAATGTGCCAATTGTTCGACTCACTGGTACACCCAATACTGAGCTATGAATGCGAAGTGTGGACAAGTTGTACAGGGGCGAAAGGGTTGCAACAAGTAGAGCAAGTACACAGAATGTTCCTGAGAGGAATATTAGGGGTCAATAAAACAACAAGCACTTTTGCTGTGTTGGGGGAGTTTGGAAGGTATCCATTAGAATATTTCTGGTGGCAACAAACTCTCAAGTATTACGATAGACTACGGGAGTCCACACCCGATCGCCTGCTGTACTGTGCCTACCAGACCCAGCTCCAGATGCTCAGTGTCCTCAATGATAACCAACAGTGTTGGCTCCGGAACGTGCAGTTGTGGCTTAACGACCAAGGGGTTGGGGTTCTCTATACTAATGTCAAGTGCGCTATAGCAAGTGCACAAGCTTCTTATCTAGAATCCACTTATGGTGAACAGGCTAGAGCCAGAAGTAACAGATTACGTACATACCAACTGATGAACGTGAGCTATACAACAGAATCTGGGTACTCATATGCACATCAGAGTTATTTGCAATCGATCACAAATGTTCAGCTCAGGCAATCTTTGTCAAGGTTCAGATGCTCCAACCATCGTTTGGAGGTAGAATGTGGCAGGCATGCAAAGCCTGAGAGGGCACCGAGGAGAGATAGGGTTTGTCGCATGTGTCCCCTCGGAGCTATTGAGGATGAAGACCACCTGCTGTTAGTGTGCCCAGCTCACCATGACATTTGGTGCAAGTTTGGTCAACAACTAGGGAAACAGTTGACCCCGTGCAGCTTACTGCCTGAACTGATGCATTTGGCTAATCAGAAAGTGGTAGGCTTTGTACTTAGTTTCTTGCCTAGACAACAGGAGTGTTTTGCTCAAACCAACTAGGTAATTATCGTCAAATGAATCTCTCTGGTCCGGGTATTGACGTTAAATTAATAGAATAGAATAGAATAGATGTAGTTGAGAAATCCAAATTATACAACTATTTGGGTAGAGTAAAAACAAGGTAAGTTTGAGATATTTCAATTCATGTAGAGATATGGTACTTTGTGTAGCAAATGTGTAACATTCATTGTTACTTGATGCACTGTTATAAGTGAGGAGAAAAAAATCTGGCAAATTTCCGCAAAAATGCTGAAATTTTGTTTTACAAAATGGGGGGAAGGAAAAGAACAATTCTGGTTTTTTAGTCGCTAAATCTAGAAAAAAAAAAATTAATAAAATCACCAGATTCTATACTTAGTTGCAAATACGTAGCCTAAAATATGGAAGGATAGTTAAATTTCATAGGTACTACATGCCTGATGGAATTGGCAAGATAAAAAGTGCTGGCAGTGAGATGGCAGCAACAATGGTAGCTGCAGCAATGGCGACTCCTCCTGTCATCACACGACTTGGCGTATCTTCTCTTTCTTCACCGAGAGCTTCTCTTTCCAAGGTTCAGCTAAGTTCAGGTACATTTTTCTGTCATGAACAGTAGCTATTTCTTTAGGGTGGTTTCTATCTGCACATTGCTGCTGTTCGTGACCCGAGAGGGCAAATGGTGTAGTGATCTGGACTTTTTTTTCCACAGAACCTGATGACCACCCACCCAATGGTGCAGCATTCCGGACTGGTGACAGAAGCACATTCATGACTCCACTGCAACTGGACCGCCCTTCCTGCATGTCACGTATCATGTGGTATGTCCTCTCTCATTCCTTAGAAGCACATTAACACACACACAAAAGGATCCAAAGTAGCAGAGATGGTCAACCCAGCAAACATAATAATCATGTAGCTGGAGATATGCATGAGTGTAATCATCCAAAACTGTGAGAACCTAGGGTTTTCTATTTAATGGAGGGAAGAAAAGGATGTTGTGAGAAAAAGAAAACTCCAGGGCCATTCTTAGTCAGCTATCTGTCTTTGATGGGAGTTTGGCGTTTTTTGGTTGAGGGTGGTGGGTTTAACAGTTTCAACAGGGATTGGTTGTGTAAGGATTTGTCAGTGGTGGGATTGGGCCTCATTGGGTGGATTGCACCCTCCAGCATTCCCGTCATTAATGGCAACAGCTTGACAGGTCTGTTTTCAGCGAGCATTGGGCCTTAGCTTGCTCACTTTCCCACTGGTCCTTCCATCACCTCCCCTTCTGGTACACACACTGACAGTCCTGTCTGCATCTCTCACCATTTTTGTTGCTTGGCCTTCTGTTTGTAGGAGTCAGCAGTAGCTTGTCTTCACAGCAGATTACAGTAGTCCATTTTCTATTGATCGGTCAATATTGAGTCTTTATAGGTGCTGCAGACAGCTGGTTCTTGGGGGTTCCATTATTTCTGGTTTTCCTTTGTATCCCTTATCATAGCTTCTAACATTAATAGGAAAAAGTTGAAATTGACTATTCAATAATTAGATTTTTTTTGCATTTTGCTTTTTGAAAGTTTTATTGCACTTACAAGAATATTGACATTGAGCCATCACTGACAAGATAGATGGTTTATAGTGTGTCAATTAAAGTAAACGTTCTCAGGTTCTCCACAAGTATTGTTAAGGTTTTTGAAGGTGGTTTCAATAAAAGTGTGACTACACTGGTATGGAGCTATCCTTTCCTGAACTGGACATTGTATTGAATAGAGTTTTGCTGGTTTCAGATTTTCATGGAGTTTGGGGAGGGTGTATTGTTGAGGGGATGATTAGGTTGTGATTGGTAACATGGCACCTTGACCTGTTCATTGTGCTAACTCTTGGCCAGATTGGCTTCAAGGGTTGCAAAGATGGATACTGGTCAGAATCCTTGTCTGCCCATATTCCAAGTTACAAAAGTTTTTATATTTTCTTTGGACTTCTTCATTTGCATCTCGATATTTTTCTCTGAGATCCAACAGCCTGTTTGTTTTCTTTACTTTATTTCTGCTATACTAGCAATGTCTATTTGTTGCAGGGAAAGCTAAAGATGCAGGTGGTCAGAATGAGAGGAGTTCTTGCAACAGAGCTGCAGAGTAGGTACCAAATTGAACCTTCTGAGCGCAAAATAACTGTTTAGTTTTTTATGACCATCATTAGAGACCCTTGTCCCTCAGCTCTGTAAGTTGGTCTATGATAACTGGAATGTCTTTTCCTTCGTTGTATCACTATGTAGAATTCATGTGTGCTTCTCCTTTGGGTGTATCACTGTGTATTATTCAAGTATGCTTCTCCCGTAACTCTGGCTGGAGAGGATGGTTGAAAGACATGGAGGTAAGCAATGATTTGATTTCCTGCATGAATGGTCCATACCACACATCAGAACAATGAAAGAAAAATAAGACTCTAGGTGAAAAATTCACTATTGCACAACATATACCTGCTTACAAAACCCACACTACAACTAGCATATGCAAAAATCCAAATCAAACAGGCCTGTTGGTCCCCAGTAATGTGCAAGCTTGGGGTGGAGTTTATTGTTTATTCCTTCAGCTATGATTTGGGTAGACCCTAAACCCATGAGGTGAATATGACTTGAAGTGTCAGCTATACTTCTGGTAAACTATAAAACCTAAAACCCTTGAGTCATTGAGGTGAACATGAAGTGTGAGCTATGCTAGGGTACCTAAAGCCCTTGAGGTGAACATGACAAGTATATGAATTCAAAATGAGAGAAAAGAGGTGAAATTAGATGTGGTAAGTTCATTACATATCCAGGATCCAATAAACAATGAAACAGACTTTAAAATGGTGCTGTTTGAAATGGTGAGGTCTTTCCACTAGTTAAAAATGGGAAGGATGTAAATAAGCAGCTCATCACAGCAAGTTCAAACCAGCAACAGATAAAATAGGTAGTGTACCATGAAGTTCCCAAAGAATAGAACTCACAATTCACTGCCCCAGTAAACATTCCTCAAAATGTGGAACAAAATGAAAACTGCTCACAATTCACTGCCCAGTAAACATTCCTCCAAATGTGAGACAAATTGAAAACTATGTTGTTTATGTACTCTCTGTGTTACAGGCAGAGCCAAAATAATGCAAAAGAACACAGTGCTTGGAAATAATGTACAAAACAAAATTTCTTAGTCTGTACATGTTTGCTGAGAAACAGATTTATAGATTTTGCAAACAACCGCCAAAATCACACATAAGTTATGAAGTTGTAACCCTTACCACTTCCTGCTTAACTGCTCTCAGGCAGCTTGAGTCCACCAGACATACAAATAACATCACTTTAGGGGAGGCTGTTAGTAGGTGTGAGAAATACTTGTACATTGCTGCAGATGGGCTCATTCCTCAGAGCAATGTATATTATTATATATGTTTCTGTTTGCCTACATACATGCAGTTCCTGGTTTTATGTATCAGTGCTGCAGTCAAAATGCACTATCATGTTGGGTTGAAGTACTGATCACACCACCTAGAATTTGACTGAAGAGCCCAAAAGAGCCATAAAGTTAGCAATGAATTCAGGGTGAGCAGGCCAAGCGGCTCCTGTCACCAGATTCCCATCTGTGAAACATTTCGTGATAGGATTAGGATCTTCCCAGTTGGCACCAAAGAGCATTATATGTTTCTTCAATGCTGGGTATGCTGTACAAGTTTTAGCCTGTCACCCACATCCCCGAGGAGACAATGGTCCAACAACATCAAGCAAATGAGTTTCTTTCAAATGAAGACACAGATGAAGAGATGAATACTCCACATTTTGGGTCTCTGGTCCAAACTTGATAACCTTAACTTCTCTGGACATTCCATAAAAAGCAAAGCAAGAAAAAACTTGGAAGGAGAAGATGACACCTTTAGCACACCAGCTGCTGCCAAAATTTGCTGGCCATGACAAATGGAAGCAATGGGTTTTTGTGTCTCTGCAAAGTGATGAGCAATGCTCAACACCTTTTCATTCAGTGCCAGATACTCAGGGGAACGTCCTCCTGGGATGACTAATGCATCATATGATTCAGCTTCCACCTCATTGAAAGACGCTGTGAGAGTGAAATCATGACCCGGCTTTTCACTGTACGTCTGTGCACCTTCAAAGTCATGGACTGCAGTTGAACATTTATCACCTGTCCTTTTATCTGGGCACACTGCATCTACTTGGTAACCCAAAGCTTTCATTGCCTGGAATGGCACTAGTGCCTCATAATCCTCCATAAAATCCTGCACAGGTGTCAGAAAATAAACCAATTAAACACTGTACAGCATTCAATCCCAACAAACTCATGATGTTTCTTGAATAATATCCAAGATTGCATTTCTAATGCAAAAGAGTCTCCCAGTTTGCGAAGTTTTTTTCTTTTGCCAACAGGACACACCCCACAAAGCATGAGAATCTTCTTGCCGGAACCATGAATTTTCCCTCCAAGTGCCTTGATGATCAGCTTCAGAAACTCAGGGTTATCTGGCCAAGCTGCGGCTGTCACCAAATTGCCGTCTTGAACACAGGGATCCTCTTTCCAAATTCCACCTGTAAGTGTGGAGCACAAGCTATTAACAAATACCAGCAACAATGGAAGAAAGCTTATTGCCTTTCTATACTAAGCTCCACAGTTTTGAACCCTACAATGTCCTCCTCTCAACAGCAATATGCCCAACCAAACCAACATTCAGGGCATGAAGGCAGCAGTGAAGAAGAATCTGCTCTAAAATTTCAACATGTAAAAGGATGGCAGAGATTTTCACCTGCTGCAATAACAACAGGCTTCACAGGAGCAAATCCAGTACACTCCAGTCCCTTGAGAACGTCAGCTGCAGCAAGCACCAATGGACCATGGCAAATGGATGCCACAAGACGCTTTGAATCTACAAACTTCTTCACCAAATGCAAAACAGATTCATCTGCAGAGAGATACTCTGGTGCTCGCCCTCCAGGAATAACTAAAGCATCATAACTGTCAGCATTCACATCTGCGTATGTTGCTGTAAGCTTGAAATTGTGACCTTGTGTTTCATAATAAGTCTGCAATGCAAACCTGTCAGTATACATGAGTTGACTGACTACAATTCAACCACAATGACATTGTGCAAAGGATGATGAAAGCTTTGTCAGATAGATACACAAGCATTTTGCAAAGTGATTCTCAAACCCTTTGATTTCATGTACTGTAGTTATAGGTCAAGATGATGCACCTGGTGTCCTTTGAAGTCATGGACAGCTGTGACACAGATTTCACCTGCACTCTTTCCCGGACAAACTGCATCCACAGTCAAGCCAAAGGCCTGCAATGCCTGGAAGGTAACCATAGCCTGCACAGCAAAAAAATCCCCATTGACAGACACAGTGCCCACTTAGCAAATCCTACTACACTGCCAACTGAAAACCCTAAAACCCTAGTTTCTAGCATCAACAACACCACTGCTTTGTCTAGTCAAGTATGGATGGAGGAGACTATGATAGGTACACCAGGAAGGAGGAGGAGGAGGAGGAAGGTTTTGGAGTGAAAAACCAACGACCAACATGGCTGTACAATTGAAAACTCCTCACAGCAGATCCAAAACAAGGCACAGAGAGAGAGAGAGAGAGAGAGAGAGAGAGAGAGAGAGAGAGAGAGAGAGAGGATTTGGGTTACCTCGCAATCCTCAACATAGTCCCCTACCAACATCAGCACCTTCTTGTATCCGAAATTCGCCATCGCCATGATGCCCTTTTGTGCACTATAAACACACACACACACACACACACACTCTCTCTCTCTCTCTCTCTCTCTCTCTCTCTACTCCCTGTCCGTCTCTAGACTCTTGTTTGTTGGGAAAGAGAGCAATCACTTTATTGCTGGTTCACAATCTACTAGTTCCACTTCCTGCGCTCTGTGCCTTGATCTCGACTCTCTCTCTCTCTCTCTCTCTCTCTCTCTCGACTGTCTTTCTTTCTCCTTTGATACTTCTTCACATAAACAAATGTCGCAACATCTCTTCGGAATTCAAATCTGAGGCTTTGCTGAGACGAATGTGGTAAGAAACTTTTTTTTGCTTCCGTCCACTCAATTTTTGATCTCCTCTAATCTGCTTCTCTACTTCTTACTCCCCCACTTTCTCTCTTGTGTGTCTTGTGATCTGATACGAGTGCATGTGAGTGGCTTGTTCTTTCTCTGCACAGAAGAAGAAGAAGACGACAAAGATGATTTTGTTTGCATGCGGGTAAAGCATAGTTTTGTACACGTGTGTTGCATTCCCATCTTCTGATGACTTGGTAGGTATGTAAGGTATGTAGTATGTATGGTGCATGTTCAATCGGATTGATGGAGCAGCTGCTGTTTAGAGCAGGGGTAGGGGTGGAGGGGGAACTGGGAGCCCTGCCTCTTTTGGAACCAGATAATGTAAATAAGTTGCACATTTTTTGTAACAGCAATAATAGAGTTATCCGTAAAGTAAGAAAAACACAGCATCAGAACCCTAAGTTTGGTCATACGCAGGGTGAGATTCAAAAACAAACTACAAAAAAGTACATTAGCATTCAACGGGGGATGAAACTCAGAAAACCATCAATTTTGGTGGTAAACTGAGTTTCATCCTGTCTTTCCTTTTTCTTGAGCGCCTCCACTGCTGCTACATATGTTTTCACTGCTTCTAACTGTACAACTCTACTTTAACTAGTCTCAAATCTCGTGCATTAAATGCTGAGTTTCAGCAGCATTTCATGCTGAGATTTAATAAAATGTCTTTACTTTGCGAATACCACTGAAAGAGAGGATAGAGGGTGAAAGGAGCCCAAAGACGGTGAAGACAGGGTTACTTTAGAGATAACTGTAATGTGTCTTTCTTATTTTTATTCCCTATTTTAAAAACTGGGTCATGCTGCATTTCCTCATTGCCTGAGCAAATTTTCTATTCCCAACTGCTGTGTTCATTACCTTTTTATTTATTTATTTTTGAAGCACAATAGCAGACCCCACCAACAAGCCCTTGCCACACTCTAGTCAGGCTCAGTGACAGAGGGTCAGCAAGGCTTTCACCGGCACATCAGTGCGATTGAACCAGTAGTGGTCGGGTATCTATTTTCGTCCGGGTATCAACCAGGGCATAAACCAGGGTATTGGGTGCCCTGACTGCTGGGCATGAGTCAATGAAAAAACGCACGATACCTGACCTGGGCGGGCCTTGTTTCTCTGATACATATGTCATGCCCGTACCTTGACAAGTGTCGTGTTTTGCAAAGTGCCAAGATGCATTGGTGGGGCAAACATCTACCACACACACCAGTGCAAGGCACCAAGGTTTAGGGTTAGAAGTTAAAGTTAGGTTAAACTTTTTGCTTTGAGGGTTGTTGATGTGAAAGATGTTGTTTTGTGGCTTCTTGCAATGATGATGGAGAATGCAAGCAACACTGCAACAAAAAAGAGTGTCAAATTTTCTCTCATGATGGAGAATCCAAGCAACAATGCAATGGACATGAACATCGGATTTGCTTTCAAGGTGTTTGACTTTTGATCAAAGGTGGTTACTACATTGCTGCTTGGGTAAGCTCCAAGATCTAAGCTCTTTGCATTGTTTTGTTTTCAACTTGAGACCTAAGAGAAATAGGCTACATCAAGAGCTTGTGTTTTGATTTCCAGTGTCTTCAATCAAGTTTTTGTTATGATTTCCAATGTTCTTCACTTCCATCATTAACACTAGTGACTACTTTACTATTTTGGTTTACCGATTCATTGTAGAAAAGAACTTTTGCGTTGTTATTGAAGAGCTTTTTCATTATTATACAAAAGTTTTTTCACCTTTAGCCTTCATCAGTGTCGATTTTTACTTTGCATTATGTAGGGATTAATTTTCATTCTTGTTTTATAATGACTGTAAACAATCAAAATGTGTTTATAAATGGAGTGAAAAAGGATGGGGAGTTGGGGGAAGGATTTCCTTTATCTGTGCCTGATTATGGTGTTGGCATTAGTGAAGCGTAGGGGTTTGGGAGTGGCGGTGGTGGTGGGGTTGGGAATGGTGATGGTGAACATGGATTTGAGGTAGGTCCTAGTGAAGTAATTATTGATAGAAAGTTTAGTGCAACAATTTGGAGATTTTTGAAGCTAAAGTTATTGCATGATAGGCATACTTGTTTTTCCAATTTGAACTCAACCAAAGGTTCTAAAACACATGGCAGAGATTAGCAAGTATGTGGGTGTTCTTAAAATTTAATGACTTTAATGTTGTTGTGGATATTGACAAATCTCAAAGAATGAGATGCATTTTGTGCCACAGTGTGCAACAAAAAGAGGTAGATCAGAGCTCTACCCAAAGTCAGAAAGGTTTCATTATGTATAATAAAGACCATGGCATAACTGCCATGAATCGTCATGTTGTTTCGAAACATCTACAGTTTTAAAGTTGTACCAAATGCAATGCTCTAATGTTACCACACAATCTAATGTTCCCCATACTGCCAAGAAAAAGAAAAAATCATCTACGACTTCCATTTTTTATTTTTTCAATAATGGAACCTAGGTACAAAAAAACAAACCTTACTCAGGAACAATTCATTGAGGATTTTGTACTCTATATATCAAAGGGTTATTGTCCATTGAACTCTATTGAAAACATTTGGTTGAAGAGGCTTATTTTCCATCAATGTAATTGGGTTGTGTTTTTTAGCAAACAACAACTCACCACTGAAGTTAGTCCAATGATGGTAAGCAAGACCATGGAAAGGTATGTGTTTCCTACCCTTGTTGAAACAACCACGATGACTATCACTTTTGATTTGTGGATGTCTTGAAAAGGCTTTGACACATTTGCAATTGTTGTAAATTACATCAAGAAACAATGGGAAACATGTCATATTACAATTAGAATCTTTGAGGTGCATGAAATATCAAATGTTACCATGGTTATCCAATTGAGGGATTCGCTTGCTTGGTATGAATTGTTGGACAAGGTCATTGCATACTTCAAAGATGAAGGTGCCAATTTTAACACCTTCACTACAACATTAACAAATATTGTATCTTGTGTTCCATTGTAGTTGCAACAACCCTATGCTACCATTTGTTATGGACATGCAATGTCAAAATGTTATCAATATGATATTAATGACCTTAAGGTGTGTGATGGGATGTGAAAGGTCTATATTAAGGATGCCTAATTTCCTTTGTAAGAGATTATTACTTGGACTAAAAAAGTGGCAAAGGTAGATAGGAATGGGTTAGGCTTCCAGAGATGCATTCCTTTGCCCTCGAAAATTGAAGACTTTTGTGAAAATGTGGTTCGCATCCAAAGTTATATTATTCAAAGAAACTTTGGAATTCAAAGATGCCATAAATCTTTACTATTCAAGACGAAACATTTCTTTGCAAAGTAGAATTCCTACTCCTCAAACCTAGGCTGTGGCAAAAAAAATGTTGGAATTTTTTACCCTTGTGGTCATTCAATGTGTCTTGAACCAATCTAGGGGATATTGGTTCCTATCTAATGCAATATCTCCTACCATATCTGTGTGTCATGATGCACAACACCAATTATAGTACCAATGATGTGATGTAGGTATGTGGCCAATAAGAATTTGGTTGTTTGTTTATTATTGGTTCTAGATTTTTGTTCAAGGTTTGTTTTTAATAAGGTTACAAGTTTAAAGTTTTGCATTTGTTTATTGATTGTAGGTTGGAGATTTTGGTGATGAATTGATACATTTGAGGCACATATGCGAATTAAGATCATTGGTCTGTTGAAGCTATTTTTGGCCTTTGCATCATCTTTCTAACCTCTTGTTGTTCACATGTTAGTTCTCATGCTTGACATGTGGTTTAAAAATTTGCATCTCATTCATGATTTTGTGGGCTTTGAATTAGCCATGCAAGTAGCCATAGAATATGGCCATGAGGTTCTTATGCTTATGATGTTGATTATTTATAATAACCTAACACCAACTTCTATCAATGTTGAACCTATTGGGTCTATTACACTTGAGTTTGATGTATTTGGAACTCTAACTTCTCCTAAAGAGGCTGTTTTGGGGCTATTTAAAACTGAATTATCACTTTTCAAGAAAACTACAATGCTTGCTATTACATTTAGTCCTTTCACATGGTGGGCAAAATATGAATACCAATTTCCTAATATTTTCCATTTAGTATGACAAATCATGAGCATTGTTAGCTCACAAATAAAAACTAAAAGAAATTTTAGTATGGTAGGTATCATTATAAGTTTGAAACATTGACTACTTAGGATTGAAAATTTGGACAAATCGGTTCTTATAATGAAGAACTAGCTAGATGATCCTAGGTTCGGGTGCACAACTGGCCTACCTAAATCAATCAAAGAATACCTCAAGATTGAAGATGGCATTGTTTTAAAAAATGAAAATCTCATTGTTGATTTTAACTTGTTTAAAGAAGACTAACATATTTGGTGTTTTTTGGGTGCAAATCAAGAATCTTGGATGTTAATCCTAATGGCAAATTGCCCCATTTTTTATTCTAGGTGTTTTTGTGGTTTGTTGGATGTGCAGGTACCCAAACTTTACAGGACAAAGTGTCTCCATGAAAAAAACAAAATGTGAAGCACCCTGATCTTTTTAGAGCTCCACAATAGGTCCAAATGTGTGTATATAATCTATTGTGGAGTTTTCAAAGTGTTGTAGATATGTTATGTAGTTTATAATTGATGCACTCCCAAGTCCCTAGTTAGACTCAAGTTAGGTCTAAGTTATTCTCATAGCGGAATTATGAGGAACTTAGGGCACTCTCCCAACTCTCAACACTAGAAGAAGTAGAGGGGCGTGCTGAAGCTCCAGGATTGGACTAGGAAGAGTGACCAGTTATTCATTTACTCGAACCTGCATCAAACCAACCAACAAGTTGGTTAGATCACATTCTGGAACACCCTTAGTGCTAGGACAAGCCACGGGCAACTTTGGACTCATTTGACTCACCATGGCCCAGACTCAGGGGAAGCCACCACCTTCCCCCATATAGTATATTCTGTGCCTCTCCACGGCACCCACATCCGAATGGCTTTTTGTCCCGAAACTCCCAAGGAGGAGTCCCGAAACTGTCCCGGTTTAAACTTCCGGGACTTTGTGCGATCATAACTCTTTACTCAAACCTTCGATTGGAATGAGGTCTAAAACAAAGTTGTAGCTTTGATCGAAATCTTTCGAACAATGTGTTGCACTCCACCTGCACATGTTAGGGTTGGGTGGATTCTTGACTTTTAGTGGTTGAGAGTCAAACTACCAGTTTGACTTTCGACCCTTCTTTTTGCCATAACTTGAATTGCAGATGTCCAAATGGTCCATGCAAGGCCATTTTCGACATCTACACTTCAATATCTTTCCAATGGTATAAAAAACACCCCAATGCAAGGTGTTTTGACCCCTGTAATTGAGCTTTGAAGTTTTAGGAGTCCCGGAGGACTCCCAAGTCCCAATTTCGGGAGTGTGAGTTTCATCCTCACATTTCCCTCAAAGTGGGGTTGCAACAGTAGTTATAGATGTTAGGGTTTCCAAGTTGCAAATTGTTGGTTTGATTTTTAGTTCATTAGTGTTGGCCTTTCCAATTTGTATATTGTTGGGGTTAAGGTTGTGTTTCCAATTTGTAGATTGTTGGGTTGGGGTTGGGTTTCCAATGTCCAAATTGTTACATTTTTGGGGTTTCTAATTTGTAGATTGTTGGGTTGGGGCTGGGTTTCCAATGTCCAAATTGTTGCATTTTTGGGGTTTCCAATTTGTAGATTGTTGGATTGGGGTTGGGTTTCCAGTTTGCAAATTGTTGGGTTGGGTTGGGTTTCCAATTTGGAGATTGAACTAGGTTGGGGTTGGGTCTCCAATTTCCAAGTTTGCAATTGTTGGGTTTTCCAACGTTTAGATTGTTGCATATTTTTTGTTTCCAATTTGCAAATTGTTGGGTGTGAAGTTGGGTTTTTTAATTAATAAATTGTTGTGGTCGGGGTTGGGGTTTCCAGTTTGCATTATATTGTTGAGGTTTGGTGTCGTAGTTTCAATGCATGACTACTTGAATGTTTTGGTTATAATTTATATGTGCATAGTATGCCAAAGTCTGAGAGTGCATTCTATGCCCACCAAATTTAGTTGAGGTTGTAGCAACTGAAGGTGGGCGATAGTTTTTGGTGAAGACATAGGATTTGGATGTTGTGTTTGAGAACTTTAAAGAACAATTTGTATCATGGGATTTGTAAGTTGTGTATGAGTAATTCATAAAACAATGTGTATTTTATTTTATTTTTGCTTGAAAATCATATGAATTATGATCATATTTTTTAATGCACATGCCCGGGTTGAGGTCCCCTGGACATCACCAATTTTAATACCTGTTACCCATGCCTATCTTGTAAAAAAAATCTAACCTATGTCTATGCCCGGAGGGCTTCAGTTTGTTAAAAAAAATTGTGCAGCCTGGGCCCCCAGGGTATCACATTTGAATTTTTTTAAGAAACCCTGTTTGTTGCTATGTCCAAAAGTAGATACCTGACCAACACTGGTTTGCACCCAAACCCTTTTTTAGCTCGTCAAGTCCCAAACAGGGGGCTATATGCCATTGAGCCATCACCCTTGGGTTTGAACCTAGAACATTTTTTTGAGGTCCCACAATCGCAAACAGGGGCTACACCACTGAGCCTTCACCCTTGGGTTTGAACCCATAAACCTTTTTGAGGTCCCATGGTCCCAAACAGGGGCTATACCACTGAGCCATCACCCTTGGATTTGAACCCATAACCCTTTTTGAGATCCCACGGTTCCAGACAGGGGGCTATGTGCCATTGAGCCATCAACCTTGGGTTTGAATCCATAACTTTTTTGAGGTCCCACAGTCCCAGACAGGCTATACCACTGAGCCATCACCCTTGGGTTTGAACCCATGACCTTTTTTGAGGTCCCAAGGTCCCAGACAGGGCTATATGCCACTGAGCCATCACCCTTGGGTTCATCACTTATTTTGGCCTCAGCTAATGGCAGGGGCATGAATTGTGGAGACACAGTATAGAGGAAAGCCCCCAGCAGAGGGCATTCCTTGGTTTGAGGACGCCCTGGAGGCGAGAGCTGTAGCCTCACTTCCAAGGTTGAAAATTAAGGAACGCCACACATGAGAGGGTTCCTCTGCATAAAGAAACCAGGCAGAAACTTCGCTGATTTCTTGATCTTTTTAGCACTTATTTTCAGGTCGGATTAGTAGCTTGCAGGCTGTGTAGCAGGTAGCTCTTCTTTTTGCTTTCTATGTGTGTTAGATTCATTTTCGATGCGATTTCTGTGTTTTTCTACTTCTGGTAAAAGCTGATGAATTTTCACATGATTGCATTGCATATTTTGATAAAAGATATGAATTTTCACATGATTACATTGCATAATCCTGTAATGCCTCAGCCCTGTGCAATCCATTTTACTGGAATGCCACATCATTGATATGCAGACTATTCCAATTTCTAGTCGACAGACATTATACAGAAATCTATCATACGGGAATCAGCCCCCTTCTCTATTTAAGTATTGAACATCTAATTTGAAACACCCAACAGTTTCATATCATGAAAAGAGTGGATTTAATGAAAGTGAATATAAAAAAATCCTAAATCTAATACTTGAATCTTTTATATCATTGTTTCAGTGCTAAACAATGTTGGGGGATGATTTGAAAAGGATAGTTGGATTGAAGATCACACAAAAAAAATACAAAAGTTGCATGAAAATAGGTAAGTATCACTTTATCAATTTAGGATTGGGAGGCTAAGTATTCAAATGTTGAGGAAATCCAAGTGGAGGACTTGAAAGGAGGTCATTAGCTCAAGCATCAAAGAACCCTTGACATAACATACATGCCCATCACCAAAGAATCTCCATACTTTAGACAGCACCTTCATGAGTCTATGAAGAATACAGAAATTCTCTAAACAACAAGCAGCTTGCAGTGTCATGTCTCTGCCCTAGAACATGGCTTTTTTGGTGCATGTAAACACAGACTTGGTTTCACCAGAGAACTGGCTCCGTGAGACAAACTGGTCATTCCATCAGAATGTGGGAGCAAATGTCATCAAGAGTGTACACAAGGTGAGGATTTTTGTTTGCCACTGTGTTGTAGCCAGATGACAACCTCATGTTTATCTATTAAACAACTTTCTCCAATTGTACTCGCTCTCCATAATCTGTTCCCATCTACATGTATTGCTATTTTTTCTGTATTATCACAGGTATAGTTGTCTCTTCCTGTAGAGCAATTGCTCATAAATTGAGAAGAGGATGATGCCATATGGCTGCTTGCAACTCCAATCTCTCACACCCACTGGGGCTGCTACAACTCTCTCTTTCCACAAAATCAGAGATGATGAGTGGAAAAAGAAAATTCTTGCAGGAGCTAAAACTGATATGCGTACCTTCAATTTGGGGCAGGCACTGGACATACCATGTCAAATCAGGAAGTTTGCCTCTGGACGTGTAGGCAGTACACAACAAGCAATGCACAAGCCAGTGTTCAGATGTTCACCAACAAGAGATTTTCGGCATACCAACTAGTTCATTTCAGAGCACATTGCACTCCAAAATAGGGAACTTGCAAGTTCATGTCACATGTCTTCAGCATGTCACAAGTTGAAACTCTGTGCATAAGATCACAAGTCCAATGTGCACTCAATGGAGAACTCATGGGAAATGTGGAAATTTTTGAAGAGCATAGACCCATTCTGAAAACACCAGAATTCATATCCAACCACAGAGAGCTAGCTAGGATTGCCAACATTGATGTTTCACTCACTACAAAGAACTTCTAGATTGGCCACCTCTCCATTCTCATGCTCATCAAAAGTCTACAAGCTTTCTTTGACTACTGGCTCTGTGTTAGTGACACTGAATTTAACTGCAGATCACATCAGCAAATTGCTTCAGTTTTGGCTGATGAAGAACACAAGACTTGCTCTCAAGCATGCTATGTACTAATACTGTTGCTAAGACTTGTGTGGTTGAAGACTCAGCAAGCATTGATGTTTATGGAAACCAAACAAATGTCAGTTCTGGAAATTCCAAAGAAATACATTCATTTGAAACTTGCTTCTACTTTCAACAATGCTGGCTGGCATAATCACAACCCTGCCAGCCAATGAGAGGAGAACAGATGTGGAAGCATGCACTTACTGTATAGTCAGGAGCTCTGGAGCCTAAAACCCTAAACCTGGGCATTCACCCAGTCTGATAAGAAGAATGTCTTTCATTATACAGAATTCGACATGTCCAGTAACATATACAGAGTATGAGTGTACAATAGCAATGCAAGTACAATTGGAAGGAATGAGACTTTGGGTGTGGGATGTGCACCCAGAGAAGTGGCATACTCATTCAAGGAGTTAGCCACATCTTCATAGCTTCCTTAAGTGATGTAATATTTGCGCCAATGCCATCATAATCACACCACAATATTACCCTTATCAAATCAGCAATGGGTCCTTATTGCATACAAAAGTACTATCTGCCTCCAGCCAGATCCATTTTTTTCCCAGAAAGTTGGATGTTGCCTAGACATAAAAGTTTGGATCCTGTTATGCACACTTTGCACGTGTAATCGACACTAGAAGGCATAAGTGTGTAATAGACACTAAGAGGCATGATATGCCTCCATTACACAGCTAAAGCGTGCATAAGAAGACACAAAATTTGAACACTTGTGAATGACACCTACTCATCAATGTAAAGACATATTATGTTCATGTACATCCACTCAAATTTTACTTTGGTTTTTATGTTTAAATCCTGATTACAGAGTTTGTTAACTTGCAACCTTCTCACTCATGGCTTGTAACCTGCTAGGTCAGTAACCTTTACCACTTGTGGATGATACTCATCAATGTAAATGAAAATTTATTGACATCCACTCAAAAATTAACTTTGGTTTTTATATTTTCATTCTGGTTATAGAGTTTTTTTTAATCACAACCTTCTCATGGTTTGCAACCTACTTGGTCGATAACCTTGACCACTTGTGGATGATCCTCATCAATGTTGACAAACTATCACTAACATCCACTGCAAAATTAATGATCTTTCAAACATAAAACCCTCTGCACTTTGTGGCAATGTAAATGGAAGGTACCTCATATGCCCCATAATTGGGCATCAGCATCAAGTGAGGATTTTGAAAAGTGGAATGCCCACTTTTTGAAATGCACAAGTTACTTTTTTATTTTATTATTGTGATACTCAGTAGGTACCACTGTTGGCCGATTACATGGAAAATTCTGGTTATGAACATGCATAATGGCTGAATATGCATAAGTCATATTTGGAAGTTGATAAATTTTTTATATCTGGCCCTATGCATAACTGCCGGATGGATGTTGTCATAATATGCATAAGCATAACCAATGTTTGTAATAAGGTGCTATCTATATTCAGCTGGATGTTCACAAAGGCTTTGGTCATTCCGGATATGACTTTAAGGTTTCGGGTTTAAGGGATGTTAGGCCTCTCATTTTGAAGAGTGGGGAGTGAGCTTTGCAACTTTGCCATCATTGTCAATCTTCTTTTTCAATGCCTTCATATTTGTGCTTTTTCATTTTGTACTCATTTTTTTCAAGTGTATACTTTGGCATTTGGCTTTCAACATTCAACAACATTGTTGCTCCGTGAGGTTCCCTATTTGCAACTCACAACATCATTAATAAGGGAGCGAGCTTCACTTGTGCCTTTCACTTTGATGATTCATGTTAGACCTTTTGTAAGTGTTTATGGCTACTTCACTTGAAATCCATCGACATTTTTCTATGTGAACACAACAAGTGTGAAACTTTGTTTTTTTAACTTTGTTACTTGAAAGGTTTGGCTTTTAGCTTTTGGCTTCTTTTCGAAACTTTGTTATTTGAGAAATTCTAACTTCCCTTTCCTCAGCTTTGTTACTTGAAAGGTTCTGGTTTCTTTTCTCAACTTTGTTATTTGAAAGGTTTTAGCTTTTGGCTTTTGACTTTTTTTTTTAGTTTTGTAATTGAGATATTTTAGTTTTTGGCTGAACTAGCTTCTTTTCTCAACTATATTACTTGAGAGTCTTTGGTTTTTGGCTTCTTTTTTCAGCTTTGTTATTTGAAAGCTTTGGGCTTCAAGCTTCTAAATCCTCAGCTTTGTTATTTGAAAGTTTTTGGCTTCTAGCTTCTTTTTTCAGCTATGTTACTTGAGAGGTTCTAGTTTATTTTGCTCAATATTTTTGTGTTCATCATATGTGAAGCTTTAAGGTTTCGAACTGTCAATTGCTTGAAGACGAAGAGCTTGTGTGCATCTTCAATTCAATCCAACTATCCACAATTATAATTTCAAGTGAATTCTTCACAATGCCAAGTTTCTTTCCATTCATGAAATTCAAAATTTTTAGGTTTGAAGCTAATCTATGTGTAACTTGTGAATGATGGTCATGTGTTTTTCTTATGCATTTAGGTTTTGGTGTTTGTCAATGTTCAAGGATGTGCATAATGTGGGTGATATGTTGTTGTGCACAAGGGTTATTTTTAACTTTTCAATGGCTAGAAATGAAATTAATCTTAAAAATGTGAGAGGAATCAATGAAACAATTGCCCTTGATATGAACACAATCCCATCTCATAACCTATAACATGTATTTAGTTAACTCTAGATTAAATTGTTAATTCTTGACTTTTTCTAACCTAGTGGTTGGGATCAAGTTTGAGACAAAACATTGTTAACATCTATTTGTTGCATCATCTAATGAAGCAAAACCTTATTAATATTTGTTGTTGCATCATTCGGAGGCCCTCAAGTGAAAGTTTCTTTTTAATTTTCCAACTTCCAAATGGTTAATTGTTAATTTTAGACTTTTCAAAAGTTCGAAATTAATTAAATACATGATCTATTAGATGTGGAAAATGTTCACCAACAATGTGACAATGATGTATTTGACAAGATGCATCGTCAAGTTCAATTATGAAAACCTCAAAACTTTTATCTATTGGAGTTTTTTTGCGATAAATGACAACTTATTTGTTGATGTTGTGAAACTTCAAATGTTGTGTTGTATCATATGCAAAACTTAACAAGTTTTTGGTAACATACTAAACTAAAATTCCATTGTTAAAAAGGACCTAATCAAAAGGTGGTTATAAGGTAGGGTGGTTCACTTATTTTGCATTGTGATCTAATTTTTTGTCAAGTGGTGTGCATTGACATGCTATTAACCTAGCATAAAAACAATAATTTTCAAATTTGTGGCTAGATTTAAATTTTCAACTTGAAGAAGAAAACATCTATAAAAAAAATAATTGCAACATATATACACCAAATATATAGTAATGGACTTTTGAAATTAAAAAATATGGACTAGTTTGCTATTTGTGCCTTTATATACATGCATTTTCGTGTATGAATTTTATTTGGGATATATTATAAAGACTTAATATATGATATGTTAAAACAAAAAAAACATATGTGCAAAAAATTGCTAGAAAAAATTTAACCAAAAGAAAGTTATGGATTTTTGAATGGTTTAAAATGAGCCATATTTTCAAAATTCCATATCATAATCATTTTTGGATGAATTTGAATTTATTTTTTTCTTAACATGTACATTAAAAAATAAATCTAGAATGGCTATTCTTTAGATAAACTTTTTAGTTCATTAACCATCATGTAATTCCCCATTAAATTAATGATATCAAAATAGACTACCATTTTAACACTACCATATGGACTTTTAAGGAGTGGAGCATCTACCAAAAATGAGCCACCTTAGAGTGCATACACCCCAAGTGGAGTAAAACCAATTGAATCACGCTTATAAAAACACATTTTGATAATGTCCATTTTCATTTAGTTGCTAAAAGAAAGATTATATGAATGAGAGGGCAATGGTTAAGCTTTTTGGAAAATAGCATATTTGACAGCAAGGGAAAAAAAGGTCGGGCCCATTGGTTATGCAATCATTAAATTTTTTAGGTCAACAAACATGTACAAGTTTAATGACAAAACACATCAAAGATTTATGGAAAACCTTGTGCTTTTCATCTACAAAGGATACAAACTTCTTTCAACATGTCAACGTGTTTGGCTTTATAGGTTAATATTTTGCATGTGCCCCCATGTTATGTTTCCTTCTCAATCCTCTTTTGTGGAAGAAGTGCGTCTTACAATGGTCACAAAATCCATGGAATTGCATGTGTTAACATATTTGGAATCTACTAATCCTACAAATTTTGTTAATTAACTTTGATCTCTAGATGTTTAGAAGTAGCATTAATACATTTGTTTTGGTGTTCAATTATTTAGATGAAGTTTGGACACCTAAGAATGTTAATGTTGGATTATTTTAAATGCTTGAAACAAGTGATGATGCCATGGCTTTACAATTATAATCTTTGTTGGAAATGTTTTTACTCATTCATTAGGTGTTTGCTTTTGTGAAAAACAAAGGTAGCAACTTGGAAACCATGGATATAGCACTACATTCAATAATTGATTGTGAACCACTACCTTTGCAACTTTATGAGGGCATTTTCTTCGTACATGTCATGTCTAAAACTTATCAATATGCAATGAATGATGATAAGGTTTATGTGAATTTAACCTTGGTGAATGTTACAAATTTGCCCAAACTAATTTGCAAAATAAAATATTTAAAAAAAAATCAAAGAAAAGGAGGCATGAATGGGAAAACCTTGCATTGAGAATGGGATGTGACATCAAAAGTTGAAGACTCCAATGAAAACCAAATTTGTGAATAAAATTACAATGTTTGAAAAAAAATTAGAATTCAAACAAGGCATCGTGTTATCTTATGGGAGGCAAAAATCACTAACATTGCAACAAAGAGTTTTTAAGGCCCAAGTGTGGGCTATTGTTGAAATTGTCATTCATTAGTTGAATCCCATGATGACAACATGCATGTTGAAGCAATCCAAAGGCCACAGTGGCTACTATCATATGCCTTAGCCATTATAATTAATTTAATTGTAGTTATGGAATTTGAAGCAAATCCCCTTATTGATGGCAATGAAACATTTGACCTTTTTATGTTGAACTCCAGATGTTGAACAAAAACATGCTATACAAGGTTGTGAAGGTAATCAAAGCTTTTTTTGAATTTTTGAAGGCTCTTGATTCATATCAAATTCACAACATGTTGGCCTTGATGTTGGATCCCCATTTCAATTTTTTGAAAATTATAGAAAGTTTTGTGGGGTGTGAAAATGTCATCCAACTTACTATTGAATATGATAAGAAAGAGGTCATCCCCCTTCGGATGATAATTTTTTATTAATTAAATTCTATTGTTGAAGCAATTGTACCAACATGTGATAAAACATATGTTCGAATTGAAAAAAGAATAATAACATGTTTGGTGTTGGGGCTTCTATTGAAAAGCCTTCCAAGGCACTTGTTATTACAGGGCTCTCTTTATTTTGAAAGCTATTTATCCCACAATCTATGTGTATTGATCCATTTGCTTGGTGGCGGACCACAGACAAACAAGGTATTGTGCTTGGTGGTGTTGCATAAGCTGTTGTAAAGATTACCATGCCCTAGGGTGCACATTAAACCCTGGTGTAATGGTCTATGAGCAAGCAAGCAAGCAGACTCTAAACTGTGTTGGCCGGTGGTACTTTACATTTACGAAAAAACTCCAGTTTGAGTTCTAAAAACTAGATTACAACTGTCTTGGTTCCAGTTTCAGTTTTACGTGTTAATGCCACTTGGAATCTGGTTCCAAGTCCAGTTCTTCCCCCCCAAAAAAACACAATTTTGGTTCCAATTTCAATTCTGACCATCAGACTCAATTCCACAATTTCAGTTCTTACTAACCCAGATCTAAATCAGCAGCGATTAATTACTACAGGCTAACCTCTGGTTTAAAACCCTGGTTCTAGAAAGTCGATGTTTTGTTTTGAAAGACATGTATTTTGGTTCCAGTTCCAGTTTCACACACAAATAACATAATTATAATAACCAAGAACCCAATTCCGAATCCAGTTCTGAAAATCAGACCCGAATTCCGTTTTGGTTCTTACTAACTGGAACCACCTGTTGGTTCTGACTTCACCAACTGCAGTCTGCATGCATGCAGCAACCTCAAGCAGCACAGTGATGCATGCATGCGTGCGTGCGTGCATGGTGCATCACAATTTCACATAAGGCTCTAAACTCGAATGCTCTGGAAATGCTTTCAAGTTTTGGATCCCTGGGAATGAATGTTGCAAAACTCCTTGACTTGCACAATTAATTCCCTGTTTTTTTGCATTTTTAGTCTGTTGATCTTGGAGGTAAAGCTACACAATTTTCCCACAATGGAAGGAACCACCCAAGAGCTTCTTGTTATATGGAGTTTCAAGCTTTTAAAATGTCTAGAAGTGTTTTTGTCATGGGTGTTGTTGTCATGGCAATCAGCTTGCTTGCTCGCTTGGATTTGCACTTAGGAGATCATAGAGCTCTAGTATGGTGGGTGGATCCTGATCATCACTGTTAATGTTGTGAGCATGCATGGTGGGAGATGATTATATGAGATTGTGGCACTGATGTGAACTAGTGATCATGCTTGGCTGAATTGTGTAGGAATTAGAGCTTGGGTTTTATAATGGCAGCAGCCGCAGGACCAGCTGCAGCAGCAGTGGTGCGGGGGGCTGCTCCTTTGCCAGGGGAGCCCACACAGACAAGCACAATGTTAGTAGAGAAAGCGGCAGCAGTGATGCAGAGCTTCAAGCCCATCAACAGGATCCACTGCCATCTATGTGCTTTCCATTTCTACGCGTACGATATGAGCAGGCAAGTGGAGGCGCACCACTACTGCACGCACTACAACCAGGACATGCGACAGTGCGCCATCTTCGATAGTCCTGAGGCGGATGCTCGCCTCATTGGCGTCGAGTATATCATCTCCGAGAAGCTTTTCGATACTCTGTCTGATGAGGAGAAGAAACTGTGGCACTCCCATGACTACGAAGTCAAGGGTGGGATTCTCTTCATGCCAGGAGTTCCGAAAGCACTCGAGAGAAAAGAGCTTGAAGAGGTACAAAAGTCTAGCATTTGAACCAGCTGAATTTCTTCAAGAGTCGTGGAGAAAATTTTCTTCTGCAGTTGCTGAAAGTTCTCAGACTTCGTTGCAATCCATGATCACCGAGCTTGAACTCAAACTCTCTTTCTCTATTTCTCTCTCTCTCTCGGAGTCTAAATTCGGGATATGGTCGATTTCTGTTTTGCTGCTGCAGATAGCCAAAACGTATGGGAAAGTGTTCCATTTTTGGCAGTTTGACAAGGGCGACACTCTTCCAATCGGCCCACCACAACTGATGATGGCCATCACTGCCGAGGGTCAGCTCAATCCTGAGCTTGCAGCAGGTGAGTGAGTACCTCCTGCTCCTCATCCTCTTATTGAGCTCCTGCTTTTGCAGAATCATTAGTACTGATGATGAGATTCTTGCAGCAAAACACACACATACACACAGAGCACAGATTTGAGAAGCTTGAAGTTGCTCTGGAAATTTTCTTAGAATTTTTCCCTGCTTCAAGAAGGTGGTCTTGAAATTTTCTAAGAAGATTTTCCTGCTTCAAGAAGTTGGTCTGGAACTTTTCTTAGAATTTTTTCTACTTGAGTTACTCGAGCTGAATCATGGGTTTCTGTTTTGTTGCCTGAAAATCCTTTGCTCACTGGGTCTTGTTTGCAAAACTTAGATCAACAAAAAATCCAATCTTGAGATGAACCCAGGTCCAGGTGCAATCAACTGGGTGTTGCAAAACTAAGTATCAATGAATCCAATAAGGAGATGAGCCCAGGTGGTATAATCAACCAGTTGCTAGACTTGCAAAACTTCAACAAAATCCAATCTTGGGATGAACCCTGGACCTGGAATCAACTGGGTAGATTTGCAACTATGGAAAATAAAATTTTACTGGTATCATTCTTTTGCCCCAATGTGCTGAGTGGGTTAAAATTGTGCTGGTGGTTGTTATGACCACCTACCTTAAAATGATATCACAAAATGTTGTAGATGTGGAGAGAAGATTCAAAGTAAGCTTCAAGGAGAATGCCAAATACCGCAAGGATATTCAAGGTCCAGAGAAGGGCGTGCACCCTTTGGCTAATTATTGGCGAACCAGCAAAGGATTGGCACCAGTGCTTAGGGAGGTTGACATTGGGTGATGGGGGCATGAATCTACTACGCTTAAAATATTTGCAAGCTCATAGTTTGCATGTTTTTTTGTGTTCAAGTTACGACTTTTGTTGTATCCTTGGATCATACATGATCATGTATACATGATCAAGAGGCTTTGATGTAAGGCTTGGATGCACCAACTGAAGTTCAAAGAGGTTAGTAGATACTGTTTCCAAATTTAGTGAAGTTTGCATTCCATGGTTGCAAGAAATGTAAAATATGGTGGAAGTTTGCATTCCAATGAAAGTTTTTGGTTACAAGAATTGTAAAATGTGGTGAAGTTTGCATTCCAATGAAAGTTTTTGGTTACAAGAATAGGAAAATGCCATGAAAGTCACATTCCAATGAAAGTTTTTGGTTGCAAGAATTGTAAAATGTGGTGACTTGTTTGCATTTCAACGAAAGTTTTTGGTTACAAGAATTATAAAATGTCACAAAATGCACATCATGAACTGTTCCAAATTGCTCCATTCTAGGAAAAAAAAAACAATTTAGATTTAATTCAGTAATGAAAAAAAACCAAGTTATCAAGTGATGAAAACACCAACCATCAATCAAGTACCCAATAATTGACAAGATCTCTCTATGCTATAATTTGGTGAAATGTCATCTCTCCCATTTTTTTTCAAAAATAAACATTATAAAATGTTATAAAAAGTCTCATTTTGTTAGAGATTCAAAATTCAGAGTCTAGATAACTTGCCAAAGAAGCTACCTCTACTTATTGCCAAAATCCCATAACTATTGAAGTGGATTTTGAAAATTGAAATAACTATTTGGCACACCAATCCCAAATTAAAAAGGTACCATGGTATTGTGTTAGTGTACAACAATGTTGTTGTTTTCAATTTTGTGATATCAAAAATTTGGCAGTTTTTTTTCAAAACTAGCAAAAATTAGTCAAATTTACATGAGTAAAAAATCACCATTTTTGGTCAAAATAACAACGAAACGTATCAAAAAGAAAAACACGAAGCATTCCCAATGGAACAAGAATTCTAATTGCAAAGCTTGAATTGTCTCATGAAAACCCAAAGTGAAAACCTAGGAAATCACCTTTTTCTCTTTTTTTTAAAGTGCCAATTAGTAGGGGAAATTTTGCCCATTTTGTCTTTAAAATTTGTACTGAAATGCTTGAAACAATAGTCTAGTTATGCAATAATTTAAAGGATTAAATGTTGGATGTGCATTCAATACAAAAGTCCTAAGCATTTAGGTTAGTGAGAATCCATGTTTTTATCTTTGATGGATTTTTCACCGAATTTTTATGTAGAATAACATTGTGACTCCTACCTCTACAAAGGAAATGAGGTTGAAAAATAAGTTAAGATTTAATTATTAAAATTCCATAACAAAGTCTAAGCAGCCACCTTGTAGAGCTAGACACCAAAGAGAGCTCCACATCAGGCTCTCCATGGTTTTAATTATTATCCATATTCTTAAATAAGTCCAAAATTATTATTTTTCTAATCTATTTGTTTATGTTAATGAGCTGATCCCTCTTATGTGTGCTTATCAATGTTTCTTTTATGAGTGTCCTATTGTAGTAGCATTATTGGTCATTGATTCAACTCATGCTTTATGGTAGGTGAGGTGGGGTAGGTGCTAAACATCATAGGCCCCAAACTTTTCGTAATCCCCCCACCATGGGGCTCTACACTACATGTAAAACCTGAATCGGTTTTTGTAGTGTATTTCAAGAGTGCCTTACCTAGACTAAAAATCGGGTGAGCTTTACAAAAACATAATTGCCAGCCTCCACAAGCATTATGTTCTCAAAAAGCACATCTCATCATTTTTTATTTTTCCCATGCTACCTAATAGGTACTTGTCGGGTATCATGGGGGAGAAAAAAATTTCAATGTGCATGCAATTTTTACACCATGTAAAGCCCTTAAGGGGTGGGCTTTATTTATTTGTTCTGACTAGTGGTTTAAAAATAATAGTGTCTGATGTTTTTATCCTAACATCCCAGGATCTGCCAAATTTTGCATACATTAATAGATACTCATCTGGATGCTTAGACTTCATTTACCAAGTTTGTAGATGATGGAAGGTGAGAAATAAATGTAGCCTAACATGCCTTATGAATGAATGCATATAACACACTCTCATGGGGTGTTACTGATTGAAGATAGTCATGTAATTCACTCTATGAATGGAGTTGCTCAACAAACAAGTGCAAATGCACAAAAGTGAAAATAATTGCACAAGTTCTCTCCCAATCCTTGTCAAGTTCCAACACAACAAAAATCACTTCAGGTAGGTTGTTGTGTGGCCAGTTGTTATATTGCCTATACACCATGTGGGAGCTGTTTCCAAATCTCCTTCTTTGAACATACCCACCCTCGGGGAAGGGGGCATTAGTCTAAGGCAAAAAAATTGGGTGATGAACACAATTAAGAACAGAAATTCTTCTCAGCCCATCAGATGATGCAACATGCACCCAAGAGGTCCAGCTTTTTCTCCCAGGGAGAGAAGAAAGAAGAGGGGGGGTGGAGGGGATATCTTTAGATTTTCATGTTCTCAATGTGTTCCCATGACGTCCTAATCAAGTTTTCAATGGGTTCACATAAAGTTCCTAATGTGTTCCCAAATTCTCAGTGCATTCACTAATATGTACCCAATAGCACCACACTTTATCCCATAACCCTTGTCCAAAAAGTTGAACTTTAGTAATCTATGTAGGTGAGCCAATTGAAAGCATTCATTAAATTTTATTTTGTTAGTGCAAATTTTTGTTTTGTGGAGTGTGACTCATTGAAGAAATTCTAATAACAAATGATTTATCGAAACTCATTTAGGTATAACAATTTTAGGTTCCATAAGTCATTGTCGCAGATTGGACAACTCTAAACCAGAATTTGCTTAGCCAATTCCCAAATCAAGAGGCATGCTAACGTATCTTTTTGGATTTGTGTTTTGTCTATTTAAAAAATTCCAACACCATAGTCACACAAAAAATTTGAATAGTTGTTCCACAACTTTCATTCCATTTTCAATTGAAGTTGCATTGCAATGTTGTTCGTGCCTCAATTTCATACAAGAATAAATTAGTGTCTTTCATTTCAAGAACATTTGAAAGAAATTCTTGCTACATAAGGATATTTATCTTTTGAACTTTTTTCTTAATGTTTTTAGTCTTGATGAAAATAAGAAAGATTTATTGTATGTTACACATTGCATCATTACCCTTTGGCTAAAATTCATTTATATTAAGGTTATTTTAACATGTCATGTCATTGACATATGAACATGTGTTGTCTAATTATGTGAATATGTTGACATTGTTCAAAAGATTGTTAACAAAAGAACAAATGTCAATGCAAAGATGAAAATGAAAAAATAAGTTTTGCATTTATTATATGGAAAAAACCATGATGGAGTCGTTTCAATACTATGCATGGTACTTAATCACCTTTTTATTTTTTTGTTTGCTTCATAGATCATAAATTGTATAAAATTTGTGTGATTTTTTACAATTATGTAAATATCATATGAGAGTTATATGCATAAAAGGCAAGAAGAAGTAAATGTGAAACCATGTTATGAGTTTGGTAATGATACAATGAAAATGTGTTTCAAACAAAAAACAAGAATGAAGGTTGACCATATAATTAAAGATATTATAATTATGTAAAATTACATAAATTTTATCATATAGATTGTGATTTTTTATGTTTGGGCATGCAATTTGTTTTTCCTCCTTCATTTAATTTTTCACTCAAGCTATTACATAACAAATAATGTTCACCTCAATGTATGCATTATGTGAAAAGAAATTGTTGAAAAAAATAGTGGACTAAAGAAGGAAAAATGACTACTTTTTTAAACTCAAAACTTATTTTGATATGTGTTTTAATAATTTGATTATTTTTTGGATTACATCATTATTATATAACACAAGTCACATGAGATGAACCCACTTATAACTTTATAAGCACATTTTAGATGACATGGGTATTTGTCTTTCAAAAAAGGAAAAAAAAAAACCTACACATTTAAAACCTACATATTTGTGAAATTATTTAATCAAGATGAAGCAAAGGATAAAACAATATGAAAATGCAACAATAAAAAAGAAATTGATGAAATAATTACCAAAGAGGTATATTTTTTAATAATATTATTTTTGAAATCCACATTTGATTGTTTTTATCTCATAAAATCAATCTTCAACAAAACTGAATAAAAATCTATGAGTGTTTACACAACATTATACATGTAAAATGTCATATGATTATTCATACAAGATTGTGTACATGGTATGAATAAATAATTAAAACAACTTTGTGCATGTCTTGTGACAAAATCAATGATTACTAATAATCTTGGGATAATGGCATGTTTAACAATCCAAAATTTCCTATCATCAATATATAGAAAGATTTGTGATGAATCTTCTATTGAATAAAATGATTCTTCTATGTATTCATGATTGATTAAATTGTTTTTTGGAGATTTATTAATTAGAATTTAAATTTGAAACATCATACTTATATGGGCAAATGACCAACATTGTCCTCATTACAAATGTCATTGTTTGATGATCAATCCTAATAAATAATGTAAGAATTAATGATTTCTTATTATATGAATTTAAAATATCATTACAACTTATGGAAAACCTTTATAACTATTATTGGCATTGCAAAATATGATAGAAAATGAAAATCTTGCCACAAAACAAGAACAAGTTGATGATATAATACATCTTGTATATTACATAATCTCTTATATATGGATGTCATTTTTTATATTTACATTTCATTTGTCACTATAGTACCTCAGTATTTTTGGCAATAATTACATTATTTATAAGAAAAAATCAATTTAAAAAAATAATGAAGGAAAATACATAGTCTTTTGGAATATTTGAGACTATTTTATTCTTGAGATGAAAATTTCAAATTCATTAATTATTCTACAAACATGTGTTGAAATTTATAATACATTAACCAAAATTATTTCAACAATTTTGAAAATATTATGAATCTATTAAATCATTTGTGTTTTCAAAATCCCATGAATATATTATAGGGATTGCAAATTTTTCTCAATGTGTGTTATAAATAAATAAATGCATCATGGGAGGATGAATTATTTGTTGCCATAAAATTTTTACAAGAAGAAAAAAGGAAAGCTAAAAAGGCAATAGAAACAAGGAAAAAAAAAAGTGATCTAATTTATGGGCAATACACCAATGCTTGCAAATTGAGTGCAAATTGAGATGAAAAAGACTTTTAAAACCATAAAAGTTGATCATAATAAATTTTTTTACAATTTAATTACAATTTTTTCTCATTTTTTTATAAAGTTCAAACATGTTCAAAGTTTGGCTCTAAATTTCAAATTTTAGATTACTCAAAGATTTAATATTTTTGTTAAATCAATTATATGTTAACCATAAATCACATGTCTCACCGCCTATTATCAATATATATCACACCAAGGTCTTGAAAACTTTTTTAAAAATTGTGCATGTTGTAATTAAAAGTGCATGTGATTCATATTCAAATGCATTTATGTTTCACCTTTCCTTCAACAACTACCCTTTTTTACTTAATTTTTATTAAAATTATTTATGTTTCAAAAGATGAATTTCAAATTATTAAGTTTTTGACCTACACATTAAGATTGCAAATTGTCTTAAATGTCCTAAATTGTAACATTTTGTTTCATATGAAAGGAACAACATGTTTTGCTACAATTTAAACCATTAAACCACATTTTACATCCATACATTTTTTAATGGATTTGATATTGATGAATTTTCATAATTTCAACAAGTGAACACTAAATTTAATATGATGGTAGCTTTTGGTTTGTATTGAAACACAAAATTACAAATAAATCAATATAAAATTATAATTTAAAAATAAAATATTGAAATTTTTTAATGACTAATATTTTTGGTATTTTCAATGTAATAATTATTTTAATCAAAATTTAAAATATTTTCTTAAATTTTCATTAATCATTTTTATTAATTAAATAATTTTAAAAAAAGAAACCATTCAATTTCAACTTAAACTTCTTATAATATTTTAATGGACACCTTTTAATCAAAATTAGAAGCATATTGAACTCAACATTGAATTGAAATATCCATTAGAACATTTTATTAAAATTGAAAATTTTACATTATTTTTATCAATGTTATGTTTATGGAACTAATTAACCTTAATAAACTCATTTTAAATATCAAATTCATCAATATGTAGTAGAAAATGGCATCTAAGAATCTTCAAATGTCACCTCCACACATGACTTGGAAGTGGGTATTTTATTTTGCCCCTTCTAATTTCCTTCTCCTTGGTATGGGTAAACTTTTTTTTCCCTCTTTTAATTACTTTCTATTTTTGAATCAATAGAACATATATTCATTTTTCAACTTTGGTCTCTTTTAGAATTAGTGAAAACTTGACTAGTCTCCCCAAAAAACTTCGAACTTTTAAATCATTATGATTGTTGCTAGGCCAAGGTCTTGAAAAGGCCAACCCTTAACAAATGTTCCCAAATATAAATACATTTAATCAAAATTCAAATTGGTGCAATGTTTTGGTTTTGAAAATGACCTAAGCTTGGTCATCAACAAAAACACACCTAGACAATACCAAAAGATGGGCAACAACAAAAAGATGAGAATATTGACAAGGCATGACAATATGACAATAAGAGGGGTGTTGAAAAGGCATGTTGGAAACACCAAGGGTCCTAGATTGGACATGAAATTTTTCTTACTCAAACAATAAGGGGCACCAAGACATTGAAGGTTGAAGGCATTGAATACAATGTCAAAGGACACCAAGAAATACATAGGGGATGTTGCAAAGACTAAGGTTGAAAATATTTTATATTTTATATATTTTTTGAACTAGGGGTCATTTGGAGGCAAGGTAGGAAGGACTTTTGGGGGACATTAGAAAGGCCCCAAAATTTTGTTTTTAAAGCAACGAGGGGCATGAAAAAAGACATCATGGGTGTTAAAAAAATTAATGTTTTAGTAGGTGACAATTCAATTTCATATTCTAAAATTAATGGAAATGGAAATGATTTCATGGACAATCTATATGAAGATAGATTATCAATGTTTGATAAGTGATTATCTTTAAAATATTTCATTTAAAATTTTTGAACATATTAAGATTTTGACCTTATGTCAATTAATCGTCACTATGGTGCGAAGCAACATGAAGCCAAATAAATAGAATTTACAATAATAAGCGCACATGATGTAACTATGATTTATCATAAGTTAATTTGTTTTGAACATTCTATTGATGCAATCAACTTAAAACATCTTGGATGACTTCAACAATTTAAATTTTCACTCTCATATCTACCACAAATTAAACATTATTTCTTTAGGTGGCCATATTAGTGTGTTATATTTCAACAAATTTTGTCACTTTATCAACCAAAAAGATGGGAAACTTTTGGAAACTGTTTTTTTTTTTTTTCTATTAGTTTTGATATTTTTGCCAAATTTGCTATTAAAAAAAAACTTATTTGTGAACTCTTCACTAGTTCCATGCCCTATCCCATCCCTTGTTTCAATTTCATCCCTTATTTTCAATTATCCATAAAGTTTTGATATATGGGGATGAAATGACAAAATTTGGAACTAATGATGATAATTATGGGTGAAATAAAATAGCAATTGCTCCAATTCACCCTATACATGAAACATGACAACATAATCATATACGATGTATTTGTGTGGAACTAGAATAAAATTGCAATTTGTGATTATGTAATTTTCATTGAATCTTACATTAATGAAGCCATAAGCAATGAAATTTGATGGCCTACAAATGAACATCCCCAAATTCTAGGGTTTTATTAAATTCATTAATGACACTTGCATCAAAATCTACAAGCCTTTGAACAATCATGCCCATAGTTCATGGTTCAATAAATGTACAAAGATGTATTGTATGAACAACATGGTGGTCATGGACCATCATGGATTGTTCATTTACGTCAATAGTAGGTATCCTAGTTCCTTCCATGATGTCAACATCTTATGTGAATCAAATTTGTAAAAAGACTAGCATCAATTTTTTGTACATATAAATGAATATTTTGAATACTTATTGGGGGACCAAGTTTATATGGATGAAGAGATGTTCATGATGCAATTCCTTGGAAGGCATGAATTTATCACTAGGAATGACCTAAATGTAGTCCATGCATGGTACAAAATGAAAGTGGAGTGGGGAATTGTTGAAACAAAAATGGAAAAAACTAATTAAGCACTTTGATTTCACAAAGAAAAAATATAGCCATTTGTTCCAAGATGCAAGTATTCTTATTAATTTTGTGCATAGACTTCACATACAAAGTCATTGGGGACCAAATAGAATTAACCCCACCTAACTACAGCTAGGATAGGGACTTTTAGTTATAGGTCTAACACATCTCTAACCTTTGCCTTGAATTTTGCATTTGTTAAAACACTTTGGTTTTTAACTGCTTTGATATAGTTAAGCCTCACATTTTTCTTCTTTCCTATATTAACTTTGCTTTAATTAGAGCTCTTTGAATTTCATCCATGACTAGCATCTTTTATGCCATGGTGGCAAACTTGTTGTTAGACTACAACTACAACCATTTTGCCTTTGTACATGCCTTGCCATTCGCAGTACATCCAAAGTTAGGGCCCAAGTTGGATGATGGTATATATGTTGAATCATCTACAAACTCATGGACTACAATAATAATCAAAGGTCTAGGTGATTTTGGGTGGGGTAGATAGGTGAAGTTGGTTTTTAAAGAATTGTTTATGATCATTACAAGTGCTTTATTTTTATTTTTATTTTTGTGGTAGAAATGTACTAAAGTAAATGTTCAAAATTTTGGATGAATTTATAAAATAAATTTTTTAAAGTATTATGGGAACATTCGGATAATTTGAAATGAATTTAATGAGTATGGGGTACTAAAAAGGACTTTTAAAATCGTGTCCTTGCAAAATAATTGTTTTTGCTACATAATGGATTTTTTAAACAACTTAAATTTTTTAGAAAATGACAATTTTTATGGGAATTTTCTTGGGTACACCTTCACATAATAATATAATGAGAAAAAATTTCGTTCATAATAATTACATCAAACAAAAAATTCTATTTGTAAAACATTTTTCTAAGAATAATCAACCAATAAGGAATCCTTGATCCTTGGCATGAAACATGGTTCTTTACATCACTAGAAAAAATCTTGTCACTTACAACCAATCCACTTGCAACTAGATGCAATTGGTTGTTGCATGCAACTCAAGTTAATTGCTTGTGCAACTACATTTGAATTTTAAATGATTTTCGATCACCTCTATAACTATGGTATGACTAGTTGTTCTTTCATCCTTCAAAATGGATGACTTTTACACTTTGATCTATGCAAATATGATATTATGTATACAATTATATATATACTTTTGGTTTGAACAAATATGTTAATATATATATATATATATATAATATCACATATACATTTGGTTTTGTACAAATATGTTAACGAAGAACTTGAGCTTTAAAACTCAATTTGGTTGAATTTGCCTAAACCAAACAATGATCCCTTTCATTTTGAAATTGTTCAAACCAATTTGAACAATTTTTGTGGCTTTGGATGTGTTAGGTGTAGAACTACAAAATGTTTTATGAAGCTCAAAGACAACATAACAATGACCAAAAATCTTACATTCCAAATAAGAAATTGGTTTTATTAGCTTAAATCAAATAGTGACCCCTTTAATTCCAAAGGGCATATTTTGCTTATCTCAAAACCAATTTCATCAATTTTTGTGGCTTTGGGTGCACTTGGTGAAGGATTACAAAATCCTTTTACGTTTAAAAGACAATGGAGTAATGTCCAAAGATTATAACTCTTTATTTGCATTTCCACCTTTGTTGCATTTCAAGTTGTAACTATAATGTAACTATAATCTTTATCCAATATTATTGGTTGTCATAGTTTTGAAGTTTGTAAATTATTTATCTTTAAGTGCATTGATTCAATGAACAAGTGGCAATTGGGATGATTAAAAAAAATGTTCAATCCTAAAAAGTGAAATCACACTACAATGACCCCTTTTGGGGTGTCACATTATATTACTTTTCAAGGATGTGCATGTTTGAATGTATCCCACCATAAACTTTCAAAAGATTTTCACAATACTTTTGCATATTATGTTAGAATATAACCAAAGTAAGATATTAAAATAAAAATTATTTCATTTCATTTTATAAAACGGGAGAGTAGAATATATTTGTGGAAACAAATGTAATGTACCTATGTACTCAAAAACACATATATATTCCCAAAAAAAATTAAATGATTTTTAATCTTTATGAAAGTTGAAGGTATATTGAACCATGTCATTTCACATAATATGAACCATGTTTGGATACCATGTGATTAATTTTAAATTTTTCATCTCAAAAAATGAATTTTTTCAACAAAGGTGTGATAAATGTGTGGTAAACTAAAATTTTGACAAAAAATCACATCCACATAGAAGATGATGAACATAGCTAGATGGGCCATTTTTTTACATTTCATTAAAATTTATTATTTTAGTGACTAGTGAAACCCTAAAGTTAGTGCAATCTAAACGAGACTATGGCCCTATTATACCAATGTATATTATAAATATATTCATGGATCCTTCAATATAAATAATGAAAAAAAAAATTGAAAAAAGTACTACATAACATTAGTTTTGTAATATAATTTTTGTAGGGCCCAAAAACCAAAATTGATACCCAAAATTAAATGTATCATGCTTTTGGAATAATTATATTATATATACTATAATACTAAACCCAAATGTGTCCCACAAGGGGTCACTGTAGTGTGCTTTCGCCCTAAAAACTAAACCCAAATTTATTTATTTTTAAATTTATAAATTACCTTTTGAAATAAGACCTACACAATTGTTTAGGCCCATTCATATACTTATTTACCTACATGGGCCTACGTACATGCCTACCTAGGTGCCCTGTGTCAACATCTTATAAACCATATATTAAGCGAAGATTAGATTTGCTTAATTAATTTAAACAATAAATGTCAAAATAGGTTTCAAATACCATATGTCATTAAATCATTGGCTTGAAAATGGACACATGTTGTAAAAAAAAATTCATTTAGTTGCACATGTAGTTGCATATGCAACTTGTTGTATGAATGGATGAAAAATACAAACATACCACATGTACATCGTATGTACAATATTTTACATGTAACTAAATGTCACATGCAATTTGTCATATGCAAGTAAGGCAAAAATTAGTTCTAAACAACAATTGAAAAAAATAAAATTTCTACTAATGCATCAAATTTACAATGTTCCATCATTATATTTTGTCACCTTTTGAAATAATTATCAAAGACATGTGCATTGGTGGCCTCTAATTGTGCTAAGACCTTTTCATTTTACAAAAAGGCTTTCTCACCCCCTTCACCATTGTATGTCCCAATCTTCAACTCTTTCAAAACCTTTTGAAGTTGTTCTTTCAAAATGCCTTCATGGAGAATATTGTCAAGATAAGTCACCTTGTAATCAACATATACCACCATCCACACAAGGCTACATATAAGTTGTGTCATGTATGTTTTTTGTCTTTTGAATATTTTGAAAAATGCCTTCAATAACTTGTGGCCATGGTGTTCAATAAAGGAATTTTACAAGAATCCATGGTTATTTTTCTTTCTTGACCACCTTTGCTTGTGCTTAATTAGATGACACCTCATCCTCTTCATCCAAGTCATACTCCCATGTTTGCATAGTCACATGGGATCCCTCATGACCACTCATCATGCATTACACCCAATTCCATACAAACATTGTCAATTTTATGCATAATACAACCTGTCTAAATCACATTGTCACAATGTCACATTATCATAGTCTTCTAAAGCCTCTTGATTTTTTTGCACTTTCTCTTTTAACCTTTGCATTCACAAATGGTTATCAACCAAAGGCATAACAAAACTTCATTTTGATGGAAACAATGTTTGATTTAATGAAACAAACCTTAATTCAATGGAGCCTTTAAACTTGCAAATTCATGATACAAAACTCCACATAACCTCTAGAATTCAAAATGGCTACAATACAATTAACTTGGTAGCTTTTGAATACTTCATTTTCAAATGCCAAATGTGACTATAAACATTAAAACTATCAATACAAACCTTGAAGTTATCAATATAAACTTACAAATGTGTATATAAATGCAAAAAATCTTTCAAATGTGTGTATAGACCTTCAAATTGTTAAAATAGATCTCTAGAAGGCATAATATACCTCCAAAAATACAATCCATCCTTAAGTTTATCAATTTAAACCTCCAAGAGTGTAAATAGACCTCCAATTATCAAATTAGATCTTGAAGAGCGATGACAAACCTCCAATAATCAAAACAAGCCTTTGTCCAAAGTTACACATATATTCAATGGCAATTTAATTCATATGAAGGTGCAAAAAGACATTACATAACATTTGTCCAAGTAACTACAAAGCCCAAAATGACCAATGTGGCTCACCAAACTGTTGTCATGTTCAAATTTACAAAACATTGCAACTAATAAAGCTTTTGTTGTTGTCACTTCACATACAAAAAGATTATTTTACCTAGAGGTTTCCAATTCCAAGCTAGAATCCTTGTATGATTTGGTGTTTGAATATTTTCAATGAATATGTCAATTGCATGCAAATATGATTTCAAGCAAAAAAAACTTCAAACTTGAGGCATTCTTGAAAAGATTGTCTAGGAATGCATTAATTGCAACAATAATTAGGTATGATCTATGATCTATCTGAGCAATTTCCAATGCATTCTATGGCATGCTCTCACATACAACCCTAACCACTCTATGCTTATTTTATGAAGATGTCAAAGCATGAAAATGATCACGGGCAAGCTTGGCATGATGTGTTTTAGAACAAGGGCATCAATGAATGGAGGCAACAACATACTTGCACCATGAATTGCAACATGGTTGGGGCAATTCACATTTTAGAATTCATGGATTAGGTCTGACACACATGTTGAGTTTGAAGGATGTCCACTTGATAATGATTGTGTTAAACATGTATACAAAAACATGTAGAAAAAGCTCACAAAGCTTCGAGCAAAACATAAAAATAAACCACAACATTAATAGGAAACTTGACCAAAGACTCATGTTGATTGACGATAGTCGCAAATAAATTCGTTACCATCCCTTGTTTCACCAAAACTGGCTGTTCTCATACCCTAACTGGGGGACTTGACAGATAACTTTAATTTTTTTGAAAAGAAAACCAGATAAATCTAAAAATTACACTAATGGTAGTGATGCATAGCCAGACCAACGAAGTTCTGGCCTTACTAGTCACTAGTAGGGTTGTATGCTGCATCAGGTCAGCACACAGTCTTTAGACAAAAGGCAAGAATTTTTCAATCCATTAGTTGTTCTTTTTAAATGAGTTTCCTATGGTAACAGCATGGTGATCATCCTCAAGAGGATCTAACATTAATTGGTGATATTTATCCAAACTGTAGACTTTATTCTACCCATCCTTTTACATTTTTTGACGATTTTTTCAAATTTCTTTCCAAAAATGACCCAAAAAAACCTCGAAAGCAAAATTTCTTTATGATTTTCTCACTGTTTTGAAAAATATTCACCACAATGCAAACATTTAAGGACAAACTGGGGGTACAGGGCCACAGTTTTGCCAAAACTGGGGACAAATAAAAATGAAAACAGTAAAGTTATCCATAAAGTCACCCTCTCTTTCACCCCCTATCCACTCTTTCAGTGGTACCTGTAAAGTAAGGAAATTTTATTACATATCAGTATGAAATGCTGAAGCTCAGCATTTAATGCGCAAGATTCGAGAGTAATTATAGTAGTTGTACAGATAGGAGCAGTGAAAATATATGTAGCAGCAGTGGAGGCCCTCTGGAAAAAGGAAAGTGGGGATGAAACTCAGTTTACCCCCAAAATTGGTGGAAAAACTAGTTTGGGTCATGGTTATTTCGTTTTGTAAAATTTCATTCCCAGTTACACATTTGATGGCCTATTATGCTGAAACTGGCCGTTCTTGCCCCCTAATCGCCCGACTTCACAGATAAGTTTAGCACATGGGGAATTTTTTTTTAAAAATCCAAACCTGCACTTATATATCAGAACTCGTTTTTCCCCGTTGTGAGAACTGCAGTTATTTATCTTTAAGAACCATCTTGAGAACCACTGGTTATCAGAGGACATTTCTAGTAGCCGCCCAACACTCGTTATGACTCAATTGTGGATGAACACCAGCTGAGTTTGACATTGGTTCGATAATGAGCCTAAAAAAAAGGATAGGTCTGGTATGTAGTTAAGAAGGTAGCAATACAGGTGGCTACTAGGTAAGTATGTTGATTCATGTAGATGGTTGGTCCATAGGTAAGGGTTAGTGCATTGAGCTAGTAGGTATGTAGAAAAACAGAAACTGATCAACTTAACCACTATGGTTAGCTATGGACCTGGAGTCTGGAACCCAATGGGAAAACAATGATCACCGAAGATCATCCCATCCTTCATGTTCAAGTCGAAAAAATTCCTCCAAAACAATGTCAAGAAAATGTTCTCAAATGTAGACATTAATGGTTCTAAAATGTAGAAATTTTCTTGATTATTGAACTGCACGAATAAAGAAAAATAAATACTCATTGTTTTACCCAAGAGAGGGCATATAACACTGGGTACCCATCCGGACCCTAAAATTTTTGTAAGAATATATATAAATATATATAGCCTTACACCAATTGGTAAAACAATTTGAAACTTTTTAAAGTGATACCCTATTCAGAGCTAATATCAAAAACAATAGACTCACACAACACTGATTAGTTGGTACCTGTTAGGTCAGGAGAATGGCTTAGGTGAGACCTAAACCACAGGAGTTACACATAAAACCAAAAGGTTAGGTAGAGGAATGAGGGGCCAACAAGTAGACTGACAAGTACCATTAAAACACTTCATTACTCTAAAGATTGGATCCAAACCTCGAGAACTTGTGTGTTTGATTCACATGTCCTGGGCAGTTACTGCCCTAATTGGATCTGATTCTAGAACAACTCAAAAAAGGCGTCCCTTCCTAAATACCCCATTTAATTCCCATCACTAATTGCTAACACCTACTACTAGAGAGGACTGGTGTACTTAGCCTTTAGTTAAAGAGCAACCACATCAACTAGCCTAGCCTAGCTACTTACAGAGTAAAAAATGAAAGAGAGCAAGAGCGGGAAATGGGCAGCTTCTGATGCCCATCATCAATCAACTATCGTGTGTACCTTGGCAGCTTCCAGAATTGTTTAAATTCTCACCCAATAAAATGTAATTCAAAGGAAAAAAATTGTTGAAAGAATATATTGAATCCTCAAGAATATTTTATTTGAAGAAATGAATTTTGTTTTAATATTTATTTATTCATTTGACAGACTTATAATCTCTCAGTTGTCAAGGTAGTAATGGCCCAAACTGCAACTGTGCTCATTCAGTACTAAAAGGTGGATACAACTAGTAACCTTGCCCCCCATGTCCTATAAAGACATGTCACTGATGTAACATCACTGGGTCACTGGTATAATCTCTAGTAAGTTATGGTCCTACCTATTACCATAGTACCTTGACAACTTTGACACATCTTTGTCACTTAATTAATTAACTTTGTACTTTTCATTTTGAGAAATAAAACATTGCCAAAGATTCAATATTTTTCATCACAATATTTTGTTCCCTTGGAATTTCTTTTTTTTTTAATTCAACATTTCTGAAAATAATATAAATCACTGTGGAAGCTGCCAAGGTGCTATGGAATCTATTCCAAGGTAAATCATAGTAAAGTTATGATCCATCTGTAGTTAGTAACCTGGCAAGATTATGCAACCCTGATTACACCGATTAACACTAATTACTCCTGGTACATTTAAATTCACAGAACTAAAAATTATACAAGTTGCATGGAGTGTATGGAGGTGAATAATAATCCTTCGTGGTTTATGAAGAGCTCTTTAGTGTATGTTGATCTTGATAATTCCAGAACTTCACACTCTGCAGAACCACATGCAAAAGACATGCAGAGGTCAAAAATGCACTAAAACCCTCAACCACAACATTGATCATCTCTTCAATATTCACTTAGCATTAACAGCCATTGCAAGTTCACTCACAAGATTTGAACTCTTCCAAAAACCAGTTCAAGTCACTAATAATTCCAACTACTTATACCATTTGCTTAGTACACACCCATCCCAGGCGCAGTTCATCATCACCCGTCACACAGAAAACAGCAAACTAGCATAGAAATGCTAAGTTAACTTAGCCTAAAATTGCTAAATAGCTAGCACCTTCTAGTTCTTTTAACTTATCATGATCCTCATGATCAGCTCCAACCTTGGGTAAGGTGAAGGAGTTGATGAGGAGGTGGTTTAATTGCCTAATAATTTTGAGCCACAACCATAACTGAATCAATCACTAGACGTCCATTCACAAGCTGCTGACTTATAAATTCACTACTCCCCAAAGCAAAAAAAATGTTAAATATGCCCAATTTACCAAACTATTGTTGTTAAATGGAGGTAATGGAAGCCCAGTGCAGTAGAAGAAGGTTATGGGAATTCTTTTGGTGGGAACAGATAGCTAGTTTTGCGCATGTTATACATCAAATTGTTTTGTTTGAAAAACAAAAAACAGCTGCAGCTGCTGATCCTCATCTAAGTTAAGATCCAACAGTCCACTATTGGGTACTGCAGGATCCCTAGCTAGCTAGCTAGCTAAATTGAAGCCGGTTGCAGGCAGGCGCTGCTGCAAGGATTGGGTAATTTTTTCAGTTGTGGAGAGGATCAGGTCCAGTGGGAATCAACCGGTTAGTTGAGCCAAACCTGGATGCAAAACCTTGGCTACTAGTGGACTGCTGCTGGTCGTGACTGTTGCTGCGGCCTGCCGCAAGCTGCCTGCTTCTTCTGCGACTAGTTGTACTAGTACTGATCAGCTTCCTTCGTCGTGGACTACTAGCTTTAGTTCTAGAATCCAAACCTGCATTCAAGACTGGCTGATGAACATGATCTGCGGTTCTGATCAGAATCGACTTTTGATCTACTTTGGTCGATGCGCTGCATCCCCGTAAGATTAATCCAGTGCTACACTGATCCTTGCAACTCAGTATAGGACCTGTGCCAGCTTCTTCGATAGAAGGTGGAGGAGGAGGTTCCCTAATTTGCACCTGCAGCTCACCTAGTGTTGCTAGTGGCGAACTAGTTCCAGGAATCATGTGGTATTGCTGCAGCTCATGTACTAACAAGGTAGTATTCATGTCAAAGCTTGCCTGATCCGGAATTCGCCGCTGCAGATCATATAACAAGCTGCTGCTGTATATCACGGGAGCTGCTGCAGCTCCAGGCCTCGATTCTACTGTTATGTCTATCTCCAACTCTGCTGCTGTAACTCCGGGCACTCTAGTAGGAAAGGTGCTGCTGCTAGGACTCTCATTGCCGTCGACGATACAGTGATGCTCAAGACTCGCAACTGACGTCGCGTGGGTGGTGCTCACAAACATGGTTAAAAGTAGAGCAGCACAGGTCATCTTGTGAAGGAATACTATCAAGCTACAATCTGCTCTTGCGATGAATCTTAAGCAGCGCTGTTGCTGCTGCTGCTGCTCCTCCATCTGCTGCATCTCATGCGTCTGCCGCCGATTTGTTCTAGCGTACTATCCGGAAATACCCAGAGCTGATCATATCGACCATAAAATAAAAGAGCAATCACGACTAGAGCTGCACATGATAATGCGTCGCTGCGGGCGGCTTCGACTTCAAGAACCTCGAGTCGACGTCATCATCAACTACAAGCTACTGCAGCTATCGTCCTCATTTGTATTCTGTCGAAGTTACATGATCTTCCCACCTCTTCTCGCTTCGACTGCAAATAGTCATTATGATCAACCCTACTACACAGAAGCATACCAAAAAGACCGACCACACTTGGATACATTATACGAGAGATCACTGATCAAGTGGAAAAACTCAGTTATCGTGAGGAGTCCTGAGATGAGACCTGCTCCTCACAACTACGAACCGATCAACACAATGCCGAGCAACAGTTTAGTACCCTAGTACTTGAGGCAGACAGACACGTTGAGCACCAAAATCTGATCACAGAAGTGACACAGTAAAGACTTGGGGAACAACATCTACATGAGCTGTGAGAAACTCTAGTACTACTTAGAGAGCGGGGTTGCAGTATGAAGAGGAGAAAACCAAAGAAGCGAAAATGAAAAAAGAAGATCAATGGCAGTCTGGGAAGTCGAGTAGTGCTTGCTACGGCGGCGCTGCTTCCTGACAAACACTGACAATGGCTTTAAATGATGCGTCAAGTGCAGCTTCGATCCGACACCCACTTCATTAATTCCCATACGTACACACACCCATTGTCCATAATATCAGCCCTAGTCCTCATCTTCTTCTTCTGCTGCTGCTTCTTCTTCTTCCAGCTTCCTTCCTTTCTGAATTCCTCATCCATTTTTCTAGAGGCAAACAACTCGACCTAGTTTGGAAACCGAATTTTATGATGTCTGTCATGGTTTTCTTTTCTGTTGCTAACTGCTGATCACCTCATACTGCTGCAGCTTGGATCCCGGCGGTGATCTTCGTCTCTAATTTTCCTTTTTCCTTGTGCAGCATATATTATTATCTTGGATCCTCAAAGTTGTGACTTTTATCGTGTTTTTTTATTGGGGTTTCTTTTTTTGGGGTTCTTTTGTTGGGTGGGTTTGACTGCAACAAGTTCTGATGTCTTTGCGAGATCCCCGTCGACCGCTCCTCCTCCTCGATCGATTCTCGTCAGGTCTCGCACAAGACCAGCGAAAAAACAAAAAAACTCCCACTGCAAAAGAGTCTGGAGTCCGGACTCTGAAAACACACAAACACATGAGCGCCTAACCCTAAAGTGCTCGTCCTGCGCAAGTAAGGACCTCTGACGGGGCCGTTTGTGTAAGGACACTAGGCGGTCCTCCAAGGGGCTGTTCCCAGGAAAAAGGGGGGGAGGGCAGGGGGGCCTGTTGTATTGTGCCAACAGCTGAGTTAATTGGACCACTGCTAGGCGGTTCTTTAGTTTTATGAAGAATCTCCAATTCCGGTTCTAAAATATAATTTAGAACTCTCTTGATTCCAGTTCCGGTTCCACACCTAAATAGAACCAAGAACCGAGTGAAGGATCTCGTGCTTAAAACAAAATTAACATCAGGTTCTCATTCTGAAAATTGGACCTGGATTTGGTTTCGTTCTTACCTATCCAACACGGGTACCCTGCGCAAAATTGGTTTGGACCCCCAAATTCCCAGACCGCTCAGAGGGTTTCGAGGCAGGGCCTTCTCCTTAAAAGACTAATGGCCATGATCTATTTCCATAGGACCATTGAACATGACCAGAATAAGTGAATGGTGCCTTACCAAAAAGGAAGAGGGCTCCTTGTTGGCAATTCAAGCCCAGGCATAAAGGAAATTTAGTGTTAAGGGTGGGCATGCTCAACTAAATTGAAATCTACCCTCCACGAAGGGGGGGAAGTTTTTTTTTTTTTTTTCCCCCTGGGCAGGCTATTCGTTGTACAGAGGGTTCTTTAATTTTCAAGGTAGTTTCTTCCATTTTTATTTGTATTAATATATTGAGGGTGTTGAATAGGCTTGTGTGTACATGTGAAGAAAAATTGTTATTGCCAATGAAATTGCTTGAATTGGCGGCCTGAATTTTTTTCTTATTCATCTCCAGTGTAATAGGGTTTGGTTGGTTAGTGAGAATTTTAAAGGACCAATGGAAATGGTAACAAGGGAGCACTATTTTCAATGCTCAACAAAATATAATTGAGTGTAGGTTTGAAAATACTTTTTTCAGGCCAATGGGATTGCTACATTTAGTAATTTGAATTTGTTTTCTTTATTATTTGGAGTGAACTAGCAATTCAATGCATAGACAAACTTCTTGTGCATTAAGGTAGCTAAACCTAAAATGAACAATGCCCTCAAGATCATTAAAGGATAGATAAAAAATTAGAACAAACCAAAATCAAGCACACCATTGACATATAAGGAACCAAATGGTGACCTTTTAATGAATCTTTTGTAACATTTTTAAACCATCATGCAATTTAATTTCAACCACCGATTCAATAGGAATGGGTTCATGAATGTTGGGATTTGGTTGTTGCACAATCATATCGCCTGCAACATGTGCATTTTAGATACACTAAATGATGATCTAGGTCAAGTTGACAATTTTAGGTGTAACAAACTTGCTTAGTTCTTCACCAAGAAAACACATAGCGACATGGCAAACCTTCGAAGAGAATTTTAAATGTTCAAATTGTTTTCAAACAAGGAATTAGAACACAATGACATAGACAACAAGAGTGGTGAGGATCTAAAAGAACACATTTATTAAGAGGAATTTGAGTGCACATTGTAACAAAAGGTTTCACCCTCATCATTTATCAAAAAAATCTACAATCTTTTGCACCTATACCAACCACATCCCACAAGTTGAATAGGCCTCAAGTTAATCACATAGGATCACATAGAAAATCAATATAGTGCACAAACATTTCAAGTAAATATTGGACACATAATGAAAGTCACATGAAGGAAACAATAATGCAAATTTGAGCCAACTAGGTAAAGCAAGGCCTAAATATAATAATGCATATTGGAAATAGGGCTAAAGATCATGTGAAATGCAAAGTTACGGCAATGAAAATCCTATTGGGCGATTTACAAGGTAAAAGTTCAAAAACATGAAATAAATGGGAAATAAAACAACAAATGGGTTAAAGCATGGTTGGGGTACCCAAAAAGATTGTCTCATTTTATATTTATTAGACCCTTCACTTAAACATGTTGTTGAAATTTAATGACACATTCATATTGAAATTTTGATTTTATTCATAGATAAATACATTAAAAAAGCATTTTTCTATGCATAGAATGTTAAATTTGAACAAGTTTAAAAATTCCTACAAAATTTTTGAAAAACATTCGGGACTTTGTCTCATGAGGAAAAAAAAAATTCAAAGACTCGTAAGGAATATCTAAACAATTTTTTTTGGCCCAAGATTTTTGTCACAAACACCTTATGTCTAATGTGTATAAAATATATGAATTTGACAAGAACCCAATACCCTATTGTAATCTAAAAAGTTTCAAAAAATCAAATTTCTAGGAATTTTAAGCCATAGATAGAACATGGCTTACATTGGATAAATTTTATTATTTTCACTTTTATAAGTGAAAAGAATAGATACTTTAGAAACCTATATAAAATTTAAAACAAAATTATTTCATTTGACATGAAAAAAAAGGGTGAAACGTAAGACAAGTCGTGGGGAAAATGAAAAAAAAAAAGAATTTTGGTGTCCTTGGAGTGAATCCTTAGGGTTCAAATGTGGTGCCCCAATCATGTTCAAACATTTATGCCTAACTGAACAACAGACACTATGGAAACTAGATCAAAAATTCATAATGACGTACCCCCAAACTCTTTAAGAAACCCAAGTGTGGGTCCCACAATGAAACAACCAAAAAAAATTTAGGGCACGTTCCCTAGCTCACAACATTTTTGAGGTAAGAAGACGTGTTATAGCTCTAGGATGGGACTAGGTCAAAATCACAAGCAAGAACTTAAAATGAAATCAACATACACAACCAAAGAAAAAAGACAATTAATGCAAGTTGAAAGCAAGTGGTTCGGCACTTAATAAGGACAACCTGAAACATAAAAAGCATAAGTTTTACACCGCCGGCAACCTTTTGGAGGAGGCACCATTCCCTTCCTTATAATATACTTTGTGACTCTCCATGGGGACTACATCCAAATGGCCAAGAGTCCCAAAATTGGGACTCGTTATCTTAGATTTGGACATTCATATCTATCTCAAAATAAACGTGTTTAGAACATGCAAAGGCAATATCTTATATCCCTTAAATAGATCTTTCAAAAAATGTATTACACACCCCAATTGAAGATCATTTGACCCTTGTTCTAAGGGGATTTATGGTTGGGACTCTTAACCCTTCTTTTGATCATAACTCATGCATTTCAGGTATAAATGAACAATGCGAGGGCATTTTAGGCATTTTCACTTCAAGATCTTTCTAATGGTATTTTGGGGGCCCAATTTGGTGCATGTTTGCCTTTTCAACCAAAGTTTTGAAATTCAAAACTCTTGCACAAGTGCAACTCCCGAAGTGGGAGTGCACTTAAGAGTCATTGGGCTCCATCTTTTGCACTCTCCCCCATTTGTGAAAGTGTGGTTCACATTCAAACACATTCTTCTTGGCCTTGTGGGCCTTTGCACTTTACATTTAATCATGAACCCAACGTTAGGGTTGCAACACATAATGCATCACAAATGTGGGGTGTGCATTTCACCTCATTATGAAAGCATTTGTATGGGAATACTCAAACAAGAAAAAGAGGTAAAGCAAGAATTTGGAACAAAGAGAAAAAGGTGTTCATTTAATATATGGAAAAAGTGCAAGGAAGCGAGCATCCTATTAGATTCACACAACTAAAGTTGAAGGCTGTCGATATTACATGAGAACAATTAATTCCTTTCATGACTAACACTTTATGGGAGTGGATAAGCTAAATAGTTCAAGAAGTTGGACATGTGGAGGGACTAATCCTCGCAAATGTATAGACTTTCTACACAAATATAGCAAAAACATTCAACACACATGATTACTAGATAAATCAAATTCGGAATTACAACAAGTCTACCACACAAAGTTAGGTGTGCAATATGAAGGGGACTCAATCTAACTTAAATAGGTTCAAAATTTGTGCATTCAATCATTCCAAATGAACAAAAATGGTTAAGCATGTAACATGTTTAGCCATTATAACATGAAAATCCTTTCATAACTATTACATATTCAAAGGTTACCAATTCAAAAGGAATTTCATTGCAAGATGTGAATCTAAAATTACAATGGATATGTAGCCCAAAGTTTAAATGACATCAATTTTATCTAACAAATGATTTTTTCATTTCATTGCATATATTCAAGCCCATGGTGCCAATCTATGTACATATAATCATCACCTAATAATTCCTAGATGGCCACAACTCCCATGTCAACAAACCCATCCTTGGGTGGTACCGTTAAGAACCATATCAAGGAATGGTTAAGGAATTTAAAATAATCAAATAATTTTCCCTTTGAATTTTTTCACACTTATTTAAAAGCTTGTATGATATGCAATTAAATTTGCATGCACTAACTCTAATAACCCCAATCACCCCCAATATCAACATCTTGCATTTTTTGACACTACATAAAACCCCTTTTAGGTCCACATGTTAACCTTCAACTAAAGAGCCTATAATCAATAATTCAAAAAATATAACAAAGATTTTATATCATTTTATGAAGGCCTTTGAGCAAAAAATGCAATGCATAGAAGTTGTTATGAAGGAGAAAAAAATGACCTATGTAACCTACCTAACTACCTTAATTTAACCTATTTACCCTAGCCCTTTAGGAATGCACATAGGTTGCAAGTATTAGGATTTGAACCTTTCACCTTCACAATGATAAACCAATGGACTACAACATCAAAAGGTGCCCAATTTTGGTCAAGTTTTTTATTTCACATGTTTATTTCATATCATTACAAGACAATGTTGGAGGTAGGTAACAAGTTGTAAGATGATAGGTAGGAGGTAGGTAGGTTCTAGAAATAAAAAATAAAAGGTAAATAGGTAAGTAGGTGGGTAGATGTTAAATAGGTAGGTGGGTGAGTGGGTAGGTAGGTAAATAAATAAGTGTGTGGGTGGGTAGGTAAATATGTAGGTACATAGGTAGGTGGGGGGTAGGCTTGTCTATGTTCCTATCAAATGACCTTTAATTATTTTTTAGTTAGTGTAATGACAATTGAATGTCCATGTCACTCTGCCATTAGTCATGGATGTTAGATAGATGAAATAAAAGTGATGAAAACTAACACCTTCCATCTTGTTACCACTTCATCATCTACTAATCACATGTTCTACTTATATATAACTATGAGATTTTACACATAAGATTCAAAATAATAGTTTATAATTAAAGTTGTATATATAGTCATTTAGGACTTTAAATCATAAATTTCTTGATTGCAAAAGATAGAATTTCTTCTAATGTTGAGGTAGTTTTGTTACATCACCTTATTGGCTTTACATTGGTGATCTTATTGTTTTAATGGCAAAAGGTGGCATTTTAAAGGTTCATAAGTTGGTGGTTAAATATATAAATAAAAGGATACGACAATAGATGTGGGCCTCCTATGTGCCCAAAATAGGTGTGTAAATGTCCATACTTTGAAAATCCATATCTAATTAATTTGTACATGGATAAAAAATCATCATTTCACTTGTATTTGGATACATTATCATTCGCTAATGGGATGATTTTTTTTTAAACATGCCCTTGACATTTTTTGTATTGGTGTTAAACTAATTAATTACCTTGTGCATTTTATTTTGGAAACACAAATAGCAAACATGATTTGACAAGCTATTGGCACCCCCAAGTCAAGCTTATTAGTAGAGGGCCAACAAGAATGCAAGACACATGCACTCCACTAAGTTTGAACCCAAGACCTCTTTTGAAATCCTAAGGTCACAAAATGGGTTATACCAATGAGCCATCACCCTTGGGGTACTTATGTACTTTGATCCTAGTTCAATAGGTTCCCTTTTTTTATTGTTAAAGTATTTGTGCAATCAAGGTATTTAATACTCTCAAAGGCCAACCAATATAACTAAAATACAAATAGTTTTCTATCAAGTTTTCAACTAGCTATGACCTAACTATATTAGGTAGGAATGCAAACAAAATATCAAATGTATTATGGAATGGTCTAAAGTGATGCCCATGTTATGTTGAGTGTGTCACCATACTCATCTTGGTTCTCTTGGTGCCTTACCCAACATAATGGGCAATGGGTAGGAATAAACATGCTTTGAACAATCTAGCCTTTACAAAGGTTTTCAATGTAGACTACAAGTACATTGTGATCATAATTTTTCTTTTTCAATTTTGTGATGTAGCCAAATTGATAATCACCCATAAGTAGATTGAGGGAATTTTTGTAATAAAATAGATATGAAAGTATAATTTTTAAAAAACCTTTATACATTCTGGCTACCTACTTAATCTTGTTGTAAAAAATTGGAATTTGTTAAAATTTGGCCAATATGGACCATTTTTTCCACAAAAATTGTGTATTACTGTCAAAATCATATTTTTCAAATTGAAAATGTGCAAAAAAATTCCCCAATAAAAAACACTACTTGTGATTCATATTAGGCCCACCATTATGGCCTAGGTGGGTGAACCAATATTACTTATTTTAGATACATGGAAAAATCTTTTGGGGATTTTTGGGGAGAATCAAGTTCCCCATAATTTTTATTAGTCAACAAATGTTTGGTGTCCAAATTTACTATATTTTTAATAACCCAAATGAATCACACCCATAATGTTTTTATAAATGAAACCCCATTATGATGTAACCCTTAAATGTCAAGGCAAACCAATTTGGTATGTTTTTAGTTGTATAATTCACTTTCCTTGACATTTAAGGGTTAAGTTGGAATCAAACCAAATGTTAGGCCCCATATTGTTAACTAGGTTAACATTTAGATAACATCATTTTTAAAAAAAAGATCTATGTTAGTTATCATTAAACTAAAATTAGTTAACATTTTTCTATTCATTCACACTTAAGGGTTCACCATGAACTTTTTCAAAGCCCTTTTTTTATGGGCTAGTACCTAACATTGTATTTTTATTCCAAGATCTATTTTTTTGAAATTTTAATTATAAGCTAACATCCACTTAACATTAACTTAACACCATTTAACATTGTGTGCCACTGAGGATTCCGCTTAGGATTTGATGTTAGTTAACATTCTTGATATGAATGTGACAAAAAACTTGGTTATTTTAACATTAATTTAACATTAGGTGTGATTGAAACTTTAGTTGAAGTTGGGTTCCACATGTCTCATTTTAAAGAATCTATTAGGTAGAAAAAGTAATGAACCCCAAACTAGTAACTTTTGTTGAAACTGCATTGGAAATTTTGATTTTTAATCAATTTCAAAAACATTTGGCACAATCAAAGGTTTTTTTTTTCTAATGTTGTAATGTAACAAATTTGGTGATCATGAATAAATGGGTTTCACAAAATTTGTTATAAACCATATATGAAATAAAAACATTTTTAAATCATTTTATATTTTGGCTGCTTAGAACCTCTTGGAGAATTCTAACAATTTTTGTTTTTAATATCATTAATCTAGTAAATTAGGGCCATTTTTTTCACCAAAATGATTTAATATGTTGTCATGTCAAAAAAATGAGAATTCACCGAAAGAAAATTATTGGCCACAACACAAAAACTTGCCACTACTAAAACATCAAAATGATTTATCCTATAAAAATCAGCCCTCTTTTTATCTTTGGCTAGTGTAAATGAACACCCACCAACACACCATGCAAGATAGATTATGTATGAACAAGGAATATTTTTTCACTATATTTTTGTCCCATAGCTAATTATGGTGGCTAGCTATGTATTAACCTATGTTGGTTAGTTTTTCTAATTTAAATAATCAAAGGTTCTAATTTAAGCCTTTTTTACTAGAAGAAACCTTTGGTTTTGGGTTTAATTTGTTTTTTCAAGAAATCAAAACCATTAGTTTTAGTTTTTGAAATGAAATGTTTTGGACAACTAATTTGACCAAAAATCTAACCTTTAAATAAACCTTTAGTTTTGGGGTCTAGTATAGGGCTAGTTTCAACTTATTCTTGGGGTAAATCTCAATTTTCTTTCTTACACTAAGTGCCCAGAAGGCACAATACAATGGTTACATAAGGGGCATTCCTTATATTGTCAAAAGAGGGTAGTAGCTTACTTAAGTCAAAGATGACAAGTATTTTGCAATAATTTCATTTTTCTAAAAAAAAAAATCTTTACCAAAACACAATTTATGATGATAATTGGAGGCACAACACTTCCACTCTTCTAAAACCATAGTCATCATTAATAGTGGGGTCATGCAATACCTTCATTTTTGCTAAAAACCTTTATTATTTGTGAGAAAATGAATCGAATATGTTATTTTTCTACAAACCTTAAAACCCATAACTTACAACACAATCTTAAAAATTGTCATCTTGAATACATCTTGTATTCAAGATGATCTATCCTTCCACTAGTCCTCTTGAATTGGATCCAAGCCAAGTCTTAGTGCGAATTGTCTAACTAAAGGTAGTTCTTCCAACATCTTGTCTCCCATAAAAGACCTTTGGGCATATTTTGAAAACATGATTGGGCCCCATATTCAAAGCCAAACCTAATGTAGGAACTACAATTAACCAACATTAATATTAACCGATTTTTAATTGGATTGTTTTTGGAAAAAAGCTTCCAATCCCACTTTTGACAAAATTTTGGTATTTTCTTCATGTGTAAGTTTGAGCCTAATTCTTCAACTTTTTAACCTTACACTTTTTATTTTAACACATTGTTTCAAATTCAAGAACCTCTAGGCCCAAATTGTAAAACTTAGGTACAATTCATGTACACTACACATTTCCCAAGATTAGAAAAATGATCATTCTTGATTGGCCAAGTATAATGATGTCTTCCACTTTATATTATCCAATCTTTCATGTTTGCAAATGGGGATTGGGAAATAATTTATGCATTATGGTAGATTTTATGAACACTACTAGAAGCCCAAATAGGGGATATGGGTGGAATTCCTTTAACTTGAACTTGTGTTAATTTAATTTTGTCATGATTATTGTCTCAATTTTGACTTTGATATTCTAGCAAAGTGCTTGTTCCACAATCCAATTCATGTGTCAATTCCACAAAAAAGGTGTTGGTTCAAATTTGCATCACAAGAACTTGAACACAACACCTTAAGTTTAATATTACAATTGGATTTGTTTCAATTATAGTAACTAAATATTGATTTTAATTTTTTGGGCATCTTATTGTTATTCATTACATTAATTATCTTGAACAATTTTTTTACCATATGCTCTTGGAACCCCTATGATTTTACTACCATTTGCCACTACGAAAAACTTTTGCATATATATATATATATATATATCACATGTTTTTTTGTTTAAAGTCAACTACACAAATAATTGTTTTTCTTCACTATGAAAATTTGCCACCGTTTGTGTGATTCACTTTACCCTATGTGTACTCATTTATACTCCTACCTTGCAAATAAGGTAATTAGTCATCATATACCTTTACTTTTAAATGGATGGATAATTTTGCATAGTTTTTATATTTTTTCCATTGTTGGGTTTGGAAATGTTTAAAGGCATTCATTCATTTACCTAATTGATATTTTTTTGAAGTTTTGAATATACATCACTTGGTACATTAAAGATGAATATACATGTGCCCAAGATTGATTACTACACAACTAAGTAATAGTGGATTTCCAATGGATATTAGTGTAACTTGGTGGGTGTTGGTTCATAATATCCCTTATTCTTACATTTTTTTTCTTTTTTTCTCTTATCATTTTCCCTCATGTTGTGAACCATGGTCCATAATGTCAAAACTTTATTTTTTAATAGAGTGGCTAGTTGCCCATTTGGGTACACAACTCAAACTTTGTTTAGCTTAACTACTTGATTTCTTGTGTGAGGTGGAACTATTGGTTGATTTTTTTTAATGGCTAAGATGGTGAGTTGTCAATAGCACGTGTTTATAGATTGGCACCATGAATAGTATTTGTTATTGAACACATTGGTGACAAGGTGGTTACTAGGGTAGTGTATTTGGCTAAGGGATGAAATTCCACACCATGCCATTTGTAATAGGCTTTCTAGTATACCATATGCAATGTGGAAAAAAAACCTTCTATAATTAATTAAACCCCATATTTCATTATTAATTCCAATCCCTTACAAATTTCATTTTAAAATGACCATTTTGTTGAACATATTTTTCCACCTACTAAAAGGACATGGATTAATCATATGGTCAATCTAATTACCATATATTTAATTCAAGTTAGTTAAAAAAATCTTATAAACTAATGTAGTATGGAAAGAATCACATGGACTAACAATTTTTGTATGCAAACATAAGGTCTAGCCCAAGAAAATTCAATGATTCACATTGATGTGCCCTTGGGCAAGCTCCATAGATTGTGTTTTACAAACCCTCACCCTTTTACAAAATATTATTGATTGTGCTCCCATAGATGTTAAACATTTCTATCTAATTTTCAACATGTGAAGGCTTAGTAGGATTGATGATAAAACATTGATCTATGAAATTGTATTACATCTAAATCTTTATATATAATCTTCTTTTTATGTTGTGGAAAATATAATGAACTTGTTACTCATCCACATCAAGAATCATCTTTGTTATCTCTTTTGATGGGTAATGACGTGATGTCATGTATAGGTGTATTAACATAATATCACCTAGAAAGCACATTAGCATTTTTCATTTGATGTTCAAGATGTGAACTTTGCTTGCAAAAGAATAAAATGCCTAAAGGCCATGTGGTTGCATTGCTAATGTAAGCCATTTTAATTATATCTCCCTCTTGGCATGTATTGCTCAATGCACACACAATGAGTTCTACTAATGATTTTTTTCTAGTGAAGTTGAAATGTTGATGGTCATTACAAAATTCCCATGTGAAAAAATTGGGGACCAATCGTTGGTTGGTCCAGAACCACATTCAAGTTTGACCCAGTGAAGTCCATATCCTTTAACACATTATCTTGTCCCTAGATGATAATGGGTACTCAGTATAGTCCATTAAAAGAAAGTTCACTAAATTAAACATCCTAAATTTCCACCAAATAATGTTGTAATACATATGGTCTAAATTAGACTTCATTAAACTATAGATGGCCTTTGCTAAACTCCACAAAAGTCCATTGTACATATTAGTTCAAGTGTTATTTTGGTATTCATAATGAATACGTTAGTGTTGTAGGTGGATAGGAGTGGAACTCAATGGACTAGGTTGGTTGCATGGTGGAATTTTAGTGGGGTCTTTCCCAAGCGTTCCAGTTCACTCATACTTCCATTGAAAATGCACTACATTCCACCAAGGTGCAATTGGGCCATTTCTGGTGGAACTTTAGTGGAGTGTTTAGTGGATTGGGGACATGTTTTATAGTAGTGCTTGTAGGGTGTTCTTTTGTCTTGGGTATTCTTGACGTGGTATATTATACTCTCTTTGGAGTGTGAAATTGCACTACATCATTCAACAATTACACTTTCAAATCTACTACGTCTTTTATTTCATTCTGTCGAAATGTAGCCTTAGTTTAATTGTTTCTACAAACTTTGGGTCACGATGCAATTCATGTTTATCCTCATTCCACTGTTTTTTTGGTCAATAAATTGTCGCAATATCAAATTTGATACTTTTTTTTTCAATTTTTTAATCCTAACAACCTCTCAACCAATTCTGAATTTGTAAAACTAGATTTTTTTTTCACATAACAACCTTTTTGTACTTTTCACAAAAAAAAAAAAAAAACTTGATTTTCTACCCCAAACTCATTTCAAGGATAGTTGCTAAATGGTAAATGCTGATATTTTTCTACTATTTTAATTCTTGTTTATGTATTTTAACATATTGTCATTAAAATGATCAAAATTTGTACAACAATAAAACTATAGAAAATAGAAAATCAAATCCATAAAAAGTATTCAAAACCTCATATTTGTACAAAATCATTTTTGCAATGAATCAAAAATAAAATTCAAAGTAATTTAGAATTAAAAATAGAATTTAAAAACAAATGACAAAAAAATCATTTTTATTCTCCATCAAAGTACTAGCTTTAGTATGAGCTATTTAAAAATAAAACACACAACATTTAATGATTCAAAATCAAAATTCTTCCAAAGATCATTCCTAATTTCCCACCATAAACTAATTCAAACTATGTTATCTTTTGTCTTATTCAATCTAGCCCCATTCTATCCTATAGTGACAACACAAGTCTACCTTATAGTGGTAACAACAATTTTACCTTTAACAAGGTCTTCTTGTTGCTTCCCAATATGTGACAGAATCTCATGACACCAATTTTTGTAGAAATGTTTGCTTGAAATTTTGAGTAAATTATTATGTTGTTATCTTTAGCCACCATTCATAAAGTTGATTACATTAATGGGGAACAATAAGCATGAGGGTCATGGTCCACAACTTTTTTACATGACAAAACCACAAGGTTGTGACCACTTGTTTTTGTTGTTTTTGTTTCAATTTTGTTATTATTAATTAATGTTGGGGGGTTCATGGATTTTTTAAAAATCACTAGTTTCAATTCTTCTTGAAACTTCAAAAATTGCCCTAGTTCCATTATTATTATTATTTTTTCACATTTTAAAGGATTAATTAGGATTTTAATTTTCTATTTTTTCATTGTTTTTATTTGGTTATCAAATGGGTAGTTTTCACAAATTTGAAAATAATTGGTTTTCTTAGCTGATTTTCTTTAATTGGTTAAAATATTTCAATTTTTTTATAGTAATAAGTGACAATTTTTTCAAAAGTAAAAGAAGGAAAAATTTGAAATTAATCAATAAAAAGTAATTAGAATAAAAACTCATGTTTTCCATTACAAAGTCACAACTCCACAACCTCATTTCATTCAAATTCCTCCTCAAATTCTTTTCACATTCCCTTCCTTTAACAAAATGGAAAAATATTTAAAATTTTGAAAATGTAAGAAAAAAGAAATTGCAATATCAGGTTCTACTATATATATAATTAATGTTTGGGAAAAAAATGAAAAACACACCAAAAAAAGAGAAAAAATTCAAATTTTTTGAAATAGGCAAACAAATGAACAATTTTTTTAAAAAATGCAACAACAAAAGAAAGGATGTTTTACTTGATGAAGCTTTGAAGTTATAGATGGTAGCTTTAAGGATCAAGGTGTAGTTCTTGATGCCACACTTGCACAAGGCAAAGAAGGGGGAAACATATGGGAAAAAAAACAACAATAAGGAAAAAACCAATAAAAACTCATAAGGAAACTAACTTGGTACTTCACATACCTAGTTCAAGGAGGATCATCCTTAAAAAATAAGATTAGAAACTAATCACCAAGGAAAAATAAGAACGCTTGAGAAGAAAAGTAATATGCACTAGGGAAAAAGAAGAACAATAGCTTTTTGGGGAAGAAGAAGAACAACAATAAAACATTTCTAGAAAGACAATTACAACCAAAACTAAGATCTTTGAACAAAAACACTTTAAAGCGACAACATACACATGACACATGATGAATGTTTCAAACAAAAATACAAGAATGGGGCCCAAGGAGCTTTATATTTTTTGAGCATTTCAGAATGGGAGAGGAAGAAGGAAAAAAATTATTGTGGGTTGCAACCACCGCCCTAACCCCTAACCTTAAAAACATTGGATACCAAATGTTAAAAACTTCAAGAAGAAATAACACAACTTAAACCATATACTTCAATCATTGATAATTGCCCCTAAATTTCCTTAATTACCTTGGGAGGTTTTCAATTAATTTTTTTTAAAACCAAAACAGTTCCCAAAGGTTTGGTTTTCATTTGAAAATAACACATGAGGGATGATTTTCATAAAGGATATCATTAGCTTTGATATCCTTTAATTTTCAAGGTGAAAATTAGTTTAAAAACTTGAACAATCCCCACCCCAATTCAGAGAACCACCCAAAACTGGTATTAATTATTAACACAATGGTGAACTTCAAAGAGTTATTTGAGTTTGTAGATATATGATTTCAAATAATAACATGAAATTCTTTTTGGATTGAAAAATGTAACTACTAGACTTAATAAATTCCATAGCAGGACAATAAACATTCTTATGTAGTGGAGACTTGGGTATTGAATAGGACCCAAAAATAGGATTTTTTTCACAATGCCAATGTTTATTTGATTAGTAAATAACCTATGACACTACCCAAAATCCCAGATCCTTTATTATTAAAGCACCATGGCACGTTCATTGTTGATTTTGAAGAGTCTATGTTGAAATTAGGATATTTAAGATAGTTTAAAAGACTTTTTATTTTCCTTCACAAAATTTTGTTCTTTCAAAAAAAATATTTTGAAAATTTAAATTTACTTGAAAATAATATAATTAGTGTCGAAACTACTAAGGTATCATAATATTCACAAATATGCTTATTGAAAGAATGGTAAACATCTTTGTGTGCTAAATTTTTTGTTGGGTTTCAGTTCCTTAGCTAACCATGGTGATTATCTCAATTTTTTTTAAAAACTTACATGTTAACAACACACAAGCATGTTGTTAATAGGTAGGTAGTAAAAAAAATCCTTCCATATGTATAAACCATCTACTTACCTAGTAGTTACCTATTTTCCTACGTACCTATGTATGAAACCTAATTCCTATAAAATTGGTTACCAAGGTGAAACCAAATATTAATTTAGTTGAAGTTCATCCACAACTGAGTAATATCCAACATTTAGTGGATGGTGCTCTAGTGGGTGCCAATTTATTATGGCCTTGGAGGAGGTACTAAAAGACTATTGAGACCTTAAAAAAAATGCACATATTTCAAACTCCTGGAATAATCTAATAAACATAGTCAAATTGTATTTATTGATTGCTCCTTGTTTATGATTGGTTACATAATTTGATTGTTCCAAGTGGGTTCTATTAATAATGTCTCACCTACTTGTAGTTTTAGTTTTATGAGTAGGGTTAACAAATAGTAAGAACTAATATTTGGATGTGAGAAATATATTTTTAAGATCACATATTGAACATCAGTAGAAATGCTTTGTGGGAAGAATCTAAGGTCCTCTTCAAGGATCAAATCATTAAGATAGCCTCTGTTAGATGACACATTATGCTTGGACAAAATAATGCACATGATGTGCTCTTGGCAAATTAGCAAATCATTTGGTGATGGGGGCAAACACTAAATAATAATAATGAATTAAATATGGTGTGGTCTGCAATGTGCCTTGAAAGTTAGGTTTGTAGACCCCAATGACCTAAACTTCACAATTTATTAGGTTTGCCCTGGTTAATTGAACCTAATAAGACACCCCCCACCCCTTGAAGCCCATTTGTCGCTTCTTCTAGCTCACGCGCCAAAACCCAACCCCACCCTGACTCCCCCAAAGATAATTTTTTTCCCATTGTTCCAAATCTTTTTCCTTGGCTTTCAAAGGTCACCATCTCCAAGGGGCTAGATCATCCCCCTTGGCTCATCTCCTCTAAAGGAACCATCCCCAAGCCCACCACCTCTTGGCCATTATCCATCTTGAGGACACAACTTTTCCTTGGGCAACATTTTCTCCTCGGTCCACATCCTCTCCTCGCCCCCATTTCCTCCCTGGGCCCACCTTCTTCTTGAGGAATGTTTTCTTTTCGGCCCACATCCTCTCCTCGGCCCCATTTCCTCCTTGGGCCTGCCTTCTTCTCGGGGAATGTTTTCTCCTCGGCCTTGTCCCCTCCTTGGGCCCACCTTTTCCCTAATGAACGTCTTTTCCCCAACCCCGTATCCTTAGGGACACATTTTTTCCTTGATACGCATCCTTTTTTTGGCCCCATTTCCTCCTTGGGCCCACCTTCTCCCTTGGGAACATCTTTTCTTTGGCTCCATCTCCTTGAAGACACATGTCTTTTCCCCGGGGAATGTTTTTTCCTTGACCCACATCCTCTCCCCAACCCCATTTCTTCTTTGGGCCCACCTTTTCCTTGGGAAATTTCTTCTCTTGACCCCATCTCCCCAAGAACACATCTTTTCCCTAGCCCACATCTCCTCCTCAGCCATTCTCCATCCTTTGTTGCAACCCTAGCTTTGGGCTCGTGACCAAGGCAAAGGGGTTACAAGGTTGTAGGCCAAAAAGGAGCCTGAGAGTCAAGGCAAAAAGGTCGCAAGGGTGTGAGCCAAGAAGAAGCCTAGGAGTCACATCACATATTTTCGGGAGTGTAAGAAAGTGTGAGGGAGTGAACCCTCACACTCCCAAGGCAACTCCCATTTTGGGAGATGGAGTCCCGGTGGACTATCGAAGCTTCAGAAAGCAATTTTAGGGGTCAAAATTCAATGGCTTGTAACGTTTTTTATATCATTGGAAGGCTCTCAATGAGAACTATAACTTTGCTTTAGATTATATCTCGATCAAAGGTCTGCTCGCAAAGTTATGGGGCTCCAAAGTTGCAAGAGTCCCAATCGGCGCGATTTCGGGACTCCCATTCGAGAGTCCCGAGAGAGAAAAACCACTTGGATGTAGGCTCTATGGCCAACCACAAAGTATACTATAAGGGGGAAGGTGGTGGCTTCCCCCAAGTTTGGGCCGTGGTGAGTTTAGTGTGTCCGTGTTGCCCATGGCTCATCCTAGCACCAAAGGTGCTCCAACTATGCACTAACCATTTTGTGTGGGTTGTGTGCAGGCCTGTGTAAGTGAGTGAAGCTTGTCAACTCTTCTTAGTCCCATCCCAGAGTTCCAACACACCCTTCTACCCCTCAAAGTGTTGTGAGCCAGGGAGCATGCCCTGACTCCTCCTTTTTCTGTTATCTTTTACTTAGATTCACATTTGAGTCCTTCAAGGAGTTGGGGGTGCAACATCCTTGGGGACATCTTCTCCCCATGGAAATTTAAAATGTTTAAAAAGTTGTCATAGTTTTCAAAGCATAATGTTTCCATGAACATTTCATTATTATGCATAGGGATGGATCTCGTCATAAAACCTAGCTTGGATGGTGCATCTAGTTGTTTAACATCCACTGAGTTCTCCTACGGAAGAATATTTATCAATCCATATTTGGGGAAGAAACTTAAAGTTTGTGAAGTGATGGCATTTTATCTCATTATGATTGATGCAAAGTTGATGGCAACATCAAATATTCTAAACTTAGTGGACAAAAGGCATTCCCACCTTTTAGGTAAAGCACACACTCTCTTAATTCTTTCCACTTGTAATTGTTGTACCTTGATCCTTGTCAGAATTTGAGTGGAAATTCTCTTGCTTTTCCTTTTATACATTGCACATTTATAGTTTAATCTTGTTTAGTGTTGCTACAAGAATGATGGATTTAAAAGTTGATGCTATATTTGTGAAGTTCTCTAGTGGAATTGATGCGCCAAGAGGAAATTTTGCATGTTTGTACTTTGAATTGTAGCACCCTCCTTAAGGTTGTTTCAACTACCGTGAATTCTATTGGTTAAAAAGGTAAACAAGTGGGCATGGATTCCACATATATGGTTCATACATGGTCATTCCATGGTTAAGAATATTTGATTTTCTAGATGACAAGTGCAATCAACTTGAAGAAAAACATAATTTGTTCTAAAAAAATGTACCTTAGTTCCTTTTAGTTCGCTTTAACTGCCTAGAATCAATAATTGTTTCACAATGTTGGCATATTATTGTGCATTTGGGCTTGAGGACGAACATGTGGAAAATTTAGTAGTGGATCTGTTGGGAAGCTAACCTTAAAAAGAATACAACAATCACATAATGAATCCATCAAGACTTGTTGTTAATGTGCCTTTAAAATTGGGTAGAACTATGTCACAGTTGACCTTGAACTTCTACACTTTTATTGGATGAAACATGTCGAAAGCCAAGGTGCTCCTTGTCATGGCCATTAGGCCACAATGTTTAAAGGTATGTGCCTGGAATATGTGCCACGATTAGGGCAAGCCATGAAAGATTAGATCATGGACAATGTTAGGCTTGGTCTATCCACTATGTAGGTCATGGCAAAGCATAAACAACACTACTTTGGGGTAAAAACACATTATGCCCCTCAAAAATTGTAGTCACAAATACTAAATTTCTACATTTGGTTTTTTAATGTAAGTAAAGACATCGCATTTTGGATTATTATTTTTTGTTTGTAGTATATTGGATTAGATTTAGACTTAAGACAATCATTTAAAAAAAAAACTTCAACAAACATTGGTGAACTTCAACATATGAAGTATATTTGTGACAAAATAATATTCATCATGAAGTATAAAAAATTGCATACATACTTCAAAACTAGGGTTGTGGGTGGAATATTTTGGTGAATTTTTTTGTGGTCACTATTATTTATATACATTAATTGAATCTAAGGCCATTTGGAAGTTTAATTTTTTTGGTTAAAAATTCATTAAAAATATGTGTTTTTTTCATTTTTTCAGCAATAAAAGAAAAATATTTTATGTATTTAAAGAAAAAACCAATGCCAAATGAAAAAGAAAGAGATTTTATAGTTGGGCATTGCATTATTTTTTCAAATTTCTTTGTTTAGTAATGTTTTATGAATCACAAACATGAAGCCCTATGGTCGGCAAAAACCTGCACATTATATATGTTGTGTACATTGATTTTATTCAATCTTTTTCATCTAACCATTGGATTGAAATTAATTTTGATTTAAAGTGAAATTTGAATTCCAAAATGTTGTTATGCACATTCTAGGGCTTTTTGCTTATGTATAGGATTGTCAAATGATGCCATCAAAATTTAAATTTTTTGTGTACTATGGTACTAGTGATACATCACCTTTTTTGGTGAAAATTGGTTCACCCGTAATGTGTTTTCACCCTTTGACAAGGATCATGTTGAAGAATCATGGACTCATAGTCATTTGTCCTCCTACATGATATTCGTAATGCTACGAATTCGTATGTTAATTTAGAGTACAAGTGCCACAAGGACATCATAACTAGTATCAAGTTTTAGGTGGATGTAAATCCCAAAAACATTGTTTCTTCTAGCATGAAAAATCTAGGCTAAAAAACAAAAAGGAAAAGGGCCGCAAGGTGCCAACTCTTTGCCCATGAAGGTAGAGGGCACAACAAAAAAAATAAAAATTTGTTGTGCCTTTTCTTGGACTTCTTTAGCTTTCCAACCTCTTAATCTTGCCAACATCGCTTTATTCTCACAATAAGCTCGTCTCTCTGCTTCCAATATAATGATAGCTCTTTTGTACTCTCGATTTGGTTTTTGTTTGGTTTGGAAGGTGTTGAATGTTGGATCTTTTTTATTTTTAGATTTGGCTTGTCTAGGTAAATGTTACAAAGTACGAGTGGACACTATTTGTAGGATTTCCACCTCAAGTGAGAATCCTACTTAATCAACACAAAAAAAGAAAATAGACCTGCCACTTGCGACGACCTTTACCTTGAATAGTTATAATATCAAAGCAATAAACGATCATGGATTTCTTCTAGAAAAATGAAAACTAGGCATTGCTAGTTGATTGTGCCATAACACTTTTCAATGTCAAATTTCGAAAAGCACAAAATTTCCATCCAAGTTTTTTTGATCATCTCGAGTGTCGTATGGCATCCTTATGACAAATAGAATCTATGTAAGGAATTGGAAAATAGCGGTTCATAAAATTTATCAAAAATCATACGCATTGCCTCCCATACAATCAGGTATTACCACTTAGTATTGTTGCAGGCTCAAGAAATGAACCACAAGTTGGCTTCGAATTGTTTGGCCTAAAAATTTCTTGGCATCCAGACTCCATACAAAAAAAAACTACTGGTGGATTTAGAGCATGGAAAGGTTGTTACTTTTGGATCAAATGATAAGAAGGTATTGTCACCAATTTTCCTTCAATGCCTCATCTTTTCAAAATCAACATGGTGGTCCCAGCTAATGAACATTTTGCTTATCACAATTTTTGTTATATACGTTCATGGTTTTCAATGAATAGAAAAATGGAGTTCTTGTGGTTTAGATCCTATATACTCAAAACAAGAGTGTGGATCTTCAACCTTGAAGTTTAAACTTTAGCATGATCTTCTTGAATGGAACCCATTTTTTACCTCTTGTGGGGGGGGGATGAGTTCCTAAAAATGCAATCCAAGGATAAATTTCCCAAGGCATAGGGGCTAGGTAAATTCAATTTGGTAATGAGCGTAGATTTTCCAAGGAATTTAATGGCATGGCTCAATTTGGTCTAATAATTCCAGATGGTCCCGAAGAAAACAACACTTGGTTGTTTTCATGTGCCCTTGCATGCTTTCCACATTTGATCATATTTTTTTGCCTTTGGCACGTTCACTAAACTTAAAGGGTTATTTTTAAAAAATTATTGACCTCGTGGTTTGTTCACACATTTTTATTGAAATGGGGATGTCATGTACTTAAGAAGGGTTGGAATACACATGGGAATACATTTAATAAATCAAAATTGAAAAATATGCCTTGAATAAACTTTGTTAACTTCGCACCAAATATCCATCAACTAAGCCATTTTTTTATTAAATTGATGCATATTAGGTGCCCAAAGTTGACATGTGGTGCATAGGTGTGAGGAATATATAATATGCCAACCAAGACATTAATGTAGCTATAAAGGCTTGTCATGAAAACTTGAAGGGAAGGTTGAAAAACATGAAATGCAAGTTGGAAGGCTAAAGATTAGATTGGTTGATTCATGAACTGGTTTTCAACATGGTCATTTAATACTTGTTATGTGGGCGTGTGCAAATGGGAAGGGTTCCTTTGCAATCAACACACAAAGAAATACTTGTCCAACGTATGGTGGTTGGCACAAGAAATCCCATGTTTACACATCCATCTCCTTGTGTTCGGGGCATGAAACCAATGTTAACAAATAGGATATCTACTCAAGTGCAAACATAAATCTTTATTGAAAGGAAACTACAACATAATGCTCACAACACAAAACACAACATCAAGAACTTTCCAAGGTTCTTGTCACATGAAATACACAAACTTGTGTA
>Ga0116231_10000276_pt1 | contig 80277 bp, 51 predicted proteins | sample S1TSphgellanicum_2_FD_89695 | JGI IMG/M metagenome (GOLD analysis project Ga0116231, IMG submission 89695) | Host-associated microbial communities from peat moss isolated from Minnesota, USA - S1T2_Fd - Sphagnum magellanicum MG | ecosystem: Host-associated > Plants > Peat moss > Unclassified... | reverse complement strand
GCCAAATTTGGCTACAACAGCTTATGGATGCCTGCTACCTCAGCTAGATCAAAAATTTGAAAAAGAAAAAGAAAAAACCATTGCGTCACAAGAGTTTTCATATTTTACAGATATATATATATATAAGGAATACCCCTATAAATGATGCATGAATGGGTATAGGGGCTATATCAATTCAGCACCCAAAAAAGGTATGTTCAATATACATGCTTGTATGATCGTGTTAAAGGAGGAATAGTTAGTAAGTAGTTAGGGTATGCTGGCTCATCACCAAGGCAGCCTATGATCAAACACTTTGGCAGATCTTTCTCAATTCTTCTCCATTTTGAGTGATTTAAAATGTTATAGGAGTACCTTCTCAAGCTTTACCAATCATCTTTCAAATGCAAAGCCAAAGGACCAGCCAAAAAAGAGCAGTAAAGGAAATACATTTTTTTAAATTGCAAAACTTCTTTTTCTTCATTTTGACCCCTCCTACTTTCAAACCTCATAACATTCTTATTTCTTATTCATTTTAAACGATTTAAAGTGCTATAGGAGCATTACTTGAAATTCTACAAATCATCTTGGAACTGGAATAGCAACAGAGCAACATAGAAGGAATTTTTTGGGTGTTCAGGAATCGGCCTTTGTAACGTTTTGGTGGTTTGTTGTTTTTAGTTCTTGACCCCCTCTACTTTCGGGGGCAATAATTTTCTCAATTCTATTTCGTTTTTGACATTTTTTAGTGCGCTAGATGCACCAATATGAGGGATTCAAGTTTTGTTTGGACACTAGAAACAACAAAGCCCTCCCCTTGGATCTAGCCTGCCCTAAGTGCTTAAATGTTCGATAACCAACTGGTTTACCCTAGTGATTTTCTTCCTTAATTTTGAATTCTTGGACATGGGATTTGTTGACGATTGATTTCATACTTGTTTTTTTTTTTAATGTGAACTTTTTTCAAGATTTTAAATTTGTGAAAAGAAATGGATTCTATGTTGAATGAAGTATTTTGCATATGTGTGTTTGGTTTGTTGCATGATCTTTAGTTTTATAATATATGTACTTGTTACTGTAATATTTTTATGATAAAATAATATTATAACTTCTACTGTGATCTACTAAATATTTTTTATAAGAAAATTTCATGTTCTTGTTTTTCTTTTAGATCTATCTTATTGATTGATTAAGTTTTTTTAAGGATTTAAATCAAAGTGGGATAGTTTCGGTAAGGGTTTGGTCTACAATGGAATTTATTATAGGATCTTGGTTAGAGAAGGAAAAAGTGAACGGAATGATTACAAGAATCTTGCGAAGCAATTGGATCAAACAACGAATAAATATCCAAAAATAATGTGTGTGCCAGCAACGGAAGTATGTTGTGAACATGAAGAAATGAAGGTTGTAACATCAATGCATGTGTAATCACAAACGTCATAAATAGAAGATAAACTTGCAAGGTACATGACTATTTTAATGAAGACAAATGTTTCAAAAAAAATTCAGATCGTACTAGCAATGAAGTGCTACAGTGACTAAGATTGGTACTTTGGGAAAGGAGATTCTTCAAAGAATTTTTCAAATTCACAACCAAAATCTATAAAGAAACATGCATCTCCAAATTTGAGGCAACAAGTGCTAGTAAAGGAGGGATACTGATTCCAAACTCCTTGACATTCAAATTTTTAAGGTTCATTTGGTAGTGAAAGCATGGAATTGGAGGAAAGAGAAAAATTTGTAATAAAATGGGTGACCCATGTACATGCTTGGTAAATCCCAAATCCACCATATTATGAACCACCAAAGGACTAAGAAGAAATTCATAACCATTTTGAAGTTGTTTATGAAAAATGGGTGAATGCCAATCAAGGAACCATAGGAACTCAAACGACCATTAATAGTTGGATTCATTGATTAGTTCACCTTTTTTTTCTATCTCATTTGAATTGAAAAAAAAAAAAATACATTGAAAAATCATGATATCATCTTGATCCATATCCTTCAAACATTTCCTTGTTGATTGAAAACAAACTAAAACCATTTGTACTAAAAAAGAACCATTATTCAATCTTGATTACATTATGCCTTATTGAACTTTTTAGGAGAAGTTTTGGTTAGACCTTGAGTAAAAATATCTTTTATTTTCAAATGAAAAGATTTTTACAGGAAGAAAGCTTCTTATGTGGTTTTCATAAGAATCTTAACTTACATAGATTTTTATCTTCAAATTAGTCAATACCGAAATCCACCAATTTGGAATTAGCTTTAAACTTCATCATTTCCTCATACACTCAAAACATAACTTTAAAACTACATTTCTAAATAAAATTTCATCATTAACCTTAATCCATGGTTCCTGACCTTAATTCCAACTTTTAAACTTGATTTATAAATTCCACATTGTACATGACACAAACTATACTTATCTAAAGCAAACCATGTTTTGGAATCCAATATCCATTTTTACAGATAATAGTGGTTACCAACTTCTAAAACTAGTACTTGGAAAGGGTATACAAAGTGCCCTCCAAACACACTCAGAAATTTTTCTAATTAAGTTAGGGCCTCAAGAAGAGTAGTCCCACACACAATCTGTACGTGCTGAATAATCAACAATGAACCACGTGATCATATAAATTTGTAGGAATAACACGGCTCAATCTCAATTTATAAGTAAGGTGTAGTTCATCACTGAAGGAACAAAGCAGAATTCTCAACTTTGCAGAAAGCATCCAGATGGGTCATTGCTTACAAACTGACATTTGCAATCTGCAAAGTACACCTGCCATTTGACTGTCTATGGTGGGCCTGACTGGCTATGAAGCTCTCATCACTAGAAAAGAGGGAGCTGTTCACATTCAAACCTTGCTTAGGCCTCTGTAAAAATGACTTGCCAACAATGAGTTTTTCCAGGTTTCTGATGTTAAGAGCCCTGATGCTCTCTGGACAGACTTAAAACCACCCAGTTGCTAACCACAGAGGGTCATAACGTACTACTCTTTAGCATTATCCTGCATATTAGATCAATGTACACAGCTAAAAATGTGGTGGGTGAGCATTTTCTCTGTAAAGCTACAACTAGTTCTCAATTCACTCCACACGGCAAAAAGGGGTTAAAACCCATGTGATCAATTTTGACCACCCTATTGCCTTGCATGCTTATGACATAACCATTACTGCTTTGACTGACCACTATGAGGCTGATTAACCCTTGATTAAAAGAAGTTTCAAAGAGCCAATTTGCCTGTGAATCAAGATGCTCTTCCTGAGCTTTTGGGTAAGAGCACAAGCCTGGGAATGATGCATTGTTGCATTTCAGCAACCATGTCATGGGCTCATCACTGGAAGACAGCCTAGGAGACAAGGGAAAATAGGATAATGTAAGAAATGCACACAACTTGAAAAGAGAGGAGTAGATAATCGCCCCTCCCAAATAGACTACAGCTGCAGTCTTCTGTCAAAATCATTTGTATTGCTACCAAGATCATAGAGAACTACAATCAACCACACGACAACTGTGCAATCCATGTTATTGCGTCTACAAAATAGCCTTCCAGCTCTTTAATGTAAAAAAGACAGATGACCCACCTAGATGAAGGTGGAGCGTCCTGCCCTCCGATTTTGCTTGTCATATGCTGTATTAAATTTATCTACCAGCTCATTCATAGTACTGCATGAAACAGAGAGCCACACCCATATTAGCACACTTGAATTGGTATCTATTTTCACATCAATCATATATGAATTTCTCTTCTGCCAGTGTCAGTGCAAGGTACTAGCATCTTATGAGATCATGAAGGTGGGACATGAAGAGGATCATTGAATGCCTTAGAGATATGAAATTTGAACTGTTTACACATCTCCACTTCAGATTATCTTACATGATGAAGGAGGTTGGCTGTTGATCCTTAGGCCTGTAATTCCCTACTGGATCAAGAGACAAAGTACCTGGAGCACTTGGTAATAGTGGCCAAGTAAGTCATGAGCAGAGTGTCATTGTACTCCTGTCAAACAAGACCAAAATGCTCCTGTCAGTTAATTGAGGCTGCTGACTAGTTCAACACAGAACATGAATCTAAAGTAGAAACTTTTGAACTTTGTCTTTCAAATCATACCAGTGGGTCCAAATGGATTTAGTCTTTATCATTATGGAAGTCAACAGGAGAAAAGAGTGAGCATCCTACTTCAGATCAGTACATACCATGACAAGATCATCTTGGAATCTAGAAGAATCAATTGCAGGTAGTCTGCGAACTAGGCTGGACACTTGGCGTAGAAGTGAGTGATCATATGGCACTTCTCCTGTACAACCAATCTTCAGAATTAGTATTTCATTGGTTGGGTTAAACCCTAAACCCAAACAGATACTGAGAGGCCAATTTCCTTTCACCAACATAGACAATTAAAAGGCTACAATATTATTGCTTCTGTCATAATGTCATATGATGCTTAAGACTTGATGAATTCACACAGTGACAGTGTGAAACACATACCTTTCTGAATAGACACAAGATGGTGGTGCAGAACTCTGATGCGGCTGTTTAACATCTTTATGGCACTATGCATACCTGTCAAATGGGCTGCCACTACACTTCCTCCAGCAGGCCCCCAAAGCCCTCCCATCAGTTGCAGACATTACAGTTTCTCTCTACACTCACTACTGTAGAACCTTCAGAACCCTGTCACTCTGGGAGCTACATGACTAGCTACTTGATTGATTCAGCACTGCATTGTAACAGAATTTTCTCATTCAGCAAAACAGAAAGAGCACCAGCAAAGAAATGATAAGAAGTTACATTGTGTAGCAGCTGAGCTGCCATCAGAAGGCTTGATATGTGCGACATGGTCCACCGATATTCGCTCTGCCTCCACTGTCTACAACCATCCATTATATCCACTGAGAAGTCCAATACACTCACGAGTCAAGAACTTGTCATACTGCAGAGGCTCACAAACCATAGTGCAGGTTGGGTTATGTAGGGATCCAGTCCCAGACCATTCCTTGCAGGATTTCCATTTGGTTAACCCTCAGGACACATAATCCCATTTTTGAGCCTAACTCACCAATCTGTTGTCAGTGTTGGTTATTGTCAGGTCTATGTGTCTCCCAGAATCCTTATCATGCTAAAGCACATTTAAGCACAATATTGGCAGAGAATCCAGTTACAAGGATTCAAGGCTAATTTTCAGCATCTAATACTTGAAAGCATCCATAAGGGAGAAAGGAACTACAAGTAATGGTCACCTCAATGGTGTAGCTTGCGTTAACAAATATAAGAGAAGGGACTCCCTCAATAACATGCAGTTCTGCATACAACCAATTCAGGGCGGGGGGTTACTAGTGAGGGCCAAGATCAAACTGAAGCAGAATAAGTTTTTGGACAGAAAAAACTCTGGTGCACACATCAGCCACATAGCAAATCATGGATTTCTGAGAAGCAGTTTTTGTGTTGAATTATGGAGCTTACACTTGTTATAGGAAAAGGCCAAGTAAATTATATCACTGCAATTACACAGCTTAATTTCTGGCAAAGATTACTAGAACTGTATGAAGCACACAACCACACAGGTGTGATAGCTTCTTGTTCCCTCAACCAACGAAGCACAACTGTTTTCAAGAGTAAAAGTACCTACCACTTTCAAAAATGCTAATCGGCAGATCCTTTTGTGCATGGTTGATGGTTGGATTGAGCAACAGGTACACTGGGCTCTCATTGATGTCTGTCAGCTGCAACAATTGCAGCACAATCCCCATCATGATTCCTTCATCACATGAACATTTTCAAGCAGCTGCATGAAAGCTAGCAAAATTAGAGAAAATGGGGGGTCAAGATTATTGTAACAAGAGACTCACAGCTTTATGGATGAGCATATCAGAGTCCTGAATATCACTACCAGTAGAGTACCAGCCAAGCACGTCATACTTTGGAAACACCTTCTTATCTGTCAAGTCACACACAACAAAGTTGACATTAGGTTGCAATCAATCCTTCAGATAAGTTTCTGCATTGGCATGAATTGCACCACAATGCTTTTCTATATCCAGAGTTCCCAGAACCAAAGATAGAGCTCCAGAAACAACCTAGTCACACCTTATAATGGACCACTGGCCACAACCAACCTGAAGACCAAACTTGAGGTGAGGCAGATATAGACGAAATTGCAGAGAAATCTCCACAATGACAACTTTGAAGGTAAAATAGTGAGAACAAGTGCAGCCACAACCTTATGAGGGTTGCCCACAAAGTGTCAGACCATCATCTTCATCACGAACAGCAGTGATGAGCTGTGCTGACTACCACTGATTCATCATCAACTACCACAGTAACTGCTACAGAAAATCACATATGACAAATCTATGAAATTGAAGAGAAATCTCTAGAACAACAATTTGAAGGTAACATAACAATGAATGCAGTCATAGCCTCATGAGTGTAGCTCACAAAGTGTCCAACCATCACCTTGATCAGAAATTGCAGTGATGAGCTGTTATGACTATTCATTGACTTTGTCAGCTCTCCATAGTGGGAGTGGAAAATCATATAACAATGTGCCCAAAATACCAGGTTAAACATTATATAAACATCTGCATCCTGAGTTTCTGGAAGCATTTCTGGAAGCATCAGAAGACTTAGTCATGCTGTTGGCTAACATCAGAGAGACATAGCTAATCAACAAAGTCAATAGTATCCTCATTCAAGCTGCAACAATTTGAGCTGAGGCCTCCATGGTACCTAGAAGGTCACACATGAATACTAAACATACTATGGTCTGCTGTTGGAGAAGTAAAGCTTGATGAGAAGAAGTGAGAATGTAAAGAAATCTTGATTAGAAACAAGGAATACAAGACCTGCTGTTGGTTGGATTCACAAATCTCTAAAAACCTTAATCCTAGCCCTGTAGTGCAGTTTGAGCGGCAACAAAACGGTTTTCGCCTGCCTTAACTACTTCAGGCTCATTGCAAAGATTACCACATGAATCTGCACAAACATATTCTAAAATGCTTTGTCCTGGTCCCATGGGTACCCCTGAAGATCGGGGTTCTGAAGGTTATAATGTCAAGATAATTAGGTCAGACACTGAGATGAAGACGAATGATGGCAAGCAACTTCAAAAGGAAAAGCTAGTCTGTCGGCAAGTAGCTACCGTGCTTAAAGAAAAATAAAATGCAGCAAGCAACAGGGACTAGCTTGACCTCACAACCCTCGACAACACTCTTGCTCTTGGAGAAGAACTCCACAATTGAGAAAGAGACTGCAAGAAGACATGGGGTCGGTCATCATGAAAAGCTTACATTGCTCTTGCTTCGATTCCAAGAAGGCGCGGTCCAGAACATTCTGTGTGGCATCGTAGTGCAATTCAAAGCTGTTGAAAATCTCCACAGTGCGCCCTGTTTGCACGCCAAGAACACAGCCATATACTCGGGGGGCCGGCGGCAGCGGCCGCGAGGCCGATCCACTCTGCTGTGCCTTGATGCGCGTGTAGTGATCCGATATGTTCACTATCACCAGTGGATGCAGTTTGAACGTCAACCCGCTGCTTGACGACATTTCTTCTTTACCCCTCTTCACCTCTCTCTCTCTCTATACATATATATCTCTCTCTTCTCCTCCGTTGATTTTCCTTCAATTCTCTGATGCACATAAGGAACCACTGATCTTCACTGCTTCTAATCCGACTGCAATTTCAGGCAGCTCTTCCGCAATCTCCGACTGCGCAATTGTCGGAGTCACAGGTCGCAGTTGCTAAAGGGAATCGAGATCTGACGTCGAGAGCGACCTTCTTAGGGTTAGGGTTAGGGTTGGAGATCAGGGTTTTGTGAGTTGCTAGGATTTTGTGGTTTTGGGGTCGTGTCTTGTGTGCGATTGTGAGCGCAATCTTCCCTTTTGTCTCCATCCAGAGAGCGAGAGAGAGAGAGAGACAGTACAAAGAAAAGGGTTGCAATGGTGGGAGGGATAACAGTAGCATCAGGTGGTAGAGGAGCAGAGAGAATTGGTGATCTTCTGTCGTTGCAAGGACGTGCCAAGCGGGATCCAGAAGGATATGAAGGCGAGCTTCTTCTCCAGTTGCGCCATTTCGACGCATGTTTAGGGATCTTTCTTCTTCAACCGACTACTTCTTCCTCCGGTAATGCGGCGTCGGCTGCTTCTGCTGATCCTGGCGCCTCAAAGGAGTTGGCGGACATGGCCATGTTTTTGGCGCACATGACGCCGCTTTACCCACAGCATCTTGGTAAATTTCCGCAGCAGTTGTTGCAACTTTTGGCCTCTCATGGAGCGACACTGCAGCCCGCTCTTTGTCGCCAACTCACGCAAGCTGTTATTCTTCTTCGGAACCGGAAGGTAGCTGTCCGTTTCCCTCCTTGAAGGCAGTATCTGCGTCTGTTCTGGTCCTCAGTTTTGTGCATGAAGCAAAGATATCGATCTTCTGGAATTGTATGCCATCTGCAGATGATAAGCTTGGTAGATGCACTGCCAGTCCTCATGGCACTTCAATGTCGGGGCGACAGAGTGCTGCGGCGTCTGTGCTTTCTTCACATAGTTCAAGACATCAGGCGAATGAACCTGAAAAACAAGAATGAGCCTAGCAACAAGCCACTTCAGACCATACTCTACAATCTACTGCAGGTACCTATACCTCATGCTTGCAGAAACTACAGGATGCAATGAGGTAATGTGAAGGGTACTTTTTTGTGAATAGAGCAGTTCATTGCTGCCATTGCTCCTGCTTCTCTGAGCCTGCTGCCAGTTCTGGATGCCATTGGGGAGGATATCTGCTATTTCATGCTTATTTGCATGTATTATTGGTTTTCCTGGTTCAAAACAGTTCTTGTTTCTTGTGTATGCATGTTGATTGGCATCACAGAATGTAATAGGAATCTATAGAGAGAAACTGCACACAGGGAGAAGCAGACTTTTATCTACTGTGCATTGGCCTGTGGTTTTTTGTGCAGTGTGCTTTTCAGGGATTTTAAATGGAGGGGCTTTTGGTTTGATGTGGTGTGTTAGGATGAAAATGATGTGAAAGCAAAGCGTGCACTTGTAGTGCTGGCAGAGCTAAATCGGCGGAAAGTCTGGGTTGATGAGCGCACAGCCAATGCCATTTGCAATGCATGCTTCCACAAAGTCCCTCGGTTTGTAACCTATCTTTTTCCTGGTTGTCATTTGCAGTGGGTGGTTTCAGAAAGTCAGAAGTAAGTCACTTGAGTTTTCCATTCTGCCTCCTTAGATTGCATCAACATCTTTGCTTTGGTATCCTAGAATGTGCAGCTTATTCTGAAGCGTCATTGAATTCCCCATGTCTTTTCTGCAGCATTATGATTGCTGCACTTCGGTTTTTGTTGGGCTATGACCAAGCAGCAGATGATGAAGTGGAGGAGGCCTCAAGTAGTGATGATGAAGCTGACATGAGCAAACCAACAAGTACATCAGCATTGAGTCGGGAGGCTGTCTACAAGGTGACTTGTTTCTCCCTTTGCTCAACCCAAGGGGTTCATGTCCTGTTTGTGGCAACCCCTGAAAGACCCAGATGGTTTGGGTGTCCAGGTATTGTGTGCCTTTTGTGTTTGTTCCACTAAATTTGGCAGTGAACATTGTTATCCTTCATGAGTTTGCAGTACAACAGAGATTTCTGGATGACTTGTAATGGCAATTTTTCAATTAAACAAAGGGTAGTACCTTGAGTTGTGAGTGATGGGTGCATTTGAACACCTTGGGCTTGGCTTATTTTGTAATAGGCTTACCACAAAGGTACGACTTCAAGTCGAAGAAAGAAGCAAGCCAAACTGCAACGAGTGATGAGAAGCTTGCAGAAGCAACAACGCTCCAAGTCCCAAGCTCTTGATCGTCAATCTCATGCACCCCTATATCATGTGCATGACCCTCAAGTAAGCCTTGTCTTTGTATGTTTTCCAGGCATGTTTTATGGAACTGTCAGTATATGAGCTTTTTGTGTTCCAATGTATGCTGCTTTCTGTATTGAATGTCACCAAGGAATGATGCTACCTGATTTCTCAGTTCTTGTACCTGGGTTCCCTGACTGCAAATTATTATGGTTTTGTCTGATGCAGACCTTTGCAGAGAAATTGTTTGCAAGACTTCAGGGCTGTACAGAGCGCTTTGAGGTACCTTCACTGTTCATATTAGCCACAATATCTGTTTCTTAAAAACCTGACTTTACTTAAGGTTTATCTACAATATTTGATCACAGGAAGTAACCATTGGAGTGGCTTGTCTTCATCGTTTTCACTGTGATTTTACCCACTTATGGCAGGTAAAGTTGATGATGATGATGGCAATTTCACGAGCAGTGGGCATTCATCGCCTCACTCTCCTCAACTTTTACCCCTATCTCCAGCGCTACATTCAGGTACATAATTGTTGGTGATCCCATCAAACAACTACACAACATGACAATGAGTTCCAGGATGCAACATTTGCTTGTATAATGCATGTTCTTGTTATGCTGGGAGATGGTGTTTCTACATGGAAACATATTGTGATGTATATTTGTGGGGATGCAGCCTCATCAAAGGGATGTAACACAGTTGCTTGCTGCAGCTGTGCAAGCCTGCCATGACCTGGTACACCCTTTTGTCATGCCACCCTTGTTCTGTGTGGAGTACCTTGCTTGCATGGCTTGCCCAGAAATGAAATTGTATTGGGTTTGTGGAAACAAACCCCAAAGAAACTGCTTGCATGGGTTATGACATTGACCTTTGCCCACTGCTGGAGAGCTCATGGAGTCACTGGGGAAGTTATAATAGCTGGTTGATACTGTACATGTTGCTAATTGAAGATCACTGAACATGCAGTGAACCTTGTAATAATTGTACTGTGGTGCCATGCAATTGATGAATTCCCATTGATTTACTCAATTTCTCACTTTCAAGCTCATTGGTTGATCCTACGACTTAGTATATATGATTGCTGTTTGCATGCATCCAGTTAGCCTACCAGCAATTGACTTTGGGCTTTGGGCTGTCAATTTGGGATGCAACCTACATCTGGTCTTAGGAGTTTAGGGAGGGGGACACACATGAGTTCAGTCCTGATTGTGTATACCTTCATGAGGTGCATAGACTTATTTCTGTGAATGTGGTTGAACTTTGGAAGGTTCCTCCAGATGCTGTTGAATCAATGATCCGTCAATTAGTTAACCAATTTGTCCATGACCGTGCACGTCCAGAGGTATGATCATCAAATTCTCCTTTTATACAACTTGTTTTCCTTTTTCTCCTGAAGTAGTAGCCCAAGTTTTATGTGCTTTTTAGTCATTTATTTTTGGACTCTTGTTTATTCATGATATCTATTTCCTGATGCTGTGTGCCCTTGGATGATACTTCTTTCAATTGGGATAATATTACTCTATGCAAGTTCTGGTACATCGATGTGATAGAGATTGTGCAACAGGTTATGGCAGTTGGTCTTAATACTGTTCGTGAGATCTGCATGCGAATCCCATTGGTGAGTCTTGTGTACAGTTTTTGCACTTCTCTCCTTAAGCAATTTGATTGTCAGATATTTTGTTGCACTTGACTCCATTGTTAGTAGATTCTGTCCAAGTTTGGCTTGTTTGTCCATTTATGCCTTCTAGTCTAGCATTTCTTTTAGCAGCAAAGTTGTTCCAATTTGCTTCTTGCTAGCAGATGGATCTTGTACAGACTGCTATATTTATTTGTGTATGCAGTTTCCAGTGATTAGTAGAATGGGCACTGTATACTGTTATCAGAGGATGTGAAGTACAGGAACATGGCACTTGTTCATGGTGTCTTACTACAGTGACATGAAATATATGAGCACAAAATTGCATACCATACACACTCTAATGTGGGTGTATCATATTGCAGATAATGACTAAAGAGCTATTGACAGACTTGGCACTGTATAAGAAGTCACGTGAGAAGGCAGTGTCTGCTGCAGCTCGCTCCATCATAGCTGTTTATCGACAGGTCCTACTTCCCCTCAGTGCTCATAACAGATGATCCATGAGCAACCATTAGGAAGAGATACATATAGTATACTCTCTGATGCCATTATGGCCAAACTATACACTGATTCTGTGTTTATTTTTGATTTGTGGGTGCAAAAGTGAAATCCATACATGGGGGCAAGCAATGTGGTTCAACCTAATGAACATTACTATGTGTCCCTTTTATGCTGATCTGACACCCTATGACACCAGTAATCCTGGTGTATGGCATCATTGTTAATGTTCCATTAAAGCAACCATTAGACTGTGGTGATTGTGCTGTCTGGTAACTTTGGTTGGTGGAAATAATAAAATCTAGTGAGTCCCCAGGTACTGTGCTCAATGGGTGGTTGTTGTTGGATCCCTGAGTTTAGGTGTGGCCAGCATTGTTGGAGAAGAAAGACAGGGGTCGGGGAGCTGACCTAACTGCCCATCCAAAAGCCTATGGTGAAGCAGTGGTATCAACAGGGATTCCTGGAGCAGAGCTTCTTCTTGAAGAAGATGTTGATAGTGAAGAGGAGGGTTCGGACAAGGAGGATGAGGAGGGGGAGGAGGATAATGATGAGGAGGGAGTGGATATTTTGAGTGAAGATGGAGAGATGGGAAGTGATGCAGACCTCATTGACTCTGATGAAGACTTGGAAGGTTGGTTTGTGGCCTAACTGAAATCCTTGGGCTGCTTTGTCATAGAAATATCAAACTTGGCATTCTGCATGGATAGCTGGGGATCAATGTGTCACATTTGAGAGAGAAAAAACAGGTTTAAACAGTAGTCAATTTTTTGGTAGATTGTAAGATGCTATTTTGTGGGTGTCATGTTTCATGAAGCTTTTCTATTATGACACAGGGTCAGAAGACAACTCTGACAACAGCGATGGTGATGAAGAAAGTGATGATGAAGAGGTAGAAGAAATGCAAGACAATGGAGGTTTACAAAAGAGAAAGTTTGAAAGTGAGGACGGAGAAGACCTGGAAGAGGTATCTCGGAAGAAGCAAAAGACTGTTGGGGGGGTAACTGAGGCAGGGTCTACTGAACAGAGTCTTCGTAACTTAAAGAAAATAGTGGCTGCAAAGGCTGAGTACAAACTTGAGAGTGAGATACTGAGCCGAGATGGAGATGGGATATTGTCTAATGAAGATTTTGAGCGCATTCGGGAGTTACAGGTAATTAGATATGCATGAATACACTTTTGATGCCCCTCAGTGACGGTACTATTGGCGAGTCTAGAGCTTGTTCATGTGTCATAACCAATTGAGAGTCTGCCTCAATTCAGGCCCTCTCTGATTGCAGTTCTGACAAATCTGAGTTATGTAATTCAGGCAAAGAAGGCAGCTCGATCAGCAATGGCAGAGCACGGGATGACCAAAGCAGGGAAAAACCGAAGAGAAGTGACAATCAAGCTTGGGAGAAATGAAAATCTTGGTGAAAAGCGAGTCAATCCTGCCCATTTGGAGGTGAGTGATCTACCTGTCTGTACTGCCATTTATAACTACTCTATCTGGTCCTCTTCCAGTGCACATGAGGAGTTATGGTGGTGTCAATGCTTCTTGCTTGTTCTGTATTGTCTTTGCTTAGAAGTTCATACCCATGGAGTTAATTCCTTACCTGTGTAAAAGAGTAGTTACTGACCATGTCAACGGGTTGAGCCCAGATCAAGTGTTGGACATGTTTTTATTTTGGTGGAGTTTCCTCCTCACAACAGTGCACTTTTGACAACTGCAATAGAGATGGTGAAATATGTACCTGCAGAAGTACCCTAATTGAGTCAATATAGTGCCCTAGTGAAACATGGTATTTAAGTCAAAATTGCAAGCAACAGGTGCTCTCTTCAAATTTGCAATGCAAGTTCACTGATTTTGATAATGATTTTTCATTGCAGGCAAGGATCCACAAGAGGAGAGAGAAAGAGGAGCGAGTAGCATCTGCAAGGGCAGGTCGGGAAGATCGCCCACAATTTGGGGCCCGCACTGCTATCAAACAAAAGAAGGTGGGCTTTTCAACCATGCAACTTGAATTTTCATGTCAAGTTAATCATTGTGACTGCAAGTTTTCCTTAAAACAAATGCAGCTTGGGATTTTTGTTTTTCTAAAGTAATCTTTTTGAATCAGTGGATAGAGAACATGAGAGTACAGTTGAAGAGATTACTTTTTTGGGGTTATGGTGGAATGAATGTATATGCACAGTGCCATAACCCCAATCTTGATTGCATTATGTTCCAATAGCTGTCCCCATAGTTACTAGGAAGCTTATTCTATGCCCTGCCAGGAGACTCAAAAGCGAGTTTGTGAAATTCAATTTACGTCATGAAACTATCCATATTTTCAGATGGAATACAACAGTTATGTTAGCACTGGAAGAAATGCAGTGTTTTAGTATGTGGAAGTGTTGGTTGGAAGGGAGATTGATAATCCAGGATCCATCAAATTTGTTGTTAATGCAGACTGGAGGGACAAGTAACCGTCAGAAGGAAAAGAGCAAGGGGATGCCTTTGGCAGCAAAGCGTGCAATTGTGGCCCGGACTAAACAACAAAGGAGGATAAAAGGAAAGAGTGCCAACAAACAATTTCGTGGAAAAAAGGCTTGGAAGTGATATGGTCTTCCTTGCCCAAGTTTTGTAGCATCTGTTTTTGCAGCCATTAAAGAACTAGAGAAGAATTTTGGAGGAAAGTTATGTTGAAATGCACCTTTTCAAATAAATAGCAACAAAGCTCAACCCTAGCCTTTTCTATTTTCGAAAAGTGTATTACCACTTTATCAAAGAAGGAATCTTTGAAAAGTACAATTGGATCTCACCAGTAGGCTTTGGAGTCTGCAGTGGGTCCATACACATCCTGTCGACTTGAGGTACTCAATGACTAAGTGAGGCAGGCACTCTGATTCTCTTGGGTGATCAATTTGGGACATCTTTACAGATCAGGTATGTCGCAATCTGCATTACAATCACCAGCTTTGACAGTGGCACATGCAGTTGCTGAGAACTCATCTGGAAGGCTGATTGTTACCTGTCAGTTTTGACAAGGAGATGAAAAATGACACAATTCTCCATGGTTGCCACACTACCTTGTGGATGATGTTAGTAGTTTTGTTTTCCTCTGCTCCCACCTAACCTCTACAAAACTTCCTAGATGGAGCTTGAAATGGCCACCATATTTTACTTGAAACCCAACCCAAGCAGAGTTAAATCACAGCAAAAGGGTGGGTGACAAAACCACAGGACTGCACACAACCCCAGCCTTAACTGTCTTCTAACCCCCTGTACAATCGCAGCAATCTGGCATGACTGCCATATTCAAACTGCTGGTGGGCACCCCATTCGACAGAACAAAGTTGAACAGAGAAGGGAGAGAGATACACATACACATATCGCTTTTCCCGCTTCCTACTTTCTCTGCATCCAGCTCACCCCGTATCTTTTACCCACAAGCACTTAACAAGAGCCCCAAATCAGGAGACAGTCCACTGTTTCCACTCCCCTCACTGCTAATTGACATTTACAGATAACAACAAAAAACGCAGGAATTGGAGGCAGAAGCACTGCTGCCCACCTAGAGAACTACAACTGCAGAAAAAAAGAAAATACTGGGAACCTTGATGCTGCTCAACATCAGATGCAGCCAAGTGCTCTTCCTAGCCTTGTCACCCAGGCTCCACTCCTAATAGTCCTGTCACATGACCTGCTCCACCATTTTTGGCTGAACTTGAAAAGCCATGAGTCTGTATATTATTACTCTGTCTGGAAATGTGTCGCCCATTGCCACCACGAAAGAAGGCTACATTCTGTTGCTGATGAGGAAGTGGCAGCTGCTCCACACTTTTTGCATTGCTCTCAGCTCCCAGGGATTCTTGGTCTCCACGGGAATCATGCTCCCACTCTTCTTCTTCGTCGATCCAGTCTCCATATATTGTTGAAATATCTGTTGGGCCCTTCCAGTTAGTGAATGCTTTAAGACCTCCTCCTGAGAAGCCTCTACTTGAGTTTTGCTGTGAGGCACCAACATTCAACTTCCGTTGACGTGGCCCAGCATCATTATATAAGATGGATGAATCAGTGCCTGTTTCCGAGGGGCTCTTGTTAGGGCTGCCTCCAGAGTCGGAGATTGTAGGTGCTGGAGCATTGGGGTCCAATGGCCCTCCACCATACATTTGTAATTCTGGACAGATAAAACACACCGAAGTGTATGACCTTGTCACTGATTCTAAGCTAATACCTTTCCTTCCCATGCTATTGCATCAACAAGACAGAGATTTTTTTCCTAACTAGTAGACCCAACAGTTTGCCTCAACAACCTCTACTGGAAAGCTCAAAATATAACATTCACAACAAAGCAAGTACAAAGAAAAATAAAATTCTGTAGGGTCCTCTTCCCTTCCTTACCACAAACAAAAGTATATTGGCTAAAAGCATCCCTGTGTCAATTTCAAAACTGCATCAGTGTGGTTCTTAGCATGTGCAAACAGCATTTGAAGATGAATCAGTAACAAAACATGCATCCTGATGAAAAGAGAAGAGAACAAATGGAAGAATCAGAAGACAAAATATACCATCTGAGCCATGTGCAAAGTGGCACTTGTCTCCAAACGGACACTGGCCAGTAGTCTCCCACTTGTTGCAGAGGCGGGTCTTCCAATTCAGAGGGCGAGGAGTTATGCTCCCTGCTGCTGCTGATGCAGTTGCTGCACTGTTTGATGCCAAAGCATCTTTCACTGGACCTTCAGCACTTAAGCTACTACTTTCTGTTTTGGGAGTACTCAGAAGAGGAGCAGCTGTCTCTCTTGCTTCTCTCACGGCACGAGGCGCACTCTGCTCATCATGTAAGAAATTGCACTTCTCCCCATATGGACAATTCCCCTCTCCAAAATATTTCTTACATGGCCGTGTTTTATGAAACCTAACCTGAGAATCTGTGGATCCTCCTCCTCCTCCTGCAGCTCCTCCTCCTGATCCACCATGGCTGGGTGATTGACTTGCTGGCATTGCAGGTGGGAGCTCCTGGGAGGCAACAAACTCTTCCCAGCCAGGTGGCGGTTTCCGCAGCTCCTCCATTCCATGTGCAAAATTGCAGTTTGTGTTGTAAGGACAGTTGCCACTGCGAAACCTACTGCAAAGCTTTGTCTTGTAGAAAATGCTGCCTGTCCCTCGTCCCCTCCCCACAGCCCCTGCTCCAACAACAGCTCCTCCTGCTGGACTGAACCCTTGGCCTCCTCCAACATGCTGTGAATTCCCTTTTCCAGAATTTGATCCAGATCCTCTTCCTCCTGCACCTGGGCTGGCTTCATCCGGTGGTGCCGGCTTGCTTCTTTTCTTCGAAGGAGGTTCTATCCCAGCAGAAGAAGAAGATTGCCGCTGCTGTCTTCCAGGGGGGCCTTGAGCAGCAGCTTGTGAAGCTACTACAGCGGCAGCCCTCTCCCACAAAAAATCTTCCTCAGCATCATCTTCTTCTTCCTCGTCCTCGCCGCCCCAGGAGCTTGGATCCACATCTCCAGAATCCCAGAACCCAACTCCATCCACTCCCCCTACATCCGGTAACATCCCCAGCTCCGCCGCCGCCGTTGTATCCATAGAGCTGAGCTTCAGTTCCTCGCTCCCTCTCTCCCTCCACACAAAATGCCCACTCTGAACTGAATGTACTCACACAAACCCTTCTGTCCTCGTCCCCCGAGCCCCTTACCTCCTCAGATTGCGTGAATCCCAACACACGTCGCTATCTCCCTCTCTCTGTCTCTCCCACTCTCTCTCTCTCCGTCTCTCCCTTTCTCTGTGTCTCTCTGTGTGTGCAGGCGACACCAAGTTTTTTAGGGTTTGGGGAAAACAAGGACAGGGAATGGCATAGTGCGCCATCTACTGCATCGCAGAAGACAAGCAAGCACAAGCGATGGAAGAATTCGTAGAAAAAACCAGGCGAAACATGCACATCTATCTTCTGCGACTCTGCCGCCAAGAGCTGTTGGGGAAATGCATGCAACAACAAACAAACAAACAACGCGACACGAGCAGCAGCAGCGGCAGCTCCTCTTGAAGAATGAAAGCTCGAAAATCCAGCGACCACGCACGTACGCACGCACGTACGCATGTAGCGTGTCTGGTTACAGACGCCATTGTACGGTTTTCAAAGGCGCACACAAGCACAAGCACACGCACACAGAGTCAGACCAGCCTTTTTTATGGTGGCTGTGTATAGCCAAAATGCTATATTAAAAATTAAAAGTGCTAAAAATCCTGTGCTTTTTCAGATTTTCAATAGCCGAAATTAGACCAAAATTTAAGAAAAATCGCCATATTTCTGTACATGGTTCATGACTTCAACTTCAAGTACATAGCCAAAAATATAGAAGGATGTTTTACAAATTTTACTTCCATATTTTAGCTTTTAGCCAAATTTGGCTAACTTCTTCCTGTGGATCATCCCCACTGTGGCTATAATACAAAATTGCCAAAAAGAAACACTGCTACACACAGACAGACACACAAACAGATCTTTTCTTTCTCTCTGTGGGTATGGGTGGAGCTGCTCTTAGTTGTTAGCAAACCCTAGTCCATCATCTTCCATGTCTAGGTCCAAGTTTCAGGCACAGACACATGGTATTGAAAGCTGATGCAAATGCAAGAATCCCTCTTCTCTAACTTGTGCTAATGTTATGATGACAAGCTTCTTCTTCTTGCACTCGAACAATATAGCTACTACCTGCAGCTTGAGCATTCATCTTGGACAGCAAGCACTACCAGCCGCCTATCCACACCCATGAATGTACAGGTTCTCTTCTCTGCAATGGAAGAGTGCGAATCCTGAGCCACAATAATAGCACTGGTGGGAATACCAATCACTGCATTAAACTGTAAAAGACACAATTGCAATCACTTCATTATCATTTTGGCCTTGTTATGACTTTTGATCGAACTCTAGAAAGCTTCAACTGCAATCCAAGCATGAATTCAACCAATTTTTGCTACTGGTTTTGCAATAGTTGACACTTCTGGTAACAAGAAAGTTTCATACAAAAATATTGTCACCCACACAGAACTTCTGATTGAAGAATGGAGAAATAAAATCAAGCTTCCTGTGAAACTTGCAAAACTATGGAATATCTTTTAGTCAGGAGAAATTGTGGGTAAAGTCTCTCTCTTCAGTGTTGTACTCAGTACAGGTTCTTCTCACAAGCAATGGCCATGTCATCTGAGTGTTGAAATTTGTTTGTTGACAGAATGTGTAAGAAAATAACTTGACATTCTGTCAACAAACAATTGTCAAATTGCAGACAAAACTACATACAGAAATGTAAGTTAACTGAAAGAATGAGTTGCATCAGTTTCTGGCCAAACCAAACCAAATACAAGAATATGTCCAGTGATAAGCTTGTGAGTGTCACTCACAAAGCATTGGACCATCATCTTCATGCTGTTGTAAGTGTAAGATCCTACCTACTAACTAACGCATGGGTAATTGAAAAAAGAGACCCACTGACATCACCAATATTCCCTACAAGAACAAACACCATCCTGAAAGTGATGAAATCGATTGGCATCTTGTACTATGATGGATCTCCCAACTAGCTTTTGCAATCAGCTTGGTGGCAGCATGGCAGTCACCACACCAGCAGAGGAGTAGTGGGAGGTGTGTTGATGACCCCAAATGCGAAGGCCAGGTTCGCACTGTGATGAAACAAATGAAAGAACTTTTCTTCATCCTCTACATCATGTAGCTCGGTATCAGGCATTGGCTTTGTTTCACATGTCCCAAAACCATGGCATTCCAACAGACAACATTATGGGCAGGCATCCCATTGAACACCCCCTGAGCATCCTCAATGCTCCCACATTTGGCATGTACATGTCAACAAGGCTACTACCTGCGAAAATATCAGAGTGAGAACTGCTCTGAGAAATCTGTTTCTTGACTTGGAAGCCTTCTTCAAGTGCCACTACACTAGCACATGCATTTAGCATGGCCACAAAGATGCCAGAGTCTGGCTGCACTCCTTCAGATTGCATTTGCTGAGATAGCGCCAGAACCTTGTGCCCTTGGCCACATTTCATGGCACTCCAAGCCATCATGTGTAGTCATCCTGTTGAACACTCTCCAAGCATCCTCTATACTCCCACATTTAGCATACATGTCAATCAGGCAATTACCCACAATGACATCAGACTTGTAACCGCTTTGGATGATCTGCTCGTACACACACCTGCCCTCTTCAAGTGCCATAATGCTAACTCCCACAAAATAGGCAGGATTTGGCTCCACCCCTTCCAAATACATTTGTTGATAAAATGCTAATGCCTGTTGCCCTTAACCACATTTCACATGATCCAAAATTGTGGCGGTCCAAGCAACCACATTACACATGGGCATCCTGCTGAATACTCTCAATGCTCCCTTGTCAACAAGGCTGTTACCAACAAACACATTTGACTCAAAACCACTCTGAGCAATCTGTTCATGAACACAGCTTCCCTTTTCAAGTGCCATGACTCTGGCACATGCATTCAAACTCCCCACAAAAGTGACAGCGCCTGGGGCCATCCCTTCCTGCTGCATTTTTCTAGACAATGATAATGCCTTCTGCCCCTGCCCACATTTCACAAGTCCCAGTATCAGGGAATTCAATGCAGCGACATCTCACACAGGCATCCTGTTAAAAGCTTTCCATGCATCTTCTATGCTCCCACATTTTGTATACATGATGAGGCTATTACCTACATGGACATCAGACTCACAGCCCCTTTGAAGGATCTGTGTATGGATGCATCTGCCATCTTCAAGTGCTCACGAACTAGCATGCGCAGTGAGCACTGAAACAAATGTGAACTGATCTGGAATCCTGCCTTCTTTTTGCAGTTTTTGAAAGAGCTCCATTGTCCTCTTGTGTTCTCCAGCCTTTGTCCTTCTTGTGAGCCTTGTGTTCCAAGAAAAAATGTTCAATTGTACAGTCCCCCGTGCCATGGCAACCAGCCCTTTTTCCACCCATGAAGGGTTCTGCTGAGCCATAATGCCCCCTTTCTCCTTCTATGTTTGAAGTCGGGATACCTTGCATTCACCTATGTTCTCAGCTGGTCAACCATACATTCCTGGCAGCTTGTTGCAGACCAAATCCCAAAACCCAAAATCCATACATCATCATCGTTTCTAATTTTTTCTTTTTACCTTCGCCGATCTGTCATCCCACAACTGCGAAGGGTCTGAAAAAAACTCCCGCCGCAGTCTCTCCACAAACCTTTTAGGCCTACCAAAAAACCACAGGAACTAGTGAAAAAAACACGAAAAAAAATCTCCATCTCATTTAGCATCATCGATAGATTCATTTATGGATTTCCTCATCACACAATTCATAGTAGACGAAGAAAACAGAAAGCTTATATAACGAGAGCTTACGACTCTTGTGAAATGTCACCGCTCCTGCTGCCTTCGTTTCGATCCATCGCGCTACTACGGGAATAGCAGGACGCTCCAGAAAAAAACACTGACGACAAGGACGGAGGAATACGATTCTGGAAGCGAGGCAGGTGCAGCAGCTTCTTCCCGATTCTCCTCTGATCGTTCCTCCTCGACCAAACTCCGAGAGCTCATAATCATGTTGAAGAATTCAATGAGAGATCCACAGAGATCGCAACTGCGCGCTGCAAGTTTTTTCGCCGAAGAATTCCAAGGACCGCATTAGAGCGCACAGATTCGAGAGATTCGTAGAATTAGGGTTTCTAGTTTTGGGGTTCACAAAAATTAGGGTTTCATTTCTGTTTTAAACTAGTTTTTTTCATTTTTTTAAAAACAAATTGGGAAGTAAAGGTCCGTTTTTAGTGTTTAGTCTGTAAGAGCATCTACAGCGGTGCTCAGTACGTGATCTTGCACAGTAAAATTGGATGAAGAAAAGTCAAAACATGCCAGTCTGGCTCAGCAAAATGGTTTTGGCTCAGCAAAATCGCCCAGTTTGCGTGGCTGGTAAACGGCTCAGCAACGCTGCTCACAAAAGTGTAATAAATATGATCTAACTGCTGCTCAGTGTTTCTGATTGGCCCATCATAATAATTGGTCCAAGTGGTTTGCTATTAGTAATCCCCCACCTATTTGCTCTCCCAGTTTCAGTTTTATGGGCGGGCGTCATGGTAAAATACATTTAAGTAAAGAAATGTCATTTAGGTGTGGGCATTTCATTTTCCGAAATGCCTTGCAAATTCTTAACATTTTGTAAACAATCCTACAAACACATTATTAGGAATCTTGATGGAGGCCTTTAAAAGTGTTGTCTAGTTATATAGGGTCAACTGGTTATGTATATGCATAATTTTCAATTATGCATAAATGCATATCCTAAAACTGCATCAATTTCAAAATAATAAATTATACATATTCTTCGGGTATAGATTGATCTTTATGCATTTATGCATACAACTACTTTGTCATGACCTTCTTTGGCCTCCATCAACTTTGATAATTGAATGAATTTGCGTGAGTGCACAAATAAAGTGTTTTGCAAATGCCACAAAATGTGGTTTACAAGTTTTAAGGTCGTTAGTCCTTGGTTTGATCATAAACTAGATAATGCACCAACTAGCTTAATACTCAATTGTTGCTTTATTTGGAGAAAAATAATTAAAGAAATGTTGATAATTAGAAAAAAAAAAACACCATAAAAAGATTTTTTGTGTATAATTTGTAACAAAACTATGAACAAAAGTTAGCAATCTAGAATCTAGAACGAACAAAAAAGGTTCCTAAAACACAACATAAAGAAATAATCATATTTTTAAAAAAAAAGTAAAATGACTAAATGAATAGAAGTTGTAGCCAAGGCATAAAAAAAACATTTTCTACAAGATTCCAAAACCACCAACCCCACCAACCTAATTCATGATAAGCCCACCAACTTCCTAACAATATGCCTACAGTTAAGAAAAACCAACATGTCAGGATCCAAATTTGATAAAAATTGTTCCAAATAAAATGCATATAGATTGATCATTGATTTTGCATTATTCATATCCATGGATGAAAAACCCTTGAGTTAACCGGATGCATATCTATATCCAAGGATTATTTAAGCATATGTCCAATTATGTATAGTGTTTTTTTTTCAAATCCTTCAAGTGGCTAGGATCCCCAACAATAATTAGTTATAATTGACGATTATCTTGGAAGGACTAAAATTTTTTTGCCAAACATGCCTAGTTTTGACAACCTACAAGAACACATTGTCTAAATATGGGGATTTCTAGATTTTTTCCCTCAAGATATGGTGAATTTTGTGTATTTAAAAAAAAAAAAACCGTGCATCTGTCAACCCTTTTTTTCACCAAGTTGTGGAAATTGGAAAAAAAAATTTATTTATGTATGGGAACTATACATAACTGAAATTTTTAAACATATCCAAGAGAAAGTTATAAGGTTTGTGATTTTTTAAAGTTTGGAGGATATGCATTCAAACTCAAAACCTTAAGCCATAGTCAACAATGTGAGTGAAAATTGACAAATTGGCAATGCATATTTTCTATGCATATCCATGATTTTTTAACATTCAATAGTCGTCTATTCATAACTAGCAAAGGGGGAAAAAACATTAAATATATAACCATCTATATATGAAAATATGTGGGATGTAAAATATACATATCCATTTATTTTCTTAAAAGTGAGAATATTTTTTATTCATATTTGAATAAAAATCAAAACTCATATTTTGAAAATATTTGGTTTTGGGGTTAGTTTCAATTTTAGGCCCAATTTTAGTCAAAGTTCAATTGTTGATTTGAGTTTTAATTATGGTTCTTTTCAATTTTGGCTTTAAAAAATCAAAATTTTCAACCAATGGTCTAAGTGTTCAATAATGAAACCAAGAATCGGAATCAAAAATCAAAACTAACCAACATTAGTTTTTATGTGCTTCTTATTGCCATCATTTTCATTGTCATTTTTTACATTTTGCTTTTGTACCACTTGCTTGATTTTTCATTATGTTTAGGTTTTTTTTTAAAGTTGGTGGTGTCATTTACAACATTGCTTTGCATTAAATATTTTGTTTTTGTGTTTTGCAATGTTTTTTGTTTTGTTTATTTTTTTCCTTTGTAGGTTGACAATGTTATTATAACGTTGTTTTGTTGTGTTGTTTTTATGTATTGTGTAGGTGTTACATTTTTACATCGTTCCAATGTGTGTGCAATTGCAAGCATTTTCAAGCTTGCTACATTGAGTTAAAAGGATGATTAGCTGGTTCAAAATTGATATTTGAAAGTTCAAATTTTACATTAGTTAAAATTGTCACAATGTGACATTTAGCAACCTATGTTATCCAATGTGCATCTATGTTTATGTTAAAATATTGAGAAACCATTTTATAGTTAGTTTTAGATGTGCAATCAACCAAAAAATCCATGTGAAAGCTTGGAATTTTGAATGTGAAATGAATTCTCAATGAGTACAATGAAAGTAATTTTTTATAAATTAATTATAAAATTAAAATTTCTTATAATGGGAAAATTTCAATGTATTTTTTTTTACAAAACTCATTTGAAAAGGGATTAAAAAAAAATTACATGTAATTTTATGTGATAGAAATAATCTAATTATATCAAAAGTCCATTACGAGTCCATTTTTTTCTTAAATTCATTGATAATTTTTTATATGATTTTCAATAAAGTTTATTGCAACATGGATAATTTAAAAATAACAATTTTCATGTTGAATTTTAAGTTCACCTACAATACAAGAAAATGTGATTATGATTGACACACCCCAAGCTCCTTAATGGACTCAAATGTGAATCTAAACTGAAAACAACAGAAAAACAAGGAATCAAGGCACGCTCTTTAGCTCGTAGCACTTTGAGGGGGTAGAAAGGTGTGTTGGAGCTCCGGGACGGGACTAGGAAGAGTGACAAGCATCAACTATTCACACAGACTTGCACAAAAAACCAACACAAGGTGGTTAGTGCATAGTTAGAGCACTTTTCGTGTTAGGATTCACCATGGCCCAGACTTGGGGGAAGCCACCACCTTCCCCTTTATAATATACTATGTGCCTCTCCACGAGGCCCACATCCAAATGGCTTTTTGTCCTGGGAATCCCGAAATTGCCAAAGTTAGAATTCCTACGATTTTGGGGCCTAATAACTTTGTGTACAGACCTCTGATTGAGATGAGGTCTAAAACAAAGTTATAACCCTTGTCAAAAGCTTTCCAACAATATGTCGCATGCCACCTGCATGCAAGGAAATTAGGGTGATTCTCGACTTTTAATGGTCAAAAGTCAAACTACTAATTTGACTTTTGGCCCTTCTTTTGGCCATAACTTGTGTTTCAGATGTCTAAATGGGTCATGCGAGCCCATTTTAGACATTTACATTTCAATAATTTTCCAATGATATGAAGAACTCCTCGAACCATTGGGTTTTGATCCTTGCAATCACTCTCTAAACATTCAGGAGTCCATCGGGATTCCAACTCCCAACATGGGGAGTTCACTTGGGAGTGTGAGGGTTCTTTCCCTCACACTCTTTTACACTCCCGGGGCATGAGAATGCGACTCTTGAACTAAGTCTTGGCCCGCACCCTTGTAAGCCCTTTGCCTTGGTTGTGAACCCAAGGCTAGGGTTGCAACAATGATAATCTAAACTACCATTTATTTATGCTTTCACCTATTGTTACATCCTTGAAATTACATCTCTTGTTTTTGGTGACATCGACAAGCTTAGTTCATTGTTTGTATTTTCAAATAGTAACATTTTTTTTTGTTTTTTCTTCATTATTCTTATTTTGCACCAACAACTCTCTCATTACCATCAATTGTCATTGCTACATTTTTGTGATAACTTCATCAAGTCACAAGATTATCTTGTGTCCAAGTTTTCTTTCACTTGGTGTTATAAACCTTATTGTAGAATTGTTGCAATGCTTTCCATAGCCCACCTCACTTATTGTTTTTGTGGGTTCATTTTTAGTGTTTGGGTGCAAATGGGAAAATAGGAGTCACTCTTGTTAGCATGAATTTATTGTGACATATTTTTTTTGATTTATAAAAAACAACAAGGGTGCTTGGTTAAGGTGATGTGGCAAATTATGATTAATAACAAAATGTGATGGATTACATGATTATTATAGTGACAAAAAATATTTAATTTCTTTCATGACAAAATATGTTATTTTTGAAAGGTTTGAATAACTATTATACATTATTATTATCATGGATATCGACATCACTACCGACATTATCATGCATGGATTTCATTCATTTTTCACTCACAATGGATAAAAATTCATCTACCACCAACTTTTTAATTAATTTGTAATTAATTTATAGATGACTTGTAATTGACTTATAGTTCCTTAAAGTTCACTTGTAGTCCATTTATGTTTTAGAAAGGTTTTTAAAAAGGTTCCTTGGGCAGTGGGCATATGGAAGTTTTCATGGGAAGGGTATAAATAAAAGTAGGGCCCCTCATTACTTTTAATCTAGTTAACATTCATCTAAAGTATAATTCTAAATTATGGTTTTGTTTGTTTCATTTCATGGTCAAATTTCCATATCTTATCAAAACAAAATTACATTTGAACTTTTGTTTTACACACTTCATATTCATATATTTGATTTTCATCTTTTATGTTTGGAATTAGATTGAGGCTTATTTTGCTTTGAGCTTTATGTACCTTGGAAATCCCTTTGCCTTCATAATTTCTGTGCATGAATGTGACAATTATGTCATTTAAAAAGAATTTCAAGTATTTTTTAAATGAAAAAAAATCAATTATAGTGTTTTATGCATCCTTTTGAATACATGATATTCATTAGATTTTATCCAAACTATTCAACATGTGTCTAGAATATTAAAAAGGGTGTCACGTAAAATATTTTTAAAACTTACAATACTAATATAATTTTTGACATTAAAACATGAAAAATCAAGCACTAATTACACTTCTTGTGACTTTTATTAATATGACTACACCTATTGTTACAATTTTCTATTTAATTTTATGTTGAAATTCATGTTCATTTGTTAACATTTTTGTGTGTATGTTTGTTTTGTGTATTTTTGTCTTGTTTGATCTTATGTTGTTTTATGCCTTATAGATCTTCAAGTCTATTGGTGTATGAAAAGAAATTTTTGGTTTTCTTAAATTGTTAAAGAATATATATAACACAAATTGTAAATGCCAATGAAAAATTGGTGAAAACTTAAAAATTTTGTTAAGAATTTTGCAAAATTACACCCCAAAACTACCCTAAAATAAAAAGGAAAACTCTCAATAGTTATTTACAAAAAATGAAATAACCACTTAATGATCATCTTTATTTTTGAAATATTCACTTCTTTTTTTTTCCTTATGATATGATAGGGGAAAAAATGAAAAAAAATGGGGTATTGCCACAGTGAACATTTGTTGGTTCCACCTAATTGAACAAGCACTTATTTTGGGAACCCATCACTTCAAGGGTAGTACCTTAGACATTTCAATTAAATCCTTTGTCCTTTCTTATTTTTGAAGATCAAGGTTTTAGGTTTTATGTTGAAGAGAAAGAATCTAAATGGGTCCTTTTTAAATTTTTGGTACATCATCAACAACGAGGCTATTAGATTGAATTTGTGTGAATAAGTAGAAAGGGGTCCTATTTGGAGCCCTTCTCCTATTTAAAAGAAATCCCCCAAAGAACGAAATCTTGTTTCTTTTAAAAGCTTTATCTTACAAATTGTAAAAGACCAACACCAAATTGTTAAGGATTTCACAAAATTATAAATGACCAAATTGTGAATTGCATGGAAGGAAAGACTTCATAATATGAAACAAAAAACAATTGCAATTTTTAAAAATTAATTCATATAAGAATATAAACCATTTTTCCAACTACTTATGTTTGTTCAAAACTTCAATCTAATCATCCATGAATGGGATTACAATCCAATTGTTAGATTCAAAGTTCACACATTTAGAAATCTTTGGTAAAGGTTTCAACCAAAATCAAGCAATGGATCAAAAGATATAAAAGGTAAATTCAACTCATTCATGACCAACCATGTGTCACAATGAGAAATCATGTTCCTAGAAACCTCATTGTCTTGCAACTAGGCGTTCAAACAATTGATGTGTAATTATGTTGCACTTGTTCCATGGAAATATGAGGGATTTAAAAATAAAAATTCATTCTAAAAAATCACAAGCTTTATGATAGTCACATATTAATTGCAAAATGGATCCTTATATAATCATGGTCAACATATTTTGACTTTGTGAACAAGTTGCATGAAAGTTGTTGAAGGCAACTAGCTTGTAACTAATGTATGACCTTGATATGTACAATCATGTCACATGCACACATTGCCACCATAGCCATTGCCAATTGGTATTGTGGTAATGATTAACTAGCATATTCAACTTTTTTGTAACTAATTACCAACTATGTTATTTTTTATAATACAATTAGTTATGTGACTAAGTTTTCACTATATAAATGTCATTGTTTCATTATTGTATAAACATAATTCAATTTTGGTATGACCCTATTTGTAAACTTTGTTGTAACCAAAAATAAATATCACATCATTTACAAATTATATAGTTGATTGAAAGTGTAATCTTGAAGTGAGATTGAAGCAATGTGTTAGAAATGACATGTCAATATCAAGTCCAACATAATCACTAACATCATTGTCATCATCATCATGAATGTCCATTTTTCATCCACATGGATGAAGTTCATCCATTGTTCATGCATAATGTATTTAAAAAAGCTCCCAATAGGGTTCTTTGAGATATTTTGAGATATCTTAAGCTAGTTTGACATATTTTGAATTTGTTTGAGATATTTTCTTAAGCTAAACCTCATAACATGTATAAATGAAGATAGTTCTTTTCACATTACCTTTAGTTTATTCAACATCGATTTTGGGTATGATCTTCCACCACAATTGTATTTTATTATTTTCATGTTTTTATAATAAAATTCCATTTTAACTTACCTCTTGGGGTGGGTGCAGGCTAAAGTGGACCATTTTTTTGTGTCACACTATAGGTTTTTGCAAAATGTCATGCATTAACATGTTATTGACATGCTATAGACTCATCATTATGCCAAATTTTCCATTGAATCAAGATTCTCAACTTAAATAATAAGACATTTACATAAGAAATTATAACATGTATTCTCCAAATATAGAGTATTGGACTTTTGAAGTTGAAAAATATGGATTGGCCTTTTGTTTGTGGCTTGATACAAATACATTTTTGTTTATGATTTTTTTAGGTTAATTTATAGGGACTCAATATATGATATATTAAAGCAAAAGTGACGTAAATGTAGAAAATTTGTTAAAAAAGCTTTATCCCGAAAGAAGATATGGATTTTGTAATGTCTTCAAATGGACCTTATTTTCAAAAATCCATATCATATTCATTTTTCAATGGATGTGAAAGAGTTATGTAGTTGGGATTTTATTCACATAATCTTTATTATCTCATTAACCACATTTAATCCTTCATTTAAACAATGATATCATAGTAGACTGTAATTTTAACATTATTGAATGGACTTTTTATGGACTGTTTATCTGTTGGAATTGGTCCACCTTAATTTGCAATTACCCCTTGGACATTTCATGTTTGTATCCTTGGTTTTCTTGTTTCATGTTTGGACTTAAAACTAAACTAGGCTTTTTGTCATGTTTTGTTCATGTCCTTCAAAAGTCCTTGTGTCTTGATTATTTTCATGAACATGACACAATGTGTACATTGTATTACCAATGTCATTGTCTTGTACATATAGATCTTACACAAGAAATATCATTTTTCCTAATTTAAAGAATGAAAAATCAAGACATTTTTCATGATATTTGATGTTTTTTATAACTAATATACAACTAAATTTCAACTACCCACAAAAATTTGATATTTGAAATTTGCACATAACATGCAAGGTCATGTGACACATGGTTGTATCTATTAGCAAATGATGGGACTTACATTTATGGTTATTATGAATTTGTGCTTAATGTTTAAAACAATATAACAGATGAATAAGAAATGGTTATTCTATTTAATTTTAGATTTGTTGGTTTTTTGTGAAACAATTAAGAAACATGTGATGTATAATTTTTTTTTACATTTTGGCTTTTAGTTTAGAGAATGAAACATTCAAGTTAGAAAAACAAAATGTTCATTTGATAACATACAGTGAAAACATTTACTGTTTTTGTTGTTTATTTTTTTGTTTGCTCATTTTTATTTATTTATTTATTTATTTTATTAATTGGAACCATCAAAATTTTATTCTTCATGATTGTGTGAAATTATAAAAGCTTTTAGTTTTTTATTGCACTAGTAAAAATATTCAAGTTCAACACCCATGTTATTTTGTGCATATGCAATATCACTCATTATTATTATGCATAAAAATGCTATGTTGTTAAGTTTTTCATTTTTATGTAATTAAAATCAATTATTGATTATGAAGTTTGATGGTGCAAATCCCAAGGCATCCAAATTCATGAATGGACATTTATGTAAGACAACAAAGGTGAAGGTAAGTTTACATTTAGATGTGAGGAAATTCAAAACCAATGTGTTTTAATTTTGCTTATGACACCTTACTTTGAATTTAAATGGTTGTTTATAAATCTAGAACTTGTAGTTAATCATTACATGGATATGATTTTCACATTGTGCCTCATGTTGTAAAAAATTTCATTGTTATTTTTTGAAAGATCATAGAGTCCAAGTGGAATTTCAAGTGATGAGTCTAGTTTAATTTAGAAAGTTAGGATTTACAATAAGTTCATCAAACATAATTTTTCTTTTGATTCAAGTTGGTGATTTTTATTTTTATTTTGTTTCTCAAGAGATTTTTTTGTGCAATCTTCAAGCAGTGGAGAGTGCAACCTAACATTGCAAAGCTAGGTGCTATGACCAAAGGTCATGACAACCCACCATTCAGCCTTGAGGAAAGAAATACCTTTTTCATTTTTTTCCAACATTAGTAATTCTTACAAGAAAGTTGCAAAATGGCTTTCCTAGTCCCGCATGAGAGTGAACTTTGGTGACTTGTGTTGAACAACCAGTTGAGCATGGGGGTTCTTGGAGTTTAAGTTATAGTTTTTGCGGGAAACAATTCAAAGCAATATTTTTTGTAAGAATGAAAGGAAACTCCTTTGGAAGAGGAAATATAAAAAGCACACATGTTTTAGATGATGTTTTAACTCCCATAAGAGAAGTGATGAAAACAAACAAGTAACAAAAAATGTAATAGCTAAAAAAGAAAAGATTTAAAATAAATTGTTGTGTAAAAGGTCATTTTTAGAGTGAGGGCAACCTATTTTGTCATCTGCTTGACAAGCTGATAAGTTTCGTAAAGAAGAGGTACACAAGATTGTGGTTTTTGTTGAAGTTGTGGAATACCCTTCAATGTAACACCTTCTCCTTACTTCCAAAACATGTTGAAAATGGTTTGTAATTTTGGTCTTGGATACAAAAGTCTTGGATTTGAAATCTTGCATATAAATTTGTTGGCTAAAATGAAAGATGTTTTGAAACAAAAGTGTTCAATCATGGGAATAAAACAAGCTATACCATCATGTGTGATGGTTGGACCAACATTAACAGTAGGCCATTATTGAATATTTTGGTCGTTTCACCAAAGGGCTCATTTAGGAAGGCCATAAATACTATTGGGAAGGAAAAAGCTTCATAATATATTGCACTACATATCATGGATGCAGTTGAAGGTGTGGATAGAAATCATGTTGCCCAAATTGTAACAACATAATCATTTACAAAAAAACTAAAAAAATTGTGGAGGAAAAATTTCCTCACATCACCTATTTGGGTTGCACAACACATGTGCTTATTTTGTGCTAGAGGGTATATAGGTAGACTTTCTTGGGTTGATTCTATTGTGTAGCAAAAAAGAGCATTGGTAAAATTTATCGCTAATCATCAATGTAGTAAAACTCTTTTCCAAGATTATTTAGCAAAAGAATCAGGCTTAAAATTGTTGAAGCCTAATGAAATAAGATTTGGCACCAATTTCATCATGCAAAAATTCTGAAAGTGGAAACACCTTTGTAGCAATTGGTGGTCAACAAGAATGGGAAAAAGCGGTGTACAAGTAGGAAATCAAATAAAGAGAATGTTAAATTATTTTTTTTCTCAAGGTTGTTTTGGAGAGTTGCCCAAGTAATAGTTTCTACCACAAAACCTATTTACAATTTATTGTGTATGGTGAATTCTTCAATTCCAACTACAAAAAAGTTTTATGAGTGAATGGATTAGTTCATAGAGTTCATATGAGATAAACCTCCATTGTCTAGACAGAAGAGAGACAAAGTCATTAGTATATATTTTTGATCCTATAACTTTTGCCACAACCAAACAAGGTCTTGCCTACCAATGGTGGGAAACATATGGAGTTGAAACTCCAAAATTGCAACCCATGGCAATGAAAATCTTGAACCAAGTTACATGGGCATTCGCTTGTGAACACAAGTGGAGCACAATATGTACTCAAGTTTTTGTCTATGGTGTATTCATGTACTTTTTCCTCAAATTTTTAGTGCTTGTATTCCATAATCAAATGACCTTGACATTCTAGGAAATGAGATCTTATAAGTCATTGTTGAACCTCACAAAATTTGCTCAAGCCATCATTCTCACTAATAAGATTCCATGCTTGATGATTGAACTCTTTCATGATCAGCAAATCATCAAGAAATACTATTGTTGAATATATTATCATTGGCTTGATTGACATCTTGTTTTCTACATACAACATGCTTCTTCTACATGAATGGTGTGGGTCCTCCTTTCCACAACCAAGTGGAACAACATTTGTGACAAGCATGTGGGAAACCATAAACCCTAAAACCCCCCCCCATTTTTTTTTTGTTGTGCTAAACCCTAGAACTTGATTATGGTCCATCTTCTTTTATATCCAAAGAAAAAATCCACACAAAATGCACCACATATTGTGAAACCCAAACTTCTCACCCACATAGAGATTCCATTCTCTGTGCACAACAACAACAACTCTATTTATTCCAACAGAAAGGTATGAACATGATCAGCAGCAGCCACAGATCGAGAAAAGTACTTACCACATAGAACAAGAGGGTTGCGACAAGCCTTCCCTTTAAACCAGGGCTGCTCTCCTTGTGTGAGGACCAGTACTAGTACTGGGCTGGTACGAAATGTCTTTCAAAGACTTGATACCATTATCAGCTTGTATGTTCAAAAGTTGATACCCATTCAACACTAGATCAAAGGGTGGGGTTGGCTATCTCTTGACTTTCAGCACTCGTGGATTGATTGGCTATCTCGACTTTAACCACTTGTGAATTGGCTATCTCTTGACTTTCACCACTTTTGGATTGGCTATCTCAACTTTAACCACTTGTGGGATTGGCTATCTCTTGGCTTTCATCACTTTCGGATTAGCTATCTCAACTTTAACCACTTGTGAATTGGCTATTGGCTTTCATCACTTTCGGATTGGCTATCTTGACTTTCACCACTTGTGAATTGGCTATCTCTTGGCTTTCACCACTTGGGGACCCTGCACTAATTACAAATTTCAAATATTTTATGCATTGTAAGTGGGTTGGAGGACTAGTTCTAGTTTGGTTTTGGATAGTTGAGATTTTGAATTTAGTAATTAACTCCCTACCATGCCATTTTTACTCCACATTTCCGTCCACTTTTTATTTATTTATTCACACCTTCGTCTCTTTATTGCAATGAAGTCTTGCAGGTCACACTTCACACTTCACGCCAAGCGCATATTCTGCCATATCAAAGCCTGATTGTAGTGCTGAATACACCAGGCTATGTGCCCCTGGCACTTGCAAAAATTGACAAACTTAGTAGATTCTGCATGCCGAATCTGCGCACTAGTCGTTTGAACACTAGCCCAGGGAATTCAAGCATTCAGTGGTCATCTGAATGTATTTCAGACCAACTCAACATCAATTGTTGGCTGTGCCCAGAGGGAAGTGACATTGTATCTATGTACAATTTGCAATACAATTTGGCTTGATGTGGAAGTAAATTTGCATTGAAATTTTCTTCTATGATTTTATAACTATTAAAAAAGAGATACTAGAAAGCAAACTCAAGTCGTGAACATAGAATGTCATGTCTCATTCTCCTTACCCTGAATTAAAATTGGAATTTGAGTGTTATATTCCCTACTCAGTTGCTAGCTTATGTCTTGATCTCTCAAGAGCTAGGGTGTTGGGGTGTGATTTTTCTTTCTGTCTGGGGGTGTGCATGATCTCAAGGGTGGAGGATTCATACATCACATGGAACCACACAAAAATAAACCCTTCTTTCAGGTGACAGGGAATTGGGTGTTTGGGTACTAGTGCTAAAATTCAAGCACACCACAGTCCCCCAAAGAAATTTCCTTTGAGAAAATAGCATCTAGTTCCCACCAATTTGGTGCAGTCATTTGCAAAACAAGCAGTGCTGGAAAACTTTCCCAGTAAACCATGAGCAAAGGAAAATGGAGATTCCATACCTTTGTCTGCAGTCAATCATGTTTCCTTGTGCCAAAACATTGAACACTGAGTGCTGGTCAATCTTTCAACAGTACTTCGTACCTTTGAAGCTGTGGCTCATATCCAGGGCCACCAGGCATTTGCAACAGTTTCCATACCACTCACTGCATTGAGGCTTTCAGTGTTTGAGCCATGTTCGCACATCCTTGAGTGTTTTACTATAAATGAAAGAACAAATTGCATTCCGCACCTTCAACCCAATAGCATAAATCTAAAAACAAGCACAGTACTTTTCACTCACACCAAACACAAACAGTTAGCAATGCACATTCCTAAGGTGCAAATCTGACTGTAAGAGGGTTCTAGGGCAACAGTCATGTGTTAAAGAGCCAAGCGTCATCTGACATGAAATGCTTGACCCCACTATATATATAGCAAACATTGTCTTGAGAATCAACTGGTTGTAGGACCTAGTTCCATTTTAACCAGTTGCAGTGTACCTGATATTGAAGATGCACATGCTGTTGAGGAGTCGTATAACTATGCACAAGATGAGGCCATCAGCTAGAGTACAATGTGCAAGTTAGTGCACAAGTTCCACACTTGTTGGCAGGCTTTGTTCGCAGCCTCTCTGTCCTCTTCTTCAATCTTCTTTAGCTTCCTCAGGATTCATCATAGCCCATTTGAGAACTGATGAAAAGAAATAGAAACAGGCTGAGCAAAATAGGGATCACATAGGCCTCAATACATCATGAGGTAGGGTGCCTTGCTTACAAGTTATTCAATTCAACACAAACCAATGGGAATTGGTTTAAGACCTTGAAGAAGGAAGTGCTGAACTTGCCTATCATACGGGAGTGCCCACAGTTTTTAGCTTCAAAAACACGGCCATGTACCACCAAGCGTCTCAAACTAGGACATCGTCCAAGGACTCCCGCAATCCAATCAACAAACAGGTTGTTGAGAGTGATAGAGTCAAGCTCCAACAATACAACTTTCTCAAGAATTGATGAGCCTTGCAGTAAGTACTCAAGCATTCCTCCTTTGAGCTCAAAACTCAGAGCAAGGTGATTCAAGCGGGGGAACAAAAATGCAATCGTTTCAAGGTTCCTGACCTCCCAATAGTCATCAGATGTAAGGCGCCATAGCCGCAGCTTGGTCAGCTTGGAGGAAGGTCTTGAAATCATATGATCAAACTTGGCCCACTTCTCTGTGAATGAATTACTTAGGTCTACAATTTCTAGGTCTGTGGCTTCTCCAATGTCCAATTCATGAATGATGCGCAAATCGTCAATTCTCAGCATTCTTAAATTGCCTTTGCTCACAAGCCGAAAATGCTCAATTGTGGACTTCCTCAGATGGAGGGCCTCCAAATTGTCAGCCTCCAAAATGATATTATCCCACTCATTGTTGTAATCTTCCAGCATAAATGATTTCAAACTGGAGCTTGTGAGCTTTAGTGTTGCCCTTGGATCCAAACTGGGCCGGTCTGCAATAAGAAGAGAGAAGGATTCAAGTTTTGGACAGCCCGAGAGAAGCAAATTGAGGTCTGCTGCTCCAGCACAGACCTCAGACAGTGTAAGAGACAAAAGAGAAGAGAACCTCTGAGCAGCATACTCCTTTGAAAGTGTCTCTGTATGCCCAAAAACCAAGCTTTGAAGCCTGGCATTGCCACATCTCTCAAACACATTGACACGGGGCATGGAAGTTGTCGTGTAGGTCAGAAAACGAAGAGAATCACGAGTATGCAGGAGCCATGCACTGACAGCCATATCTGAGAAATCATGCCATAAATCATCAAAGCGGATAGACAATTGTTCCAGGCAAGATGTCTTCAAGATAGTCTGCGTAACTACAAGTTCCAGGTCTTTTGTATCGAGGGTTGCATAACCAGGCCAATCTGCTGTCTGAAAGCGCAGAGCAAGAAGATGGTGATGTGCTGCCTCTCTCCACTGCCGACTAGTTGCTGATGCCCTCACCACATCCCGTGCTGCTGCAACATGGGACAGTATATTGCCTATCACTTCCACTGGAATTGCATCCATCACACTCTCTCCAGTACCATGAATAGCCACTGACTCCAGCAACATCCTCCCCCCATTATCCCTGTCTCTCTTTCTCTTCCCATGGTGTCCTGCCATTATTCTCCTTTCTTTTGGCAGAGGCTGCAAAGAGAATCTTGAGCTGCCAAAGTGTAGAAGCTAATGTACTCTAAGCATTTTGAAAAATGGATGCATCCATTCTCACCATCCTACAGACAGAAATGCTGAAATTCCAAAAACCAGAACAGCAAGCTGCAATCATGCCAAAACAACACTTCCCTCATCAGAGAAATTCCCTTCCTGAACACAAACTTCCAGAATTCCATGACTGCTCTACATGCACGATGATAAACTAGGGCAATCTCATGACAAACTAGGGTAAATCTCCACAGGAAGATGGAAGTCAGATCATCCAACCGAAGCCGGCACTGAAGATCAGAGTTCTTGAGGCAAAGCAGCGAAGTTTGGCTTGCAGACTGCTGCCCCATCCAAGGCAGTGTTTCTCAATAATCTTGGGAGCACTTTCAAGCCAAATCTGCCAACACAGATTGATCACTTTGTGGTTTCTGGCAACGCTATTCTTGTTGCGTCAGCCAAACTAACCACTTCTCGCTGAGTTTTTACAGGCAAAACCCTGTGTAACCAGAGAATCTGAAGAAAGTATGATACGAATCAGTAGTCCGAAATTGTGGAATGTCAGCGCTACTGAAGAAGACAAACGAACCTCTCAGGAAACGGAAGAATATGAAGAGGATAGCAAAAGGAAACCACTGAAGACGACTGGGATGCGCACACAGGGAGCGCACGGACATGCAAAAACACTCCTGTAAGGAACTACAGAGTGCAAATTTTGTGGATTAGCAATTGCATCAGAAGCAAGAAAGCTCGAAAAAAACAAGGGAGAGAAACAACGAGAGTAAGAAAGAGTGTGCAACAGTGTGCTTCTGAGAGATGCAGAGTGCGTACTGTTGTGGACATCCAACAGGGAAATAGTAAAACATTGCACAGATGATGCGATTGTAAAGCCAGAGAATTGCAATTGCAGCGCGATCGAAAGGTAAACGGTTCAGGTTCAGGTGCAGGCACAAGGAGCTCAGGATCCTTACCAAGGAAAAAAGACGAAGGAGGAGCTCAGGATCAGTCATCAGGAGCATGGATCTTCTTCTTCGCCTCCCCGACTGACGCCAGGCTCTTTCGTACTCGTTGTCGTCTTCATCTTTTTGGAAAGTTTCTATCAAGAAAATGGATTGATGCTCAAAGATCTCCCCAGAAACGAAACAAAGAGAAAAAAAAAGAACAAGGAGCACGTCAGATGGTGATGCTCGAAAAAGAAAAAACGCATCACAAAACAGAGCCGTCGCAAATTTGCGAAAAATGCCTTCGCGCAGACAAGGAAACGCGAAACTCCGACACTGCGGAAAACGCACATCGCGAAGGAAATGCACTGCAGCTGCAACACCTTTCTCTGCGAGGGAGTTTCTTGGTACGTGAGGGGTGGGGGCGGGGGGTACTAGGGTGGTAGGTACCTAGTAGGTACTTGCTAATTAGGTAGGTATCAAACAATAGGATTTGGTTTTTGGTAAAAACAGCAATGTGTTCTTTTTTTTGTCGATTTTGTGATGTCGCCAAAGTGGCGACCATCAATAGGAAGATTTAGCCAAAATTTTAAAGATCCTTTTGTATTTTTGGCTACCTAATTGAACCATGTATAGAAATCTTGGTGAATTTTCTTAAATTTTGATCAAACTTCATTAACCCTGTATAGAAATCTGGCAATTTTCTTAAATTTTGGTTACATTTGAACCAACCATGTATAAAAATCTGGTGATTTTTATTAAACTCAGATTGAATTATGGCTTTTGAAAATTTCAAGATGCACTTGAATTTAGCACTTTTAATTATTAAATCCACTTTTTTAATACATTATAGCCAACAAAAAAAGCGTTGGTAAACATGATTAAATAATCACCTCATTTTTATATAGTATCAAATTTGTGTAATAAAAATAATTGTATCTGATGATCATTTTTTTTAGTTTTTCAATTTTTTAATATTGGAAATTTTGTTGATTTTTTAAAAAAATTAAAAATTAATATTCATCAAAACATTTCTCAATTAGTTTTGAAAAATGAAATAAAATTGTCCTAATGAAATTAATTATGTAGTGTATATGTTTCAAACAAGTCTTTCTTTTGTGGCAAATTTTCACATTGCACTAACCCAAAAAATGAAAATGAAATATTTTTCTATAAATGCTTGGTTTTTAAAATTAAAAATAATTTAAAGAAAGGGTAGTTTTGAGTTTTTTTTATAAAAACGTTGTCACTTTTTCAATTGCCTTTTTGGAGCAACTCCACCCATACTTGACATTTGCCTTCACAAGAATATTTCTCCCATCCAAAATTACTTATTTATTGATTCCAAGCCCACCCATAAACATGAGACATTAAAAGGTAAAAACCTATTCATAACAAGTGGCTTATCGCAAAGGTCCCTAACAATTTTGGGAATGTCTATGATTGAGGACTTACACTCCATGTAAGTGTAAATGTATAAGGTGGGACATGTACATGTAAAATTGTGTAAATCATTTTAGGTTATGTTAAAACAATGTAAGTGTAAAACTTTTGGTTCTTATACATATTATTATGCATTATGTAAAACCCAAAAAAACTAAAAAATGAAACAAAGAAGATGCCACAACATTCGAACTTTAATTTTATTGACTTCATTCATATCAAAGGTTCCAAACCTTAATTTCTAGTGTCCAAGGTGATCATTGAATTGGCACATTTACAAAAGAGATAATAAGGCCATCAAAAAAACTAAAGAAGTACCATGTGTATCATGAACAAAACACTACCAAAATTGTGAATACATGTCCCAAATTTGCTCATAATCCTCCACATGCCTGTCAACTTCATTAAGAAACTTGGTATCACATTTAGTATGCCTTTTTCAACATCACCAAACCCATCCACATCTTGGGATCCTCTTTTATCTTCAAAACCATATATTGAGATCATCGTGCCATTTCTTGATAAGAAGAACTAGGAGATCCAAGTTCTTTGCACCAATTTGATAACAATGAAAACCTATGAAATTACTTGCAATAGAAAAGACCTTCTTTGTCTCAATTTGCCTACTAAGTATGCCTAAAATTGCTCTAGTTAAATAGGCAATTGTTGAAAATTGTCCTTCATGCTTTGTCCAATAAAGAAGAGGGTCTTTTGATTCTTCCAATGGCACATCAAACATGTAGAAGCATGACAATTCCCATTGAACCTACACTTACACACATGATCTCCAAATAAATTAGTTTGAGGTATGCAAATTCCAAATAAGAGAATAATTTAATTCACATTGTCTCTCAAATAAGTAAAAGAAAGAACACTTGTTCAAAACAAGTTTCATCCTTGTACACTTCTACTCCAAAAACAACATTAATATAGTGCACAATTTCCTATGCAACATTTGAAGAAATATTCAACCATCCATGGAGCTTTAGTTGATACATGTTTTAAGGGTTATGAGGAGGACCTAACTATCATATGTAGTAGCAATTTTAATTGTTGCATTGAAAAGTGGCCAACATAATTTCCCACCAAATGCAGGTCCTTAAATTGGGGATCCAACATTAGAGCAAGCATGTGAGTTTTAGAAACTTTGAAACAAACCATGATAAAAGCAAACAAAGGCCTAAAAACAATATTAGTTACTTGTTGTCACATGTTGATGCCAAGTTGTTTCACCTTGGTGTGCATATCATGTTGACAACATAAACCTATACATGCATATCCAATTTGTCTTTAAAAAGCTACACACATAATTTGATTATTGAGGCAAGAACATTTGACAATAGCCAATAACCATGATGTTAATTAATTACACATGCAATTACAATAGGAAAAACTGCATCATATATTGCTTCAACAATTGTCCAAGTTTGTGTTGAAGGAATCCTATTAGTTAAAACTTCTATTTGACAATTGTAACACATGATAATTGCAACTTGATAGGTTAAACATTGTTCAAACATGACAACCTTGGATGCAAAATGTGTTTTGACCAAAGTTGTCAGTTTGTGTTCATGCAAACTAGAAGATATGTGCAAGTACATTTCCATTATTTTGCTCCCTTTATTGCAATGCACAATGAAAAGAGATAACATGAAATTAAAGTTTTCACAATTTGTAAATGCTTATAATATGATAGAAACAAGGATTGTTAACATACTTTTCAGCCATGTTTTGCAATACTAAAGAAATGTTTGAGCAAATTTGATGTTAACTAGCATCAAATCATTTGGAAACCTTGTCATTTGTAATGGCACATTGAGCCACCTTACTCATGGCATGTACAAAAACATGCACCATTAAACAAAATGGACAAACTCAATGCATCGCATGAAATGATTCATTTCAAGGCCATCATCATGCTCATTAATTTTGTGCCCTCATTTTTGACATAACACAAGATCTTTGAGGTGAGACCAAAAGACTCCAATAAGACTTTTAATAGCCTTGCCAACCTTTTTTTAGTAATATCATTAACTTCAAAAAGGCCTATTGTAACATGATGAGGCTTTTAATCCAAAGTAAAAAAATGAATTGCAAGAGAAAAAAAATCTTGCTACCCTTTATTGGATAAACCAAAAACAAAACTGAAATTTGATAATTTGACAAATAAATTCATATAGAATCTTTGGGTTTTTTAATACCATATTTAAATATGCTTTGACATCAACCCGATATTCCCTACAAATCTTTGACTCCTTGAATACAATGGGATGCATTCATGATGCAAGGAGCCAAGGACCGTGTTGAAGACTATTCAAATCTTACACCCTCCTAACTTTCAAAAATCATTGAATTTTTTTTAATGATTGGAATATAATGAAATCAAGTGCATACTATTTTTATACTTCTAAATTTGCATCTCAACGTTTTGAATGTCATTTAAAGATGTTTCATTGGTTATAAAATGAATTGTAAATAATGCACAATCAGATGTTGAATGGCAATTAAAACTTTGAATTCCTTCATCTTATGTAAATTTAAATCATTAATTCTAAAAAAAAATTGATGGCCATATATTAATGATTATGAAGGCCTAGTAGTGATAAATTTTTGAATATACCTTCTAATATGGATATCCACTATAGTCTTTTTTTAGTATTTGAATGTGTTTTTGATGACTAAAACTACATAATTTGAAAGACTTCTTCCAAAACAAAATGTTCTTTGTCATGTAAGCAAGGGCAAGGGTGCATTTTCATGAAGATTGGATGTGTTCTGTGGGTTTTATTTTTCTTTTTTGGTGAATATGAATTGCTATATTTAAAATGATGTTGAAGAAAGTCATTATTGATAAACTTGATATATAATAAATCATTAAAGGTTTTAAACACAAATATATATTTTAAATGTTGAAATGTTTACTTTTGTTGAAATACACACATTTGATTTATTTATAGAATTATCATTCAATAAATACATTTAATTACATGTGATTTGAAGATTTATGGAAACATACATGGATTAAATTTTTGAAGTTGACACTATCATCTTACAACAAGCCCCAATCAAAATATGTAAGCCATGTTTCAAATGTGATAAATCCTAGTCCTTTCAAAGCACTTGGGCCTTGTACTAAGTGGTTCCTTTGACTGTGAATGTACCCAATGGTATTTCACACTTGGAAAAATTCTAACTCTTAGACCTCCTTTAACCATAACCACAAAATGGCCTTGCAAATTATGATTTTCTCCTCATCCACAAGTCAAAGGTAACAATAGTTGTTGATGTAGCATCAAGATGAAGTTGCACATGTAAATCTAGATATCAAGCAACCACAAATGGAAGAATCTTGTCAAATATTGTTTTCCAAGAAGGGAAACCAACTTTGGATCAAGCTTCAACACCAATTTATGCATGCAAATGTTCTCACAATTGCTAAAAGGGAAGAAACACTTAGCTATGAGTAACATCAAATCCTTTAAAAATAAAATTTTAAACCCATCATGTTGCTTGTAAGGAGTTTTGCTTCCAAAAACTTTTTAAATTGCACCTAGTGTTACCTTTTGGCATTTCTTAATAAGCACCATAGCTTTATCGTTCACATCATCATTTGATTGTGGCCAGGTGAGGTTGGTTCAACTCTTTCAAGTTCATGCAAATATGTAAAAAGAAGTTTCATGTGTTCAACTTCAATGTGCCTCTTCATAGAAGTTGTACCAAAGGCCTTATTGTATGAAATGATATGTTCTTCCCCATTTGCCTTCCTTTCAATCATTGATGGAGGAAAAATGGGAAGAAAACATATGAAACATCTCAACTATTACACTTCATCACAATTGGGTTCATCATAAGTGTTCAGCCCAAACTATGGCTTTATTTTTTCAAAGTGATTAAATTCTATACTACTCAAGTTTCCTTATGAACAGAAAATCCAATGTTCATGCTAACATTTGAAAATGAAGAAGCTTGAGTTCCCCTAATACATGGAGGACTAAACAATGGTGGCAAAGTTGACATGCATATCATCAATTTCATTTGGCAATGAACATGAAATTTCAACATCTCTAAATTCCTCATGCTTAGCCATGGCTTACACATTACAAAATATTGACAAGTATTATAGTTTTAATTATCGCATATCTTTTGTTACCCTAGGACAAATAAAATATGCACAATGATAAGGAAGAAGAGAACATAACACTAAATGGGCTTCAAACTTGTTGCAAAAAGTTGTTGATACTAGGTGCAAGCATGGTAAAGTAGACAAAAAAAGGTAGAGTTTGAAGTTGGAGTCCTCATTTTCCTCCCTAAATGGATGAAAAGGTAGGCAATAATAGTACAATATGGTTCATCTATTTGGATGAGGTTGTAGTAGGCATGTGTAGCTTGTGATTTACGAAAAAAAAAGTTAAAAAATCAAATTAATCATTCTACTTTCATGTTATTTTATAAATGATCTATTAGGACTTATTTGAAAACAAGTAGATGCAAGTAGGTCCATAAAACTTGAAACTTGAAAATTACACATATGATGCCTTACATATAAATATGGTGCACATTTTTATGACATGAAAATTGTAGATGGAATTTAAAAAAAAAAATTAAAGTATGTTTGAAGCACATAATAGTGATGTCCACTAAAACATATTTTTGAAATATTATTTTAGGTCCTAATAAGAAAATGAACATGTTATAGGACCGTGACTACACAACCAAGGGCCCCATATAATTTCTTTTGGAAAATTTAACTTTTATTTTCTTGTAAACATTGAAATTTCAAATGCACTAGAATTTAGAATGTTTAAAAAACTAAAGCACTCACAACAATTATTTGAGGGAAAGGGGGTGTATGTCATCATTCAAATCCATGGAACATGAATAAAGAGGTTAAACAATTCTTTTTATTTACTCCAAATCTTTTCAACTTAATTACATAGAATATCAGTTTCAATTTAGTAATTCCACAAAGGCCACATTGTAGGAGATTTTGGAATTAGTTATTGATTCTATTGCATGGGTAGATACAAGCTATGGTGGATAACTTTTTGTTTCTTTATGCACTTTCGGTAGAGTGTACTCTATTCAAATGCCACAAACACATTGTAAAATCATTAATTTGACAAAAATATTTATGGATTAAGATTGCCAACTTGAATAAGAATATTCATTAAGGGATGAAATTCAATAAACATACACCAATCATATAGTAATGGGCTTTTAAAATGGACATATGGACTATAATATGGATTATCTATTAGCATTGAAATGCATTTTTTGTTATGATTTCCTCTCAATATTTGTTATAGGGACTCAATATATGATACATGATGGGAAAAAAAAATGGATAAAAAAAATTACAATAAAAACTCTAACCAACAAATAACTATGGACTTTTGAATGACTATATTTAGGCCTTATTTTCAAAAGTCCCAATCTTGGTCATTTTTTATTGGATTGATATTTTTTTTGCCCCTAACATGTATAATAAAGTGTTTTCTAAATGAACAGCCTTTCATATGGAATTTATTAATTGATTAATCACCACATAGGGCCCACTCAACATTGGTTTTTAACGTTTTTTCCATTATAATGTTAATTTTTTCATCTATATGGACTTTTGGGATTAGGACTCTTACCATTTTTGAACCACCATAGCTTGCATTTACTGCATGGAATTCTAATTAAAATCCAATGGGGTGCATGTTGATTTTTTGCAAATTAAGGTTCCATTGTTCAATTATCCCCAATGCCTATTTGTTGAAGCAATATTTAAGGAGTCTATTCAATGGACACAAAATTTGGGAATCAACATCCAAGAATTGATGCCATGTTCCAACATGATTTTTTAGTATTTTGTTTGTTACATACACATAGGAAATTATAGCTTCAATGATAGATTACAATGCTAACTCATTAAAAGGAATCATAAACCCTAAATACCAATTAAATGGAATGATGAAATTCCCAAATTTACTTGCATAAAATGTTGATTTTTTTGGACCAATACATGTTGTGACTCCATTTTCCATTAATAACAATAAAAAAATGATTATGTGAATGTTTATTCGTCAACATCTCCATATACACCAAGTTCATTAATCTGTTAAATGTTTATATTATACAACCATTGAAACAAAAGTGTAGGTCAAATGGGTGTAATCACAATCAAACGAGCCAAAAAGCACTTCAGGTGACCACCAAAACTCTATAAAAATGTAATTTTGTTAGATATATTTTTGTGGTGCCATTTTAATGCCATGTTGATCATGGAATTAGAGCTAAAAGACTAATATGAATGTTGAAGAATTCAAAACAAAAATTCAAAATTTTGTTTCTGGGTTTTCATTTTAATAAGCACTAGAAGAAAAACACCTATTTTCAACTGGTCTCTACAATTAAATTTTAGTCGCAAGTGACATTTGTGACTAAAATCCCCTTGGTCACTTTAGACAAATCACATGTGATATTAGTCACAAATGAAAAAGGTATCGGATGAACGAAAAAATGAAAAAATACAAGTTCATCCTTTGATTCCATTATATACATATTGTCACATGCAACTATTTTGGTCACTATTGAAGGCAAATGATGTGTTGCTACGTGTCCGAATATTTAATTATTTAAAATTATTATTATTATTATTTTGAAATAATTTGGGACGTTCAATTCACATGCTTGGATGATTTATATTATGACATGTGGCCCAATGTAAATTTGCCATGTGGCATTAAAAAAAAAGTTAATATAAAATATTAATATTAGGTTAGTAAGTACCTAGGTAGCTACATAAATAAATGCCTACAAACTTAGGTTAAATACCTACCTACCTATTTAAGTAAAAAAGTAGATAAGTAGGTCCTACCTTTTTAGGCTAAATACCTACTCACTCATATAGGTAGGCACTTCAGTAAACAAGTACATACGTCAACCTAAGTAGGTAGGTCAAACTAAACACTTATTTAGTTAGGTAAATAAGTAGGTTGGGGAAGTAGGTAGTTTAAAATTGTGCATAATTTTTCTTTTTGTTTTAGGTTAAGTCTTTTGAATGGTTCATCTCATGTGCACACATTTATTAATGTGAAATTAGATGACCACACCCCTTGCTTATATAGTGTTCAAATTAAGAGCGGAAAACAAACAATATGGGATAAGTTTTAAAATTATAACTTTCTCATCAACTAAGTTGCAATTTCAAAGCTTTCCTCATGCCTTTTTTTCTTAGTTTTAGATTTCTAAACAATTCAAGTACATGGCTCACTAGATAATTAGATAATCATTTAATTAATAATGATTAAATTTAACATATATTTAAAATATAAACTATACATTAGAAATATTAAGTATTCATTATCAACTATTTAAACAACTAATAACTTTTTAATATTTAACTAACAAACTAACTATCTAGTTACTCACAATTTGTCAATACAAAACTCATAGATAAATAAATAACTTCAATATTTTAAAATATTTCCTTACTTTGAAAAATCTGGCCGAATTACAAATAATATAATTAATGTACAAATAATTCAATTATTATACTTGAAAATAATTCTTATAAATAATTATTATCTAATTTAAAGAATGAAATAATAATTGTTATTAGAAAGTAAAATCCTACACAAAATACTTATTTTAAGAGTAAGATTAAACGAATTACTATAATAATTATTTTAATTACATTTATTATTGTAAATTTTTTTATTGGTCAAATAAATGTTTTTTCTTCCATTAGTAATTAATAAATATGAATATAATAATTTGCTGGAAAATATTAATATTTAAAAATTAATATTACTATAAAATAATTATCATAGATAACTAATTACAGATTTTTTTAATTAAAAAATGTATAATAATACCTGCAATTATAATCATTATAATAATTATTTTAACTACATTTTAATTTCTCGAAATTTTTAATTCAGATTATTTATAAATTACAGATTGTGAATAATTATGTTCAATTAGAAGATAATTATGAAATTACTATAATTAATTCACATCTGAAATATTTTAAATGATTTTAAAGTAATGTAACAATAATTACAGTAATTGATTTATTTTATTGTAAGAATATAAATCATATAATATAAAAATTTATGTTGTAACAATAACTATTTAGTGGAACTTATAATTAATAAATATAATCATTTATAATGATTTATAATATTGATATATTATGAACAAGTAGGTACAACAAATAAATATTTTAGTTTATTATATTAAAATCCATGTAGTTATGGTTATCACATCAATTATTTTAATTAAATTATGATTATTCTGTAAATTTAAATGGAACTAAATTTATAAATTATAAAATATAATAATAAAGTTTAATTATAAATTAATTATTCAACTACTATAATTCTAACTTACATATAAATTAAGTAATTACAATGATTTTAAGTCACTATAGAATAATAATTATTAATATGAATTTTTTTAAAAATTAACAATTTACTATAAATAAGTAAAATAATAAATAATGGATACAATTATTTTAGTGTATTTTTTAAAATATAGTAATTATAGCAACATTATTTTAAGATTAGTATAAAATTCTAAAATAAAAATCTTAACTATAGGACATAACTTTTCAATTAGGATACAAATTTTTATTATTATTATTAAAACATAAAGATTATATACAATAGTTATTTTTTATGATTGGAAACTATCATTTAATTAATGTGAAAATTAATGTTGTAATATTATTTATTCATTTTATATAAGCAGTAATAAATAATAAATAAAATAATTTATAAGTAATTTAAAATAATTTAATGTAATGAAATGAGTATAATTACAATAATCATATCAATGATTTTAATTATAATAAAAACATTATGATTATTAAATTTAATCATAAATCAATTTATTATTATCATTTATGTATATAAACATATGTTGATTGCAATTAAGCACCATTTTGCTTACAACTAATGGGACTTTAGATGGTTATTTTTTAATGATAAATCTAACCCATATGTAAATGTAAACCAATTTAATTGCAGACTAATCATAAGCTAGTTGCAGGTGATTCGATTGATGTTAACGTGATGTCACACTAGTCACAGAAGGCAAAATTTTAGTTACAAAAACCAAATAATCGTAAGTAGTTGTAAATGCGTTGGTCACATATTGGCCTTTTTCTTTTAGTGAAAAGACCTTTGAACTTGAACAATAGTTGTCAATTTTGTAAATTACCAAGCCAAAGATTCTTTTTATAAAGGAATTTTGATGAAAAAATTTTGAAATGATGTTAATTGATTGTCCCATTCAAAAAAAACTCATAATTTGAAAGTTGCGAAATTTGAAAATTAAAAATAAATAAAATTAGATGTCTTGTACATTACACCCCATTTAAATTTCAAAAGTTCAATACCACATGTAAAGGGGGTGTAATATACATGACATCTAAAACAAAGTTGTATTTTGTGAAACAATAAAATAAATCATCAAATAATTAACATGTTTTTTTATAATTTGAACTTAAAATAAATTTTCAAAATGAAACACAGAATTTGGTAAAATTTGTACATTTTAAAATTAAAAAAAGTTATTCATGAAAAGTTAATACAAAAAATGTGATGTATTGAAAACATTATATGTATTCTGAATAACATATTACAAAAGATTTCATCCAAAAGTTGTTTATATGAGAAAGTGAAAATGATTACAAAAGGGACTATAGTCCTTGAATCCTTTGTCATCGTTGGCTCATTTGATGGTGATCGCACCCAAATGTTTACCTTTGTTTTAATTTAATGCAAAATAAATTTCTTGCTCCATTAACATTGCATAATGCAAAAAAAAACTTGCAATATTCATTAATAAACATTTTGTGCATTATTATTGGTATTTTTGTACACTAGTTTTTATGATTAAAACTATTAATTAGCATGACTATTTGAAATGACAAAGATGATCAAAAGTACTAATTGATGTGGCCATGTAAATTGATTAAGAATTATGATTATATTATTTTAGAAATATTTTTTTCTAGACCGAGCTATGTACGAATTAATCCAAAGGCACATTTGACATCTAATTATGTTGTTGGATTATTTTTTTAAAAAAAATTTGGTTTGGCGAATGGGGTTTGCCATGATCATGTCACAAATACATGTTCAAAGTGAGGTTTGAACATTCATCTCTTAGCCACAACCCAACACCTTTATCATATGAACCACCACATCATGTCATACCATAATCGGTAATTGCAAAATATATAAACACATATTTTTTGTAATATGATGCATTATAATTTTATCATGTATAATTATATAGTTTCATAATGAAATTGTTTACACATGTACATCTTTGTTATCATAATTCAATTTATTTTATTTTAATTTGATAATTCCATAAAAAAAATAATGCGTTTAAATTTCACAAATAATTTATTTAAAAAAAATTCATTTCATTTCTTAAAATTTAAAATCAAAATTATAAAATTTGGCATTAATTTTCATATTTTCATTTGCGAATTTTTTTAGTAAATTAATTGTATTAAATTTTACTTTTAAAAATGTCACAATGAAACTTAGTTTTGAAATTGCATAATTAAAATACACGTGTCTTTGGTTTTATCACTGAATTTTTTTAATGTATATTTATTGATTTAAATAAAAATAAAAAACTAATTCAAATTTCACATGCATGAATTAGTTGTGTTTCTAAAATGAATTCAAAATAAATAAATTTTGATCTTCCATTTTTTCACATGTCATTTTAACATAATTTAAATGTTGTTCCTTTTTTAAAAAAATGAATAATTAAAAACAACAAATGGAAACATGACATTCATAATTTATGTTGTAACCCTAGCCTTGGGCTCGCGACCAAAGCAAGGGTTTGTGAAGGTGCGGGCCAAGAGTGAGCCCGGGAGTCACATACCATGCTCCTGGGAGTGCAAAAGAGTGTGAAGGATTGAACCCCCACACTTTCAAATGAACTCCCACTTTGGGAGTTGGAATCACAATGGACTCCCAAACTTTTAGAAGGCGATTGCAGGGGTCAAAAATCATTGGATTAAGAAGTTCTTTATATCATTGGAAAGTTTTTAGAACGTAGATATTTAAAATGGGCTCGCATGACCCATTTGGACACTTAAAATATAAGTTATGGTCAAAAGAAAGGCCGGGAGTCAAATTGGCAATTTGACTCTCGACCATTAAAAGTCGGGAATCACTTCGATTTCCTTGTGTGTAAGTGGCGTGTCACATATCGCTTTTCAATTTTTCAACGAGGGTTATAACTTTGCTTTGGACCTCATCTCAATCGAAGGTCTTCACACAAAATTATGGGCCCCCAAAGTTGCGGGAGTCCCAACTTTGGGAATTTCAGGACTCCCACTTGGGAATCCCAGGACAAAATGTCATTTGGATGCTGGCCCCGTGGCCAAGCATAGAATATACTATAAAGGGGAAGGTGGTGGCTTCCCCCAACTCTAAGCTGTGGTGAGTCTTGTAAGTTCGTGTCTATTCGTGGCGAATTCGTGCACCAAAATGCTTTAACTATGCATTAACCAACTTATTGTTTGGTTTGTCCAGGTCTGTGTGAGTAATTGAATTGCTTGTCAATATTTTTAGTCCCATTTTGGAGTTCTAACATGCCTTTCTACCCCCGAAATGTTGCGAGCTAGGGAACACGCCCCAACTCCTTCTCCTTCTGTTGTCTTCACCTTTAGACTCGCAATTGAGTCCATCAAGGAGCTTGGGGGTACTTGGGGGAGCTAGTTGTGTTTCTAAAACAAATTTTAGAAAAAATAATTTTGATCTTCCATTTTTTCACATGTCATTTTGACATAATTTAAATGTTGTTCCCTATTTTTAAAAATGAATAGTTAAAAACAACAAATGGAAACATGAAATTCATAATTTAGTTCTATTTTATTAGCAAATCAAATAAAAAAGTATTTTCAAATTTGTTTTAATATTGGCACATCATGAAAAAATAACATCATTGTCATAATCATTCATATGTAGATGATTAATTTTAGTCACATCTATCACATTATAATCAAGTTGAGTAGTTCCATGTGGGTGCCACATATGACACATGTTTAACACAATGTCTATTTTGATTAAATAATATTTTTAAAATTGAAATAGACATACCTACTTTTGATTTTAGTCAAATCAAGCATCATCAATCATTTTAAACAAATAGATCTGACTTTAAGGTCATTTTAATCTTGATGTTATTAAAAAAACATATTTTTGTAATAGTGTTGCTAGTAAAATATTTTTCAACCCTCATTTCAATTCACAATTGTTATTGCAACTACTATCATGTCATTTTGCCTTCACCTTTATACATTATAAAAAGATATTCATGGAAGAATTGAAACCCAAATGAAACAAGCAAGCTGAAACCACAACATTGGAATACCTTTACAACAAAGTTATCCATGGAAAGTTCACCTAAAAATATATTGAATGAAAAGGGTTGATGAAAATCATCAGATATGGACTATTCTTGTCACAATCTTCCATAACACCTACCTTCAACTACCTCAATGCAGACTCTCCCTATGGGGTTAGTCTCCTTATTCATTTCTTTGCTTGCCTTGTCAAAATCTAATTTCATAAGAGAGCTTGCAAAATTGGACCTAGAGTAGTTGAGATTTAAAAAGTCTAAATCCTCCTAAGGGAATTTGATGGCAAGACTTTTTTGAATTTCTTGTAGTGTAAGGTGGTGGTCCCTTTGCTAGTTATGTGGATCGCATGGATTTGATATTTGATGGTCATCTCTAATGTAAGAACAATAACATTAGTATGAGAAACCTCCCTCTTGGTGTGAAATGCCATAAGGTGCTTTGTGCGAGGATTTTTTTTTGCCAATCAAACATGTGCATGCAAGGTCAAGTATGGGGTTTGAAATAAAAGGTATTGGAAGGGACACATAGCCAAACCATTATTGCCTGATTCTATAGGATTAGATAAAACATACATATGCACCTTTTGCAAATACTTGGCATTTTGTGAGTCTAGGTGTGGTGCATGTATGTTTATTATTATTGGTCACCTTCCTTCCCCAAAGTATAGTTTTTTGTTTTGCACGTTGGTTTGCATAACCATCCTAATGCGAAGGGTAAGAATTGAAAGGTTTTGGAAAGGATCAACCAAACGATAAAAACATATTTGGAGGAGAATCCATTTGTTTCCCCAGTGGCTGTTTCTTGCAAACTTGTTCAACAAGAGTTTTTGCAATTGTTTGTGAGGAAAGACCCTACCATGGATGGTGAAATGTTGCAAGGTGTGATGCATTGTTGGAGCTGTTGGAAATTGTGTCCCCTTTGTCTAATGAAAACAAGGTTAGACATTGTGTTTACATTCAAAGGACTTCTAGAATTAAACGTTTGATATTGCATATCAAATGCAATAATGCATATAGCTACATACAAGGAAATCAATTTTTAGGACAATCATTTAACAAGGCTTGCTTCTTGTTTAAAATGTCTACACATGGTTTTGGAAGTGGGGTGGAATTAGTGAGAAGAATGAGAAAAGGAGATTTGAAAACTTCTTGGGTGATGTTTGATCACATCAAGGAAATGCATGATTAGACAACAATGAGGGCCATATTCAAGATCAAGGATACCTATGAAAAACAACTTTTAGGACTTACATTTTGGTCCAAAATGTCCTAAAAGTCCTTTTTTGTTTGAGAGAAAGTTCTTTAAAAAAAACAAAGATTTTTTTCTATGATTTTTACTATGGGTAGTAGCTTTAATGATGCCATGCTTTTTGTGCCCTAAATAACCATAAAATGATGAAATTCAATAGTCCTTTACCATGTGGCCAAATGTCCTTGAAACGTCTTGACTACTTGGTGTCCTAATGTTGGGAATACTAATCAAAACATTGTTTCTATGGATGCCTTTGGTAAATATGGGTTTTACACACTCTTTGGACCTAAGAAATCAAGGGTTCTCTTATTTTTGCTAATCCTTTCAAGTCCTTAAAGTCATTAAGGGGGTGTGTGACATTTAAAAAAAATTTATTCCAGGATTTGAATGGACATCATCTCCTTTTCAAATAAGTGATTAGTCTATACCATTCACTTGATTTGGTTGTTTTTTTCAAGAAAAAAATTAAAATTGCTACAAATGAATTTTTTGGGGGTCCTAATGGAATTTGAAATTACATGGGTCCATGAATTTCTTACATGTAACATCCTTTTTGTGGTCCTTGATCTTGGATATGGCGCACATGTGTATGATCCTTTTTGTTGTCGTCTACTAATCATTGCTTTGTGTGAGATGAAAGTGGAAAAGTCCTAAAGGTTGTTTTGGACATGTTTGAATAAATGGGTGATGCAAGTTGGCTTCCCTAAGCCTAATTTCATTGGGTTTATAATTACTAATGTTCCAAATATGAATTATAATGCAATTAGTAAAATGTATGGTGATGATGCAAATGCTCCCTTGGAGGGCAAGGAACATAAATGCCTTCACCATTGGGAGGAAGACATGTGTTCATCCACACAAAGAACTTGATACTTCCTACCTTTAAGGAGACCATGTCAATCTTTGTAGGGAATGGGTATAATCCCTAGTTAGGAGGGAATTTGAGATGAATCATGCAAGGATTGAAGCTTGGTGGAATAATTCCTACAAATGTTCCTAGACTTCAACAATGGTTATATTGGTGGGTCAAAAGTTGACACATTTGGCTTATTACCTTATGAATGAACTTTACCGTGAGGAAAAGGTTTTGATGCCAACAACCAATCTTGTTGAGAGTATCCATATTCATCCATACATGTGTGGGTTTCTATTGGAAATGGTTGCAAGGTGAAAATATATGGATGACATGGTGAGGCCTATGTGGTAACAACAATTTTATCATATGTTTTTGTTTAGCAATAAAATAGGTACAAAACCCACTAAAATATATTTACTTTTGCATGCGGCTTCTTGTTCACCAAATTTGGATAATTTGTGAAGGCAATTTACAATGTTGTTTTTGGTTCCCCATTGCATTCAAAAAGGAATTATTTTGGAGGCAAAAACACGTTCAATGTTTGTTAAAAGAAAATTGGATGGGAATTTACACAAACTTGACAAAGGCATTTACATAATCAACATACTGGCCATGACAAACTACCTAGCTCCGTCCACACATCAAAGTTTGGATCCCTTGTGCATTCTATTTTCAACTCCACAACCTAGTGTTGGTAACACCATTCAAAACAATTCATACAAAGGAATTCCCACCAATGCAACACTTTCAAAAGTCCCGTCATGTTCCCACAACTCCACTTGAAATGGTGACTCAATTTTGGGTTGCAATGGTGGAGAACTATGTTCCACCAGACCATTGGCATCTTCAAAGGACAACCAATACAACAAAAATCACTTGTTGTCCTATGGTTTATGCAAACTATGCTTCTTGATGTTCAACATTCATAAAACAAGGGGGACCAACTATTGCCCTTTACTTCTTCAGACAACTTTACATCAAAACCATCCCCAATGCCTTGAAATTTTTTTTTGGTTTTGTTTAGGTAATATGGCCAATTGTGTTGGTGGATTATGCCAAACTTGAAGCACAACAAACCCATCCTTTTTTCCCAATGTTTGGCATGTTAACCTATGCACAAATATTATTCAATGTGAGGCTAATGCATTGGGTCAAACAAACTTTGTTCTAGTTCATGGTGGACCTTTTGTTACATCAACAATTGAGTTCAATGAACTACGTTTTCTTCTAGGACTTGCCCTTAGTGTTAGGAATGGACTCAAAATTTGTGCCAACAAACATATCTAGGATGTAAGATGTTGCCACCTTGGGTGCCAAGGTTGTCAACATCATTTCCACACCTACATACATACATCTATGAATTATTGGTTCATGAATCAATTATCAATAGCCTATCATGCACCTAATTTGTCACAATTGGTGTCTTCCCAAGTTGTATCCAAATTTTGTTTCCGATGCAACAAGTTCTAAACATAGTTATTTCTTTTCTTGCAAGCACATGCATTACATCTATAATGTGCATTTGAATTTGGTAGAAGACACTTGAACACACCATCATTGAGTTAGAATGATATCGAAGACCTTTTGAAGTAGGATGCTTTTGAACTTTTTTATGTTGCTTGATTACATATTTGGGAATATAATTTCCAATTCATGGTTTAGAATTTTCCAATGTTAGCCAAGTGCTCATGGATTTTTGGTTTTCGATTGGTTCTTCTATAATCCTATTCATGAATAAAGAATGATGCTTACATAATGCCTACTTATGTATTGTTGCCCATTTCTTGTGTTGACTTATGTTAGAACGTTGTAACTTGTTGACAATAGTTCAAAGATTATACATGGATTCACCTAATGGATAACAATTGTTGGAAAACAAAACAATGGTTTCTTTTATTTGTTCATTGGATTTCATGTTTTGATTTTTCATATATATTCCATGTTTATGCAATCACTTTTTTTGAACTCTTTTGGTTGGATGTATTTCATCCATGATAAATGAGTTCATTCATTCATTCATTCATGGATGCAAGATATTGATGAATGTTTGAATGACATCCAATGGATGGATGTCATCCATCCATTCTTGAATTGTATTTGTCTATACAATATGTAAATATTGTGGTACAAATTATGTATAAAATTTACTTTGAAGTTCATGAATGTCATCCAATATAGTGATGACTTTCATTTGTGGTATTAATCTACTTTGACCTACTCTCTGAAAGCACACTCTTGACAACAATCCCCCCTTGGCACGGACTTTGAATTTCTGCCCTTGTTTACTAGACTTTTTTTTACTTGAAAGAAAGAGTGAATTGGTGTCCCATAGATTCGCATGCTTTTCGAAAGTATTAAAATTATGCACAAAGTCAGCTGTATGGCAATAAGCCTGACTTGGGGGCTCCCAATGCCTTGTCATGTGGGGTCTGCTGTTGTGCTTTTCAAAAAAAAAAAAAAAAAAGTTATCCTCACAATCACCCTGTCTTTGGACCCTAGTTTAGTACCTGTTCGATCCCCAATTTGTAAAGTTCCACGAAATTTATTGCTGTGTCATCAAACTGGGTATCATCATCAGTTCAAAAGGTTTGCAGGATCTTATTCTGAGAAGGGAGTGAGGAGATTTAACCAAAGGGGATGAGCCAGCAGTGAAGGCGCAGGAAAGGTACAATCCAGAACTGGGGTTGGTGAAACTTCTATGAGGAGCAATTTGGCTGTGAAAACTAGTTTTGCTTCAGGTGCTTTTTTTTTCCCCTTCTTGTGTACTGTTTTCATCCTGACTTCTCATTTCGTCCCCAGTTTCAATGAAACTGATGCTCAATAGCCCCAGTTTAGGGTACTTGACCAGATAACTCTAGTGACTTTGGAAAAAGCACCGGCAGAATTTTTTCAGTGTATGTTATCAAGGGGAATCTGTCCCTGGCATTCATTCAAGTGGGGCATTCCAGTTTGATGGACCCTAAACCCTAAACCCTAAACACCTTGCCTCCTTTTTTCTTTTTTTTATTAAAGATAGTTTCCCATGATACCCGGCGGGTAAAGTGAGAAAACATGAAAAAATGGTGGCCACTGATTTGATTGATTTATTTCTTTGGCAGACTTGGCAGAGGGCCGACAGGAGTTGTTTCACCTGGCTGTGCACACACAATTTGGGTTTGAACCCAGAACCCTTTGTAAGGTTCTCAGGGTCCCAGAATGGGCTATACCAGTGAGCCTGATAGCCCTTTGGGAGGTGCCGGGGGCTGTTGGACAGAAGTTTCACGTGCATTGAGAGGCAGGAATGATACGACTTCTGTACCATACTCGCCCGGCGGGTCGATTCCTGACGAAGAACGTCCAAACTTCACACCGCAAAATGACGTCAGCTTTTTCCGTAGTGAAAGGGCAATGCCGATGAGCGTTGGTGTCGTTTTCAGGCACGAGAAACGAGGGCGGGACAAAATCTTTTTTTACCAAATAACTTTTTACCCCCCCGCTTAAGAAAAAAGTGATTTTCGCCTCTGACTTTTCACACATGCTTTTCTATGATTGACTTGTAGAAAGTTAATCTGGCCACGAGACGCCCAAATTTACCGCTAGATCTCCATCGCACGGCCAGCAGAGCGCAACGCGAGAGATCGCGAGGCGACGACACGAAAGCGCGAGAGAGAGAGAGAGCGAGAGAGAGAGAGAGATAAGAGAAGAAGGAAAGCGCACTAAGAACGAAGAAGAATAAGAAAGAGGATCGCGAGCATGGGGATGAGTTCGTTGCTTCTTCCTCTTCTGCCGCCATCGACGACTTTGCATCTTTTCAAAGCATGAAAGCCTTCTTCATCTTTTTTTTCTTTTCTGGCGGAAGAAAAGGGAATTTTTAACGTTAAGATCATTTTCGTCTACTTCTTCTGACAGCAAAATGACTGTCGTTTTCAACGCGCATAGATCCCACGTCCATGTAGTAGTCTCGTACTGTCTTTTCACCCTGTCTTTCGCCCTGGAAATTCTCCCCTCTTTTTCCTCCCTCCTTCTCTCTCTCTCTCTCCCTCTCTCTCCCTCTGTCGTTATCTTATTCTATCTGGTGCAGATCATCCTCCTCATGTGTCTTGGTTTTCTTTTTCTGCTCGTTTGATAAATGGTACTGAGCTCGATGCCTGTACTGCGTAGCTTCGATGTGAGTTTGCTGGTGTGTTGTTTTGCTGCTGCAGCATGCAAGCTTATATATAGTTCTTGAAATGATCAATTCCCTAGTGAACTCAGCCTTGCTGAATTTTGAGAGCTGCATCAGCAGTAGCCCCGGTATTGCAGTAGTTATCTTGTTCACTTCAGGATGATCGGATCATCCGTGCTACAGGGCTGTCGGCTACATGAGTTTGGTGATGAGCAAAATCACTGTTGTTTTCCGATTATTAAGCTGTTGTAGCAGTAGCAGCAGCTGATAAAAAAATTATTTGCGAAGAAATTTTGATGCAGCTCAGCTTAATCTGCCGAGTTTCAGGAAGCGTCAGATCCGCGGGGTTACCAGATCCATCAGAGAAAGGCAGCCCAGAGTCCAGACCAGGAGCTGCTGGTTTTCCATCTTGGGTTGGCTGGAAAATCAAGGAAATTAGGTTCAGGAGCTGCTGTGATTCAGGCGCGGAGAAGGTTCTTCTGACTGATCGCCGAATATCATGAATTAGCTGCTGCAGAGCTCTGGAGGGTGGATCGACCGGTAGCCGTCGTGGTTCTAGAAGCGAGGGCTCATCGATGTCTTGCTTCGGCCGGAAACTAGAGTTGGGGGGGACCAGGAAAAAGGCGCGTGATCATACAGAGATCTTGCGCAATGAGGAAGAAACCAAGTCTCGGCGTCGTGATCGTCATCAGCATCGACGACGATCACCGGCGGCGGCAGTAAGCGCGAGCCGAGCCGGAGACGTTTCTGAATCCACCACGATGACGACATCTGCATCAGCCCCGCAGGGATCGTCAAGAGTTCTTCCGAGTATAGAGACAGATCCTGGAACCAGTACTTCTAGTGCAGCTACTGCAGCAAGTACTAGTTGTAACAACAACAGCAACAACGTCGACGATACCAGGTCTTCATCAGCTTTTCGATCAGAAGAAGAAAAACCTTCTTCGCTGCTGTCGAGCAGTAGATCATCAAGCAGGCTTCGCGAATTCAAGTATGCGGAGCTGAAATACGCGACGTCTAATTTCCACCCACAAAATGTCCTGGGCGCAGGAGGCTTTGGGTTTGTGTACAAGGGAGTGATCATGACTCAGAAGTTACCATCCTTAAAGTCTTCTTCTGCTTCTGCTGCTGCTGCTGGTGGCCCAGATTATCAAAGGCTTGAAGTCGCCATCAAGATGCTCAACAAAGACAGTCTACAGGTGCTCAGAAAATATGAAGAAATCTGATCTTGTGCATGTCTTGTTGTTTTCTGTACTGTTTTTGTAGAATTATTTTTTCTACTTGGGTAACTACCAGATTTCTTCTGAGTCCTGGAGGATAAACTTGAGGGTTGTGGGATGGACTGATTGGTTTTGCTGCTGCAGGGACACAAGGAGTGGCTTGCAGAGGTGCACTTTCTAGGGTTAGTGGACAATCCTTTCCTGGTGAAGCTCATTGGTTACTGTGCTGAAGATGGACCGACGGCAAGTCACAGACTTCTGGTGTATGAGTACATGCCCAATAGAGGTCTTGATAATCATCTCTTTCGCGGAGCGCCTCCGATTCTCCCTTGGCAAACCCGAGTGAAGATTGCTCTTGGTGCAGCTCGAGGACTCGCCTACTTGCACGAAGAGATGGACATTCAGGTATGTACAAAACAGAGCTCTAGTACTAAATCTCTAGAGCTAATATATAATAATTCTGCTGCAAAATTTTGGAAACTTGGGTTTCAAGAGATCGATCTGCAACTTATTGCAGAGAGATCTAGAAGGCTTGCTATCAACAGTCCAAATTGTGACTGAAATTTTTCCCAGCGTGTGTGTACAGACTAAAATATTAATTGTGTGACCTTGCTTGTTGAATTGTTTTTTCAGGTCATTTACCGTGATTTCAAGACATCGAATGTCTTGCTTGATGATGAGTTCAATCCAAAATTGACAGACTTTGGCTTGGCTAGACAAGGGCCTGATATGGATGCTACTCATGTCACCACTGAGGTGAGTGGATTTTCTTTCTCCGTTAGTTTCCAGATCATGTTATTTTTCTTTTCTCATATTCATGATCAGCTCAAGATTCAAGCAGATCATGTTATTTTTCTTTTTGCGTAAATTCGTGATCAGCTCAAGATTCAAGGGGACCTCACATTACCAGCCAGCATTAAGGACTTCCCCATTGAAATTGCACTCAGTACTAGAACTGCCTCTTGACTATGATGCACTTCCTACGCATGATGACTAACTACATAAGTCTAGCTTTTCCAAACCTGCAAATGCTGATGATGATGATCTGATCTAAGCTGAAAAGTGTTGATTTGATGCAGGTGAAGGGGACGGTTGGGTATGCTGCTCCAGACTACATACGGACTGGCCATTTGACATCGAAAAGTGATGTTTGGTCTTTCGGGGTTGTCATGTTTGAGATTCTGACAGGAAGAAAGGCGCATGATAGAAACCGACCCAGGTCAGAACGAAAGCTGATAGATTGGGTGAAGCCTTTCATCAGTGAACTCAAGAGTATTCACCATATCATGGATCCCCAATTAGATGGGAAATATCCTGAGAAAGCAGTTTTCAAGTTTGCATCCCTTGCAGCCCACTGCTTGGTGCAATCCACAAAGGCAAGGCCAAAGATGAGTGATGTGGTTCAAGGTTTAGAGAAGGTGATGCAGATGACATTTTTGTGGGAGATGCCAATCACTACTCCACGTTCACCTCTCAGAGGTACTACTAGAGTTAGTATGACAAATGTGGTTCCACAATTAATTAGTAGACATATTGGAAAGCCATCCATTCGAACTCCAATAAGCCCTTCGAATGCAAATCCACCAATAACTAGTAGACATGCTACAAAGCCATCCATTCGAACTCCAATGAGCCCTTCGGATGCAAATCCACCAATAACTAGTAGACATGTTACAAAGCCATCCATTCGAACTCCAATAAGCCCATTTAGGATGACTACACTCCCTGCAACATCACTCACATATATCAACCCAAATTCTCCATTGCCATTAGATGCTAGTTCAGAGAAAAAGATGCAACTAACATCAATTCCTAAGGTACCAACCGAACCATTCACATTAAGAAACCATAGATTCTCTATTCGACTACCAAAGATGCCATGGTCCTCATAAGAACATTAGGTGATTTCTTGAAGATGTACCAATTTCCTTGCTCAAGACATCTTTTTTCCTATGAAATTTTTAGAATTTCAATACATGTAGTCAATTACTCAAAGAACAACCCACAAGTTGCAATGTTACACTCATCTTGTGAAACGAATGGGAACCTAGAGAGGTGGAAAATCTTGAAGGAGACAATGTATATTATTATGTGAAATTCATTTCTCTTCCCCAAAGCAACTTTGAAATTTCAATTCATTGTTTTGAGATTTTAATAAGAGTCCAGTTACCAAAGAAAAAAAAGAAAGATTATTTTGGAAAGTCTTGCCCTTGAAGACATTTTTGTGATCCTTGCAAAAAAAAATTCATATGTTTTTATTCCATTCTTGTAGCAAAGTATTACTTTTCATGTGATTGCAAAATAATTATGATGTTTCAATGTTATAAAGTTCCTTCTTCTTGTGATTGTAAAAGGTTCTTTAAGGTTGAAGGTTCTTAGTTCCCATATTGTTGCAAGAGTTTTTGTAATTGCAGAGATTATTTTATGTTTCTAGATTTGTGTAGTGTTTTTTGCAAAGGTATTTTGTGATTACAAAAGGAGAAAGGATTATGTACATATGTTGGAAGCATGAACACAATGTAAAAGGAACGTTTTTTTTTTCGTGATTGCATTTTGATGTTCCATTTTCTTTTAGGTTTGGGGGGGGCTGAAGTGGGTTTGACAAATTAATTGTAGGAAGAAAGAAGGCTTCATTTCTTTCCTTTTGTGTGTCATGACTTTTGATGCCATCATTTTCATCTCCTTCTATGTAGCACACATTGATGTTGCATCACTTGGTGGCATAGGTTTTGGGTTTTAAGGTTTATCACGAAGAATTCCAAATGACATCAAGGTCAAAACACATTAAAAGGAGCCAAAGGTGTTATTTTCCGAAAAAAAAAGGGGGTTGTTTTGAGTCATAATGTTTAACTTTTCCTAATGTTATGTGGCATCTACTTGTGGGCCAATTTCAAATGGACTTCGGATGAAACTCATCACAGGTCTTTCAAATCGTTGTTTAAACCCTAAATCATTATTCACCCAAGCCACTAAACCTTCATTTTCTTTCCTTCTCTATGGTTTGTATTTCATTGCAATGTAAGTAGGTAGTAAGTAAGCAAATGCAAACAAGATTTTGTGATACTCATAACAAGGGCGTTTGAAATGAACATTTCATGTTTTGTTGTGTTAGTCATCTTGCACACCAAGGCTTTTAAAAGCATCAAACTAATGAGTTCAAACGACATTTGGCTTATGAATTGACTTAATGTTGTTGGAAACATCGAATTTCCATGTCAAAAGGTTGTGTTGTTTATGGGGGGAGGTTTCCATCATTTTACAAGGTATGTGAATTTGTTGATCTACATATATATTTCATTCAGTCTCTTATTAGTGGTGTTCAATTTGTAAAACTTGCAATTTAAGAAAATTGTGCACATTTATTTTGAAATCATGATAGCTTATTGATGTGTTTGTGCACATTCCTTTTGTAGGAGTTGAAGTTCATTGCATATTTTATTACCATTGTTCCTTCAAGCTCATTTTACAAAAACATTAATCAATTTGAAATATTATGTAACCAAATAGCTAGGTTGCAAATTAGGGTTTCAGGATTTCATTAGAATGTGTTGAATGCAATTTTCTAGCACGATGTTTGTCACTATTCCAATTCCTCTTTCATTACCTATTTATTTTTCTTTTTTATTTACCTTCCCTTAGGTAACCTTCTAAACTATTAACCAAGTTTTAATATAGCTAAGGTTCAGCCATGGTTTTAAGCTTATGTGGCATATTTGGTTTAAACATAAATGTCATGTGAGCTTAGTTTATGTGCAATGTAGGTTACTTTAGTTAATAAGTAGTAAGTTAAGCTAAGTATTAGTTGGTAGGTAGTACTTTAAGTTAATTATGTTATATATATGTACATATAATTTATATATGTTAATTAGGTTGCTAGGTTAGGAAGGTAGGTCAATAGGTTAGGTAGGTAGGTAGTCTTATTATGCGGATTTTATTTTAATTTGGGATTAAAAAAACTTTGATGCAAATCTAGTTATATAGTTTACAACATTGAAAAAAGAACAAAAGATATGGGATAATGTTTTTGTTTGCAATTAGAAAATTTATCCCATATGTTTTTCCTCCATTTAAATCTTGTAGACTATATAAAAAGATGTACTTCAAATATCCAAAAGACACAAACGACATCCAAAAGAAAAACATAATTTGGGATGAGCCATTTAAAAAGGCTCAACCCTTTGGGATGAACTTAAAATTGTTTTAAGAAATTCATTTACCTACATTCTTTTATGCACCTAAGTTTTTACCTCCCTAACTACCTACTTTCCTACCTATCCACATACCTACCTACCTACCTACCTATTTATCTACCTACCTACCTACTTATCTACCTACATACCTACCTAAATGAAAGTTTATATATATATATATTTTAAAATCCTCACCTTAAGCCACGTGGCATGATATGATTAGTGCACATGGAACAATCTTAGACCGTCAAATTTGGATGAATGAGATGAAAAGGGCTATCTAATTACTTATATTTATATTTACATATACTATGCAAAAACATGACAAGTATGACTGCACCCATGACTGGGTTTGTAGTCATAAATGCCATTCATGACTACATGACTATGTAGTCCATATGGACACATTGTTTATCCACTAGTTGTTTTTTTGTCCTAGTTATAAATGCCATCAAGTATTATATATATATATATATATATATATATATAATCTAGCCATTTGGTAAGTAGGTCAACATAGGTAGGCCTAAGTAGGTAGGTAAGTAGGATCCCATTTTTTTTTGGTGACAAGCCTTTTTTATGGACTCATCACAAGTAATACTTACACTTTGAATGTATTTAGTGCATATATATATATATATATATATATATATATATATATATATATATATATATATTGTGTATGGCAATTCTTTTTCACTTACTTATATAGTTTCCAAAGTTGAACTTGTTGACAAAGGATATGGGATAAATTTACAACATTATTTCACATTATCCTTTGTCGCATACAAAAACACCCAACTTTGACCATTATTATCTTTTTCATACTTTGTCCAAATGAAAAGAAATAAATTTCATTTTTAAAGATTTTTCCAAGATCTAATTTAAATAAACCTTTGAGTAAGAATCTCAACTTAAATGTTTTAATTATATTTTAAGCATCAATTTTTTATTTAATTTTATGGTTTCAAAAACTTTGGCAAATTGTTTTCCATATGTTGGGAATTTGTTTTTAATGAAAAAAATTCCGCAATTTTTTTTTAAACCACTATCTAGAAATTCATATTAAATAATTAATGAATTTAAGGCAAAAGTTCTAAAAATTATAAGGTATTAGTTATTTACTTGCACAATAATTGTGTGTTTGATCATCGACAAGTTTATAATATGCTTACTAGGTACGTATGTCTACTATAGTTTTTTTCCCTTTTAATTGTTTTTAATATGTGGAATTATATATTATTAAATAATTATATGGTGTTCATGAAGAAGGCTTTTAATCACGTATTCCTATCCATGGAGACTTTTAGTCATGTAATAATATCCATGACATATATGACTGTATGACTAGAAATAGTCACTTGTCATATTTGTCATAGTCATAAATGTCAAGTTTTGGTGTAGTGATATGCCTTACAAGTGGCAATGTGTAATTGGTGGTATTGTAGTCGCAAATAATGGTGATCAGTTACATTTAATTATATGGTCAAAGGATGAAATATACATTTGAGTATATACTTCATCCATGGGATTTGTGATGATGTCATGCTTAGATCATATTTGCAACTGCATGTTGTGTGTACTAGACTTATGCAAGTAATAAAAAATTTAGTTGTGAGAATCATTTACAAATAATTTTTAGGCGCAAATTAAAGTTGCAATATGGAATTTTTCTAGTAATGTAAACATCATATATGCGTGGACATGGATATGTGAACCTTTGTCGATTGCTGGGACTTCATGATGAGAACAATCAATATATTGGGTAGATTGAATGGCTTTAAAAGTTTCATTTAAAACTTGGCCATACATGTGTTCAAAAAAAATTCAACCAATAGAATTTAACTAATGCATTGAAAGGGTATTTGGGACAGCCAAGTTAGTAAACATGGTTTCATACTCCAACATTGGATGGTCATGGGCAAGGACATGAAATAATGTTTTCATTTGCATAGTTTTATAATTACTATATTAAGTGTAATCATAATCAAATGAACCAACAATGACAAATTACCCATGATGAACTAAACAACTTCACTTACTTGACTTTTTGGTGATGTTTTAAATGAATTTGAAATGTTAAGGGTGAGGAACTCAAGGCATCACAAAGTTTAATTTTGAAAAAACCAAAATTATGAGATCAACTTGCCTCCATTTAAATAAATGTTTTTTCCTCTCAACTAATCCAAATGACATAATTCTAATTGGAATTGATAGATATATTTTCAAAGTTTAAACTTTCAAACCTTGAAATTTTATGTTAAATTATTACCCACCTAAACCAACTTCTAAAGAATTAATAGAATGTTCAATTTAACAACATACTTGCATTCACTTAAATCATTATTGCCATCACATATTCTATCGAAATGTAGCTTATAAAAACTCATTGAAAAGTTAACTATGAAACACACCTTCTCACCAAATCTCAAATTCTACACTTCAATCAATGAAAAGTTATGTTATAGAACTTGAAAGGGTTTTACAAAAGTAACAAACCTCCAATCACTTAAATCGTTGTTACCATCACATACTCTATCTAAATTTAGCTTACATTATCTCATTGTAAAATTAACTACAAGACACACCAATTCAACAAATCTCAAATTTTGCAACTAAACCAAAAAAAAATTATGATACAAAACCCAATAGGGTTTTACACAAATTCTCTAAAGTTTCAAACACCAAATCCACCCCTACTCATTTCCATCCTTCCAAAAGTACTACTATGATCCAATGTTATTATCTTTCTTTCTACTCTCTACTAGGATTAATCATTCTTTCTTCCGAAGGAAAATTACATGAACAAATACTCAAAGGTTCAAATTGGAAAGCATGTTTAAAAATAGAGAGCCAAATGATTAAAGTTTATGCCTTTAAAGAAAATAAGAAGGAAGGAAGCGAGGAAAGACCGCCAACTTGATGGCCAATAGAAGGTTCCAAACTTAGTGGCCCTTTGGAAGTAATCTAATGCTTAGAGGTCAATGGAGAAACATTTCTACTTATGGGTCAACGTGGAAACATCTTTACTTAGTGGCCAATGGAAGGTTCCAAGTTTGGTGGCCCTTAGAATGTTCAATGTTTGGTGACCCTTGGAAGGACAAAAAGAAGCATCATTTTCACCTCCTTCCTCTTTTCACCCCATTGATTTTAAGGTTTTGTTTTACTTAATCTTAGAGCATTACTTTGCATCAATCCTTCTTTTTTCTTGACCTATAAATTGCACTCACATGTATTGATGTACCATGTTTTCCACCCACTCATCACCAAGTTGATTTTGATCGAATATTTTTTCCTTTCTTGAATTCATGGCCTTGCTTATGACCATGTCTTACAAACCCCAAACCTCACAAATGAACGAAGAATCATTTCAAGAATTGTCGTCACACTAACCCAACACCTTCATGATGAAGATCCCAAACCATGAGAGGTGCACCTTTGTTTCAAAGTCAAACCCCCTCAAGCTTGGTACAATCGAATTTTCCAAATTTTCATATTTTGATGATTTTGTTGAAAGTCAACCCTGCTTATGTTGATGAATTGCAAATTGTCTATGAAAATTTTTATGAAATCTCAATTTTTGCATGGTCTTCAATTCTTGGCATTGGACACTATTGTTGATTATGCATCATCGAGTACCTCCTAACAATAAAGTAAATTACTTAGTTTGCACCATTTAAAGCATTCTAAATTTCCTATAGTTATGACCTTCCACTATGGCATAGCCTAGGACTCAACATGTACTTACAGCTCCTCCTTAAGCTTATCCACAACCTGAATAAAAAATTATTTATCATGAAATCCATGTTACAAGTGCCACTTTATCACCTTATTTATTTTAATTATTATGTTGTCTTGAATTAATCTTACATGCTTATAATGTTTGAAGATTGTTCTAACTTATCTTTATTGGATGTTTTCATTGTCACACCATTAAATACTTCAAAAAATTCAATTCATTTATGCGTGAGTTTTAATGTGCAACTATCCCCTAAATACTAAAACGAGATGAATGTTTTGTCAAACATTATGACTTTTGTTGTTCACTTATAATCCCAACCTTTTGAAAAAAATTCATCCCTAATTGTGCAATTAATATTTGAAAATTATGATTACCAATTTTTTTCAAAAAGAAAAAATTAACCTTACACTCCATTCATCCAATATCAAATTCTAAAACAAAAACGACCCCCACACCCTAATATCCTTGATGCAATGTGAACCATATCGACACAACCATGTGCAGTAGTCTCAATTTTTAAAAGTTGCGTTAGGATTCTTTGAGTGGGGTAAGGTTATTAGGGGGCTTTTAATAACTTCATAAGGAATCATGAATGCGTTTGGTGCGTGAAGGGGTTGTTTCATTTTTATGAAGTGCGTTATTGGTGATTAAGGTGTTGGGTTAGTTCTTTTCCTCAATAAAAAGTTGGTGACCATAGTTTTGGGAACTTTGTTACATAATTAAGGGCAAGAAATTTTTAGAGGGTTGGGGGTCAAAGTTACACCAAAATCCACGGTGTTTAGCATAACATTGGTCTTGTTCTAGTATTTAATGAACAACAAGGATGTTAGAAGTTCTTGAAACAGTTAAAAGGATGTTAATGAAAGGTCTAATAGAGATAGAACAATCTTCAAGCCGTTGAACATAAGGTTAATCCGTGATAACTCAACGATTAAATAGATAGTATAATAGTGTGCCAATGGCAACAAGAGTCTCATAATAACTGAAACATTTATTTAGGTAGTGAATGAGCTCAGCAAGGAGCTGCAAGTACATGTGAAATCCTAGGCTATGCCATAATGATAGTTCATAACTACGGGAAATCTAAGATGCGTAGATGGTGCGAACTAGGTAGTCCACCTTACTATTAGGAGGCAGTCAACGAATCAGATCGCGCAACCAACGATAATGTCCGATGCTGAGAACTAAAAACCATGCGAAAATAGAAGTATCTTTAATTTCGTAACAACCTTCACAAACGGTCTCAGGTTCGTCACCAAAAGCGAGGTCGACTTATAACAAGATCACTAGGGTGCAAAAGTTCAGAGAAATATGATAGTACCAGGCTCGAGGGGGTTTAACTTTAAGACAAGCAAGCACCTCTCGAAGTTCGGGTTCTTCATCACGAGGGTGCTATGTTAAAGTCAAATCTAAAGATGACTCCGAAGGTGGTTCTTCATTCGCTTATGCAACCTAGGGCTTGTAAGATGTGACCATGCACAATGCCATAATTTCAAGGAGAAGAAAAAGGTTAGATCTTCAATCAAAATCAAATTGATAATGAAGGTGTGCAGGACTTGTTACATTGAGATGCGTAGTTATAATTTATAGATCGAAGAAAAGGAAAGAAAAGTGGGAGTAACGGCCTAAAACCATGGTAAAGTAAAACCATAAGTCAAAGGAAAAAATTGAAGGTTTAAGTAAAGTTTGTTGGGGGGAAAATGGGAAAAGGTGAAAAGGTGTTTTCTTTCACCTTACATTGACCACCACGCTTGGAACATTCCATTGGCCACTAAGCATGGAACCTTCCATTGGCCACCAAGCTTGGAAAATTCCATTGGCCACCAAGCATGGAACCTTCCATTGGCCACCAAGCTTGGAAAATTCCATTGGCCACCAAGCATAGAACCTTCCATTGGCCACCAAGCTTGGAAAATTCCATTGGCCACCAAACATAGAACTTTCCATTGGCCACCAAGCATAAAACCTTCCATTGGCCACCAAACTTTGGACCTACCTTCATTTCCCTTCTCTTTTTCTTTAAAAGGCGGACTCAGATCATTGGGAGCTCCCTCTTTCCCCAAACATAATTTTCAATTCAATCTTGAATACTTGTTCCCATAAACTTCTTGACGAGAAAAAAAATGATTAATCTTGGGAGGTGGGAAAAAGAAGGAAAGTAGAATGGAAATCTTGTAATAGTTTTGGAGGAATGGAAATGAGTAGTGATAGTATTGGGAAGTTGGAATTTTAAAAAAGATTTCACAAAACCCTCTCGAGTTTGGTAGTATAATTCCTTACTAATTTAACTACAAAGCTCAAAATTTGGTAGAAAGTTGCACCTTGTAGTTAGCTTTCTAATGAACTAAAGCAAGTTGAATTTGAATGATGTATGTGTTAGAAATCGTATTTCAAATGACTAATGGTCTGCAGTCAAGTTGAACCAACTGCCTTCATAAAACCCTCTTGGGTTTGGTTGTATATCTCCTTACTGGATTAGCTGCAAATCTTAAGATTTGGTAGGATGGTGTGCTTTGTAATTAACTTGTTAATGAGCTAAAACAAGTCGGATTTGAGTAACCTATGTGTTAGAAACAATATTTCAAGTGATTGGTGGTCTGCAACCAAGTTGTATTATCACATTTGTAAAACCCTCTTGGGTTTTGTAGCATATTTTTTTGTTGATTTAATTGCAGAGCTTAGGATTTGGTAACAAGATGCACTTTGTAATTAGCTTTTTAGTGAGTTATGGCAAGCCGGATTTGAATAACCTATGTGTTAGAAACAATATTTCAACTGACTAATGGTATGTAGCTATGCTGGACATGGTGTTGAGTCCTTAAACATTGGTTTAAATGAATGACAATTTGACATAAATCTTAGAATGTGGAGTGAGTGAGCTTGAAAAATATATCTATCAATTTTGATTGCAAATTATGCATAGGAAGCAGGCTACTTAATTTCAATTACAAACGCAAGCTAACATTTTGAGTTACACTTGCATTTTTCCTTCACTAGTAACATTTGTGCTTTCAAGCATAGTCACCTTGTAGAACCAGGAGGAGAAGGACGGAAAGTTGCCTCACATGTAATTTTTGAGAATTGAAACTATCATTTATGGATGTGTCTATAGGATTCACACCCTTCGACAATGCAACTATTTTGGTCCATTTGTTCAATGTTGGTTGGCAAATTAATGAATACCATCAACAACTTGAATAATGTGTTGCCTCCATCACATTTGTGTGTTATGTTTCGCCCTATTGCTCCTGGCATTTCTTGCATCTTTTCAATATTGAAACAACTATTTTAAATAAATTTACAAAAATCCATGTACAATTAAAAAGTTAATTTAAAAGATTTATGGTCATAAAGCAGTTGCAAATTCATTCACAATGCACTTGCAAATTGTAATCTTGCATTGAAATATGGAAGTTTGAAACAAGAAGAGCATGAAAAACAATTAAGTGATTATTTCAAAAGTTACATTAAAACACAATTCAAAATTTAAAATGAAACTTGACACTTTGAATGATGCACATTATGCATTGTGCATAACCAAGTTGCCAATTAGCAAGTTCTTAGGTCTTACAAAATATATTTCATAAAAATTTTAGCAATCATGGATAATAACAAATTGGATTCTAACAATTTATGTGAATGATAAAACTACATGGTGATGAAAAAAATGCATTTAATGGATCAACAATCCATTGACACAAGCTATTGAATGAGTGCAACTTGGTGCCAAAAGGTTGTAATACAATTGATGGGTTACAATGAAAACTAAAACCCTAATTGCAAAACAAAGACAATAAAGGTTTTGGAATTGCCCTAATGAATGTTTAGTTAATGACAATCCTATGTAGTTTAGATGCAATGTGACAAGAATAAAGTTCATCCAAGACTCAATTTGACAATATTCAAAAATTGTTTCTTATGTGCCTCATTGTGGAAAGTCATGGGAACACATTAAGAATAACAAAAATTCATTACCCCCACCCGCATTCTCCCACTCCCCCCCCCACCCCCAAAAGCCGGGCCCTATGAAGAAATGCACATAAATTGATGAATGGGTTGTTAAGAAAATGGAAAAACATAATAAAAAAAATTCAGCTAACACAAAAGAATGTTGACTAATGAACACAAATGTTCAAAAATGACATTTTGATAAAGAATTTTCATTAAAATTTTGCTTAAAATAAGGTGTTTGTTTATTAACTTTATCATAATGTTTTATCACTTATTTTTCATATGCAAAATGGGCACAACTACTTTCAAACCATAAAACACATAACATTATGTTTATGGGTTGTAACATCATGATTAAATTGAATCATAATGGGTACTTCAACTTCCATCCTTATATGGGACATATTCTTTCACTAATGAAAAAAACAAACATTAAATAGTTTCCAATTTGAGTCAAAGGAATCCTGAAAAATCCAATCTAAACTAATTACATAATATTATTTTGTAATGGAATATAATTTTTTATTATAATTTTGCAATATTTTTAATAGTAATAAAAAATTGTAATCTTGGTACTTGACTATACTTTGAAATGTGAATTTTTCAATAATTTTAATATTTATAAAAAACTATATATTTTAAATGTGAATTGAAATTTTTATACTTGATGAAAGAACATTCCACCATTGCTTAAATTTAAAACTTATAAGGAAGGTGTAAGAAAAGGCAAATGAGTGGTACACATACAAATTGCAAGGTACACATTGGTGGTGAAGAATATATCACCACCTTTCATATTATTTACATTCAAATTGAAGTCAACTTGTGGATGTTATGTATTGTAAAATCTTTAAATGAAAAAAGACAAACTTTCCTTACTTTTAAGAATATTGTTTGTATGTTTGTTAACTTACAATAAATTGATGGATAAGCAAAAAAGTTTATTAAAAGTTATTTCTATAATTTTTGTCCATTGGAAAATCTTTTATTGGTTTCACACACTTTGCATTTTATTCATAAATCAAATTGACTAGTGGTTACATGTGGATTCACAATAATTATATGATTTATCAAGTTATTCAAAGGTTGATAGTCCAAAAAAAGAACTAGAATTGAATTCAAACCAATACTAAGAATTGCCATCACATGGCAATCTTTAATTGCTAATAATTGAGATGTTTCTAATGAGGTTTTCAAAACACAAATCTACCATTTAAAAGGATGCATTAACACTTTTAAATGTTCCTAGCACAATTTAGATTTCAATTCATGCCTTGCATTGTTTTGCAATGGAAATCGTAGTTCCTATCTTGCACTTCATTGTAATCACAATAATAAGGTTGATTCAAAGATGCCTTCTAACACACCACATTATTGGGGCTTGCAATTTACAAATTGATGTCAAAACAAACAATAGTTAGCTAAATGGCACATGATATACCCAAAGTGATTCAAAAAAAAATTGCCATCAAAAATTTGACCTCCACTTGGGAATGTTTATGTGGAGAATCAAATCTCATCCTTCAAGCAAAATGAGAATTAGTAAAAAACATAAATTAAAAAAAAAATTGTAACCTTTACAATAGAATAAAAACAAGATGGTGTGTCACATTGTTGCCTTGCCATTTACATGAAAAAGTATCATAAGGCACAAAAAGAATTGTGGAAACTCAAATATTTCACCATGAAAAATATAATATTCAAAAAATCCTTTGAAAGAAACCAAAATTCTTCAAGATATCATAACTCTATAACTAATCTCAAGTTTCAACACAAGCCAAAAATATCATCTTTCAAAAATCCTCGTATAAAAATAGTCCTATTACTTAGGGGCCAAAAACCCTTAAGCTACTATACTCTATAATGAATCTAAACATAATATCCTTACATTGGTAGGCAAGGCCAACAAAAGAAACACCCATCTTTGATATATTTGTTGTGATCTAAGTACTAATGTTTAACATCAACATGAAATAAAATAATGCTAGTGCAACTCATATGTGGAACCAACAACATACAAGTTTAATGGACTGACCATGAACGCAAGTACCTTATTTTGCCCAGTTTCTTTCAACTAGACCTTTACCTTGGTGACAACTTCAAACCCTCAACTTCGTTTCTAGTTCCTCCTATGATTTTCTAACTTGCTAGTAGGTCTAGGCCAAGTTTGGGGCTCCAATCATCACAAACTTTCAACACAAGAAAATTACAAAAGTGAAAAACATCCAAATCCCAAGATGAACAAACTTGGAAAGGTTTTGGATGTGTGCACAAAATGATGAAGCAAAAAATAAATGTTTCTTTTAAAGTAAATTACAAATGTAAATGAAAGCTTAGCTTTCCAAACACTTTCTTTCATTATTCACATCAATAGGATAAATCAAGCAATTAAGAAATTGAATTCTTACGGATTTTCAATTTTAAGAAACTAAATTGCACAAAAGGATTTCATTTTGGCAAGAAGGGCAAATATATCAACATATTTATTTTTTGATACCTCCAAATTATGAACACCCTCCTTGGTTGCAAATGAACCCGCAACAAACATTGTGCCACAAACCCATCAACATTGTCTTTAACCTCAAATGCCCTACCAATTTTAATAACCCCACCATCAAGTAATATGTAAAAGCACTCAAAGACATTATTTGAAGGGCAGCGGCACCATATATCTATGAATGTCATGCCTAGAAAAGAGGAGGGAAATTACAACTTCTTAAGAGTGGCAGGGATCTTACTCCTACTTCTAGGTGTGAGATAGGTAGGTGTAAGATCCCTCTCCCTCTTAAGGATTAGGGATAAGAACACCCTCCCCATCGTACACATTGTGATCTACATATGTATAGGTTCATGATAACGTTTGTCTCATTCTTTATGACGGGTGAAAACCCACATCTGGGGGAATTCCCCAAATGCAGGGCTGGACTCATCTTATCACCTTGTCCAAAGCCCCTTATTTTGGCAATGCCCCCACCCTACATCTTTATCGAAGATGAAAAATCATTCATGCTGTTGGTAACTTACATTTATGGAACCAGTTCCTTCTCTTGAGATTATGTGAGAATGAGCACTGTAGCTTGAGAAGACAGCTTCTGACATTGTTGAAAAAGAATTACCAAGATGCAAAAGAAAAGAAGTGATGGTGTATATGAAACACACCCATGTTATGAAGTTCACGCATATGTCTGATGGTTATCTGACATCAGCATGACAGTTGCAAGCATTGCTATGGCAGCAGTTTCAACCCGCAATCTGCACTGCCCAAGTCCAACAGCCACAGCTCCTGCTTCTACCAGCATCTGAATTTCCTCACCAGTGAAGTCTGCAAAATTTGATGCCAACATATTGAAACTGTCATTCTTGCTCTTCAATGCAATTCAATTACCTTCACATACACAACAATAGACAAAGAAAAAAAAGGGGTTTATACTAAGGCTCGCACCTCCTTCTGGCCCAATCAATAAGAGACCACCTTCCAAATGCTTAGGCACGCCAGTCATTGCCTCCACCAATGGTGTTGCCCCGGCTGTTGCCAAGAAAGTGACATTCGCTTTTGCCACCTGAATTGGATTGAAGGCATACTCAAACCCAAAAACTTGAACTTGAAATGTACTACACATAACATGTTTCTGTGTAGCCAAGATCTGTCAAACTTTACTCCACAATGAGCACCTCAAGGTTGCCACCTGATCTTAAAGCCTAGCCTCAAATTGAAACAATCAATTGCATCATGTTTCTTGAGTGCAGAAGCAAAAACGTGGGTCAGTTCCGTCCGTACCTCAGGCAAAAGAGATTGAACACCAATTGGCTCCCGCACTTCCAATGCATGCAATCTTTGACCTGCCATGCACACACACATTGCCTTGCACATCAACAACAGACCTATCTAAGTGCCTTCAGTACAAGATGAAGGAGAATGATGCAAAGCTTGCCAACTGAGCATCACTGAGCATCTCTTCTTCACCCAGAGGGCTAGACCTGCTCTTGAAGGTGGCATGCTTTAACAGCTGTACCCAAGAGCAATCTGGTTGCCCAATCTTCTTTCAAGGTTTAATCCCTAGGTATGTACCGACTTCTTTTTCCTAAACCTAAACCCTAAACTCATTCACCCAGTGACCTCAATATGACATCTAGCAAGGTTCAGTGGGGAATTGAACCCACAACTACTTGCAAGGCACAGGCATGAGTCACCACCAGATGGGGTTTTGGCTTGATTCTAGTAATTGATGACATTGTACTCCTGACAGATGGTCATGCAATCAGAATGAGAAAATAGATAGTTACTGGTATGTGTGCACAAAGGCCTGTGCTGCAGTGGAACCAAGTTAAGCTGCAAAAGGAAGTTGCTAAAACAATGTCACAGAGAGGGGATGATACATTGCTTAGTGGCAGCTATGCTCATGCGTTGCCAGCGATCAGTACGCTGTCCAGGTATTGCAGGTGATCTCTGTGTTAGCAGTGGAGTAAGACTCTGTGCACCCAACTCCTACACACAGAAGGAAATCCAACCAACATGGTCATTAAACCATCAGAAACAAAGAGAAACAAACAGTAAAATATATTTGTATACTGCAGACACTGAAAATCTCTAAAACCCTGTCAGTATAGCAATTTGATCAGCTAGACATACTGTGCATTTCTCCACCAGCCAGTCTCCACGCCCTCCCTTCAATGTTCCTGGTTGTGAAACACAACATGAAGTCAAAACACTGAACCCTAAAAGCCCAGAAAACAGTAGTTTTCTAATAACCCTTATCACATAAACATGTGCTACACAGTTCTTCCAGTGATGCCAAAACAAGGATCAGAGAGGGAAGCAAGGACCAACAAGGAATGTCCAAATCTGCCTATTTCATGTAGTTGAGCCTACTTTAAGCTAGGAACTAGATGATAACTTTTGTGCAAAAGATTTCCAGACCCACCAAAAGCTGCTGCAACATGCCAATGTGGGCTTGTTGGGGGAAGAATTTGGCATGTCCTTACAGCTGCAAGCTCAACACTTGTGTTTCTAATTTGCACCAAGCTTGCTTCCACAATTCCACCTTTTCCATCAAAAAGCTCCACCCTACAAAAATCAAACCACAAATCTGATCAACCTTGATGGCACCTTATGATGATAGTTAAATTATGCTCAAATGCCATGATCTAGGATGCATGTTTGTGGACTTTGATCTTGCACTTTCCTCATGCCAACTTTTAAACCAAGAACCTCTGCATGAAATTCTTTCATGATGATGGCACAAACAAAATGATATTCTAGTTCTGACAATTTCAGTCCTAAATCCTTAAACACTAAACCCTAAAACCCTTAAACCCTTAAATCCCTTAAATCCTTCAATCCCTTAAACCCTAAACCTTGCTTTCATATGTGTACCTGTCATTGAGGGTCAACCTAAGTACTCTTGTCATGTGCCAAAACTCGTCTCCCTTCAATTGGACAACCATGCCCTGCACCCAACTCGTCACCAACCCTTCTGTACCCCATAAGTGGCACCACCACCACCAGTAGTAGTCTTTTGAAAAGTTTCAAAAAACCCAATTTTTCTCTGAAAATGATTTCAGAGTTGTGGTTTGATTTCTCTGAAAAAAAAGTTCACCTTGTGGGGTTTTCAAAAGACAAGATGAAAGAAAACAGAAATTTATACCTTCACCGCTGGAAGCAAATCAACATGGAATCGTGGAAGACCACCACATGGATTGTTTGCACTGATGAGTGGAATCTGGTGGTCCTCTATCCCCCCCGGATTCTGAAACTGCTGTTCAAATGCTAGTGTCAAACTGCTATTGAGAATTATGGGAAAGAAAATCTCCAAACGGTAACCCCAAACCCTAAAACCAAAACCTTAAACCCTCAATATCTCAGATGAAAAAATATTACCATATCTCCTTCTAATGTAAAAGCAGTGTGTATGGGTATTTCTTGCAACTTTTGCAATAGAAAAAAACTCAGAGTTCATCTGAAGGACATGATGTTGTTAAGAGTTGAGTAACAGTGTTTAAGGTAGACGAAGAATTTAGTATCTGCAGTCTGGAAGTGCGATATGCTTACCTGAGAATGAGCTGCAAATTGTAATCCATGTCCATTTGTAGAGAACTTGTTGGAGCTATTATAAAATCCATGACTTGAACTAAGAACACTGAACTCCTGTCCTCTTCTTCTTTCCTCCTGGAAGTTGAGGTTGAATCTTGTGAGAGAGGAGAATTCAGGTGTTAGAGCTCGCCCTTGGTACCACACTCTCAGCAAAACCTGACTCACCATCCCCCCTTCTCCACCCAAAAGGCCGAACCTGCAAAGCTTTCAACTCTCTGTCTCTCTCTCTCTCTCTCTCTCAGACCCTAAACCCTAAACCAGACATCTACAAAACTCCAATCCCAACCTGAAATCACTCTCCAATCTCCACACTGTGAAGACCCAAAAACCCATTGTTGTGTGTGAGTATTAGGACATCATCAGAACTCATCTCCAGAGATCTACAAGCTCATCAATACAGTAATGCCATCTTCTTCACAACAACAACAAAGTGCAAAAACCCACAAACACTGTTTTGGGTATAATAAATTCTGGAAAATCCAGATCCCACTTTCTAGCTTCTCTTCTAGCTCTCTTCAGTGGATCTTCTCACCAAAAAAAACTCTCTGCAAAACATTTAGTGTTCTTTGTAAGGAATAGAAAGTCTAGGTATCCAATGTGGATGATATGAGTTCAGATTCCAGAATGAGTTTGATGAAGTCCAAATTCTTTTCTTAAGAACTTTAGGATTTTGTGAGAGTTGAAAATTGGTAGTTGACAAATAATTTTAAGAATATGGGAGAGCTCAAGAATTTTTGGAGAGTTTAGTGGAAATTGTTTTTTTTCTTGTTCTGTTTTTGTTTTTGTTTTCGGGTAGTTTGGGAAATAGTTTTTTATGATGAGGGATTGAAGGAAAAACGCACAAATGTTCATCAAGAAAAATTCGAGTTCATAATCTGATGTAACATAATATCAGATTTTGATCAGAGTACAAAAGCTTGACCAAGAAATAGTGATAGAAGAGAATTTTCTTTTTGAAGTTTCTCCTCCACTTCAAGCCCTTTTAAGAACTTTCAATTATACTCTTTATCAATGGAAACTGCAATTTCGAAAACTGTGAATAATTGGCATATCAAATAAGGAATCTTTTTCAAGCACAATTTGCACATTTGTTCAAAAAATCACATCTGACAAACATTTCTGATGCTTCTGTCTGAAAGTAGTCTCAAGGACTGATCATTTTGTTGAAGAAGAGGAAGAATTTCACATATGAAATGGGCATTGTGCTTTCATACTGTCAGCCTACAATGGGTTGGTTATATACTATGTACATGTGCCCACAAAAATGTGACCAAACACATGGCTTTGCCTATGAAGACTTTTGAAAGAACTTGGAGATCATAGAAAAACAACAAGAGGTTTAATCAGTACAAACTGCTGGAGCAACTCTTTCCTCTTTCACATCACTGGAATCCAGGCCTAGAGCATCAAGAATGGAGACGGTTGATGGCTGGTCAGCAAAGTCACACTGGCGAAAGTCTAGGAGCATCTCACCACCTTTCCCAACCACAAACGTTGCTCCTAATTGTCTGTCATAACAGCCCCACCCAAAAAAAAACCAATTTCAAAACTGACCCAGCATATCCTGGCATGGCCTCATCTTGGCACTGCTGGGGTAATGGGGATGTGTATCCTCATCATCTTTAGGTTGTACAAAGAGTCTGTGGACAATAATCAGCCAAGCACAGTTGTAAACAGATCAAACCCCAAACCCTAAAACCTAAAACCTAAACCCTCTAATGACATCAAACTCTGAGTACCCAGAAGGCAACACAATGATTTTCCAAGGCAGGAAGCCAAGGGTTCAGTGAAGGACGACAAACCTGCCATCACCCTTGAAGTTGCCAGGTGTATCCTTGGTTTTCTGAGCTGCATCCTTCACTGCCTTGTTAGCAAAGATCATCATGAGTGCACTCACAATGCTCACCGACTTCAGTTCCAAGGCTTTGTGAATCTTTTTCCCATGGTCTATGTAGAGCTCACCCTTCCAATATCCACCCTCCTCAAACTCCTCCAACCCTAGCTTCTCTATTCCTAAAATCCCAACATCATGCCACCAGAGACCAACCCAAGTGATGAAGCAGGTTTACTAGGCATCTAGATATCCTCCTCCTCTTCATTGCAGATGCTTGTAAGAGCATAATAGATTGTTTCAACAGCTTTTTGTTCCAGGAAGCAAGCAATATCTATGTCTACAAAGCAAATTCATATATAGAACAGAGAGATGATGGGCTGGATTGATTTTTGTACCAATACCCACCAACCGAACATTGTTCGCCTCCAATTGTGGGAGCATTCTAGACATTACCACAGCATTGCCTCGGCAGAGCTGACACCCAAATCGCCTGAGAACGTGAATAACAACAGGCTGCATCCATCATACACAAAACATATCAGTCTTAGGTACCTATTTGCCACCACATCTAACGCTTCAGAACTGACAAAGAGAAACAAATAATTGCTGCAAAATCCAGCATATATAAGTAGCTATTTCAGTGTAGCTTTATTTGCAATGTATGATTTCAAATGAGCTTGGGAAACAGCTCCACTAAATATTATATGCCATTTTATGTATTGCTTCAGACCCTAAACCCTAAACCCTAAGCTGTAAAGACAAAACAAGCATGACCAGCACCTAGCAGAATTCTTGTGAATTAGATACTACCTGAGATGTGGAACAAGTGTTGTTAAAAGCAGAATACTTATAACAAAAACATGAATGATTCAGTTCAAGAACTTATGTTTGAGTACCCAAAGAATATATCTTCATTAAGAGACTTGAATCAGGATTTCCACCTTCATTTCAACTAACTCTGGAAATTTTTTAAAACAGGTCTAAAACAATCAATCCAGTATTGAGCTTTCAACACTAGTTTAGTGTAATGCAGGCTTGGATCCAGATACCTGATGTTCCCAGAAGGAACTTATGTTAACAGATGCAGCATCACCAGGGCCGTGGATTTTCTCCACTTGTATGTCCTTGATTGCCGCTGTCACCATCCTTGAACCCTTCTCTGTTCCCATTTCTGCAACAGAGAAAAAACTTCTTCTTCAATTTTGGGATAATCCATATCCTAATGCATCCCCCTATCAGGCACCTGCACTGAAGACCCTAAACCCTAAGATTTCCTGCTTTTGCTTCTATGTTTGGAGCAATAATTTCATGTCAACAACACAAGTATTACACAAAGTTAAACATGGATAAGTGTCAGGACCTAAACCCTAAACCAGAACATGCAAGATTTCCTGACTTTTATTTTGAAGGAGTGTCTTATGTTGCAATTTGCCCATTTTTTTGAATAAAAAAGTTCCCAATCAACTAGAACCCAAAATGCAAAAAACCCAGAATTTTTTTGTTGAGAAAAAAAATCAGAAAGAAAACCCAAAAAAAAAAAAAAAACCCAAAAAAAACCCTAAAACACTGGGGGGGCCAAAGACAAAAAAAAAAAACCAAAAAAAACCAACCAAAACAATCTAAAATTAGG
>Ga0116231_10000275_pt1 | contig 80315 bp, 67 predicted proteins | sample S1TSphgellanicum_2_FD_89695 | JGI IMG/M metagenome (GOLD analysis project Ga0116231, IMG submission 89695) | Host-associated microbial communities from peat moss isolated from Minnesota, USA - S1T2_Fd - Sphagnum magellanicum MG | ecosystem: Host-associated > Plants > Peat moss > Unclassified... | reverse complement strand
CCCCCCCCCCCCCCCCTTCTCTCCCCCCAGAACAAAATCAGTACAAACAATTAGGTCCACCATGCCGTTCCATCTGTGGTTTATTCAAGTTGGCAACCTACACAGCTTTCTCTCTCACATTTGTGGACGTTTCAGAGAGATTTTTTTGGTGAAGAAGATATCTAAGTTCCATTTAGACTGACTCGAGACACATATGAAAATATACGAATTGCCAAGTTCAGTAAGTTCAAAGTGGATGATTTATTGTGTATATATATAAGGCATTAGAAAAGTCTTAAGGTCTTATGGTTTGGTTGATCCATTTAAGGGGATGACTAGTAGATAAGAATGGATTGCCACAGATGATATGAATGGAAATTTTGACAACATATTATTATTATTGTCTCTGAATGCTAAACACGTACATTGGGACTGAAATTTGACAAACCGTATGTAGTAGTACAGGGACCACTTCAACACTTTTTTGTTGAATAATTAATTAATTAATTAATTCTAAAGATTGCTTGTTGAAAATGGAATATCCCCAAGTGATCCAAAAGATTATGCATTTTCCTTCACAATTTTTTTTTTCTTTGAAAACAATTGTTTTTTTTCTTTTTGGGTGAAATTTTTAACATTTCTTAGAAATAATATAATTCAGTGTCAAAACTGCCAAGGTTCTATGCTTTATGGTTTCAGGAACCCAAGTTAGTTGTTCAGGAACCCGAGTTAGTTGTTCATTTGCAGCTGGTTAAGGAATTGAATAACGGGTATCTATAAATCAAATTGAGGGGGGGGGGTCAAATTCAAACCCTAACCAATTTTAAATTACAAAAACCTGAGTCTTGCTGTGGGATTAAATAAATCTAAAAGACTTTTTTATAGAAAGAAAAAAAAAATTCTTGTAAAATTGAAGGAAAAAAAAAAAAAAGGACTCTGTGAGTCTCTAGCCATACAAACAATTGTCCAAACCATAACACTTTGGCAGTTTTGACACTACCTATATTAATTTCAGAAATGTTGAAATTTTCTAAATAAATAAATAAATAAATAAATATTTAAAAAGAAAAATTGAGAATTTTTGAGAATATTTTGGAACATGCTATTATTCAACATGCAATTTTGAAAATAAAAAATAAAATATTCAACACTGGAATTTTTGAGCATGCCAGCAGGGTATATAAAATATTTACTTTCCCGAATTCATCGAACAGCCGTTACGGTTGTTAATTTGAGTAGTCGTATGGACATGATGCGGTACCAATTGGATTCATCTTTCCACACTTGATAATGGGAGTAGGCTAAGTAGGTACTTTAAACAATTAAGAGGCAAGTGAAGGGTAAATTCTCCCACCCCCCGGTTCTCACACACACACACACATATATATATATATAACTACCATTCTCAAAAGAACATGAGTTTTCGAATGAAAGAACCAAAGGTTCTTTGAGATTTTTTTGGGGCTTTGCCTACCAAGGCAAGGATGTTGTGTTTAGATTCATCATAGAGTGTAATAGTAGCTTAAGGGATTTTGGCCCCTAGGTAATAATAATAATAATAATAATAATAGGTCTATTTTTATTCTATGAGGATTTTTTGAAAGATGATATTTTGGCTTTGTGTTGAAACTTGAGATTAGTTATTATAGAGTTATAATTAATATGTATCTTGAAGGATTTTTTGGTTTCTTTTAGGAGGATTATAATTTTTTGAAGATTATATTAATTTTGCATGGTGAAATATTTGAGTTTCAATAATTCTTCTTTTTGCATTAAGATACCTTTTTATTTAATTTCAAAAAACCTGGAACTGTTGTGGGTTATTAACAAATTCAAATTACCCCCACACACTCTGGTGCAGATCCAATTAGATATTAGAAAAAAAAATAAAATTAAAAAAATTATTAATTTATTTTAAAAAATTAGACATTTCTAGATCTAGTTCTTTGAACTGTAACCATTTGACTAGGTACCAGTTGGTCATTAGGCCTGCCTGCGTTAATCTCAGTTATTCTGGTTAGATCTGGCTAGATCCTGTTAGGTTCTGGTTAGGTTTAGGAACCATCATCAGTCTAGTTCCTTCCAAAGATGAAAAGCAGAGTTTGGTTCCAGTCCTGAATTTGTAAGAATTTGTGAGAATTTTCCTCTTTAGTTTCTGGTTTAAAAACCAATTTGAAAATTATATGTTCAAGCTTCTCTTGTTGGGGGTGTTAATAGCCTCCAGTTCTAGCCCCCCCCCCCAAACCAACAAAGCAGGTAACTCTGGTTGGCTCAAATTCTCAAACCCAATTCTAAGCTTTAACCAGGGTTAGAGCCAGAGTCATGCCCTGTTGTGCCTGAGTTTGCACCCCTCATTTGATGATGCTTCATCCCCTCCTAGGCCCCTGGCTTTTGTGCGCAAAGTCATGAAATTTTATTAAATAAGGGTATGAAATACTGAAACTCAGCATTAAACGCACCAGGCGGCGGCTCGAGAACATTTATAGCTACAGTACACATAGCAACAGCAATGATTGGTTGAAAGCGTTCAGGAAAAGAAAAGGACAGGGCAAACTCAGTTTAAGAGCGAATTAAATTTGCTCCTAAACTGAGTTTCATGCCCCCCTTGAAGCCCAGTGTACATTTTTTTTCCTGGTTTTTAAAAAAATCTCGTCCCCCCTATGTGACCAAACAGGGGGTTACGGTGCCGTCTTCGCTTGACTTTACAGATAACTCTAATATACATCTTCTTCCTCTCAGGAGTGTCATAGTTATAAGCTGGACATTGGAATTTGGGGGACAACATCGTAGTACCTTTTCAGCTTTGGCATCTCACTGCCAAATAATTATTTTATTTTGAAAAATTGATTTCAACATTAAACAACAAAATCAGCAAAACTTCATTTAAATTTTCAAAAATGTTCAGCAACGGCCTGAAATCACTCTTAAGTACATGCAATAATATACATATTAAAACTCTAAAACTATCCTATAATAACTTCTTGAATCCTATGAAATTTTGGCATTAATCAATAATAATTTTTAAAAATTTCCAACAAGAAGGAACCTTAATTTTCTAAAATTTTGACATTTAAAAAAATAATATAATTTTTGTCAAACTTGAAAAGGTACTAGGATAGTAGTTGTATCGATGTGCAACTCAAGTTTAGACCTATTTGTTTGTACAAAAACACACATTAGGCAATGGGGGTGACAACTGTAAATGGTGATAATTGAGTCACAAGTTCAAAAAAACACGCACTTCGTATACCAAATTCCTTAATGATTGTTCTTTTAGTACCAAAAAAACAAAAAAAACAAGTTGATATTGTACATGGTAGACATATGATGTCAAAATCCTCACACTTGAAAAAAAAAATCCCCCAATTCGGTCACCTAAACATGAGAGCAAAGAGAGTCCGTGGTTACACACGTGGCTAACTCCGAACTCCAAACACTTCCTAACACACCGACCATAATCACTCCCCACCGTATATGGCAATATGCGGTGCCTTACTTATTTACGGACGTAGTTTTGTCACACACAAATGGTGAGGCGATCGACAGATTGCTTGTAAGTAAAGTAGGTAGCATTTAACCCGAGTGTTAAATGTGTGTGTGGCATTCCCGGCTGCTTGCCCACCCATGGTGTTTATTAGTACTAGAGAGTCGGGGGAGAATTTGACTCATTCCAACTCCTAGTTTTTTCCTTTGTTCCCAACATGTTCCCCTTGCAAGTTCCCAATGGGTTCCCATCAGGTTCTCAATATGTTCCTTAGGTTGCCAATGTGTTCCCCCAAGGGTGTTCCCAATAGTACATCGCTTTAATCCCATATGTTTTGCCCAAAGTCCTCCCCTTCTCACCTCTATAGGTGGGGTCAAAGGGGGTGGTACTTAATCTTTCAATAAAATCGTCTATTATGGGGGAGCCTCCATAGTTTCAAATTTTATTTTATTTTTTCTTTGGTGATGGGCCAATCAAATTAGCTCATTGCAAAAAAAAAAAAAAGTTGAACTTGTGAGGCACCCCCAAACTAATTAATACCAATCACACTATTATCACTTTGAGTACCTTGAGATTTATGTGGCAATAGGAACACATGGTACACACATTGGGAAGTGAATCCCAATTGTGGCCTTTTCCCCCTTGTTTGGTTTAACTGCCACTCCTGTGAAGCAGCCCAAAGCTTTGTGTCTATCCATTCATGAAGATCAAAGCCAATCCATCAAAATCTGATCAAAATCTTTGTAGCTTTTGGCTTGGGATCGAATCCTTCGATATGTCCATCATGTAAAATCAGTTTTTTTTCTTGTTGCATAGCTAGCTAGCTACTCAAGCAAGGTTGGCCTTCAAGAGGTGTTATGCAAGAATTAAGTGAATACAAGGGTGCCATGTGATGTTTTTTTTCTATATACAACCATTTGTTCTAATCAAGTTAAATCTTACCAAAATACGAAAATTTAGTGACCCAACACTCAACCCACAACAAATGGCCATTTTAATAAAGCATTCAACAAGCTAACTTACAACCCACACATTTTCCTTTGGTCATCTAAGGTTAGTTGTCTAAAGATTCAAAAATAAAATTAACCTAGGAGTGATGGCTTAGTGATATAGCCCATTTTGGAACCATGAAACCTCCAAAAAGGTCTTGGGTTCAAACCCAATGGAGTGCAAATGAAAGGTCTTATTAGGTCAAGTATGCCATATATATATACCCCAATGGTTTATTAGGTCGGGTTTGTCATATGTCTTTCAAATATATACATAACTCGTCATCCAAGCGATGGCATGACAACAAATTGTCTACAATGACTATACTCACCAAAAAACCAAATATGTTTCATGCTTACCAAAATAAGTAACTTCAAAACAATGGCCATATAGGCTCCTTGGGAGAATTCAAGCACATAGGTGTACATTATAATGAACAACCATACATGCAATTTTTGCAAAGTCAATGGAACCCACAAAACCCATGTGAAAATACCAAAACTTAGTTATATAGGAATTACTTTCATCACACATATGCTCCATATGCTCCAAGGATACTTCATAAATAAATATGTTAAAGACAATGCAAAATAAAAAGTTGTCAAAACCCTTCTTAAACAATGCATCAATCCCAAATCCTTAACAACAAAAATAATTCCTTGAGCTACTAGATATCATCTTCATACTTGAGAAAATTTGAAGTGTTACCAACAACATTGTAAAATTCTAAATTGCCTTAACAAGTAAACTTACTTTTCACCCTAACCTAATGATTCATCATCATATGTCCAAGTACCAATGGTGTCCCCAAATATGAATATTTAGATTAGATCATCATTGCCATTATGCTCTAGAACCCAAGGAAACATACAAAATCTCAAATTGTGAATATGTAAAGACATTATTGGGCTCCTCTAGTAACATATTCCACAATAGAAATTTCATACATAGGAGCTTATTGATTTGTAGGGACATTTCACATAATAAACTAGCAATTGGGACAACATCCATACATCATTTTAAACTAAGAGCAACAAAATTCAGGCTCATGGATGAGCAATTGAAGGAGCATCAATGAGGTTAATGTGAACTCACTAGGACTTCAAATTATTGGTGTTATCAAAACCAATTGAAAATTGTTTCACGTTTATTTAAAGATTTTCAACATTAGGCCCATTAGCCATATTATAGCAAAAAAAAACAACAATATTTTATACTTTGTTTGTCATGCACTTTAGCCATACAATTTTCTACGATTTTGAACTTACATAAGAATTGCCAATCTCATGCATAAGGTTTTGTAACACATAACTTCTCCTTGTGTATATTCAACATATTGTTGAAATTCATTCATTGTATTTGCCCCAACAACAAGTACCCACATGACAAATACATCTACTTGTTTTGTGGTTTGCATGGTATGAGAGGGAAGAGGTCATTCACTGTCATGCAATTTATTTTGATCTTGTAAAAAACACCTAAAAGAGTACCCAAAATAAAAAAAATGGTTGCAAACATTAAAAAATACTTATGATTTGTTATACCATTATGCACCTCCAAAGAAAAATGACTACAAGGGTAGAACCACATTTCCAATGGACCAAAAACCATGTAAAACATGTCAAATAAATTGCAATCCTTGTTACATATGCTTATGTGGTGCCATTTTGATGGCATGTTAATCGTGGCAAGTTGTGTTTGATTACTAATATGGACGTTGTGAAATCTAAAGTGAATCATTAAATGTTTCAATTTAAAATTTTTTTTTCAACAAAAACCATTTAAAGTTGAGCAAATGCTTTATTAAACATTGATACTTTCACAAAAGGCCCCTTGATTTTCATATTTTACAAATTCTTTGACACACAATTTTTTTGTAATAATAAAAGGCTATTATACACACCTATTTTTTTTTGAAAATACAAGAAACCAATAGCCTTTTTTTTTAATAAAATAAATTTAGGGTTTATTTGAAGTTCATGAGTCCTATGCAACTTGTAAATGTGATGCAATGTATATAGTGTTTTTAAAATAGTTTTAAATTATAATACAAGAAACTAAACGTCAAATTAGTTAACATGTTTTGGTATGATTTGAAATTGTGGTCATGTTAAAAGATGAAACACAAAATCTAACATACTTTGTACAAAATTAAATTTTCATATTTATCATAAGATGTTTAACCCAAAAAATGTGATATATTGGGGCTATTATAAATATTTGCAATAACAAGTTGTAAAAAAATTCATTAAAAATTTCCTTTCTATGTTTGGCAAAAGGACTTCAAATGGACAATAGTCCTTAGTTTAAAGTAAACATATTACTCATGGAACATGGTTTTAGTCAAAAGTTGTGTGAAATGGAAAAAATAAATAAATAATAAAAATTGTGGATCAACACAAGAAAATATATTCAATTTTTTGGGTTCCTTTTTGTCATTCCAAAGATGTATGAAGGTCAACATATGGGGATTGAACACCATTGGCATAGGCTTGTAACATCAAATACCTAAGGCATCAACTTAAAACCAAATCAAAACACTAACATGCCCAAAGTGAAACTTGTTTACTCATAATGGTCAATCTTATTTTAATTTCAACAAGTTTCAAGAAATGTATTTGCACAATGTTAGTATATTCACAAGTCATCATTTCTTTACATACATAAGTTCATGTAAGCTAAGATTAGGTCTAATGCTTAAAATAGGTGTTGGTCACTCAATGGTTAGAACATCCTTTAAGGGTTATTAAGATGAACAATTTATTTAGTGGCCCCACATGAATGATGACAAAATCCACATTGTGAGTAAATTGGGAGAGAAGAATGCCAAAATATAACATAGCTAGTGCGCATCAATGCATTTTTATAGTCTTAGCAAGAATAAGAACTTTGGGATTGGCAACATTTGAATTTTGAACCTTGCTTCCTTGATTGGTAGACATTAAGATTGTATTCACTAGCTAATGGTTTAGCAACTTTGTTTCCAATTATTTTACAATACTTATATAGGAACATGACTTTAGTATTCCTTTCCTTTGAAAAAAACAACAATGTTTCATAATTTTTTATCATGAATTTCTATTTGGATTGGGAACTTTATGCTTCTTTTTTGTGTTCACTCAAGATATTCCATTGTGGCCTAATGGCTACCAAATTCTAATATAACAAGCAAGGTTTTAAAAGTTTAAATGTTGATAATTTTGGAAAGGAAAAGTCTTCATGGTCAAACTAATCAAGACATACCCATAGCAAGCAAGGGTTCAAATGTTGCATATCTTGAAAAAAAAAAATCTTTATGGTTAAACTATGGAATCTACAAATATTGATTCCATGCGCAGCCTGATCCCCCCGCCCCCCTCCCAAAAAGCCATATGCCTAGTTCAGAAGGGAAAGCTAAAGATCGCTCCTTTGCACAAATGGTTGGTGTACTTTATCATTCATTGTTTTTTCTATGTATGTTTCATGAATTAATTCATTACTAAACAACAAATTTGCTTAACTTGACAATTACCTTTGCATGATTAAAAACACCCATTTAGGATATTCACCATAACATACACCATTGTTTTGCATATGTGTGTGCATCATCAAATTTTGGAATGCAAAAAAATTATTTAGAATAATTTCAACAAGTTTGTTGAATATCTTGGATTTTAAAAAGTTATTTCTAAATAATGTAAGTTGTGTTGTTGGCCCAAGTGTTTTTTGGTTCTACAACTATTTTTTCCTTTTAAATCCATTTTTTGGGTAGTTTAATCCAATTTCCAATGAAAAATACAATATCTCCTATACCATAGGTTTAGAAATTTCAAATAACCTTCATTAAATCATACTCATTGAAAGCTTTCTAACAATATCAAGAGTGCACCCAAATTCTCCTATGATTTTTACTTTTGATTTAGATGAATTTTCATGAAATTTTGTTCAATATTCAACAATTTTTCCACCATAGGTCAAAAACATTATGGAACCATCTTGGTGCACTCATGTTCATCAAAGGTTTTTCCAATGGTACCAAGAGTGTGGCAAGAGGCATCATGGTTTGGGAGATTTTAATGTGACAAATAAACAAAACAAACAAACAACCTTCCTTCATAGATATATATTAGAAATAACATAACTTAATTTTCAAATAGGTCACACATGTGACACCACCAACCATGTGACGAAAAGGCTTACTTTGACAACCTTTTTCACCAATACCTTTTTGAAACACAATCTATTGGCCTTGTGACAAATAACTCGAAAGGTTATCATTATTCCTACAACAATTAATTCACCTTTTGTTTGTGTTTTCTTATAATAAATTGACCTTATTATATAAGGATAGGGAGAAGAGGTAGTAGAGGGAATCTATCATCGAACCCACTCCTAAGTTTGGTCAATTGTTTAACCCTTAAGTACTTAACACAGTCTGTAGGTCAACATAAAATATAATTGAATAAATTGTGAAATTTTGTTAAATGTCCTTAGTGATGCATCAAATATGATAATGAACCAATCGCAAATGCGTAAGTGCATATTATGGTGTCCCTTTATAGATGAAACAATGTAAGAATTCCAATACCTCTTACTAATGTAATATATCCAAAATCCAATTGGTAAGGAAATGTGTAAGGACTCATATCATTGGTTTATATTAGTTTAAGAAGGTTATCCAAAAAAAGAAAAATCATATGACCATTTTTGAGTTTATGGGGGACTTTCAAACACAAACTTCATCCTATCAAATATGATATTTTATATGGATTCATAAATTTCAAATTATTTTATCAAATTTCTAATGTACTTGACCATAGGTTATATGATTAAAATGGAAACCAAAATTCTTATCGAAGATGTCATTGCAAATGGCAATACATTTTTAGATACTTTTTAAAGGGTAAAAAATGGTTGAATCCATAGTCCTATTCAACATGAAAATTGAATTTTTTTCATTCAAAGTATTCAATAATACATTAGGCAATGAGGGCAATATAGTTCTTCATGCATTCATTCCTACTTTGACCTTAACTTCATCATTCTAATCTACAATAGCAACTTGGAAAGAGAAGGTGTCCTTAGTGAAAAAAATCTTGAATAAACATGTGTATAACAATGTCTAGATGCCCAACCAATTGATTCCAAAGCTTAGATTTCATGTAGGTTAATCTGGAAAATGTTCTTTCATCTTCTACACTACTACTGACTTGGATAATGGCCATTTAAGCAAGTTTCATTAACTTAGAAAGATGAACAACCAAAAGATTGTTTGTGGCAAATTGACACCATAGTTTAATGACAATATTTTCATCTCTAAGCTTTTCCATGGCCTTTGAAGCTTGAGTTTTCATGGTCAACTTGAAAAGGGATGTTTGTATATCCAAAATATCTCTTGAAAGTGGCTAAAAAGCCATGAATTAATTGAACCAAGTTTTGTGGGTGTATACTAATGTTGTTAGATCAAACTCGTATGAGTTGCAAAAGTGGACCCACAATCTAGTTGTAATTAATATTGTTGGTAAATGATGCCAAGAATAATCATCAATTCATGATCTAGAAACATGCATTCCAACTCAATGACCAACAAATCACATGTAGTAGTGCATCAGGCTTTCACAACTATGTTAGTTGTTTCAACATCACCATGAGTAATTGGGGAATGGAAATTAGTTAAGAGATCAACATAATGGACCATGTGGGATTGTCCCGTAATACAAAAAGCCAAATGTTTTGTGCCATCATTAAAATTAGTCACCAAGTCTTGCACAATCCTACAAGATATGTTTGGAACAACATCAATGAACTCTAGAAAGTTTGTAACTGGGAAGGATGTGTTTGAATCACCATTCATTTTGTATAGGTTTGCTTGACAAATTTTAAAAGTCGCATTGTAATCACTTGCAATACATCTCTGCTATGCACAAACTTCATTGAATCATGAACAAATTTTAACATGGGCAAAACACATGATATGCTCAAAATGGTATAAATGTCATTCAAATTTTACATGTTAGCCTTGATTGATTCCACTAAGCCATAATTAGCTACCATCTTTGTAATCAACATTTTGCATTCTTTTTTGACTCCCTTCAAAGGTGTTAACATGATAATCCACCTTATCTTCACATTTCAAAAAAAAAATAGACCTTACTTTGCTTTACAAGGTTGGTTCTATGTCCCATACAATGGATTTTGATAAAGTTAGACATTTGTTCAATTTTCATTAAAATAATAATTCTAAATATGATCCCTTATTAAAATGTGAAGGCACCATCAACTCTGAAACACACAAGACATTCAACAACTGATCTTGAAACAAACCACCATACATCATTAAAGTTGGAAAAATGACAACTTTGATGTTTGTGGCAATACCACCTTCAACTAAGTGCTCAATTATGAGTAAAATAAGCATAATATTTGCCACAACATAGCAATGGATGAAAATCAAACTTAGATTGTCCATTGTAATTACTCCATAATTTGCAAAAATTGGAAAAAATTAACTTGAAGTCAAAATTGTTTCCTTAATGTCAATCAACACAACATGATGCAAGTTTTTAGCAATTAGGTAGATGCACGGTATGGTGAAGATAATTTTAGGGAAAACTAGGACTACATATAGTACAAAAAGTAGCAACTTGTAAGATTTCATTTGCTTTGAATTTTTTTAGAGATCACATGAAGTAAATTTGAGCTTCAAACATAAAATAAGTTATTAAACGCATCAATATGCAATTGGTTGGTAGTTGTATCATTGTGTAAAAGTACACCAATAATTTTATAAATATTGATTTAGAACCCTTATTTGACAACAAATTACCATTTTTTTTAATCAATTTTGAAAATCCATTTTGAAAATGTAAAATGGTAAAATAACACTTAGCCCATCTACATTTTCAATGGAAGAACATTTTACAATTTGAAAAGATCACAATCTTCATCATTATTATAACATAATGTATTAACAAATTTTTTAAAAACATTTTATATGAACTTCACAACTTGAAAAGAAATTGAGAATTTTAGTGAAAAATATTTTTTTTCATGGTTGTTTTTTTACATGTGCAAAATTTCATGGATAAAATACCATTAAATCTAGTCCTTCGTAGTCTTTTTTATTATTATTGTAGCATTGTGATAGGGCCATTGCAATGTGAAAATGTATTTTAATTAATAATTTATTTATTCATATTTGTTTCAATTTCATGATAGAATGATGTATTGGGTTGTAAATCACCATTAATTGAAAATTTTAATTACAAAATGTTTTCCAAACATCCACCATGAATTATCAAAGTTCCATAGGTATTGAAAACTATCAAATTGTGACCAATTTTTGTCTACATCGTAACATGCATTCACCCAATCTCACAACTAAAATAATTACTTTAATGCTTGGTTAGATTATGAGACACTTTTGCAAAGGAAAAAAAATACTACATTTGTTCATACTTTGTTATGGGTCTACCTTGAAACAATAAATAGAAAATGAATGCAAATTGAACTCAACATTTCAACACCTGTAACCACATGTTGGACCACATAATCCCTACTTTTGGACATATCCAGGTGCGAGTTGATCACATGCTAATTCATTTTCAAAAATGAGTATCCCCATATTACTACCAAACATGTGATTGATTTCCTTTGGCCAACATGCTTCCACAAGGAATCTAATTTGGGCATTAGAAATTTATTGTGTGTTTCAATCTTGTTGTAAACTTTACATTTCACCTAATGCACCCTCTCATCAACACCTATTGTAAACTTTGCCCATGCATCTTGGAAGTGACAATTCATTTCACACATTTTCTTATGCTTCATACTATTTCTAAGTTAATTTCTACTTGTGCTAGATCAAGAATCACACAATTAATATCAACCTTAGGGCTTTGGTGACTTAAAGAATCAAGGCCATTGACACACACTGAAACACACATGAAACTTGAAACTCACACACAATGTTAATACCAACCATTGATGACAACTTGCAAGTGCATAATGAGGTAGCATGCTTACTTGAACAATGAACTTGAGCAACTTGAGTGTTGAGCAAGATCAATTATTTGATTGGATCTAAAAAGAGATCTCGCAACTTGTAGATCCAAATCTTTGCAAATCATGTACTTATGACTTCAGGTAGATTGGATTCAAGAATTGAGCCTAGACTCCAACCTACAAATTCCAAAATGCAATGGCATGAGTATTAAGTACATTCATTGACTACATTGTGCAAGCTTGAATCTTCATATTCATAACTTCCATTCACAAATTAGCAACAATGCAACTTGAGGTGTCAACAAAAACTTGATGTTCAACCAAAAAACCGATCACAAATTAAACACATTGCACACAAACCATGCAACCCCATTATGCCATAATCCAAATCTTGTGAAGGACAAGTTAGGAGTGCACTATGCCATCATCCACAGTGCTTGCAATTTGTAGTTCACTAACAGTTTCTCCTCCTCAACCTTCATGAAAGTTGTTGGCAATGGCTTGCAAAGGTATGTAGGAGGTGGCAAATTCAGCCATGGAGATCAACAAAAAGAGAGGTGACACAACCTTAGACTAGGTTGAGGATTTGGCAAAAGCAACAAACCCGAACCCTAGTTGCTTGTTGTTATTGTTAATGGTCTGAGAAACAAGGTTATTTTAGCATCTCTTTACATTGTGCAAATCAGGTTCAAATCTCTCTGCAGTTGCCAAGTTTTTCAACCAATTTGTAAAGTCATCCCATCTTTGGGCCCCGGTTTGACCCTCTAAACCCTGTTTCATTCCCAATTTGAGTGTATTGGTACAAAGCAAGTGAAATTGGATATTGTTTCATGAAACTGGGTATCAGTTTGTAAGGTTTGCAGGATCTTATTTTGACTTGAGAGCCTTCATTTAATGAAGAATATTAGAGGCAGTCAAGGCACAGGTAAGGCAAATCCAAAATGGGGGGTGGACCAATTTAAGTGAGAAACCTAGTTTGTGATTTGAAACCATTTGCCATAGCCTTTTGCTTCATCTATCAGCCTAGGGTATAATTTTGCTTGTACAGAATTTGGATAAACACACAGTGGATAATAATAGCAAATGGGAAATAAGAAAGTGAACAAGGTGTGAGTGAATGAAAGAAATGTCCAAATTCTTTATATGAACTAGTTGGGGATGCCCATATATGGTTTTGAGGGGTGCAACGCCTCATAAAACATTATTCATGATATTGTTGCTAAGTTATCTTTTAACAAAGGTGTGCCTAGTTTTACAACTTTCAACTGCACTTTGTAAGGAACTGACCAAGGTAGAGAGGCCGGGGTAGGATGGGTGGTGGGTGGTCAATGCAAAAGGGAGCTGGATCAAAGCCCAAATTGGGGCTTCATGACAGTCAAGGGTTGAATTTTTGGAAGAATGCTCATGGTGTCATTGGAATGCTGTAGTCCAAATAGGAGATTATGTGAGGAATGCAAACCCCAGGTTACTACTGCACTTGGTGATTAGTAAAGGTGCTTGCAAGATTGGTTGCCCACCATCTGCAAGCTAATGTCTCCCTTCCCAAATTGTTGTCACATTAAACTTTCTTTGGACAGAATTGAGTTATTCGTAAAGTACCCTGAACTGTGGGTCCTGGGCTCCCCAGTTTTGCCAAAACAGGGGACAAAAACGAGAAGTCAGGTTGAAAACACTTCACAGGTATAAAGAACACACCTCCTTCCTTCAGTAATGTCTATTTGATCAAGTGCAGCTGGAATTCTCAATACCGAGATCTCTCCTTATCTTTGCATATTTGTAGGCCAGCCTCTGCACATAGGGAACTAGATCCCGCTAACATTACTGGATGAAGTTTTAGTTGAAACCAATTTGTTGGGTCATGTACATGTTATGGTCCACCTGATTGAGACTAACCTGACTAGATCTCTGGCTTGACTGAAAACAAACATATCTTGCAAGGTTCGGGAGGATTGAAAAACACCCACCCAAATATCTTGCAAGTTTTTGGAGGATTGAAAAACACCCACCCGTGTATCTTGCAAGTTTTGGGGGTATTGAAAGACACCCAAAGCATATCTTGCAAGTTTTGTGGGGGATTGAAAAACACCCACCTGCATGCATATCTCGCAAGTTCTGGGGGGATTGAAAAACACCCACCTACATATCTTGCAAGGTTTGGGGGATTGAAAGACACCCCACCCACATTTGTTGCAAGGTAGGGGGGAGTTGAAAACACCAACCCTCATGTGTTGCAAGGTTTGGGGGATTGGAAACACCCACCTGCATATCTTGCAAGTTGTAGGGATTGGGAAAACACCACCCACAGATCTTGCAGGAATCGGGATTGAAACAAATTATCTGCATGATAACAGTTTGTTGCCCAAGGTCACTGAGTAGTACATAGCAGTCGGTCAGTTGTCTTGAGAATGGTGAATTTTTTTGATGTGGTTTCCAAGAGGAGCTCATTCTTTCTTTGTGAATTCTCTTGAGAAAATGAAAAATGGGGGACAGAAAATACATACAGGAAAAATGTATGTGACGTTGATTGATTGTGGGATATTCTGGACAAAGTGATGATCATCCCCATTCCCCTTGGCCTTAGTGAAAACCATCAAAGATCCAGGGGATGATAACCGTCGTTAACAAGGACATTGCAAAGGTGTCAACAAACAAAGAGCAACCTGCAAGCTCTATTTATGAAACTCTTCAACAATGCTGAACTGATCTCATCACTCTGAGCTCTACCTTCTTTGCTCCTTCTCCCCTTCTCCCCTTCTCTCTCTCTTTGTCTCTCAACACAACTTTTCTCACTCTCCTGCCTCTAATGGTATGTAACCTGGCATCCCTCTTTTTTCCACCCATCTTTTATTCTCTCCAGATCATAGGTCCTTAGCGAGATCATGTATGAGAAGAGTTTCTCCAAGAACTTACTGTCATTGTGCGCCCCAAAAAAGAAAAAGAAAAAGAAAAAAACAGAAACAGCAAACAACGACCACCAGAAAACCGAAGAAAGACAAGAAAAAATGCAGTTGTGAATTTCAGATGCATTGCAGAAGATAAATTTCAGACATTCTAGTAAGATGGAGGATTCTTGCAATTTTCTGCTGGAGACTTGAGAATTGTTGTGAAGAAATTCACAAGCACTAGTACTTTCTCCAAGATCATCATCAGATGATGATTTGGAGCATTCTTGCAATTTTCAGCTGGAGACTTGAGAGTTGTTGGTGGAAGGAGCTTGCAAACAAGCAGTTTCTCCAAGAGAATCAATGATGATGATGATTTAAGAATCATTTTCCTTCTTCTTTTGCAGCCGGAGCTCCTCAAACTTGCAGTCTTGCTGTTGTTGTTGTTGTTGTAGTAGTGGGGTTGTCTGTCTGTCTTTCTTTGTTGGAAGAAACTAATTTTGTGTTGGGTTTTGTTTTGGGAGAATCCAAACAGCAGCTTCACTTCATGGAGAAAGAAAAGATCAATCAGTTCATGGTTTCATGAAGAACCCAAGATGTTGTTCAGTCTAATAGACCTCAGAAGTTTGCTTGCTTGCTTGTTGTGAGGAATCATGAGACTTTGTTGCTGGTGGCATGGGAATTGCAGGCTAGCAGCAGGCAGACACAGCAACAACAGCAGCTTGTGGAGTCTGAGAGCAACAAGAAAGTGGTTCCAATATCCAAGGAGTACTATGAGAGTAGCAGCTATGAAGATGCTGACGATGAGCATCATGATCATCATGTGCGGTACAGTGGTAGAAGAACAAGAGCAAGAACTCCAACTCTGGAGACTATGGTCAGTCTGGCCAAGGATGGCACCGTTGATTGCAGTGGCAAGCCGATTGACAAAAGAACCTCTGGCCGACTCAGAGCCAATTTCTTCATCATAGGTAATAAGAAAACAATCCACCATTGCTTAGCTTGCTTAGCTTGCAGCTTCTTCTTGGCACAATTTAAGGAAGGAGATCAGGACTAGCTAGTGCACCTGCAAGTCTTGAATCACGGTTCTGCTCAGAGTTCTGAATCCAGTCAGTCTCAGCAGCAACTTCACAATGGGTTTTGTGTCCAGGAAGAACCAACCACAGGAGCTCATTCCCAGGATGAAGCAAATCTGCTTTTTTTGGTAATGGGTTGTGGGTGATGGATGGGTTGGTGGGTGATAAATGTTCAGGAATCGAGATTGGTGAGAGATTGGCATTCTATGGCATGTCCGCCAACTTGGTGATGTACCTGACACATGTGTTGCATGAGGGCACGGCAGTGTCAGCCAAAAATGTCAACAATTGGATTGGCACCACCTTCCTGGCACCACTTTTGGGTGCTTTTCTCGCAGATGCTTACTGGGGTCGCTTCTGGACCATCTTCATCTTCTCCACTGTCTACTTAGTGGTAAGAAATGCAGCTAGCAGCATTGGCATTATGTTGGAAAGGTCTTGAAGAGTATACATCGAAAGTGGGCTTAGCAATGAGTTTATATTCTCCATTTGAAGATCTGAAGCAAAATTAGCACAAAATTATATCATTCTTGCTGAGGTCTTGAAGAGTAAATATCAAAAGTTGACTCGTGTTCTTCATTTGAAAATCTGAAGTTCAAATTAGCACAAAATTGCATTATTCTTGCTGCTGTTTGTTCTTCAGGTTCTGGACTCATGTTTTGTGGATTGGTGTAGGGACTGATCATGTTGACGCTGTCAGTAACAATGGCCGTGTTTAAGCCACCAGAGTGCGACCTCGGTGCCGGCAGCAAAACCTCCACAGGTGCTGCTGCAGTTGGGTGTCCATCGGCGACGGCGGGTCAAGTGGGTTTCTTCTATTTCTCGCTCTACCTCATTTCCGTAGGCGCGGGGAGCATGAAACCTTGTGTGGCGGCGTTTGGTGCGGACCAGTTCGATGAGGAAGACGCGCACGAGAACGGCATGAAGAAATCCTTCTTCAACTGGTGGGTGTTCGGCATCAGCATCGGCGGTCTTTTGTCCGCCACAGTGTTCGTCTACATCCAGGACTATGTGGGTTGGGGTTGGGGGTTCGGAGTTCCCACTGTCTTGATGGCTGTGTTCCTGTGTGCTTTCGTTTCCGGCTCCGGATTCTACAGACACAAGCGACCCATGGGAAGTCCGCTCTCACGCATCGCGCAAGTCTTCGTTGCTTCTGTTTGCAAATGGCGTCTTGAGGTCCCCGCTGATTCTCAGTTGCTGTTCGAGATTCGCGACAAGGAATCGGTGGTCCCCGGGAGTCGACGGATCCCCCATTCCAACTCCTTTCGGTAATGCATACATACACTCCAACCCACCTTCCCTTTCTGCAACTGCTGAAGCTTGTGGGTGGCGGGGTCGATGATTCTTGTGACGCGATCTTCTTCTTCTTTTGGGTTTTGCAGCTTTCTTGACAAAGCAGCAATCCTGGAGCCCCTACAGCAGCAGCCGGAGGAGCTGGACGCTAGAGCAGCAGCTGCTGCTGCAACAAGTTGTAAAGAGATCATCATCAGAAGCAGCCCGTGGAGATTGTCCACCGTAACGCAAGTTGAGGAAGTGAAGCTAGTGCTCCGACTGCTGCCGATTTGGGTAGCAGCATTGCTGTTCGCCACTCTACCAGCACAGATCTCCACCTTCTACACGCGTCAAGGGACGACTCTAGACATCAACTTAGGACCCAACTTCCAGATCCCTGCTGCTTCGCTGCAGAGCTTAATACCCATCACCATCGTCACCTTGATCCCCTTGTACGACCGTGTCTTCGTTCCAGTTGTCCGCCACTTCACGGGTAATGTCCGCGGCATTACAATGCTCCAGCGGATTGGCATCGGCATCTTCATCTCTATCCTTTCCATGGTAGCTGCTGCTATCACGGAAATCAAGAGAGTCAAGGTGTGATTTCATCTCCTCCAATTTTGCATGCATCAAGAGGAATTGGGCCAGATTTTCTTTCTTTTGCAGGCTTGCTTGTGGGTTCTTCTGGTTCAGTTTCTCAGCTAGATTCTAATTCCGTATGATCATCGGAGGTGAGTGAATATCTGCTGCTGTGGCTGCAGGTGGCAAAAGAACATGGATTACTAGATCAACCCAACTCGACAATACCCATGAGTGTGTTCGTGCTCCTCCCACAGTACGTTCTTCTGGGCACCGCCGAGGTTTTCACCAGTATCGGAGCACTGGAGTTTTTCTACGATCAAGCTCCAGACAGCATGCGCAGTTTGGGTACAGCGCTATTCCTGAGCACCATCGGAGTCGGCAACTTCCTCAGCAGCTTACTCCTCACCGCCATCGTGGAAATGACAAGACTGAGTGGTGGTCATCATCATCCTCCACATCAGAGTGGCTGGATCGTCGACAACCTCAACAGATGCCGTCTTGACTATTTCTACTGGCTACTAGCAGGTCTCAGTGGGTTGAATCTCTGCTTCTTCATGTCTCTGGCTCACTGGTACAGCTACAAGAAGATCAACAAAACCACCGACTTTTAGCTCCGTCCATTGCTACTCCTCACCACCACCACCACCACCACCACCACCATATTCTTGAGAAGCACCTCCCTCAATTCACATCTTCATTTCATGACCAACCCCCAAATCTTTGCGACATGAACAGACCCTAAATGCAACAGGAGCGGCAGATGCGACAAAAGCATTGACCAAACACTTGCGCAAGAACCCTAAACCCTAACAACTTCCAAGTAACACAAAATTCCCGGGCTGATCAATCCCTTTGGAGAATTCCAGTTTTGCGTTACAATCGTGCACATGATGAAGAAGCAGCAGCTGCTGTAGTCGTGAATTCGGAGTTCTGCAAAGAACAAGAGTTTTTGAGTTTTCCAAGTTTTTGTGCAGAAAATTCCAGAGTTTCAGGACTTTTTGCACATCAGAGTTTCGGAGTTTGTTCGGAGTTTTTGCAGACCAGAGTTTCAAAGTTTCGAAGTTTTCGAGACTTTTTGCAGACCGAACGTTCCCAAGTTTCCGAGTTCACCAGATTTTTGCAAACCAGAGTTTCTGAGTTTTAGCAAACAGAGTTTTCATTTTATTTTATTTCCCGTTTGGGCGATTTGTCCCGCGGGCAGGGGGGTGGGGTGGGCGGGTGGGGGCTAAGAGTTTGGGCAAGCTCCATGGGTGTACATAAAAGGACTCTTCAAACAAGGATTTTATCCCTGGCAGTTCATTTTAATATTCTAGCTTTTTCATTAGATAAATATGTGGGATAAGTAGCAAATTGTGGATTCTTTTATTATTTAAATGATTTTTCAAAAGTCAGAACATCTGGTGTTAATTACACGTTATAGGCTTTAATAAATACAGGTTTTTTTGGAATTTTTTTTGTACACCAAAAGGATTAATCATACCATCCATTAGAAGATGTAAAAGTGACACTCATCCCTAGGGAGATGTAGCCAGATCTGGCTATAAATCAAATATGAAATATATAAAAAAAATTCCTTTTATATTTTTGGTTACATGTTGAAAATGAAATATAAAAATCGCCCAGAGATTTTTCAAATAGAAAAATATTTTTCTCTGTTTTTTTTTTCTGACCTCTGGCGATTGAAACCTTAAAAAAAGCACTTCATTTCTTTTTCGAATATTATTTCACTTTTTGGTGAAATTTCGCCAGTTTCAAAAAAAGAAAAGAATAAGGATTCATAAATTGTGGATCTTTGCATCATACCTGAAATTCTGAATCCAAAAACCACCCGTACACACCACCTACCTACTAAAACCCACAAAAGATTGATGAGTGATCTTCACATGATTCAAGTAAAGTGCAGCTGCACTGATATCCTTTATATAACAATATTAATCATGTTCAACATTACATGTTTATTGCTTCCCAATTCTCACTCAGAAAAATCAGACAGCATAAGACTAGAGGCTATTTAAATACAATCACTTGGGAAGTCATTATAGCCATTGTTACCTCAAGAAACACCACTTGGCACTCACTCTTAACAAACACAACTTATCACATATCTTAGTACCCTATTTGGCTCACTTTAGACGAGGGTCCAGGGTCCAATCTCCTAGGACCCAATTTGGACTAATTTGAAGCAAATTGGATCCTGAGTTGGAGTGTACCTTGGTCCCTAGCCTGATTCTTGGTTCTCCAAATCAGGAGCTCTGCTTTTAGCACTGTTTTTTGGTCCAAACCAATTGACTTTCCCTCCAAAACAAGTGTCATGTAGGTTTAGCCTCAATTTGCCACTTTTTGGTCTTGGACTCTCTTCTAAAGGCCTTGGGACCAATTTAAAGCTTTTGACCAATAAGATTGCTTGAATTCACTGGTCCCTGGAGCTTGGACCCTCGTCTAAAGTCGCCCTAAGAGCAAATATGTTTTTGGGTGCACAAAGATGCAGTGAATCCAACAAAGGTTTTTCTGAAAAACTTGGTGCAAAGCCACCATATTTTGAGGGGGGAAAACAGAAATTGCATATAGGGGGTTCTTAAAAACTTTGACTTTCCACTAGAGGACTTACCTCAAACGTTGGAACAAGTGTGTAGGTGAACAACCCATGCTTGTACTTGTTCACTAAACCTATCATGAAAACATAAACATATTTTTAGTGATTGATTTGATCCATACCAACCCATCACAACTTTGGATGCATTTCAAACATGATGAGTTTTCAAGGTTTTTCCAGTCTTGGGGATCGATCACCTATCATCCCCCTCACCAATCTTCAATCCACTATGCATGACCTGATCTCACAATCTGATGACCACCACAAACTGAAAAAAGATCTTCACTGAATAATTATTCCATAATTTCCTGTTTCATGTTCTTTGCACTTTCACATCATTTCACAAATATGTTTGGAATGACTAGACAGTAAAACCATAAAATGAAGAACCTGTCAAAGTCACAGAAGAAAAAGCGGTGGGCACTTGTGACTAGTTTGCCAAGCAGCTCCCTTGAAACAGAGTGCTCCTTCCTTCATATGGTCTCCAAAGGCAATAACAGGTCTTTCACTAAAGTCAACAGCCAAGAGTTTAGTCTCCCAGCAGCACTATAATTTGCTGTGTGGTAGTGATCATGTTATCTCTCTGAGAGGAAAACATGAGGACCATAGAGGTGATCTTTGTCAAAGCCCCTGAACAGTAAAGCTTCCAGCCAGTCAAACTGCCAAGTCACTTAAGGCTGGAATTGTCTTCAAAACCAAAATTTCATGATTGACCCCAAAACCAAAGCTATCACTGTGAACAACTGCTAAGATTCCTGGTACTCATACATGCTAGTAGCAAACATGAAGCGTGACTCCATGAATCTACTGAGGCTCAAAACTGTGATTATGAGAAAGTCATGATGCTGAGGAAGTCTGGGCTCATTATGGCTATATAAGCAAGAGATATGCAGTCTACGGAATGTGGAAATTGGCCCTCACTTTACCCCAAAAAAAGATTTTTCAATTAATTTTCCTACCTCAAACAGCACATTTAGTGCCAGGAAAAGGCCCCATATGCAACAATCAAATAACACTAACACACTCTATTAATCTTATGTCTTGCTGTTTTAAGAACTGTAGAGTTGTTGCAATCAGGAAGGACATAACAATCATGTTGATGTCTGCTTACTTTCCACAGGTACAAAGCCACCTATTTCTGTGCTACTTCTACACTCACACTTAAAAGACCTCACATTGAAGGTCAAGGAATACCCATTGCAGCAAAACTGACAGCATTTATAAATGAACTGATAACAATGGAGATTTAGTAGTAAACAACTGACTGTTCTGGTCCCTGTCCTTCAGCAAGATGAAACTTCACCTGCAGATGTGGACAAGCATAATGTTAGCATTTCCCCTATGAGCAGATTCAGGGCTGCACATGAGCATGCTGAACTGCCAGCTTTCACCCCATAACACTTGAACAGATCATAAGGCTTATATAACATGTAATGAAACAAAACAGGGAAAAACAAACACCTGAGTGAAGGGTAGAAAGTGCAGTCTGACAGAAGTGAACTTGGCCCCATAGAAGCCACTTCCATGTATCATGCTCTTGCCTGCCACTTTTACAACTATAGAGCGCAGACCCTGTCAAGTAGAACCTCACTTTAATCAGAAATTCATCATAGTAACATCGCTGCAGTAACTTGCTACTGGGAACACAGAAAATTGGGATAGGATTCAACCTTGTATGCTCATTCCAGAACAAGGGCAACATTTTGCAAGGAGGTGGTTCTGGCCAAAGCCAGCAATGAAGTTGAATCTAAGTGCATATCAGATCTTTCCACAATGTTTCTCAGGGTCCTTAGAACACCTAAAATTACTTTAAAGGTACTGTGGGACACAACAGTCTACAAGATCTGAACATACTTACTTGGGGATAGCCGTAAATAATACTCTTAATCTGTCTCCACTTGCTCTCAGTTGCTCTAGCATCTCCTGAATCCCTGCAACATTACCCCACCAAAACCCATTAGGCATGATGAGAATGGTGCATTTACAGCTACACATGGACCTGAGAGGATGAATGCTGGCCACTACTGACAACTAACAAAGGACACGTGTTCTCTCCTGTCACAGAGGGCATACCAGGAATGAATAACGTTTCTCAGCTCGTCGTGCAAAAGCACTTTGACTCTGAATACACTCGGGGCGCCTTGCCTTCCCGCGAACCAGATAGAGAAAATCAAAGGCGGGCTGGTATCCAGGAACTTGTTGGCGAAGGTGTGCAATCCGATGAGTTGCTGAACCCCACCCCATTCGTAAGACGTCGCCAGAACGGGTTTGTCTAGTGCTGCTGGACAAGGAGGGCATCCCTGTGGCGGATCCTCACGCAACACGCCATCCCCGCCCCCGCGCTGGAACACGGAGCCTCCCTCCGCTGCCCAGTGGCAAAAAGAGGGCGGTTCGTCGTGATTCTCCTCCACGTTACAAATGCGGTCGTAGATCAACCGGTGCTTTGGTTCCCAGGTACGCAACGCTTGTCTCTTCATCTGCTCTGCCTCTATGTGATGAATCCTGGAGAAATGCGGACTGGCAACGAGATTGAGGCCGTAGACTGTGCCGAAAAGCCCCTTCCAACCTCCCATACAACGCAACGCATCCAGCTCTCGCAGTCCCGATCCTGCACAAAGCTCGTTCCACAAGCTTGCGTCCTGCGTCGCGTCTCGCCATTGCCTACACACCAGGGCACAAGAGCGCGCGATTTCTACCGCAGGTAGCAGTAGCAACACCTTCGCGAAAACTGCATCGGGCAAGCTCTCACATCGCCTTCTTAAGCTTGTCGACACCATCTCCAACAAGAAGACACAAAGAGCAAAAAACCTCTCTCTCTCTCTCTCTCCACCGGTACTCTATCCAAAAATTATTCAGCACATCAATACTCGGGAGTGAATTCGTGCAATATTCAACAATTTTTCATGCCGCAAAACAAACAAAGCTTGCTCGCTTGCAGATCGTGCAACGTTCAACCGCTTTTTCATACCGCAAAACCAAACAAAGCTTACGAACAAAATGATCGTTTCCCGCAGCGGATGGCGAAGGAACAGCTCGATCCGGACAGAAAATTCGCAGCAGAGGAAGAAGAAGAAGATCAATCTGGACGGAGAAGACTCGAGTACGTGCAATGTTCCACAAGATTTCATGCCGCAAAACAAACGAAGCTCACTAATAATAAGGACACAAAATGATCATTTCATTTCACGCAGCAGCAGCAGAAGAAGAAGAATAAGAACAATAAGAAGACACGGAACAACCTGAAAAGAGAAAACTCACCTTCTCAATGGACACAGTCAATCAGCGAGCGCTGCAAACAGCGAGACAAGGGAGAATTTCCTTCGCGGGAAAGAGAACGCGCATTGAAGGTTGCAGGCAGTGGCCGTAACAGAGGAAAAAGAAGATGTGCGCGGGAACAACAAAAAGGAGCCCTTGGAGTTCAAAATGGGGGCTCGTTTACAAGGGCTTTTCGTATAGGAGAAGGGCCTGAGTACAGGCCCTTCCGTGATTTGAGATCTCTGCCCGAGGCCGGTAGGCCAAGGGAACAGGTCGAAAGTCGCGGAAGGGCCTGTACTCAGGTCCTTTTCCTACTGAAAGCAGAGCTGGGATTTTTTCACTTTTTAGAAATAGTGACAGGCTGGCTGAAAACAGGTTTTTTCAGGCAGGTAAGGGAGCTGAAAATACAAAGGGAAAATCCAGGCCGTGCTTTACGTACCATCTACTGGGCATACCGGCATTGTAAGGTCCCAGTTAGGGTGTCAGCATAATTCAGAAGTTCAGTGCCTATTGATTTCATCTGAGCTAAGACAACTATAAGAGCATCCATCCCCACCAGTGCTCAGTATCTGACCCTGCAAATTAAAAATTGGATGAAGAAAAGTCATCATATGTGGGCTTGGCTCATGAAAATGGTTTTTCTCCTGCATATTTGCTCAGTTTGTTGAGGCTGTTAAAAAGTGCAGCAAAGACATGCACCTGTCGAGAAGAGTATAATAAATATGATATGACTGGTTTTCCACGTTTTTGATTGGCCAATCATAATGATTGATCCAGGTGGTTTGCTATTAGTAGTTCCCACCTATTTGCAGTCCCCATTTCAGTTTTATGGGTAGGGTTGGAAAAAAGTAAACAACTAAACTTGGATGTGAGAAATATTTTTGTAGGGTCACATATTGAGCCCCAGTGGGGATGCTCTAAAGGCCCCACAGTATTTTGTCCAATCAAATTTCATCTCAGAATTGGTTTAGCCCATGCTTAAGGAAAGAGGCATCGATTTGTGTCTTTCGTATCTCTGTGTTTTTACAGTTCTTTTTCAACATTACATTCATAACAACTTTTCAATACCTTCACCACCAATTTGCATCCCATTTGTTCTACATTTGAATTGAATTGAATTATTTAATTGAATTGAATTGAGTTAAAATTCAATTCAATTCAATTCAAATTTCAGTCAACGTAATTGAATCAAATCTAAATTCAGATGGCTTTCTTTCTGCTTTCTATGTGCGTCAGCTTCATTTTGTTTGTGCTCAGCTATTTTTAATGATGTGCACAAGAGTGCAGTAGGCATGTTGCAATCAACACTGAATTCCATGTTGATTCTCAAATCTCATGATTAACAAAGAGAAATTTGCCCCCATTCTATATTTATGTGTAGGTAAACCCCCTAGGGTGGGGTTTAGGGTTTAGGGTTTAGGTGCCCTCCAAATAGCCAAGGCAATTTTGTCTGAGTACTTTACAATCCCAGAAAATTCTCAAGATAGGCCCTTCTCCTATACTAGGGATCTGGCACAATTATTCACACCAATGACACAGGTAGCCATACTGTCAGAAACCCCCCCCACTTTCCAGCTTGTGATCTGATGCCTGGAGTACTTGTCTAGAGTGACATTCTGTTTGCAATCACATGTTCTGTACAATCATCAACACGTCATATCCTAACAACTACCAGCTAAGATAGGTAGGCCAATCCGTACCTGAAACTTGCTTTTGCAGTGGCACTAGCACTACTCCCACTAGATTGTTGACACCTTTGTCAATGGTGCATCTATTCACTTTCGCATGATGAACAATGTTTTGATACTTCCATCCTCCAAGGGACCGCTCCAGCTACAAATATCAAAAATAACATCTGATAACATTCATATCCTAAAGCTACTTTCTCTATGGTATGGATGTGGATTAAATGGCATCCTTTAAGAAGCATTAATCAAGGTGAACTTCACATAGGTTGTAAAATAAAGGAAAAGCCACTGCTCATGCCACATAATCTGCTCTGTTTCCATCTGAACAACTGATGTGGAGCGAGTGTCTTTCTGACAAATCCAGAAAGACTAGATGATGTACAGAGCCTTTTTCACCCATGAAGAAGACTCATGAGGGTCAAAAGGTCAATCAAGAAATCACCATGCTTTTGACGAGGACAAACCCAGACTACTGCTAACTACCACCATTCATGTGGCATCTTTAGTCCCTCAGTACACATCACATTGCTTGAAGAGTATTATGAATTTTGATACACAGCTTGGAATGGATACAAGAGACAAATAAGCTTTTTTTGCACAAATGACAATGCTTTGAAGTTTCAAGAGACAACACCCATGCAAGGGAACAACGTATGATAGCTGCATAAAATGGATCTCTGGGAAAATACCAATGAATTCTTGCACAAGAGACATGCTGAGTGTGGATGTGCCTGACCTTCACATGATCAAAAGGAGATCAAAACAGAGGGTAAGTGGAAGGAAAGCGGATAGAGAGCCATTTGCGCTCATAAGCAGCCCAATGAGACCACCCGAGTTCTTCCAGAAGCTTGATACGAAGCTCATAAAATTGTTTTTGGGGCGGTTTGCTCTCATCTTGGATCAGGTCATTAAGTGTCTGTCACCAGACAATCAAAATGTTAACTGAAGTCAGCAGAGGAACAATGTGACAATTGGCAACTGAGGAGACCTAGAGTCTAATGATCAAGAAGTTGCAGCTTTCAGGTTGGAAGGCTCTCTTTGAGATAACAGATTCTGAGCTCACCTTCAGCGCCTTCCCAAGGTAACCAGCACGCTTCTCCCTTCTGACAGACAACATGAGATATTTGGGTGACCCTGTATCAGCCCATTTTCGCAATTCTGCATAGGTCTCTTCAACTTCATCTGATTGTTTCACTGGGACTTGACCATTCTCTTGGTCCAATGCAGGGGTTCCTGACTTGATGCCCTCACCCTTTGGGTCCTTCCCATTTTCCTCTCCATTAGAGCCTGGAAAAAATAGCAATCTCCCCCAGAAAAACATTCAATGTCACTTGAAAGTTAAATCATGGTGAGTTTTGTCACATTCATTTTTGTGGTGGGTACAGAGGAACCCTGACTGAAGAAAGTGGCTGATGCTTCTATGAAGCACATTATCTTACCTGTTGCTGATTCCAGGTGTGAAGGTCCTGACAGAGCATCTGGTTCCTTCTCTTTCTGCATGTGAACATTCACACTTTAGTTCATTTTAATTTCCAATGAAAGAGTGTCAAACAGCATCCTTCCTAAACTAAAAGCAGATGTGAAAGGGACATCCTGCTTAAGGTTAGCTGCAGAGGCAAATAAGGGTTCTTGCTAAACAAAACCCAAAGATAAGAAAGAATGCAATGAGGATCCTGCTTATATGACAGGCTCTTTGCTTGAAATAACAAAGTATGCAGATATCAGAGTAGATCTGCAAGTTCATTCCACTGTAAGTTAGGCAGTGACCAAAGGGCTACGGCAAGGGCTAGTGACATCCTTGAAATGTTGGACCTGGAAGCAAGTGAAAAGGTGTTACTCATGTTAGCTCCAGATGCCAACCTCATGACATTCAATCAAGCACACAAAGATCACAACTAAGGTGGACAAGAGGAACAAAGGATCACTCTTACTGCAGACTCCTCTTGTTGGATTAGGGCAAGGCCTTTCCTGTACAGAGCATCAGCCAAAGCATCGCGCTGCTTCTCCATTTCCTTCCTAACTTGCTGCATATTGGCACAAAGTGAGTATCTGTTATCCAATGTTTCAAGATATTACACAGAGGAAGACAAGATCAGATGGCATTAGTTAGAGACAATAACTGCAAGAACTTGGAAGCAGGAAGGCAAGAGAACTGAAAGTACCGCTGCATCAGGATCTTCAGCTTCACTCTTCATTGAGAAATGTCTGGCAAGTGAGTCTGTCTCTACAAGACTAATAACTGCATCAGCTGCATCAATCACCTGTAACCCACAATGTTCCCATTGCAGACAGCATAAATGAAACTTCCTAACTGCATGCTCCACATAATCCTTTCATGAGTATCATATCTACTGTTATAGGATACTACACCAGTAGTCCTAACAAGCTAGAACGATTTTGGCTTGAACTACTAGCCATGCAATTGGCAGCACTCCAGAGAGGTCAAATTGGTTCCTCTTTTGCAATACAAGATTAGAAAGCAGAACCCCTGAACAGACCTCCACATAGAAGTATAATGTGGTGTAGTATTTCAAGTTAAGCCAGATTGAAAAAATGAAAACTTTCATGGTTGAACTTGCAGTCCACATGCCCAATTTTTCAGTGGTACATTTGAGGAGCCAAATTTTATTTCTGATTGGTAACACTCCCACTTGATATGATAGGATAAGTTGAGGACCTTTACTAAGCTAAATTTTGGTTCTTCTTTCCCTTGGGCACCAGCAACTTTTTGCAAAATCTCCACCATAAGCTGCAGATGTGTTGGGTACTCAGACTGCATGCAGTGAGCAAAGTGAGGTCAATTCATAGTTAACACACTACAAAGAATGACCTCATGTACTGTCCATCAACTAAAATTCCTGTGTTGCAATTTTGTACTGTAAAGATGTTGAAGGGCTTGAAATGCAAGTTTTTAGGTGGACACCATGAGTCCACCCAACATCATCATCATAACAGCTGCCTCTCCAAAAGGGTAGAATATAGCTTAAGAAAGCCATGAGTACCTTCAGAGCCACAGCAAGCTTCTCCATTTCTTCCCGCTCTTCCTTTGTCGACAACGGTAAGCTCAGCAACACTTTGATCTTTGCATCCCTTACCTTCACCCACCATTGTTTCATTCTCACTCTGCTTGAAAGAACTAATGCTTTCTTGACATATCAGAAAACAAAAACATAGAAGCAAAGAAGAAAGGGATAAGGAAACAAATTCCAGAACAATACTTTTGTTCCAATATCAGGAGTTACTAAAATCCAGCTGAAGATAGAAAGAGAATTTGACATGCAAGTTACAACAGAACCAGTGACTTTTTGGTAAAGTAGTTACCTCCTCCTCCAGTGTTTGTGATGTGCTTTTCTTTTCAGACCGTTTCTCTGTTGCTTTATCTTTTTCATCTGCCTGGTGCCAAGCAAATCACTACATTCAGACCTCATGTTCAAAATTCTCCACAAAAGCAGGGAACTGATTGTGTATTGAGGAAAGGCAGACAAATCAATTTTGGAAAGACAGTCCAATATGTGTTGATGAGTTGTCACTGGTCAGATTTTTCAATGAAAAGACCTCAAAAAGAAATTGGGCTCATCTCTCTCCTTGAACAGGTTGTTTAGATCTACTCCTGTATCTCTGTAGGGAAGGTGTTCAGGTTGCCAACCTTGACAGGTGGAGGGACCACAAAAGAAAGCTGGTATTTGGCAGGACATGCAGCCCCTCCATTTCCTTTACCTTGACCATTTCCACTTGAAACCTTACCATAGGTTATTCTACCGATCAAAAGTGATCCCAAAGTAGCATCCTGTAAATAATTAAACCATCCATGAGAAAAGGAGAGGCAATTTTTTCTGACATGCTCCATTCTTCTGCTCTCCTAGCATTCCACTCATGATGCCATACCATCAGCAATTCAAACAAACCAGTTTTGAGTTATGTTCCTGTATCACTTGCCCTTGTTCAATCCACTGTACCACTCACCCCATAGAGCTCACCATTTTCTATTGCAACAATCAATAGATTGGCCACAGCAGAATAGACACACTTGCAACAAATAGGGCAAAATCAACAGGTGCCTGAAATAGGCACTCAACCTTAGGTATCTTGTCATCAGGTGGAGCAGCAATATAGAAAGGTCGTAATTCCCTGCAACAGCATCATCAAAGTGCACCCCAATAAAGGTTTGACCGTTGGAAGCACCTCATCTTTATTGAGCCAACAACAATCTGATCTAATTTAGTGCTGGACATACAGCCTAAAATTAGTATTAACAGAGCATGCAACAAAGAAGCATCATAAGATGGCATTCAGAAGGTCATCACACATCCTCATTTCTATACCACCACAGACATCATTCACAGGTTTAGAAGATTACAGTGGATAACTTACCCAGATGCCAAGAGAGCATTTTGGAATGGGTCACCACCAGTGATGGCACCATCTAGGTATGAATAGAATCCAAGCTTGATCACATTCTGTTGGTCATGAAGAACAACAACATAACCAAAACCAAAGATTTCAATATATGTTTCAGTCCGGAATGAGATCAAACTTATTGCCTGTATTTGACTTTAAAAAAAAAAGAGGAACAGTGCTAGAAAATGGACAGTCAGCAGCTCAGAAGAAACTGTAATAAGGAATGCAAGACAACACCTTCTCTTCTAGATGGCGGTCAAGCAGCAGAACAGCCTTTTTCAATTTCTCAAGATAAGCCACGTTGTCATGCCTGCCACAATGTCACAACACCAATTTTCAAACAACCAAACTTAGCCCTCAAATGTGCAATAAAGAGTCATCATACTACCTTTAGTGGAAGACTTATGTGTCAATAGCTGGACATGCTGCAGTAAAGTCATCTAAGGTTGGTTAAATCTCCAAATCAAGCTTAAAACAAGATTTTGTCACACATTTGTCTTCTTCCTGTCAAAGTTGATATGATTGCTGAGTGCCAAAAAATTGCAGTATAGTGGAGCAAAGCCATTTGAATTTGATAATTACTAGATATACTCAGATATGAGCCACATTAGAATCCACTCCATATATATCCCCACATTCACCCTCTGCTCTTGAATAGGTCTTCTTACTTAAAGACATCAGGCTGTGGCATGCCTAGCCCAGAAGGTAGCCTCATAAATATCAAGACACAGTACCTTGAGAATGTGCATTTAGTGTTGAGAAAACCACCTAGATATAAGACCAGATTAATCTATTATCACCTAACTGAATTGGATGATTGGAATAGCTATGCAGAGCAAATTCAAGCACCTGATAAGTAATATAAGAGTGTAATCGCCTTTTATGAGTTTCACACTTTTTGGGTACACATCCCCATATAATAGAACCCGCTGCAGCCAACCATAGAAAAAGTGAGAAAGACATGCCTTTGCTACTCTGTGAGATCAGAATTGGCTGCAGTGACCAAAACATTGTAAGGTCACATAGCTCTCTTCTATAAGCTAATCTTTGTTGGAAACCTCTTAGACCTTCAGACATTAAAGTTCTTCAAACTGCAATGGCTACTTTGTTCAGCACACAAAGTTGACCAGACAACAGGTAAAAATCAAGAGTGTGCACATGAACCAAACCTTGTTTGAATCACACAGCATGAGAAATTGAGACTCCATTTCAGACTCATACATACGGTCATTCAGCAAAGGAAATCGTGGGGTGACTTTCCCTGCTTCTGTCAGAGTGAACTTGTACCTGCATATTGTTCAACAGTCCAGATCATGATATATGAACCTGTAGACTTGATGCACATTTCTAGAACACAGATTTTCAAAGCCCATAAAAGTACAATGAGAAGATTGTCAGTTGATAGCAGTTTACAAGTTCCAGATGATGTCAGGGGAAAGAGCTCACTTACGTCAAGGTCAGACCATGTATTTGGCGACCATCAGATAGCTTATCTCTCCCTGCTGACAAAGGCTCTAGCTTCATTTCCACTGCACGATGAGGTGTCCGAACCTGCCCATACCAATACAGTACAAGTTACAATGATTAGCTCTACAGAAGAAAATATCCTCACAAAAAATGGTCTTTATGCGACTATTGAATAGACCAACAGAAATGGAAGCAACAACCATTAGAACATGAAAAGTCAGTCACTGCAAATATGTAACAAAACTATGACAAGAATTTTAGGAGGCAGAGTCTGACTGCTAGGCAAGAATGGACCCACTTTTGTTTATTTCCTTCCTCAAGAAAAATCAACATCACCTTATTAAGGATTGCAGATGGACACAGTTCCTCTGTTGTCAATGCTGCCTTGACGTCAATACGTGTTGCTCCCTCACTCCCATTGACAAGTATCTCTGTGTGTGAAGCCAGGAGGCCATGAAATTCAATCTGATCCACAGAAGAACAAACGGATTACACACATTCTTGTTCATCACTAGCCCCTAGACTCTGATATGCCCACCAGAGATGGAAACATCATGAACTTCTTATTGTGTAGTCATGTTTGTTACAGAATAATTGTGTTCTAATCCACTTAATGGTGGCTACTGAAAGTTAACTGGACCAGCAAAAGTTGCCTGGTCAATTTTGAGGATATGGATGAAACAAGCCAAATCTTGGTCAAAACATTAGGACATCTCGACAAGATTGCAGACAAATCTCCATAACAACTCTTTGAAGGCTTTCATGTGTCAGTTCTGGCAACACCAAAACTAACACAACAACAAACGAGTGTGGTCATAACCTTATGAGTGTCACACCCAAAGTGTCAAAACTCCTTTCCCTCATCGTGCAGAGCAGTCATGCACTGCCATGAGTCCTGACTGAATTCACGAGCTCCCAATGGTGGGATGTAGATAAGTATACAACCATCCATCCTTCAGGCAAACCACACAAACATTTTGACATTAAGACAAAGAAATAATACCTCAATGTCTGCCAAAGCCACTGTCTGACTCCCACTTCCACTTGACCAAAACTGGGCGATTGTCAGCTCCATAGTCAGTCCTCCTTGGAGTGGAAATGCAAATGACATGGATGAAGGCCCTTGGAATGTGACAAATCTCTCCCACACGACAGGCTTCTTCATTGGAACAAGCTGTAATGACAGGTGGTGCTCAAAAACTATACACAGCAGAAGAACATGAAAAAAATGTGCTGGAAATGCTTGCACCACTTTGTTCTCTCCCCGGGGTACTACTCATCTCAATGTGCACAGATGCAATTTTCAGCAACATGAAAGCCAGCTCTTTCCCCAAAACAGTGATCACTCTGAGTAACAACATTTCAGGAAGAAACCATGTGTCACCCTCAATATCTAAATCCAGGGATTTCAGGAGATTGGTAGAGTAAGAGACCTGGGCAGCATTGATGAAAAATTTTCGTGGTGTGTCAAAGCCTCCCACTCGCAGTGTGGCTTCTGCCCAAGTGGTGCCTTCTGGAACAGCTATAAATCTTCGCTCTACCTGGCCTGCTTCCACTTACTTAGTTATAAATGAAAAACTTGCATGAAACATTGAGGAGGTGTTGTCAGTCTGCAATAAAAGTTAATGCAACTAACCAAGAGCAAACACCCTACGCTTCATTTGTCTTTACACACAACAGCACCATCACATGGTCATACAAAACTACACAATGGAGATTGCACCTTGGCTTGGATTTCAGTACCACAATCTCATCTGTAGGGTTAAAGTCAGCAGATGAAACCATGGATCATTGATCAATCCACCTAATTGAAAAGTGATTAATCCACATGAAAGCAACTAGTTGTGAAATTATACCTGGAATAAAGGACAATTTGGAGAATGAAGCTAATGGTGGAGTTGCCAACAGTTCAATAGGCTTGACAACAGTTACAGGTATTCTGAAAATTGGTCCTCGCCATGGAGCCTCACAATCAATACCCACAACCTCCGCATAGTGCAATCCTTCATTTAGGCCTGTGGGATCTACCACGATGCTACTCCACACACAGGACACACTTGGTCAAAAGAGGCAAGGGTGCCCATTTCATTGCTCATTTGCATAATCCTCCTTGTGACAAAATGGAAAACATCTAGGTGCTCAATTTCTATAACAGTTCCAGAAGCAACAGGAAGACATGGTCAGGCTAGCACTCAGGAGTCATAGTTGTTCCCTGACACCAATTGTGACTATATATGATTTTGCCATAAGTGGGTTCTGGGAGTAAAAAGTACTTGAATTTGCGTCCATTGTAGGTGAGAAGCAGATACTCAGGGCATTTGATCCATGAATGGCCTCCAGTCTCCAGTCTCACATTTTCTTCAAACAGGACATGAACATCAAGTTTGTCCGCATCCTCATGAAACTTTGGTTTCACTTCCACAGCCCACTTCCAGACATGCATGCAAGTAATATCATCAATGAAGGACCTATCAGCATTTTGCACAGAAGCTCTTCCTGTAGGTGAACAGACTTCTACATTTTGGACTAAATAAGACTTCTTACATTTACAGTGCTGCATCAAGGAGAAACCTCCCAGGCTTTTAGAGCTTTCTCAAGCATGTGACCTTCCACAGATATATACCTCACTTGCTCGTTGACAATCATGTGTCTCACGCAAATAAACTCCTCGTTGTATTGCCCCTGTTTCCACAGATGCACTCCAAATCAATTCAGTTTCAACAAGTAGAAAAAATACTGAATAATAAGAAACCTTACAAAAACTCCCTTTTAACAAAACTCCCAAATCCTCAATCATGAGTCTCTGGATATGCACCTGACTTAGGACCTCGGCTCACTTCAACATCGTACCAAACAGGTGGCTTATCCTTGCATTGTCGGAGATACTCATAAGCCCTGTGCATACAATAGGTCTCATCTTATTAGTTTAAAAGGTGTTAACAACAAAAAGACAATGTGTTGAACAGCTTACAAAGTTACCTGTCAACTTGCAAGAGACCTCGACCTGTTGTCAGAGCTTCCTCAGCCAGCTTACTCACAGGGGCTGCTGTGTTTTCCAAGGCTTTCCTCACCACATGGGGACTGATTGCCTGCCCTTCTGCCTGAGCAACACAAAACATCACAACATTACAAGAACATTATCCACAGTGCCAATAGAGAAAGAAAAATCTTTACACAAATCAAAATTCTATTATTGCTGAACCTAGAATACTCTGCTCCACCCTCAATAGGGCAAAACTCCAAAAGAAGGGGATAATAACACTCACATGAAAAAGTTGAACCCTAGCAGGATATCAATATTATTCCAAGCAAAGAAGAAAAGACCAATGAAGTTCCACCTCAGAATATAAGACTGGAAGGGATCCTTGACTTCTAAAATAGAAAAGTACAAGCAGATTCAGAATTTACAACTGCTCACAAGACTTTCCTTGCATTAATCTTTGGCATTAGACAGGTGCCATTTGTCAATGGACAACCAAGTTGGGAAAAAATGAGATAAGAATATGGAAGCCCCACCTTCATAGAGCTTAAAACAAGGGCTATACCCCCACATGCACAAGGAGATGCCATTGATGTGCCATTCATGAGCATGCGGGGCTGAAGTGTCCATTTCGGCACAGGTGCTATGGCACCTCCTGGAGCACTCAAGCTTACTCCTAAATCTCCATCTGCAGTGGGCCCTCGGCTAGACCTAACAGAAAGCCATGTTGAATTCTTTTGTCAGATAGCTAGAAAGATCCTCGACAGCCTTTACTTGCAATAAAATTTCAAGAAAACAGATTATGATTAGACTCAGGGTGCAAACAGAATTTTAAAGGTTTGTCTTAGAGCTGCATTGCATTGTCACAAAGACCTAATGGAGGCAAAACTGTCTATGACAGCCATTACACAACAACAACATCAACAAGGATGCCATGCAAGGCATCCCAAGTGGTCAGCAGCAGTAAACAACACAGAAGAAAGTTAACAAATATTCCTGAAGGTATCCATTCTTGCTGGCTATAGGTATTCATTAGGTCTCAGTTGAAGTACTTAGGAAACATTATACTGCATCCTCTACAAATTGGTGAACTCAAACTCTGAGTGGAGAGGAGTTGTCTTACCAAGTATACTGAATGCCCTCCACAAGAGGTTCAACCAAAGAGTGAGCTGATGCTGCCATTGCAGGGGACACAAAGGCCCCTATGCCCAAGATGCTTGTGGATGTGCCACCTGGTGCACCAAGAGTAGTCAAAGATGGTCCATTATTCCCCGCACTGCTCACAAATATCACCCCATGCTTGTTTACAACCTGAAAGTGTCAACACTAACAACTCAGGCAGAGTGTTTGTCTGTTCATGTGTATCCAAAGAATTTATTGTCAACAATAGCTCTTAAAACCTTCTGACTGAACATCTAACTAAAATATCTGCATGATCTGTCAGGTTTTGCTCTTGCCTCATCAGCAAGCTTAATAAAACGGCCATAATCAGGCATTGAGGTTGGCTCCCCATAACTCATATTGATAAGATCACACTTGTTCTGCACACCCACACGGAAAAATTGTATGTTGAGATGTATTCTTCGAGTGCACCAACCCTTCAATGTCCCATGTTTGATTGCAGGCCTTGGTGTTACTTGTAACCTCCAAACAAAGAAAATATCACTCTGCCCCTACTTACAGTGTCTAAGAGGCATATTTGCACTTTGAAAACAACACTTTTGAGTCAGAAGCCTCTATGTTGAAACAAATACCATTTGGAAAGCGTAACAATCACAGTACGACCATAATGACTATTGATGGAGCCCCAGCATTGCAGGGCCATACAAACACATAAATGAAATAACCTCTACTTAAGTACTCAAACCATTAAACTGTACCTCGATAACTGCTATGATAGCACGAGTGAGACCAGTTCCTGTTTCCATCCCTTCCAGTCGAGAGTCACCAATCTTACATGATACAATCTGAGCTCCTGGTGCCACTCCATTCAGTAGTGGCTCCTAACCATCAAGCACTTATGCACATAAGTATTAAACATTTAGCTCTTGAACTTTTGTAGCTTTGTGCACCTCTTGTACCCCCTGCAGTAAGGGAGCAGGAAAAAAGTTTTTTGATGAAAGACAAGTAGAACTTAAGTGATCCATCTACTGACTGACTTGGGATTAAGCATTTATCTGTGACCCAAGCAAGGTGGTTTTTTTCCAAAAGATGAAGACATACCTCAGGATGGTGGGCAGCAGTGATACCAGCCACATGGGTGCCATGAGGTGAGCTGTCAGTGACAATGCTCAGCACATTGCCATCATCAAAGACATTCAAGACATAGCTGCATGCATCCATCCGGCTGAAAAATCCATACTTCCGTTCTATCCTGCACACATTTATGATCATGGACTCTATGAAGAGACAAACACATGCATTTCTACAGTAGAAGAATCATTATGTTGCCCTTAGCTGTGAAGATCCTTCAACACTCAGGAAGCCACATAACAAGTTGGACAGTAGATTAGGACAATATCAGAATAGGATTCACAAACTCGCATATTTGTATTGATGAACATCAGACAAGGCAGGTGACTGGACAAAGAAAGGAAACAGAAAGAATGAAAGAAAGAAAAAGAGACAAGAAAACAAATGTCCCGTTGATAATTGAGTAGCATTTGATTAAACAAAAACATGTGGACTCTTAGAACCCTGCACCAATGCAACACATGAAAGAGCTGCTTGACACATGAAAAAAACTTGTTCTTAACATCAGTAGCAACCAGAAGTGCTTAAGCATGAGATCAGCAGGCTACAAAAACACCAAATACTAAACATTCTAACCCATATTGTGCTCACATGCCAACATCAAGGGGATTGAAAACCTGAGGTAACTCAAGTTGGAGAGCCGTGTGATGGGTGACCATCTCGCACAGTTCGGAGAGCACTTTTGTATGTAATGTAAGTAAATGTGTACAGCATAGCTGGCATTAATGAATTTTTGACCAGATGTCAGGCTGATTACCTGTAGTTGGTCAAAGGAGTACAATCTGCAAGCTTTCCAAGACCACTGCCATCTTCCATGTCTTGAGTATCCAGTGCTGCCCTCCAAACTTCACCATCATGCCAGACTACAGCATCAATCACTGGACCCTTGTCCTCATATGCCTGCCATAAATACAAGGCAGACATCATCCTCCAAGACTTGGTCACCAAGAGAGACACCATGATTTCCCTTGAAGTTCCTTACATAAGCAAGATTGCAAGCCTACTGGATAATCTCTGTTCCTCTACCTGGCAAGTGACCACATATAGTGCACATGCAGAATGTGCTAAATTAGTTTTAGGAGCTGCACACAGGTCATCAGTTGCAAGGTCTGCATCAGCTATAGGATCTACAAACCACACAAATATTTGCTACCCTGCTGAAGTGCAACACATCATGTTCATGCAAGTTCATAACACACAATAAAACATGAAGTGACAAAATGAGACCAGGGGACAACTAAAGTGCAGGGAATCTAACCTCAGCGAACTTTTGGAGGACATCAATGCGGGTCTGGATATCCTCTCGATTCTTCTTCAATTGCACGTCCAGTGGTTTAGGATATTTCTGGAAGTTCATCTTTCATGTCAGAACATCCCACAGTATCCACTGGACTTACTGGCATATAGCAAATTGGAGTCCATGAGGACTGGTGAACATTGTGTGCTAGTTTGGAAAATACACAAAATGGAAGATGAGAAAGCAAGCAGGAAAGTTTTCAGTGCAAACCAAGTCAAATGCTGTCAGCTCTCGAAGTGCAGCTGTCACAACCTCCCTCTGTTTCTCGTCAAACTTCTTCTTACGCTCTGTCTGTATAAGTGCATCATTTCATCAGCCAGAGTCACAAAATCCTGAGTACAAGATTGTGACGAAACGAAAATGAGATAATTAAAGCCACACATTGTGCCCAGATGATGAAAGTGCTGCAACATACCAGCTCATCTACTCAAATGGGCAACTAGCATTCTCCTACTCAGGAAGATCCACAAACAAGAATACTGATTCACTGTGCCAACAGAACAATAATGGTCCATGACTACCTTGAGCCGTGGGGTCAGTTCTTTAGTGAATAGTGAAAAGGCCAACTTAGAGCCCACCCGCCATTTGCCTGTAGGGTTCTTCCATTCCCGGTTTATCTGTAGTCGGGCCCCTACATAATCAAGATGCAAGTGTCAGTTCAGGACACAAAAAATAAAGGATTCACATGACTTCTGGAGTTAATATTCTGATCTTCCATCATTCTTCTTAATGAACGAGCAATCCTGAAGGAAAGTGTCACTTCTCCAATACTATTCAGAAAAGTACCTTGGGTTCTTTGTTACTGTACAATTATTTTGCTTTATCTTCTCACCGACATAGTTTCTCTTGCATTAAAAGCCAAAACAATGACCAGAACCATTCTGAATACACCATAAAAGTACCTGAGGCTCCAATTATGTATCCATCTTCGTCTGCTTCCACAACTGTAGATGTATCCACATCCCCACTCCCAGTGCTGAAAATAGACAACAAAGACTCCACATGAACTTTCATCTGTACGTCCTGTCATTTGAATGACAATTTGATTGCTAACTGAGAGCAAACATACTGTCACAAACAGCTGTTGCATGTGATAGAACAAAAATTACTGTTGTTTTAGATAAACTTCATTGACCAGTCAGAACCTCCTTGCAATTCTTAGTATCCTGTCATGCCACTATGCAGAGCTCCCACATACCAATCCAAAACATCAATAATTTTTGGTTTGCCATCTGTGGTAATTTGCATTCCCTCAGCTGCTGGGTCCACACCAGAATCTGCATCGTACAATGCAATGAGCTGAGCTTCTTTACCAGAACATAACATAGTACAGGATGAACAAATCCTTGGTTGCTCTCATTCATGGCCGTTGGGGAACCTGGAGACCATGTTCAGCAATCTCTTGCTTTGAACCCTGGAAAGCCCTTCAACTGGACCTACAAGTTTGACATAAAGCTGGGACCACATTTCATGAGTAAAACTGAGAACCAAACAAAAATCGTACTCCAAAAATTGCAATTTACTGTTAAAGCCCTCTTTCATTCATTGTCTCTGGTGCTAAGAAAAAAAGGCATTAGGGTCCCATTTGTAGCACCTTCAATGAAGAGATTAAATTTGAATATGGTCTTCTAAATTGTAACAACTTACTGTCCCATGGCAGTGCCTTACCAAAGATGGCAATGACAACACCCCTCCCATCATACTGTGGATGTTCCTCAAGAAATCTCTGTGCACCAATCTCCTTCTTGGGCATCAGACTTTCAACAAACATGGAATTATCAATACTCTGTGGCACTGAAGACATGTCCTCAAACCCTGGCATTGCCAGCACTGTTTCTCCCTTTGAGCTACAATTCCCTGTCCCACTCCCAGGTGTTGGAGAAATTGTCTCAGAGGTGCCTCTTTGCCCCTTCCACTTCCTTCCTGCACAGATCCTTGATTGTACAAGATGGGCATACAAGGTTTGCTCCAAAAGCTTGTTCCTGACTGTCCTTGGCCCTTTTGACAAAAAAGGCAAACTCCAACTACCACAGATTACTGATCCTCTTACAATTTGTTTGCTTCCTCTGCACACACTAACATGCCAAAGGCTTCCTTCGAGACCAATGCAGTCTACCTTGCCAGTATTTTTCTGGACTATGGCTTGTTGAGGACTGGAAAGACAAACCCTCGCATGCACAAAGCCACTGTAATCAACCTGAGCAGCCTGAGATGTTGAAGAAATACCTCGTGGATTGAGAGAGGTGCACATATGCCTTCCTCCTACAAGGAAGGTAGAGTCTCAGGTTATGCCAAATCCAAGGAGAACTTCACTCAATTGTGCTATGACTGCGGAGCAAGTTCATAGAATGCGCACACATAAAAATTGACTGAGACGGTGGAAATACCAAGAAAAACTTAGAAAAGAGCTCAAAAGCTTTTAGGGTTTGGTTCCAGAAAAGAAATCAGCGACCTCAATTCCAAATCTCCAGGACTTAGAGGTCTGATTCAATTTGAAAAGAAGAATGGCGACGGTGATTTTAACCTTCTGACTCTAAACTCTAGGTTCTTTTCCATCTTCTAAGTCTGTCTTGGCATCATCCTCCAAATGCTGCACGGCACAAGCAATAAATACTGAAAGGAAAAGAAAAAAGAGAGGAAAAAAAAGGCCAGAAGAATCGCAGATAGATTATTCACCTGTGCAGATCAATAGGAGGCTCCGCACTGATAACTTACCAGACGCAACTGCGATGGCAAGCAACTGAAATGCTTCTCTCCGCGCTGCAACGAGGAAGGCGATTGAGAAGAAAAAAATGGAAGAAAATTTTGATAAATGTATCAAAAGAGAGGCGGAGAAGAGATGCAATAGGATAAGAGACTAGATAATGAAAATGAATCTGCAATCTACTTGTAGGCGCGCATGAAAGCTCCGAACTCCAGAGATCGCAACTCTGTCTCGGTCTCTCTCAGTCACCACCAAAAGAACTTGCTAAGCTTCTGGTTATGGTAAGGAGCATTACCTTACATTCAACTCTTGGGGACTTTTGGGGGTCTTTTTATTCCTGTACTTTTGCAGGTATTTTGGGAATTGGGATGGTCGATGGCCATTGGCCTGTCAAGCAGAGGTTTTTTTTTTTTCTTTTTGGCGAAAAATCGCCAAAAGGCGAAACTGCCCAGATTTGCGCCAGAAAATCCCCTGTTTTCTTAAAATCAATTCGCCAGACTGCGCCCCTTTTTTTAGGAGAGAGTGGCCACATGTATGCCTACTGGCTACACTTTTAATGCTCCTGGATAAAAGTATCGCCAGTTAGGCGAATTATGTCCAGATCTTCCCAGTTTTTTTTTAGACTGCTTAGATTGTAAACCTCTTCTTTCGAGCTTTTTCAAGATTTTAAAACTATTTTGGGTTTTCTAGTGAAAAGGTTTTTAGAAAATTTAGTTTTCTCTTGAATTCAGAGCTCTGTTGAGCAAGAGTGTGAAGGGTTTTTGGAGAACATGAAATTTGGGTGCTGATTTTCTGGTTGTGAGAAATTCAAGGCTCAAACGATCTAAAATCAACCTATAGTGACTTGGTTCAATGGCAAACACAAGTTCACATCTTCAACCTCCATCGACCACTAACATCCACAACATTCGAGCTCAACAAAAACTTCTCCCCAACTTCAAGCAAAATCTTGAAATTTCTCAGGTGAGGTTTAAGGTTTAGGAATCCTAGAACCTTTTGATCTCTAGTTTTCAAAGCACCATGGTAAACAACTCTAATGAAGATGGGATATTTTTTTATTATCAAGGTGAAGAACTTGTGACAACCATTCTTGTTGTCATTTTGGTCAATTGCCACATGTTGTGTTAAGGTGGCCTAGCTTGTTCAATCCTTGGTAGCCAAATGGTTTGCCCATTTTACAAACCATCTTTCTCACATTCCTCAAGCAAAAGTTGTTGCCAAACCCACCCAAGTTTCATGGTGCCCTAATCCTAAATTAGTAACCCAATTTGAAGGTTGTTTGTTGCCTCCTCTCTTAGATGCAATAATGATAAACCACATAATTCCACACTTACTAAGGACCCCATCAATGTTATGCCATCTTCACCAAGTGAACAAAATGTGGTTTAGGGTTGTGGGTAAAAATCTCACGGAGTGGCCTAGAGATGGTAGATTGGACCATAGATGTTATTTCAATTACATTAAAGAACATTGCATGAAGAGGTAGTCCCTTCAAGCCCGTTTTGAGTTTGAATTCCTTTGTGCAAATGAATGTTTAGTTGGAACTGACATTTATTTAGATTGTGATTCAAATATGAATTCAAAAAGACTTTAAGTTAAGCCTACAAACCCTTAGCTAGAACGAAAATAGCCCTCACATTTGTCATGCAACATTGGACATCAATGAAAAAATGTACATTTTGGTTTTCAACTCAATTTGTGGTCTTATTTCAAAGCATTCATGTCTACCTTTCATATTTCATATTATTAATGTTGTTAGCCTTTGTCTTACTTTGATTCAACTTTACATTGACCAGATTAAGCTTTAAATTGATGGATTAACCTATGTTCTCATCTAATTAACTTATGTATTCCACCTTTAAATTGATGGATTAGCCTTTATTGCCATTTGATTTAGTTATGTATTCAACTTTTGAATTGATGGATTAACCTTTGAATTGGTAGATTAACTTTTATCATCATCTTATTAAACTATGTATTCAACATTTTGTTTTTTCTTCATTAAATTATATATTGACATGATTAAGATCTTCGTTGATGGTTTAACTTTTGCCTTGACCTAATTAAGCTTTAAATTGATGATTTAGGTTTGTTTTCACCTGATTAAGTTTGAATTAATGGATTAGGTTTGTCTTGATTTGATTTGATGAATTAACCTTTGTTTTGACCTATTTAGCCTTTATCATTAATGATGATGAAGGTCCAAATTGATGGATTAATTTTTATGTTGACCCGATTAAGCTTTTGGATGTTCCAATTAAGGTTGATTTGATGGATTATAGTCTATTTTAACCTAATTAAATTATGGATGTTCCAATTAGGGATTGATTTGATGAATTAAGGTATGTTTTGACTTGATTAAGTTTAGATGCTCCAATTACGGTTTGATTTGATAAATTAAAACTTGTTTTAATCACATTAAGTTTTAAACTTTGTTCCAATTAAGCTATGAATGGATTAAGGTATGTATTGACCACACTAAGTTATGGATGTTCCAACAAGGCTTTGAATTGATGGACTATAATATGTTTTGACTTGATTAAGTTCTTTCCATATTAGTATAATTTTTTTCAATAGAATTCAGTAGTTTCAAAAAATACATAACAAGTTGATCAATTTTATTTGTTGGATCCTAGGCAATTTTATTCTAATCTCGTCTTGGAAACTATGTAACACGTGTGCCTTCTTTTTATGTTTTCACATTAAAAAAAAAAGTGCCATTAAGGATGAGCTCAAATAAGCTTAACCCTAAAAGCAAAACATAAAATGAAATAAAAATATTTACATGCTTATTATTTAGCCCACTTACCTTGCTACCTACCTATTAAGTAGGTAAGTAAATAAGTAAGAGTACATAAGTTATAATTACTTATTTATGCAAATAGGTAAGTTGGGATGTAACCTAGGAAGGTAGGTATGTCCTACCTATTTAATTTTACCTACCTACCTACATAGGCCTATGTATCTACCTACTTATTTATTCAAATTCATACGATTTTTTTCAAAAATATAATTAATATGCCTCGTGGCATAATTCAATTGTGCCACATGTCACAATCTAGGACCATAATGGATGGCCAAGATCAATGTTTGAATAAATAAAAAAATTCTCATGCAAAATTTTTCATAGTGCCATATGGTGGATTTTGGTATCGCTAAGTGGCACCATCACAAGTCATTAAAATTTGATGGCATGGATTTTTTCAACATTTAAAATCATTCTTTTAAAATTACTTTAATTTAAAACATGTGGTAAGTAATGTGTGGATATTTGATAGTTGTAAAAATAGTTATAAAAACAAAACTTAACTATAAATGTTATACGAATGGTCAAAGGATGAACATGTACATGTTAATTGTATACATCATCTATGGTCAATTTGGTGATGTTATGATGAATTATGATTTGCGACTAAATGTTGGGTGCGACTTCACTTATGCAACTAAAGCAATTTTAGTTGTAAATGTTGGTTGCAAATGTTTTATAGTTATAAATTGAAATCACAAATTGACATTTTTCTTTTAATGTACAAGGGTATGAAAGATGTATCCTAACTAGTTTAATATGTTGTGATTTAGTTTTTGCTATAAGTTCCATAAAATTAACTTTGATGGTTGGTACTACTCAAACCTCTTTTTTTTGGTTATGACTTGGTTTCAAGAGTATGACCTATTTTACCATAATTAGTATATGTTGATGTAGATTTTGTTGTAACATGTACTACTGATTTAACTATTGTATTAATATCTAGTGTGGTTAGTAAAACATTGTAATTCAAGCTAATAAGTCCACTTTTTAATAAGGTTTCACATACAACAAATATTTTTTTATGGTCAATCAAGATATTTCATTTCATACTCGCTATTGCTAATCTAAGGTAAGGTAATAAACATGTTCTAAAAATAGTAGTGAAAAAAACATACATTGCTCTAACCTATAAATAGTTTGTTAATTTCATTAGGTGTTAATAATAAATTTCAACATGTTCAATAGTTTGTGAATATTCTGATGTGAACATCTAGATCAATGTCTTTGACATAGGTTGGATATTATAACTTCTTTTATGACAGCTTGGTTGTTGGTTCTGGTACAAGTTATACAACAGGTGGTTGATACCATGGTGGTTTAGGCCATGTTGGTTTTGGCCATTCAAATGATCGAATAGGTGGATAGAATGGTGGTCCTCTAGGTGAACTTCCTCTAAGTGAATCTTTAGGTTGTCTCCCATCTAGTGGTTGATGAGCAAAAACTGTTAGTGCATGAGCTTGTAAACTAATATTAACATGTATAGTGGTTGGTATTCAAGTAGTAACTTATTGCTAAACAAGTCATTTGTCCATTAAAAAAAATGGATATTAACGACTTGTCTAACATAACTATTTTTATTTAATGCAACTATTTTTTGTCCCATGTAACTAAGAAGTACTTACATAAGACAAATGTAATTGCATTAGACGAGTCATTAATATCCTTTTTTTTCAATGATTATTGTTAGTGATTGGTTCAACTATTGTAAGAAACTAATTTCCAACTGAATATGTGGGTGGTACATTAATAGGTTGTTTTGGTATTGGATACACATATCCAGGTACATAACTTGTATAATTCCCAAAGATCAAAAAATCAAATCCTTTTGTTCTAATTGGATATGTTAAATACAAATTAGGGTCTAGAGGTACAAAAGGGGGTATGACATTATACCATAATGGGTACGTGGATGTAAGCAAAATAGTGGTTTTTACTTGGTACAACTAATGTAATAGGTTGTTGCCAAGTTAGTTGATAATTAACATTGCCTGTGGTTATGTTAATTTTTGTGGTGTCACTTAGTGAGTGGTTGAAAGCTCGGCTAGGTTTCTAAGCATAACCAATTTAGTTGCATTTGAATACTGTTCATTGGCTTCTCTCCTTTGTGTTTCATCTAATTTTGGTGCATTCACTAATTTATTTCCCGTAGATTGCACTTGTTGTTCATTTTGTTTTTGTGCAGGTTTTGAAACAAGTTGATGTGTAATTTGTTTAATTGTTTTATAAGGCTTTTGGTGAATATTATTGACATGTTTTGAAATCAATAGGTTTTAGAAAAGTTCTTAGATTATTTTTGAACATAAAATCAAAATGATTCTTCCTAATAATCAAAATTTTATAAAAGTTTGTTTTTACAAGTTGGATGCTTAATTTCCTTCAAAAGTGTAAACATCAACTTCAATGTATCTCCTAATGTTTTCAAAGTAAATCAAAAAAAAAAAACCTTTCCTAAAAAGTACACAAAACAATAAAAAACATGATATAAACCAGAATCTCTAAACATTAGTGATTTTCAAATCAGGTCTACTAAAATAATGAATTTAACTTAAAATTCTAAACATGATTACTTTTGAATTTTGATCCACTATGTGGTCGCCAAATGTTAACAATTTTTTAATATTCCCATTAAGGTTGTTGACTTTTGATTTTTTCAATACCATATTATAAAAATGATAACAAATACATTCAAATTAAAAATCCAAATTCTATGTATAATTCTTAATACAACATGTATTCATATTTGCCAAAAACTTCAAGCAATGCTATTGAGGAAAATTTAAAATGTTTCATTTTTCAAAATGAAAAAAAAACAAACATAAAAATCAAAAAGTCTTTCCATCAAAAAGATTCAAATTTTCCCTTCAAGTCTCTCCTAGTTATATATACAAGCTAATTCAAAACTTAAACAATTTGAATAGACCATTTAAATAGTCACCAGTTAGTGTAAACACTAACATATCCAAATTTTAAAAAAATCTCCTTGTTTAATTACTTGTCCAACAAACTACCTATTCTGCCAACCACTTGTTTTACAAACTACTAGTTGATTAACCACCTATCAACTTGTCTACTAACATAATGTTACCTATCATATTCTATAACTATTTAAATCATGTCACCTATTTGGTCTAATAACTTGTTAGGTCACATGTTACAAAATTTAGATAATAATAATATCGGGTAAAATAGCCTAGAGTAACATAAGGTGGAATAATTTAAAATAATTGAGACTAACCTAAAATATAATAGCCTAAAATAATATAAGGTGGAATAACGTAAAATAACCAAAAATGGTTCAAGGTAGAATAATAAAAAAGAACCTAGAATAACATAAGGTGGAAGGTGGAATAACCTAAAATAAATAGAAACAACATAGGTAAAATTATCTAGAATAACTGAAAATAAAAGTAGGGTAGAATGATAAAAAATAATGTAAATAATTTTAAATAACTTATAATGGCCAAAAAAACTAAAGTGAAATAATTAAAATATCCAATAATAGATTATGGTGAAATACCTTAAAATAATCAATAAAAGTTTAAGGTAAAATAACCTAAAATAACTTTAAATGGATTAATTTAGAATAATTGAAAATAGTTTGGATAACCTAGGGTAAAATAGTCGAAGATAGCCAATGGTGGAATAGTTGAAAATATCGTAAGGTAAAATAACTTAACACTAGAAGAAATGTTGTCCACTCTAACCATATATTTATAATTACTATGCGACTAAGTCCAAACCAATTGATTTTATGACTAATAATGTGTTAGTCCTACATGTCCATGTAGTTGCAATTTCTTGTAGTCACATATGTAACAACAAGAAAGGTTGAACCAAATTCTAGTTGTAAATGCGACTACAACATATGACTAATATAATTTTCATTGAAAATGTAGATGAAAAGTGAACAATGTCATCTAATTTTGATTGCATTCATCAATGGATGATAACGTATTTATTTTTGCAACTATAATGAAAGTTTTTGCAACTGCAATAGTATATTTTACCACATGAACAAAAAAACATAGACCACACATGGGAAACTTTTAATATTTCAATTGGACTATTATCCTTTCAATGTACCCATCCATGGGTCTTCTTTACAATTATCCATGTGTTTTCCATGATATAATATCTAATAGTTTATAGTTTGCTAGAAAAGGCTATTATAACCTAGTTGGTAAACTAAGCTACATAAGCTTAATAGGTTATGTTAAATTAGGTAGGCTTATGTACATTGGTAGCCTAGCCTAGCTTACATGCTTAGTTAATTGGCCTAAGTTATTTATAGGTAATAATAAGCTAGTTTATTAGGTGTAGCTAATAGGCTAGGCTATGAAGGTTAGACCTAGTTAGGCTAGGTGAGCTAAATAGGTATTATGGTAGCTAGGTTAGGTCATTAATTAATTGGTAAACTAGGTAATAGGTAGTAAGTATGATAGGTAATAGGTAGGTAATTAGTTTATTGCATGAATATGTGATCATGTTTTCCTATTAATTAATTAATTAGGCTAGGTAGTATATAGTAAGTAAGAAAGGTACTAGTAGGTAGTAGGTAGGTAGGTAAGCTAAGCAAGAGGTATTTTATTTTGTGGATATGTTATAATTTTTTTGTATTAATTGATAAAATAATTAGTTATGTTAAAAAAATTAATTTATTAAATGTAGGGTAGGTAATTAATTTATTAGGTAGGCTAGGTAATAGATAGTAAATATGTAACCTAGATAGTATGTAATAAGTAGGATAGGTATTAGTAGGTAGGTAGGTTATAAGTTAAGCAAGAGATATTTTATTTTGTGGATATGTTGTAGTGTTTTTGTATTAATTGATTAATTAATTAGCTATGTTAAGCAATTAATTTATTATATGTAGATTAGATAGTTAGCTTATCAGGTAAGCTAAGTAATAGTAAATAGTAGGGAGGTTAAATTGTAAATATTTTATTATGTGGATATGTCATAATGTTTTTATATTAATTGATTAATTAATATGGTAGGTTAATTTGTAGGTAGTAGGTAATAAATACAATAGGTAGTAAATAGTTTGTGAAAATAATAAATATTTTATTGTGTGGATATATGATAATATTTTTGTATAGGACAAAGGATGTCATGATATTGTTGTAATGTTCTAGTCTTTCCCTTTCATTATATTTGTCCCATATCTTTTGTTTACAACTTCAAACTTATAAAATATATAAGTAGGTGAAGGAATGGACTAAAGTCATGGAATGCACTATAAGCATAGTGTATGTGCCATTTGGGATGAGCTAATTAAAAAGGCTTGTCCCTAAGAAAATAAATAGGATCCTACCTACTTACTTAACCTATGCTAGGTAGCCTATTATAATTTAGCCTATGAGAGATTATAATTAATTAATTATAAAAATTAATTGATGTAATTATGATATTTAATTACTACAATATAATATTTAATCATTATAATTATAATATGTAATTACTATAATTATAATATTTAAGTTTTGTAACTATAGTATACCTTTTTTGAACAAATATAAAATCGCCATGTGTTTTATGGCCATTAGCTTTTTAATATTATCACATGGTTAAATCCTAACCACCCATCAATGGCACATTTGGTAGCATGCGACTATCCCAAACGTAGTTGCAATTGCAATTGCAAATTGGGGTTCCACATCATATTAAAAATCATCCATGGTAATGGATGAGAAATTTTGGCCTAATCATAAGGTTTGTGACTACACTTCAACTTCATGGCCATGTCATGTCTTTTGCGACTAACTGTTTTATGGCACTTGTCCAAAGCAACTAAACTATTTTTAGTTGCATGTGTCCATTAGAACTACAAATGAGTCACAAATTTAGTCATTGATTTTCAAATTTCTTCTAGTGTAAAATAATCTACAACTAACCCATAATCCTAGCCTATGGTAGCCTACATTAGCCTAGGAATAACTTTTAAACTAACCTATGCTAACTTTAAAATAACTTAATTAAACACTTAACCAATGGTAGTTTACATATAAGTTTTTTAAAATGTGCATTATGATATGTGATAATAAATCATTTCACTTATTTAAATACTGGTTCAATGGTTAAAGGCTTATTCCTTAAATGGTTCAAACCTTCACATTTGCACATTAAATTAAAAGGCTAGGCCTGTTTATCCTAGCCTAACTATGAATTAGAAGGCTAGTATAATAAATTAATTATTAATGAATTCTATTATTTTATTAGTGAATTAACTATCAAGGCATAAACATAGTAAAGTATGTTAGTCGAAGACATTTGTTTTTTTAGAAAGTATCCATAAAATTTATTTTGACTTGTATTGAATCCATGAATATTATTTAAGTCAATGATAAAAAATTATAAGTTTTTTGACTTCATTGCATAATATTGAAGAAACAAATGTTTTAATATGCATTTAAGTATACTTTTTTGAAATGTAAGTATAGAAAGTACATGTCACAATTTTGCAAAATTGAGTTACAAGGACATGAAAGTACAACATCAATTAGAATTATTATACTTTCAAGTTGATGAAGATCCAATGTGTATGGATATGGTTTCAACTTTTCATTATTTAATCATAATCTTTCAAAGTTTTAATGTAGAAGTGTTTTGAAAAATTTGAAAAATCAACCAATTTAAAACATAATTTTCATCCATTTTTCTTATATAGAAATTCTTCAAACTTTATGTACAACTTATAATAAACTCAATGAAGTGCTCTATGATTTCAAAATGTAATTTAAATAGTTTTTAATATATATTTTAATGTTAATGTTGAAAAGAGATTGATTTTGAAATCAATGTTTTTTAGGACTACTTTTTTTGGCATACTTTACCATGATTGAACCCATCAATGATTTCAATTTGTCCCATTCATTAAAGGGTTAATCACTTTCACCATGGTAAACTTATTCAAAGTCATTCAAAATTGAATGAAATATAAAGTGAATTGGCACACATATTGGTGTAATAATTCAATTTCAAATAAAATCTTGACAAATGGGTGCAACATAAAATAATATAGGCAACTATTAGATAACAATGCAAATATAGATCATTTGACACTTTACATGTCACATCATGGGAATTTATGATATGGAATTTCAATATTATTAAAAATAAGAAAAGGCTAATTCATAATACAACTAAGTTTTGTAACTAAACAACGCATCATTGTCCCTTGTAACTAGGTGGGTGAAACAATAAAAATTTAATAATTCATAAGTTGTTAGGACCACGAGTCTTTTGTAACTAATACTTAATTTGTAAATGCAAGTTGCAAAACCCAAAATGTGTTGTAATGATAATTATTGTAAGATGGAGATTGTTGTAAATAGGTCATTTCATGAACATAACCCACTGAAATGAGAGCATTGAAAAGGGCAATGAAAAAAAACATATTTTGAAAGAGGATAACAAAACAAATGAAGTTTGGACACCAACAAAACTTTTTGCTAATACATAGACATAGAGAAAAAATATTTAGCAAAAATAATGAATTCAAAATCCAAAAGACATTTTGTAAACCTCTTAATCCTTTCCCTTCCACAAACTTGAATTCAATCCATTCCACACACCTTTCAACTCATGCAAATGAAATTGTTAACAAAAGAAGAAAATGTATTCCTCTAAAAGTAAAACAAATGAAACAAGGGTTAAACAAAGGGTTGATCAAGTCAATACTACACATGAACTTCTATTAATGCAACATATGTGGAATGCTTTAGGAGCCTGATTGAGAACAACTTGTGATGAAAATACTACATATATGTAAACTTAAAAAACTCTATCAAAAACTCCAACAAGCAAACACTTGGAAAATTTTCACATTGGCTTCAAAAGACATGAAAAAAAAACCATATTGGTTTACTTATAGTAATAAATAAAACTTGTTGAAAAACTTCATTTTAAAGCCAAGGGAATGAGAAAAATGAACATCCAAAATTGCAACTAATAACATTAAACTCATACAATTTTGCTTGTTTTTGGACATTAAATTATTTTTATTTTATTAAATTTCAAAATATTGTTGCAATTAATTTCTTAAAAATTGACTACTATGATATTCAAATAATCAACATTCAACATTAATTTTAATTTTAATTATGGTACAACATGTTTTGAACATGAGGTTGTAAACCAATTTTACATTTATTTCTAATGTGAAGAATACATTATTATAAGTTTTTTTAGGTGGTTGAAGGGAACATGTACATCAAGTCATTCACCAAAAAGAATAGGCAATGATTGTTGTAGTTGTACTTTTAAGTTTAGATTTGGTTTGAAAGAAACTATGACATTTGAAATTTTAAAAAACAAAAGATTATGCAAACAACTTTAGGGGAAAATATAAGAATCATAAATATAAGAGGAACTTTAAGGACTCTTAATTAACATGAATTCTCACTTCAAGAATAAAGAGTACCAAGTTTTCTTTCTAACCATTCCAAATAATATTGAAATGAAATTTTTTTGTTCATATCAAATGATTTTGATGTAGAAAGATTTCAAAAAAGGACAAATCATATTGAATTAGCATATCCAAAATAAAGTTATTTTAAAACTTTAACACAATCATTCATTTGAAGTTTCAAAACACAAAAATTCTCAAAAAAACTTGACTAATCAACATAATTAAATATGCAAATTATGTTTAGATTAAAATTTTAATATATCTTTGAAAATATTTTTGACAAAGGTTCATGGAAATGGGTTCAAATATGATAATGGAGTTTCAAAATATGAAAATTTTAATACTTGGGAATTTAGGACTTGGGGAATTTTTTGCTACAATGCAATCCCAATTGAAACTTAGGTGGATAAATATGTAAAGAATATCTTTCCTTATAAAAGTTGAATTCAAATAAGTTTTGTGAATTTATGATAAATTACAAAAAAATTGGGGTTCTAACCACATTAAACTTTATTTTGTGCACTTCAAATAGATGAATTAATTGGCTTGGACTCTATTGGAAAAATGTTAAACCATTTTTACATGTTGGAAATATTGTTATTTAGGTCGAATAACAATGAGCAAGTACATATTTCAATAAATTACAATTCATAATTGATTTAAAAAAAAATTATGTCCAAAATGGTTTGATGAAATTAAAAGGGCATCACATCAAAGTTCATAACATGAGAATTTAGAATTTAGAATAATTCACATTAGAATAACATGGCCAATAACAATAAGAAAAAATGGATGATCCCTAAAAGGCTCAAGTTCAATGTGATGTTCATCGATGAACTTCATGCATTATGTAGCTATGTAATATGTTTTTTCAAATCACATCCTCAGATTGATTTTCACATCCAAGCAACTACCAAGGTCTTTCATAATCACACAAATATGAAATCCAACCACACAATCATATTTGATATACCTTAGATAACACAAAATATTTGTTTCATTATGAATAAAACATGTCACCTTTTATCAAATGTGTCTAATGCACTCATTACCACATATTTCCATCTTTGCCAATTCTATTTGTCAAGTCTCTGGATGTTTTATTAAAATAGTTGTTCCTTTTAGATCCACTATTTGATTTGTTGTAAATTTCGAACAGTTTTAGTTTAGGAGGTGTAAAATGTTCTCTCAAAATTTCAATATCATTAGGGTTGTTACAAGGGAGCTACATTTGTTGGAAGTAAAGGGGGTTTAAAGTTGTCTTTTTTCTCAAATTCGGTCAAAATAACTTTTTGTTTACTGCATAACTTTTGATTTCAAAACTAAAAATTTATAAGATTTTGCAGCATTGTTGACTTTAAGATTAACATTCCAACAATCATATGCATGTTAGATTAGGTAATTGTATGAAAACATTATGAGGCTTGGAATAAAGGGGGGTCAACTACCAAGCATGAATGTTGATTAAACATTAACACAATGTTTTTCCACATCTTATCATGGTAAGCTTTGATTCTTCCAAAATGTTTTGGTATCCTCCAAGTGGATACAATGCATTAGAGTCTTTAATGAATTTCATTACATTCTATTAAACCACTTTAATTTGTTAGAATACAATTACATGGTAGTTCCATCTTCAAATGAGTTTTATGAATGCATATCTTCATGTGGAAGGGTGTGTAAAAAGTCCTCACAATGGGTGAAAATCAAAAAATTGTCCTTATATTGCTTTCAAATCACATTTTAAATTTACAACCTTCCCATTTCAAGATTACCATGATCCATAACTTCAAAGTAGTCATGTGCGAAGATAGTAACCTAAATCCAGTGACTAGGCTTTGGCACAAGATCACTAGGTCTCTCATCCTTAACCATAAACTTTTAACATTCATGAAGTAATTGAAATTATAATTGTCTAAGTACTTGGTTTTGTTGAAAATGAACACACTTTCAACATTGTTAGTTTCATGAAGAACCAATTGTGAAACTGGTTGAACATGCACTTGGATCTATGTACCCAATTTTCCAATCAACAAATTTTTACATCGTAAAACTTTCCTTATGACCAAGCCATTGCCAAGTGGTAAGGTAAAACCCATTATTGTGCAAATGCATAGTTGCAAGCAATGAACTCTTGGAATCCAGGGTATATGTTTTGGAAGATTTTATGGGTCATGCAAAGAAAAGTTGAACACATCAAATAAGAATGTAGTAGAGTTTTGAATTATAAACTACCTTTTTTCTGCTCATAATTTTCCTTCAATGAGTTTATGTTTGCATTTTGCCCATTTTGACATTGTGATTTGCAAAATCAATTTGATTTTGTATTTGTCCAACTTTTTAATCTTGTTTTCATTGATGCATAGCTTTTGAGCTTGTGGGGAAATTGGATCTTGGTACTTGGACTTCGGATTTTGGTATGACGAATTATTTCACACTTGAAAATAGGGAGTCATGAGGAAGTCAACTTTGGACTCTTTGAGACTGTTTGTAAATTGTGAGAAGATTCGTGAATTAACAAGACAAGTCTTGTGCCATATCTAGATTTTTTTGATGCAAAATTTAAAGACTCTTGTTTCAACTCGTTGCGGTATGTAACCAAAATTTCCCCTTTAGCAATAGCTGCATCGCCAAATACGTACTTGTGGCAATGCATGTGGCGTCAGTATGTTCGATCACATTCTGGGCTGTTGTTGCCACACGATTGTTGTTGCCACTGTGCAAACATTTGCAATTTACAATTCGCCATCATCGCCACTTGCCAAAAAACAATCCTCCAAGTCAAAAAGATTCACCTACTATGCTGTTTCATACATGAGCTGTGTAGCCACCTTGGCAACCAGCCATACTTGAAACAAAAATGGCTGGTCTCAATCCCCCTTACTATTGAATCATACGATGAGTCCATAATCAATCAAATCATATGCAACCAGGTGCACATTTCAGATAATCAATCATCTCATTACCAAGAGCATCGAACCTTGAAACCCCTAAGCTCTAACATTGTCACGAACACAGTACTGGGTTTCGAACTGGCATGAACATCGATTCTCCATTATCTAGCAAGAGTCAGACGAAGGCCTTCGTCGTTAAATACGAACTATGAGATCAGCGTCGCTAAACGTGTTTTCTGTGACGAACTGCAACGCTGAACGAAGATACTAGGTTAAAGAAACTTCTTCGAACTGGCACGGCCCATGACTTGAACGGAGGTTTGTTGGCCCCGCAGCCAAAACTTGAGAAGAAGCTGAGAGATTAATTACGCAGCTCTACAGATGCGAAATATATAATTGGTTCCAAACTGTACAGAATTCTTCAGCCAATATTGGTTTTATTCAAATGCGATTAAGACATGTTAAAGGCACGCGTAGTATAGATCAACAAACTGCAACAGTTGCCTATTCACAAGAAAGTGACCCAAATTTCCTGAACTCGTGTACCCCGTCTCTGATGACTGTAATTCAAAATATTCTGAAGTACCAAGTGCGAAATATCTGTGTGTAATAATTATTCTGAAGTAAAACGTTGAAAAAAAATGGGCACAGAATAACCTCTGCGCGATCATGTACATTCACCTGTCCTCCCCTAAGACCGGGGCGGGGGAATCTACTAGAATATTCTGCTAGATTCCGGATCTAGCAGAAGAAAGAGTTGTAGCTGTGCACAACTATCTAGGTGTTGATTGCACCACAAGTTTTCCGAATCTGTCCCTTAGTGCCTGTGAGAACTCCGACGTTCCCAAGCTTCACCATGGAGCGTGCGAAGCTGAATCCCCACGGGCTGGGGCCGAACTGGCCTGCGCGTCCCTGAGGCGCGAAAGACCTCACGAGCCCCGAAGTTCTTGGGTCATGAGTGAGCTCTTGATCGATTTGCAGAATGCCGTGGTTCAACTGGAGCTGTTGGAAGTAGCTGGTGTCGACGATGAACTCGGTACCTTGGTCCAGGGCCACGGGGTTGCCCAGGCCGCTGGCACCTTGAGGGCACACAGACTTCAGAGTAGCGACCAGAGCTGGGGCCATAGTGGGGTCGGCTACCCCAGTTCCTTGAAAGTTGTAAAGACGGTCAGAGAAAAACAAGCAGTGCGCAACTCCGACAGTGTGAGCCCCTGTTTTCATGCAACCAGAACTTTTCACATGTCAAACGCTGCGTGTGATCGAAGGGATTAACATTTTCCCAAGCCAATATTCATGTGATAACTTCTTGCTCGTAAGCCAGCTTTGAGGTTCGACCCCATCTTTCTCATGTGAACCTACAATGTCCGCGTCCACGAACTAGCAAAGTACCATGTAGACTTAAACAAAGGACATCTTTCCATTTGGCTCTTGTGATGACTGTGATCACAGCAGCTTTCCGTTATGTATTTTCAACTAGTTGTGCTCACAGTCATCTTACAGCTCTATCAATCGAGCATTACTCAATTGCAAGAGCTATGAGAGCTATGAGGCAACCTGTGACTCACCACCACTCACCATACACTAACATCTATCTTTTTTAATGAGAACATGTGTTCCCAGAGTTCCTAATATGATTAATTGCATCTTTCCCTACAGCAAGAAACAAGGCCCTATGTCAATGGCTTTTCCATAAGGCTGCTGTGATGTGTATAACTGTGATCACAACAGCCTGATGGAAAAACTGTAGAGAATTATGTACTAGCAGTGACAGGAATTGGTACCTAGAAGAGTGGTAAGATCGTTGACGTTAAGGCCGATGGAATTGAAAGCTGCAATCGCCTGCGTTACAGTGTCAGTGGGTCCGGGCACGTCAACGGCCGACGCCAGTGACACGACTCCATCTCTGCGTCCGGTGGGAAAAAGAATTTGGGGTCCTCCTGCCTGTAAAATATTACCCAGACTTGTTGCTTTACACTCGACAAGACGTTACTACAAGCAATCGTGATATGCATCTAACTATGAAGATCTCCGCGACTACTTGGGTTTCTTAGCAACATCTGTTAAGTTTTTGTGAATATGAAGGAGCTGAATAAGGAGACTGGTTCCGAAGGATATCAAATATACCAGAAGAACTACATCACGAGTCGCGAGGGCGATGATGTCAGCGCAGGAAACGACGCCCGGGCAAGCTGCCTCGAGATTAGTCTTGATAGTGTTGATCAAGTCCTGACCGTGAATTGTTAGATTCGGTCCCGCTTCAATCTCAGCTTGGTTTCCCGGAGTGCTCAATATCAGAATGGATGCATCACAGCCCTGCAGAGTAACAAGAATACAGTCCAGAGGAACCAGTTACAATTTATAACTAGTGTCGGGATTCTACATGATCAAGCTGAGCTGCATGTGATGTTGCATTTCTCCGTGCATTCTATTCATTCAACCACACCTTGAACGGAACAAAGTTTGAACTCCTCATGATCAAGGAGTTTGAACACTGAGTGCAACCCAATTAAAGTACCGTGACGAAGCAGTCATGGAAGAACATGCGCAGCAATCCCGCCGTGATGGTTTTATCGCTGTTCCATTTTGCAATAACCGCAGCTCTGATGATGTTTTCCGCGCCGGGGCACGAATTTTTGTAGAAGTTTAGTCCATAGGTTGGCGCTGCAGTTGCTGTGCCAGGACTCGGAAAGTTTGCTGCAACGGCGCCCTCAGCTACCCATACTACTTCACTGGCAGCCACCATGAGCACCACCAACAAACCAGCTACAAACGTCAACTTCTGCATCTTTCAAACTGCTGTAGAACTCAGCTACCAGCTGCTGTTCCAAGAGATATAGTACTAGAAGTCCTAGAGATGGCAAAGCTGCAGCTTATATAGAGAATACGCTGATTGGTTATACTACTGAAAGCTTCAAATCTAAAGCTTCACCAGCAGATCAGGATCTGTAAGAAAAGCTTTTATGCAGCTAGCAGAGGATGTCCAAGATCAATTAGTACTGTAAAACTATGTGGTGCTGAGATTTAGCTCAGGATCAGTATTCTGCAACTAGCTAGCAGCTGCAGTACTCTCTAGTATTGATCAGAATGGGGTGGTGTCTTCTTTGCAGCAGCAGGCATCTACTGAACTCACAATTGCACGCAGAGCTGTGAAATCTAGAGACATGCGACACTCTATTTATACAAAGGCTAAAGCGCTGACTTTGTTTTACAAAATTTTGACGCGGCCACAAAACAGCTGAGCAGCTGGATCATCAATCTTCTTGGATCAGGTGGGTTCTAATTAAAGAAGTCAAAGGCGAAGTTACAGGCTGTGTAAAACCCACCTCCCTGGCTTATCATTGTAGTATTCATCTACAAAGCTGTAGACTTGGAGCTCCAAGATCAGGCGGCACAAGCTCTTAGAGGATCAACGTAGACCACTTGTGGTTATAATTGTTTCTTCTTCTAGAACTAAAGCGAAAAAGTTTACGGTTTACTAATATAATATTTGTCAGATCTTGACTGCAATCTAATCCAACATTATTCCTAACTTATTAGGAGTGGGTCCCTCTGGTATTGGCCTAAGTATATCCAACCTCCTGTAAGGTCACCCATCCCAAGAGTCTTCAGGCCCAAGCGAGCTTAAGTTCAGGGTTCTTGTGAAACCCAATTGTGAAAAAAACCATTCAGAAAAAATACTTCTTTCAGATGAAAATCAGTTTTTTGAGAATATCAAAAGGAGAGGGGGGCCTACAATTTGAGACGGATACAAAGTGATCACACCCAAACAAACACCTATCTTTAAAAATAAAGAGAGAGAGTTCATGTTGTGGTTTTGACTACGAACATCCACTACAAGCATCCACTAGAATGAAAACACCATTTTACAACTTGTTTTACATGATTAAAAATATTGCTTACAACTATTTTGATCTCTTTAACAGAAGGTAATCTGTAAAACACTTGAAATTTTTTTGTAAGTTCATTTGGATCCTCCACCTCATTTCCAATTTTGAAGGTCCATCCAAGAAAACAGGAGGTACATACACCTACTTCATAAGAGTTGAAGGAAAATTAACATTTTTTTATAGCCTCAAGAAATAGGTGTAAAAACTAGTGTTGGCAAGTTCTTGGATTTACACAAGTTTAGATTTTAGATTAGGTTCTAGAATCCTTAGATTGGAGGGTCTAAGTTTCTTTAGAACTGCACGTAGAACCTAATCAAATAACCAACATCTTTTCAAAATTGAATTGAAATTTGAACTGGGGTGTTACTCAATTAAAACAAGTCTAAAGTCTCTAGGTAGTACAACTTTGTGAAAACAAAACATAAAATTGACTTACATTGTAAGCAACTTATTGCATTTGATTAGTTTTACATAATGAATATTTAAAACTTTGTTCAATAGTTGAACAAACTAATGCTGCACCAAAAAAATAATTATTTACTTATGGGTAATGAAGATAGAATTGGCCTTGATCTTAAAGCAAACTAACTCTACATTCTTTATGAAAATGATCGAAATTAAAGATTTTAAAATTTCCAAAGAATCAGTCTCAAGAACAAATCAAAGGTTCTATCAAAAGAAATAATAATAATAAAATAAAATAAAGTCAAAATCAAAAACTGAACAACACTGATAAGAACCCTGCCCCTCCTACGCCTCTTGATCTATGTATGTTTAAGTTCATGATAACATTTGTGTAAGATATTGTAGAATGGGTAAAACCCATGGGTAGGGAAGATTTCCAAAATGTGGGGCCAAACTTGGATGAAAGGCCAGTGCATTCATGAACTAGGTACATGGGATTGAGCCTGCAAATTTGGCTTGAATTCTCAAGATGCAACAAGTTTTTCCTACAACCAGTCAAGAATTTTTAGACCTTGGTTATAGTCTCCCAAATTCTAGTGATAGAATATGCACTATAGAAAATCATTAGGTTGTGAGCTGTTCACCAGTTGACCAAAGAAAAGTCTGGAGGCAATCTCTTTGAAAATCATTTCTTGCACTCAAAGAGCAGACTAGTAACAAAAAAAATTTATCAGGCAACTTAGGTTAAGCTTAGAACCAGATGTTTTAGAAATTATGCAAAAACTGCTTCATGAATTTGGGCTCTTGGTGAAAAACATTGCATTCAAAGATAAACCCAGATTTACGCAGAAGAACCTAGTAAGGCCAAGTTAACATCGGCCCTTGCTGTATATCACCCATCACTGGAAATGGAAAAAATATTCTTCTAAAATCTGTTGTAATCTGAGCGAGTGGAACTGAAGATCAAATTTAGCTTGATTCTATTAGTAGCTAGTGATTCAAAATTTTCAACTCAGAAAATAAAAAGATATATACTAGTCAAATATATACTAGTCACAAATTCTCTCTTTTTAAAAAAAGGGCAAATTTCCAGGGAAAATAATACCAAGAAAAATTTGCCACAACTTTTAGTTGTGGGGATGTTCTTCACCAGTTTTCTACAGCTTTGACAGTTTTCGAGACACTTGATGCTGATTAATACTGAATATTTTTCAAGACAATTGCTAAATCATGATGCTATTACATCACAGAATTTGGGAAAAAATGGGAGATAGCCAGCCCTTTTATTTTTGTTTACACAGTTGTGAAATTTGATCTCATACATTCAATCAGTGTTTGAAAAAAAAATTCCAAATTTCGTAAATAAAATTAAAAACGTCTTTTAAAATCACTATATTTCCATAGATGGCTCAAGTAGCTAGGGGAAAAAAAAAGGATGTTTAAATTTTTCCTTTAAGTTTTTGTTAATAGCCGCATTTTACTAAATCAGCTTATGAATAATGATCACCACCTTAGCTACATCACAACATTGACAACAAAAAAACACTGGGCCACACATCTGAGCTTAATCAAACTCCAAAAAATAAGGTTGTGTTAAGCTTTGATTTTCCTTGAAATGTGGAGGATGGTTAACCATGAATATTGTCACTATTCAGGGTTTATGAGTCAGGGTTTTATGAGTTCATAAGTTGGTAATTGAGTTTGAAAAAACCTGAACCATTCTTTCTATTGTTGCTGCATGTAGCCTTACTGACCATAATAATGCCAGTGGGGTTCTGAAAACTCAATGCCCACCTCCAAAGATGGGCATCACATTTTCAAAAAACTTGTTATAATTTTTTTCCTGTAAAACATGCTATGGATTCCAGGAAAAAAAATTAAAAAGAAGAATGCACACAACTTTTCATCCCAGGTAAATTCCTTGGGATCGAGCTTTATGGGAATTGAGCCTGCACTTGGCTCCACACTTCGCAGGACCCTTTTGCCCATAAAGCCCCACCCTGGGGCTTTGCCTTACACATTACTATAAAAAGCAGCAGCTAATGCCATGGTTTGTTCCAGAACCCGAGGAGATCGAGGAACGGTCTTGAGAGGCTCCTTTACTTTATTAAGAACTATTGCTGAGCTTCCAGCATCGACCAATTCTCCACTCAACTAAGTCCTGACTTTCATTATATTTGGCAATCCAACATTGTCTTCATTCTCTCACCTAACAAAAGTTGAGGTCTTCGCTAAGCTTTAATGTGCTATGGTATCTTGTACTGCAAGCTGGACTTCTGAGGGTACTTTTCAAAATTTTCCCTAAAACATATCCATTGTTTCCTCTCCAGTGAGCTTACTACCTGTTGGTTTTAGCTATTTTTTGAGAAATACATGCAGTGTCTTCGAGCCAGGCTGCCAGGAGTTGACGCATTTTTGCAATCCTTTTTCTTCACATTAATAATAGAGGCTGGAAATGATGCTTGTGTTCTGGACACAAATATGTGAGGTTGACTTTGGACAATGCTTAGAATGCTAGGATAAATCATCACGGCAGTTTCTGAGCTCTTTCCACGTTGACATTACTGGGATTGGAGATTTTGAGCGAGCAAGGAATTACTTGGTTGGTTCAAAGCTCAGTGTTGTGTGGTTCCATTTCCAACTTTTTAAAAAATGTGAATGAACCCTATTCCTCAAGTTTCAAGACTCTTGGTTTGTAGTTTTTCAAAAAAAAACATTTAATAAAGTTATTCATAAAGTCACCCTCTCTTTCACCCCCTGTCCACTCTGCTTTCCCAGCCCATCCCCTCTTCCAGTGGTATTGGCAAAGCAATGAAATTTTATCAAATCTCAGCATGAAATGTTGAAACTCAGTATTTAATGCACAAGGTTCTAGACTAATTATAGTAGTTGTATAGGTAAGAGCAGTGGAAATATATGTAACAGCACTGGAGGCGCTCAGAAAAATGGAAAGAGCGGATGAAACAGAATTTACCACCAAAATTGGTAGAGAAACTAGTTTGGGTCTCGGTTATTTCCGTTTCTAAAATTTCGGTCCCAGTTAAGGATTTGATGCCCTATTATGCCGAGACTGGGCGTTCTTGCCCCCTAATCGCCTGACTTTACTAATAACTTTAATAAACCAGTCTAGTTCTAAGCGGGATCCACCTTCTAACTACCTACACACATTAGCCCAAAATTGAAATTTTAATCGTTACTAGCATCATACAATCAATAAAAAGTGTTCATATGTACTAACTAAATGCCTAAACTCTAATAAACAGAAGAAAACAAACTTGCATATATATATATATATATATGTATATATACTTGGCTAAATTTGGGACACTCAAGCTTGCTTGCATCTGTGATGGGTGGGGGCAAGGAGGGTGATAGTTCATGTTTCAAATGTAACAATTACATGCCTAATTAAGTAAGTACCTAGTTATTGGTGATTAATGTAAGACTTTTTAAGGTTTAGGGTTACATAGCATATTTCTTGGCATATTTGTAGGCTGACCTTGAGTACACATCTAAAATGTGCACTCTGAGGAATGTATAACATTTTTGGTAACATTGTCCAATAATCAAGAGGCTTTGTTCAAATTAAATGATCTTTAAATCATTGAAAAAAGTTCTTTAAAAGGGTTATAACAAAATCTGTCTTTGCCTTCAGGATTTGGCACACACTCCAGCTTAGGTTGGCTAATTTGGGTTTTTTACACAGTCAATTGAAGTAGTTTAGCCCTGCAATTCAAAATTAATTTTGTTCCTAGTTCATTTCATTCTACTTCCACCATCAAAATAAGATTAAATTTAGGAAGCAACTGATATGTTGGTGCCATCGAGCTGTTACCTTCGGTAGATCTTTTGTTAGATACGATCTTGCAAATGTAAGATGAGCAACAACCAAGTGTGGATTTCAATGTTCAACCAGTCATTACTGTGTGAACACTGAATTCATTTTTTTGATAGCTTCATGGAACATTTCTTACTTTAGTGGTTACTGGTTTAAATTTGGCATACGAGGTAGACCCATTATGCAATGAGCTGTTTGTTGGGACTTAAGCAACTTGCAAAATTGGACAAGATGCTTTAGGCATGAATGTGATTTGAGCAATTGTATGAAAAGAAACGTTCCATCTCTAGAGATTTCAGATTACAGTAATTGTTTCATGTAGGGTAAGAATGGAGTGTGTGTTCTGGGCGACACAGCTTTACCATCCATAATTTTGAACGTCTTGAAACAGACACTTCAATCAAAGAATTGAAATTTGGTTCTGAGAGAACTCAAACAATGTAGAGATCATAAAGGAAAATTGTGATACAGCTGAAAAAGCAAGTCAAAGTAGATCATTGTTGTATTAGGTAACAAAATCGTAGAGGTTGCTGAGCATATCAATCATAATCTGTTTTCTGGCAAAAGGAATACAACTCAATTTCAAGTCAAGATCACAATTTGGGTAAATTCTGGCAGTTTAATAAATTTCCAATGACTATTTTACAACGCCTAGAAATATAATCATTCTGTTTTTGGCAACATCAAGTATCCCCTGGTGATGAATCAAGAATCTAAAACTGTTTGCAATCTGGTTGGGGAAATGTAAGTAGGTAAAAAGCGTGTGGACGAATTGCTACAAAATGATGGAGAAGTCTTCATAAACTCAAGTATCCCAAAATTTTGAACCTTTGGTGTTGGACGCTTGTGGAAACAAATTATGTTACTTTGCAATTGATTATTGAGGTATTTAAATGCACTCACAGGACATGTTCCCTTACGTATGAATATTAAAATTGGCAATGGCAACTGATTTTGTCATTTAAGACAACATGGAAACTTGCTAGAATGAAAGGTATGGACCTTTCCATGTAGAGGATAGCAATTTACATTTAAATGAAATTCACATGTAAATTTCAGCATTTAAGGGGTTGGCAGTTTGTAGTTCATATGGACCCTAGAAAGCTTATTTCTTTCTTTCTTTAGAAAACATTTTATCTAATACTTGAGGTTTTAAGACCTAAACTTCAGAATAGCAAGAAATTACATTGAAAAACAGCCCATATTCAAGCTGTCTGAAGTTTGGGGATTAAGGACAGATGTTCAAGGGGAGGCAGTAATGAGGAAGTTTGGACAATATGATAGGTATGTGAAAGTAGCTTTATACGAACCCTTCATGTGTTTCAAATTGTAGGTGGGTTTGACACATTTGCATGAAACAAATTTAGTAATGGGTGCATTAAATGGTTTAACTGACTCATTTTCAAGTAGCAAAATCCACATTTGCAGAGCTTTACACTTGTATATGTTTTGTTACTTTTCAGTTTTTACAGATAGTTTAAGCATTACGGTTTACTATAACTGTTAACTGGAGAAAGCCTATAGTTTACAAATTGGCTTTAGGGTTAAGATAGAAAATGCCATTCATATTACAGTTTGCAAAAAGTATAGAAAGCATAAAACATACATTGCTGGTTGCTGTTCTCTACACTCCATGCTGAGCTAGAATTACTAACTTGTTCATTATTCTCCATGAAAGTAATGAAAAATTAAACAATTGATACAATTTCTCCTTCTCACTTGGGATTAGTAGACTACCACCCAACTTCAACTTCCAGAGCAAACAAGTACAAATAGCCAGCTATGGTAGTTAAATTTCAAGCACTCTGGCACATGTGAAGAGAGAAGAATATTCATACTAGAGAGATGGGGCTCACCTGTTTAAGAAAGAGTTATGTGTCACTAGAAAAAAAATTCTCTCTATTCAATTTGATTTGGTAATTTAACAAGCATGACCATGTAATTCATACTAGTACCACTCCATCAGCAGAAGCTCAAATACCCAACTACAGATCTACCAAACAATTCTCAAATATGTAAATTGAGGAATTTGAATTCAATTCAATTCAACAAATCCAATTCAATTCAAATTGCATGCAATTCCATTCAATATTTTCATTTGAATAAATTTTATTTTTCACAAAATCAAATCATTTTCTTCATCAATCGGTTGTCATCGGTATAAGTGTCTAGCAATGTAGAGCCCAAAAATCACATTGCATAAAATTTATCCCCACACTACAAGTAAGTTTCTTGGTCTACATATCAAGGTTGCTTAAATAAATGTGATCATGTTAAACTAAACATTAAACTAATTGTATACCATTTTTAAAATACATAAAATTATTTTTTATTATTTTACATTTCATGTAATGAAATTTAAAGTAATTAAATTAATGAAATATTTACATACCAAATAATACAAAATTTAATCTATAATATGCAAATCAACTATAACTCATGTACTAGAGCTTATAATTATGCACCCAAGCCTTTGGTATCATGTTGAATATGTAAATTCTATGTTGAATTGAAATTTTGGTCCCATGTAGAATTTAGTCTCATCTACACTTTATGTGAAACCAAAATATTAATCCCATGTAAATTTTGGTCTCATTTACATTTGATTGAAATTTCAAAACCCATTAAACATTTTGGCCCCTTTAATATTGGGATTGAAATTTCAATTCCATGTACAATTTACATGCAATATGATTTACTTGAGATTGGAACTTTGGTTGCATGTTAAAATAAATACTAAAAAAATAAAGAATTAATGATTTTCAAGCTCAATTAAATCCCATGCAAAGTAAATACATGCCCTTAAAAACTGTATGTACATGCAATGGTGGTTCATGATTGGTTGTAATTTTTGAAAAAATTGTTGTCTATTAAGATAAAAAAATTTACCTTTTCTAAAATATTGATTGAGACATGTTTATATTATGCATAACAATTTTCATTAAAGATGTGGTTGTCAGTGTAAAAATTGACATGTCAAGTTGACCTAAAGTGTCATGTATAGGCTTGTTATGTATGAAAACAAAGATTTCAAACAAAAAGTTTTATGAATTTCACTTTTGATTTACATACCAAACCTAGGGTTATACATTGTAAATTGAAAGATGACATGCCCCCATGCTCACCATGGTATTGAAAATAATTTCCTAATAACAAACATGTAGTTATTGAAACTTTTCAAGCCTTAAAAAAGTTCCTTAGTTCATGTGACCAAGTTTAGAAATGATAAGTTTCGTACAGATAATGACATATGTCTTGCAAAAGAATATTATAACCCCTTAGAGTTTCCTCCCCATTAGCCACAATAGAAAGGTGGTAATACTAGTTTGTTGTGAGCATTTGTGGGCACCATGAATAGATTTATTCTCAATTGTCAATTTAACCCCACCTATGGAGTGACAAAGTGAATAATGTTTTTACATTGCTTCTTCTTTTGCAAGAAGACATGAATAAGGATTTGGAGCAAACTCTCTTCAATCTAGAGAAAGCAAAGCACACAAGAAAGATGTATGTGGAAAGATGTATTGCTTTGTGTTTTTTTGTTTGTGCACGAGAGAAGTGGGTTGATTTGGAGAGAGGACAATTATAGCGTGAAAGGAAAATGAAACTTTTTTTTGGGTGAGAGGAGTGAGTTTTGGAGTTGCCATATGCAATTTGAAGCGGAACCAAAAAATTTCAAATTTGGACCAAAACAAAAACTTTGCAATTTATAAAAAACTCCTATGCACGTTTGTGCATGTGAATCTTTTGTTTGAATTTTTTTTTTTTCTTTTGAGAAAGGAGAGTAATTGCAGTTTTGGGAATGGAATAGAGGTGGGTCACATAATGCTTTAAGTTAATATTGTGTGTGTTTAATTCTTTTGATTTTTTTCTATTTGTGATTTGAGAAAGGGGTGAGAGGAACGAAGGAAAATTTGAGAGAGGACTTGCAATTTTGAGCATGGAGGATTGCAACTTCAATGTGTTCGAAAAAAAAGATGGAAGATTGTATTGTGTGGGTGAGAAATGAATAAAAATTTGTAACGTGTGCATGAGAGAGGAATAGAACAATGGTGTAGAAAAAGAAAGTTGGTTTTGGGTAATGTGTGTTTCAATGCCTAAAATGTTCCACCACTATTTCGTGCTTGGAGATATTTTTCATTGCGGGCATGAAAAACATGTAGTGTTGTCCCTCCACTAGAGACATTTTTCATAGCTTTTAACCCCCATGACCCCAATGTTATCATTAAACCATGTCTTTTCCAACCCTTGGTGGGGATGCTTTGAATGTGCACAAAACCAATAAAAGATTTAATGTTGTTTGAATTGAATCAAATACATAATTCACCATGGAGCCATTGTGGATCAAATTTGTAAAGGAGGTGCTATTCTTCTTGTACTATGTGGATCTTAGTGGGGGCTATATCAAAATTGACAAATTTTGGGACTTCCAAAGTTCCAATACCTCAAAAATCAGGTATCACATTGTCTTGCAATTTTAGAATTTTTGTAACTTTCCAAAATGTTACCAAATGCGCAAGCATGACCATTTCATACAATTCTTTTAAAAGCTTTCCAACACCATGTCAGTTTTTTTGCTTTGGTCAAGATTTATCCATCTAGATTGTGTCTTGAGTGAATGGAACACATTGTGACACATTTGTTTGGAGCATTCAGACATTTTAACAAATAAAGAACAAAAGTATTTTGGATATCTAAGGACAAGGTTTTATAGTGCTTTAGCTCTTTCATGTGAACTAAATAACATTCAATTTAGATAAGAATATTTGACCCTTCAAATCTTACTCAAAACATTTAAAACTTGAAATTTTTAATTTCAAAATTGAGAATTCATGCAAGGAGTTGTGAAAACTTTTTTAGCATTTCGTATTTTAATATATGGGTGTTGCACAATGTTAGCCCTTGTCATGCATCATACTTGCATTTGACCTGATTCCTTGTCATATCAAGGTCATGTTGAGTGTTTAAAAGTGATGGTATGAAGATTCAACATTAACAACCAAAAATGGTCATTCCACTTTCATATGTAAACCTTTTTTCTTCCCCTTATATCCAATACTTTGTTATCCAACTCAAAAAACACAAGGTTTTTCCCATTTAATTGCATAGAATATATTGAATTTACAAAAATGCAAATAATAGTTCAAAGACAATGTTTCACAACACATTAAAGTCAATTTTTAAATGTCAAGAATAAAATGTAAATATGAGTTATATTTTGCTTTTCACCTTAAGTAGCATTCCCCAATTGTGGAACTAGCCCACCTTGGAGAAACCTACCAAAGTGTAAGGTAAAGCCCTCAGGTAGGGACAATTCCTAAATAAGGGGCCTAGGAGAAGGGAATAGTTGAAACAGCCCTCCATTCTTAAAATGTTTCTTACATGTGAGCCCTACCCAATGCAAGAGATGAGTCCAACCTTATGTGATAAGGTATAATAACTTCACAAGTGAACGTTTTGTTTTGTGAAATGTCCCACACAAGGCAACCTTGTATGATGATGCCTCTTGTTCGTATGACAAGAAATTACAAAACACATATTGTGATCTCTTATGGTATTAGTAGGAGGTGTTGCATACTAGGTTGCATTGATTATTATGCAAGGTAATGCTTTGGTGCAACAAGGCATTGCACTCTATGACCCAAAGGTTGCCAAGGCAATATGCCCAAGTTGGCAAACTTTGTTTCACAAGGTCTAATGCCCAAATGAAAATATGGTGTGAAATTTCACACAAATGTGAAAAGTAAAAATGGAAAGATAATATCTTGTTTATATATATCTATATGTATTTCTTGTTTTTGAGAAAAAAATCATCAATTTTTTTATAATTTTTTTAAAAAACTTCTCCACATTTTCACATTGGTTTTGGTTTGACCTAGCAATTTTGGTTTGCACTTTTTTAAATGTAAGACAAATTCCTAAAACCTATCACCATTTACCCCTGAAATCCCTTTTAAAATGCTTGCAACTAACATTATGTAAATAGTTTGTTAAAAAAACACTGATATATTGAGAAGACATTACCTACACTAAACATACATAGGTCACAAGCATTACATACATTGAACATTCATAAATCACAAGGCAATAGGAGTAGGAATCATTTTATGTCTAGTATTTATAAAAGTTGGAAGGATCTATTTATTTAAGAGTAAGAATAATCATAATGTTTGTTGAACTTGTAAATAGTAGGTGTGAGTAGGCCCAAGATCCCTTTTCTTGTATGAAGGATAATTTTTGATATTAGGTGGTGCCGTTCAAAAATTCAAAGATTTTTTTTCAAAACCAATTTGGCAACCTGATTTTTTTATGCACTTTGTTGGCCTACCAATGCAAGGATGTTGTGTTTACATTCATTATAGAGTATGGTAGCTTAAGGGATTTTGGCCCCTAGGTAATAATAGGTCTATTTTTAAAAGAGGATTTTTGAAAGATGATATTTTGGCTTGTGTTGAAACTTGAGATTAGTTATAGTATCTTGAAGGAGTTGGTTTGTTTTAGAGCATTTTTTGAAGATTATATTTTTTGCATGGTGAAATATTTGAGTTTCCATAATTCTTCTTTTGTCTTAGGATACTTTTTAATGAAAATGGCAAGGCCACAGTGTAACCGACACGCCCCTAGTTTGCTTGGTGAAAAATAGACACCTTATTGCTTGCTGAAAAAGTAAAGTAGGCAACCATTTTTCATTATATATACTAGTGTGGCCTGTGCCTTTGGCCCAAGTGTTACCACGTCCTCAACTGATTTTTCCTTTCAAAACCTGATTTTTTGGAATTTATTTGAATTTTAGGGGTAAAAATCATTTAATAATTAATTTCTCCCACATTTCAAATACACATAAAGTTATTTGGAACACTTGAGTTCGGCCTTGCCCCTTGCGCACATGAGCACTCTTGTTGGGCTCATGCAGACTACGAACACGGTTGTCCTGGTCAAATTTGTGGCCTGCTGCCAATACCGGAGGACAATTTGTCTTCCATGATCTACCTTTCATCTAATAGACTCTCTAGTCCCAAATGAACCTAAAATTGTAAACAGTAAACAGAATCCAAATCTTATCAAAAATAAATTCCATTAAATCCTGCTCATCAAGATCTTTCCAACAACACCAAAGGCACATTCCAATTCCTCCGAAATTTTCAGCTACGATTTAATTTAATTTAATTTTCAGTGAAGAGATCGTTCAATATTCAAGAATTTTTGCTATGCAAGTCCAAACGCCATGAAACCAAGCCCATGCACGGCTCCTCCTCGAGAGCTTTCCAAAGAGACCAAGAACGTGATCTGAAGCATCCGAGTTCGATGGATCTCATTGGTACAAAACAAAACAAACAAACTACCTTCCTTCATAGATAGATCACTTTTTCTTTTGGGGTTTGGAAAAATTTGCGTAATTTGTTTTTTTATCTTTTTTGCATTCCTTGTCAAACAATTGCAGCGTGCCTTGCAGATGCTGTTGCCATAATATGGAGGAGGAGGAGAAGAAGGAGAAGAAGAACCAAGAGCAGGAGAAAGTAGAAGGGGAGGAGGACGAGACCCGGGGGACGGAATCATGAGCTTTGAGGATCTTGAGATGGTTGGGAGAGGGAATAGCAAATCGATCTCTCTGACGCAACTACAGCAGAAGCAGCAGGGGTCCAGTAGTAGCGATGGCGTGGTGGCGGGAGTGTTTAGAATCAATACTGGCGTTTCTTCTTTTAAGCGTCTCGTTAACATGCTGGGTACATCCGAGGATACTTCGTCCCTGCGTGAGAAGTTGCATGAGACGAAGCACAGTATAAACAAATTAGTCGAAGAGACGGTCGCTAGGTTAAAGGAGGAGAATGAAACGGACCATCTGTCATCTGCGAGTACCGGTCAGAAGCTTAAGGATGCGAAGCTTGCTAAGGACTTCCAAGCTGTGTTGGTTGAGTTTCAAGGTGCACAGAAGCTTGCTCAGTCTCGAGAGAAATCGTTCACTACCAGCGTGGTGCAGTCATTTCCATTACCTCCACCTACTATTGCAAACAGACTGGAAAGCAAGGAAGAGGAAGCGGCATTGCTGCAGCAAACACACCAGGTATTATTACAGGTCGAGAATGAAGCGCTCTACAATGAAGCTGTGACAGAGGAGCGAGAGCAAAGCATCCAAGAAATTCAACATCAAATAGGGGAGGTGAGCGAGATTTTCAAAGACTTGGCTCAAATTGTTGCAAATCAGGGTTACATGATAGATGATATTGAATCCCATATAGAAAGCTCACAATCAGCCACCATTCAAGCAAATCTTCACCTCACCAAGGCAGCCAAGAACTCAAAATCTTCAGAATACTGGAAATGTGTTATTCTTGTTATCATTGCTACTGTCTTTCTTGGATTCCTTTTCATCATGGCAGCATAATTGTTTAGTGATATGGCTTTTGGCATTGGAGCACAAGGAATCCATGATTTCCTCTCTTTCCAGCTATTTTCCCATTCTATTCAAGGCCAAGGGCTTTTCCCCCAAATGTCCTCTCACAGGTACCCTCCTCTGCAAATGACCTACCACACAACTATTCCTCATCAGCCTTTCATATAAAGTGGTAATGTTGACATGGAAATGTTCTTAATAGATCAATGTGGATTCTTGTGCAATTGGAGGATGATCATCAGGCTGGCCAACCATAGCTGGGGTTTGAGAAAACCCTGTGCTGCTGGGCTACTACTTCTATAGATATTCTGAAATGGTTGGTCAAGTTGAAGCAATTCCTGACTATTAAGGATTTAGTTCGAAACAATATTTTTCAGTCCCTTGGAGGCACTTTTAGGTCTATTGTGTTTCCAAGGAGACAACTTGTGAGGTCAAAGGTGATCGATCATTCATTTGAAGGAAAACCTGCAACTTGTACAACAGACTAGTTTCAATAAGAGTAGTAAACAAATGACACGGTGCTACTCCAAACATTGCTTGCTTGCAAACAGTTCAGTGTCAGAGTTTTTACAGGATTTCTGAACATTTTTTTTGTTAGGTGTGACCATCATGCAAATCGTTGCAAATAAAGTCTTTCTTTTGAAGCAGGTACTTCATTTTACTTTGTCCCCTTTCTTTAATTTTTCTAATTTGTAAGATCTTCCATTGGCTGCTGTAGTTCTGGAAAGCCCACAGCTTAGGATGCTGAACACCAGTCACATGAGTTTCTGTTAGTCTGGTTGCATGATGGTTACATACCTAATGCAGTCATATTACCTAGTACTGTGGCAACTTCCACACTAATTATATTATTTTCAGCAATGTTATGTTTCCAAATAAAATAATTATTTGACACTGAAATGTTGAACTTGCCAGTGCTACTATGGTATATATTATATACCTGTACTAGTATGGCATTTTTGGCTGAGCACAGACGGTAATGTAGTTTTTACAAATTATATATGTGTATGATAAGCCCTCATAGTGGGAGTAATCTTGAAATATGGGGGCCCAAGACAACTTGGTAGGAGTGAGAGGTACCTTATATGAATGATGTATGCATATCCATTTTTGTTTTGGGGGTGTTGATGGTGAATGGTCAAACAAAATGCCGTGTTAGTTTGAAATAATAATGCATTTCATCTTCATGTAAGGACATTGTACGAAAAAACTGCTAATTTGAAATTAAGAAACTTGGTACATCATTGAACAAAGGTCTGTTTTTGAGTTGTGTGTTTTTTATTTAGTTCACATGATTTTGAAGCTAATGTTAACATAAACAAAACTAAAGTGATGAAAGGAAAACGAACTTGACATGGACCATTGATTATGTTATAACAATCACATTAAAATTATTCACTAGGGGATGAGTTCACCCAGTTTTGGCATAATGTGGGATCAAATTCATAATTGGGTAAGAACTTTTACAACACAAAATATATTTGCGCCCTTATTTTGGATCCTTGTGCATGTGCAAAGGAGATGTCATGCAAACTCTTTATGCAATGATCTTTTTTCTTTTTTTTTGTGTCAAGTATATGTTTGCAAATGAATAGGTGTGAGAGTGTAGAGAGAGAAGGGAGTGAGAGATTTATGAAAGAAATATGGTTTGTGAAATTTGTGAGAGATTCAAAGATCATTCTCACTTGTAACAACTATAGCAAGAGCATGGAGCAAGAGGTGGAGGAAGAGTGTCATGCAAGAGCAAGAAGTTGCAATGCACAAGAGTTTTATTGTTCTAAAGGTGAGGATTAAATTTGTAACATTCAAGTTGTCCCTATTCAAAAACTTGGAGATGGTGTTAGTAGAAAATCAAGAGGACAATGACAAATAAAAATTTCGACTATCATTCACTAGATGTGAGCTTGTGGTCAACTTTCATGTTAATGCTATGCTATGGTTTAATTTCATGTTTTTCTTGAAGCTCTTCAAACTTGTTCAAAAGTTGACTTATAGATGGTCAATACAATTGATGCATAATGGACATCCTTTGAACCTAAATTTTGCATCAAACCTAATCCATGAATCCTAAAATGTGACTAACCACAACAATAATCTTGCAATTCAACTTTCAAATAAGTTGTTATTTTCACAAATACCTTGGTTCTAAAACACATCTTGCCACACTTGGCCATGACCCCCTCTAGCTCTGGAGTTTGAATTGAGTAAACAAAACATATTTTAAAGTTGTAAGCAAAAACATGCATTATAATGCATTGGAAATTGCTCAAATAGATCATATTTTCATACCATTGCAATGCATGGCATTACTAGGTAATCTTAAATGAGTATCTCATAGAGTTGATTCAAACATTGAATCATACAAGGATTTTCACTTGGATTTGCAAAATCCCTAGGTAGAATGGAACTTTATTTCATAAGTTGTAGCTTTGTATGACTTTTTGGAACTACATATGAACTTTATAAATTTTCCCAAAAGTTCATCAAACTAGGAGATGACTTTGTATAGGTTTGTTATGAATTTGAAATGACTAAAAGAAACCCCATTTGTGCATCAAACTTTGTAATATTTTTCTATAGATTTGTATTTGGTCTTGGAACTTCCTAATTGGAACATTTCTCAAGTTTGTGTGAAACTTGGCACCTTTGATGTTGTAATTTAAGGTTTGTCTTTGACTTGGTAGTTCAATTTGAACCTCTTTTAGGTCTTGTGACATTTAGCACTTTTGATGTTGTAATGTAAGGTTTGTCCTTGACTTGGGTAGTTCAATTTTAAGCTCTTTCAAGTCTATGTGATACTTGACACTTCTAATGTTGCAATTTAAGGTATATCTTTGACTTGGTGGTTCAATTTGAACTTCTTTCAAGTTTGTGTGTAACTTGGCACCTTTAATGTTGCAATATAGGTTTTCCCATAACTTAACAACTCAATTTGAGCCTCTTTAAAGTCTATGTGATACTTAGCACCCTATTGTTGCAATTTAGGTTTGTCCTTGACTTGGCAATTCAATTTGAACCTCTTTCAAATTTGTGTGATACTTGGTACCTTTGATGTTGGAATTTAGGGTTTATCTTTAATTAGGCATCTTTGATGTCTTTGACTTGGCAACTCATTTTGAACCTCTTTCAACTCAATGTGATATTTGGCCCTTTTATGTTGCAATTTAAGGTTTGTAATTCACTTTTTAACTCAAATGGAACCCATTTGGAATCTTTCTTTCATTCAACACCTCTAGTGGTCTATTTCATTTACTTCAAGGTTGATTCATCATTAAAATTGAATTATTTGGGGTTTGGTTTCATCTTGTTGAAGTATGTTTCAACAAATTGAGCTTTGATCCATCAAATAGGTGTTTATTTCATGTACTTGGAAATCTAATTCCCTCAAATTGAAGGTTGATTCATCAAATTGAATATAACCTTAACTACTTGAAGTTTTATTTCATCAAATGAAGGTTTATTTCCACCAAATTAAAATTTGTTTCAACAAGTGGAAGTACATTTCATCTACTTGGAGGTTCGATTCCATCAAATTGGAGGTCAATTCATCAAATTGAACCTAAACCCTACTTACTTGGGGGCATGTTTCACTTTTTTCAAATGTAATTCATCAAATTGGAGATATGCTCATCAATTGGAGGTTTCATGAAAATATTAAAAGGTAAACCTTAACTCTTTAAAATTATAATTCTTTGAATGGGAATTTGTTTCCATAAAATTGAAGTTTGTTTTCAACAAATTGGAAATTCAATTCATGAAATTGATGTTTAGACAAATGGAGATCCAATTCATCAAATTGAAGTTTGTTTCATCTTTTTTAAAGTTTGTTTCATTGAATTGAAGTCTATTTCATCTTTTTGAAAAAAAAAAATCCAACAAATTGGAGGTTCAATTCATGAAATTGAAGTTTGTTTCAATAAATAAAAATTCGATTCCATCAAATTGAAGTTTGTTTCAAGATATTGAAGTCTAGAATTCCATCAATTGGAGGTCTATTTCATTGAATGGAGGTTTGATTCCATCAAATTGAAGCATGTTTCATTTATTGAGGGTTTGATTTATCAAATGGAGGTATGATTCCATGAATTCAAGCTTTGTTTCATTGAATAGAGGTTTGATTCCATCAAATTGAAATTTGTTTCCATCATATTGAGGTATGTTTCATTTACTTGAACTTGATTTCCATCAAATGGATGCATTTTTCATTTATTGGAAGTATGTTTCCATGAAATTAAAATGTGTTTCATTGAATGGAGGTATGTTTCTAGGTACATTTCATTGATTCAAGTTTTATTTCCATCATTTTGAAGTATGTTTCATTGAATGAAGGTTTGTTTCCATTGAATTGAGGTATGGTTCATTGATTCAAGTTTTGTTTCCATCAAATTGATTTATGTTTCATCTATTAAGGGTTTGTTTCATTGAATTGAGTTTGTTCCATTGGTTTGAGCTTTATTTCCATCAAATTGAAGTCTGTTTCATCTATTGGAGGTATATTTTCATTGATTTGAAGTTTGATTCATCAAATTGAAACATGTTTTATTTATTGGAGGTTCATTTCCATCAAATTGAGGTTTTTTTCCCATTGATTTGAAGTTTGTTTCATTATATTGAAACATGTATTATCCATCAAAGGTTTGTTTTGTTCAAATTGAGGTTTATTTCCATTAATTTGAATTTTTTAAATTAGAGTTATTGTTTCATCTAATAACACCTTGGTTTTTAAATTCTAAAGGCTTTTTATCACCATTTAGTTTGTAACATTAGGCCCTTGTATGAAAACCATTTGGAATTCTAACGGCCATGTAATATTATGTATTCCATCAATTTCCAAATGACATTTGGGTGTTGAAAAAAGAAATCTAACAATTCTTGTAGGTTTTGTGATAATGTCAAAATTTAACAATGTCCCAATGTGATTTTGTGATTTGGGTTTTTGTGGCTTGGACAAGATTATGTTGTGCATATATAGTTGAAAGGTTATGTTTATGGCATTGGGTCTAGCTAAGCATGGTAAGTGATAATCAAAAGCCAAAGGTGGTGATGTAAACATGGAGGTATGACTTGGATGCAAAATGTGAAGTACAACTTAGTCAACCAAAGGTGAAGGTGGATAGGAAGGAAAAGCAATTGTGCATTCTTGTAGAATCATTCCATTTGAACACCATTGTCACAAATTACAACCGACATTTTCCATTGTATTCAAAATATAAGAAGCATGTGACACAACTTATGTTTAGCCTTATGTAAATAGTGGTATATGGGGAATACAACACACCTTATCCCGATAAAGTTTTTGAAGAAGACACTTTGAAGGACTAACTTTGGGATGTTTTGAAAAAGTTGAAAATTAAAACATCAAATGAAAAAAGAAGTGAGAAAGTTGTGTTGTAAAATGAAGAAGTCATGATACACTTAAAATCAACACATGGCATGCCACCCAAAACATTCTCAAATGTTAATAGTGTGTGACTAATGGTACATTTACCCCATTCATAGTACTTAAAGCCCTTATTCTTCTTAACATCTATGAGTCTATAAACGTGCCAACATTTGTACCCCATCATTTAACTTGTGATTTAATTATGCATTTACTCCAAGTCACAAGTTGTGGACAAAGGTACAAGTGCTTCAATCATAATCCACTAGTATTGGCACCATGGCATGGAAAATGTTGGTCAATAATGAGGATCAAAGAGCTTTGATCAAGGCAAAAATGAAAGTAAACATAAAGAAGAAGAAACATGTGTTAGAATTAACAATTTTAAAGCAACTAAAAATCTTGGAGTTTTAATAAATGCATAATTTTAATTCAAAATTTTAAAAACAAATTAACTTGTAATGAAAAGTCATAGTCTTAACTATAGTTAATTGGGTCATTTACGTGGTTGCCAATGATGTTGTACATGTGAAGTTTAGGTAATGTATGTGTAGGATATTATTCAAAATAACTATAGCTTGGAATAAGTGATTGTATTTGGTTTTTGTAAAATCAAATTGTTTCATGAATCTTTTTCATTTGCACATCAACCTCCCAATTCCCCATTCCACCCATACATTATACCTTACATGCATTTTATTGTATGTTTACATTACATCCACATCATGCCCAAGGGCAAGTTCACAAATCCCAAGCCATTGCATCACAAACATCATTCGATTTTGGTTTCAATTTTTTAATTAAAGGGGTGATTCCAATTTTAGTTCCAATCCCAAGTTCCAAAACATCCAATTTTGGTTATAATAACAAAAACATCAAAATGAAATATATATATATATATATATATTTGATGAAAATGATCATGAAAACCATCACAAAAAAGAGGATCATGATAACCATTGCCAAGAACAAGAATAAGAGAATGACTATAAGAAGATGACCATCATGACCATTGCCGAAGACAATAGCAAAAGGATTATGAAAAGAATAGGATTGGGGCAACCATTGTTAGGAACATGAACAAGGGGATAGCTAAAAGAAGAGGATTATGGTGGCCGTTGCAAGAAACATGAGCAAAAGGATGGTTAGAATAAAAAGATCTTGATGACCATTGTGACGAAAAGGATCACAATGACCATTGCGAAAAATAGAAAAACAATAGGATTACCAAAAGAAGGGGATCATGATGACCATCAATATGAACATGAACAAGAGGATGGGCAAAAAAAAATGGTGACAATGACCATCACCATGAACGTGAGCAAGAAGGTGCAATCACAATAAAAGGAACCACTTGCAGCAAGGTCTAAGTCCTTTTGAAGGACTAAATTGCACATGTGGCCTTCTTGTATTGGTTTATGATGCATTTTTAAAAATAGCTTTTCAAGTTGGATAGTGGTTAGATATCAAATTTGAGGCGAAATATGACCCAAAACATAGTAAATAATTATTTGTCTACATCGTGCTCTACATTAAAATCAAATGTACAACGTTTTTTTTAGCCATGATGATATATTATGAACTATTTTAGTCATTAAACACATATGAAACCATTTTAACTAGTCATGTAAAAAGGTTTCAATACAAGCATGTAAAAATATTTTTGAATGATTGGACACATGGCCCACTTCTTGTGAAGTATATTAAAGCTCATACAAAATTTGAAACCATTTGGTGAAGGTTTGAATAACAAAAAACACATTCATATTTTTTGGATGTTTTTACAACTTGTCAACAAGTCCTTTGTATGTGCAAAAGGACCTTCATAACACAATGAAATGATTTCAAATTCATAAGATGATAACTTCACAAGTAAATGAACATAATGCAAAAAATATTATATTTACATCATTTAAATGTTATATGTGATACATTTTCAAAGTAGACAAGGTACATAAAAAATTGATTGTCAACAAGTCTTTAGGCTCCTTTAATTGCAATCTTACCCAAGGGGATGACTAGAAGAAGATGATCATAACAACCACTGCAAGGAACAAGAATAAGAAGATGGCCAAAATAAGATCATGACAACCATCATGACCAAAAGGATCATAACTACCATTGCTAATAATATGAGCAAAAAGACAATTATAAAAAGAAGATCATGAAAACCATCACCATGTATAAGAACAAGAAGATGGCTAAAGAAAAGGTGAAAGCACACTATAGTGACCTTATATGAACATCACATTGGCATGTTTTCTTGTATCTCTTAAATATAAAAAAACAAAATAATTATTTTTCAGTTGAAATATTTTTTTAAATAGTCACATATGTTAAGCTAAAATATGTTAACAAATAGGAGATCTACTCAAGTGCAAACATAAATCTTTATTGAAAGGAAACTACAACATGATGCTCACAACACAAAACATAACATCAAAAACTCCTCAAGGTTCTTATCATATGAAATACACAAACTTGTGTAATGAAGAAAAAAGAGCCAAACCATCAACACCAAGGTATTGAATTAAAAGACCAAACCACAAATAACCAAACTAATATAACTAAAGAAAATAATTCAACCTTGTGAAAGTAAGTTAATTACTTTCCTACTCTACTAACTAATGAAACTTAATTAGTTGAGCTTGAATTCTCAACACTCCCCCTCAAACTCAAATCCACTTCTAGTACACCAAGCATTTTTTTAAACCTCTTTACCTTGTTTATACGTAAAGCCTTTGTGAAAATGTCAGTAACTTGATCTTTAGTACTAACATCAATAAGGTCAATTTCTTTTGCTATAATTTTTTTTCTAATAAAGTGGTAGTGCACCTCAATGTGCTTTGTCCTAACATGATAAACCGGGTTGTTAACAAATAGTATGCTACTAATGTTATCACAATAAATGACAACAGGAACATCCATTGATTGTCCCAAATCTGAAAGTAGTTTTTGTAACCAAACTATTTCACATGCAACAATTACTACACCTTTGTATTCTGCCTTTGTGCTTAATAGTGCAACTGTTGGTTGTTTCTTACTACTCCAACTAACAGCACCACTTCCAAAAGAAAACATGAAACCATTGGTCGATTTTCTATTTGAAACATTACCAGCACAATATTCAACATCCGTGTATCCATGTACTTGTAACTAACTCTTAGCTTCATAAAAAATTCCACACTACAAAATATGTTTTGTGTACCTCAATATGTGCCTCACTATATCCAAATGTGGCTTTCGTGGTGTTTTTATGAATTGACTTACCACTCTAACTACATAACTCAAATTTGGCCTTGTGATGGTCATGTAAATCAAACTCCCCACTATGCGTCTGTACATAGTGGTATCCTCCATGAGGTCTCCTTCATCTGCACTTAACTTCACATTTTGCTCCAATGGAATTGAAATGGG
>Ga0116231_10000274_pt1 | contig 80393 bp, 63 predicted proteins | sample S1TSphgellanicum_2_FD_89695 | JGI IMG/M metagenome (GOLD analysis project Ga0116231, IMG submission 89695) | Host-associated microbial communities from peat moss isolated from Minnesota, USA - S1T2_Fd - Sphagnum magellanicum MG | ecosystem: Host-associated > Plants > Peat moss > Unclassified... | reverse complement strand
TCATCATCATCAGCATCATCTTCTTCTTCTTCTTCACAGAAAGATGGATTCTTGGAACGCACAAACACAGCCACAAAAAAAATCAAAACCAGATTGCCATCAAAGAAAGACTTTTTCTTTCTTTAAGTTTTTTTTTTTTTTTTTTTCGCGGCGGGCTCCCCCATTTCCCCCCCCCCCCCCAAATGTTGCTTTCATTGTCTCACCAGGTGATGGTGGAGCAGGATCTGAGAGCAGCTGCTTTTTTAGGAAGAAGAAAACACTATCCATCATCAATCTTCAGGTTGTTTTTCGTTTTTTCCGGATTCTGATCTCCTGTTTGTTCGTCTTTCTGTCTGCATTCTTTGCACAGAAAGAGTGTTTGTTTGCATGCACTGTATGTGTTTCTTTGGCTTCCTAGATGTGCAAATTTCATCTCTCTCTTGAACAACCACCACCTCGGCAGACAAAACAGGAATTTGCAGTCTCCAAGATGGGCTTGGGATGTGTTTGAGGCACGGGTGGCGGAACTTGGAAGAAGAAGACAAAAGGGGAGAGTTTTTTTTACTATGCTCAACAACCTTTCAGAAATCATGGTAAAGCTTAAACAAGAATGTCAAAAGATTGCAATGCTTTGTGTCATTCTCACATTGTACAATAGTAGGTGTCTTCTTCTTCTTCTTCACGCTCATTCCCACAGCATGGGATCATACTGAAGCAAGCATGATTTTTTTCTCTAGGCTTCCAAGTCTCCTCTCTTCCTTCTGAGCCCAGCCGCACGGCGCCCGGGAGCGTGTGTTTCCTGAACCCTAGGGTTCTTAGGACACAGAGCAGCGCTTCAGCTTCATCTCCGACAAATCTTCTTGATTTGGATCTTGCACAAGAATCTTTGGCCTCCAGGTTTTGAGCTTTGAGGCCAGTCGAGATTTGGTGTCAAACAAGGAGGCCAGGGTTGCAGATAAACAGACACAGACAGGAAAAAATGGATGTCTTGCGGGGTCTGAGAGGAGGAGATCCATATCAAGAGTTCAGAAAGGGGGAAGGGTTACAAGGTTTGCAAGCGTCAGTAAGAGCTGCTGCTGCTGGAGGAGGAGGTTTTAGAGCAACAGCAGCTTCTGTACCAGATGTTGCTTCTTCTTTACATGGCTCGCCACTCGTGCCCTCCATGTCTGGGGGTTACTCTTTCCAGAAATCGTCCGATATTCAAGAGGTAGGCAAGAACATTCTTTTTCCTCCTCTGAGAAAAATGCTACTGCACCTTCTTCAATTTCTTTTTGTTGGCTGGCACACAAGTGAATTTCTGCTGCTGGCATCAGTGGTGGTGGTGTTGTCTTTCTGAACACTGGAGCTGCTGATTCTTGCAGGTGCCAAGCTGGTCAGTGAGCCGACCAAAGAGTAGTAGTAATAGGGACCACTCTTCCGAAGACGATGCAGGTTTTTGGCCAGCAGCATCACAGCAGAATGGCTCTTTCAAGCCTCAAAAGGTAGCTGTGCCCTCTCATCACCACACCAGTAAGAATTTTTTTTTCTTTTTTTCTTTTTTCTCCTGTGCAAGGAAGAAGATATGGCCTTGAAAGAAGAACAAAAAGAAGGATCCTTGCTGCAAACCCCATGAGGATATCTGTTTGTATGTCTCGCATTACCTGATTGTGCCAGTTGACTTGCAAAAACGGTGATCTACAGACTGCAGGAGGCAGCAGTGGTGGAAGCAGCAGCACAGAGAATTACTTCACAATTACAAGCAATTTCAGTCACAGAAACAACCATTTTGAGAACAATACAGGGCAGTCACCACCTGAGCTGGTGCGTGATACTATGTTACGACAAGATGCACAGTTCCGTGAACAGGTAGGTGGGCTTTCTGTTTCAACCCCTGCTGGATGCATCCATCATATTTTTCCCAATTCCATCAGTTCTGGAGAGAGAGAGAGAGACTGATGTCTCTGACTTGCTTCCACCCAGGTCCAGGAGCTACATAGAGTGCACAAACTCCAGGTATATCTTATGGCAGAAATGCAGAAGCGAGAAGCAGTGGTGATGCAGCATGTTCAAGCAGCAACTTGTGACTCTGTGAATGCAAACAACAAGAACTCATGGGCAGGTATGATGCAAGCTCCTTTGTTAAAGACAGAGTACCAAGAAGGTTCAGGTTTAGGTGCAGCAGGTTTCAGATGTGATCAAGTTACAGAAATGGGTGGCTACACAGGCAAAGGAGGAGAAGCAGCAACTACTGTGGCAGATGTTGTCAAGCAAGGAAGAGAGTTTGGTGGTGGTGGCAATAGGAAGCCAGGGAGACGACGAAGAATCTTTGATTTGGAGAGACTGCCAGATGAAAACATGGATGAGGAGGATGATGAAGAGGAGAAGTTGTCAGGTGAAGCTGCTGCTGGAATCAAGGTAGATGTGGAGGCAGAGGAGCTGAGGCTGAGGTTGAGCAGTGGATGGGCCCAACAAGATGGTGATCGGCCTGTACAGGATCATCTGCCTGTTGTCACCTCTAGATCTGATGACAACATTGTGCACGAGGCCCCATTTCGTCCTACTCCAACCATTGCTACACAAGGTTTTCTTGGTGGACTGTGGGGACTTAGTTTGGAAAGGAAGAGCAATGAGGCAGAAGGAGATTACATACCTGGTGCAGATGTCTCCTCCCACAAGAAGGAAAAATGCTCCTCTCTCCAATTTGATATTGGGGACAACCCCTCACATCAACCTACAACAAAGGTACTTCTGTTGTCATTACTGTTACTGTCAAAATGCAAAATGCAAGGCATCTGATGGTTATTGTTTGTTACAGTACAACCACAAGCCACTGCCTTGTGCAAAGCCTTGCTTTTTTTGGTTAATGACAGATCATTTCTTTATTGTCCCTGGTGGTCACAGATGACACTGTCTCCAGCACCATCTCCAGCATCACTGTGGGAAGATTCCCGGACAGGAACACCACTCCCAAAGCCACAGCAGCAGGATTCAAGAAATGAGGGTACTTGGTTTCAACAGCAGCAGCAGCAGCAGCCGCCGCAGCAACAACAGCAACAGCATATATGGGTTCATTCTGCAGAAGGCGTCTACCAGGCTCCCCATGCTGCCATTGGCATGTTGCCTGCACCTCAGACATATGCACCTTTCAAGCTCACCACCAATGAGACCATGCCACTCTTTCCTGCAGCAAGAGAAGGTGAAAGCCTACCTGCTGGGTTCACACCTCCAGTATACAAGCAAACATACACACTGGCAGCAGCTGCTGTCCCAGTGCAGCTGCATCCATACGAAGGGCCAATTGCTTTACCAAGGCAAGGCCTTGTGGTTTCAGCCATGAATGGTGCTGCATGGTACTCACATACTGTGCCTCCAGTGCAGCAAGGAGGTTGGCAGCCTGTGAATGCGTTCCATGCAGATACAGGTGCCATCTATGCCTTCCCTGCTGCTGCAGCACCACCACTTGCATTCAATGTTGACCTAGTTTCCAGTGGATCTTGGACAACTGGCGATCCTGGGCCTCCATTCTCACCTTTCTCAGTTCTCCAGCCCCCGAAAGCACCATTCAAGAAACCTCCCAAGCTTGTTCTTCGACCAGACGGAACCAAAAAGGAGATGAAACTCCTCTCCCCAAAAACAGATCATTCCCCAAGTGTTTCGAGTGGCGAGGAGGTTGGGATGTCATCTGTCAAAGAACAGGATGATACCAGTCAGGGTGAAGGTGGCAACCCTTTGTTGAGGAGTCATGAAGGCCAAGTTGGTAGTGCAAATCGAGCATTTGCAGGATGGGTTCCTAAAGCAGGGGTAAAAAGAGAGAGGGAGCAGATGGTCTCACCAGACCAAGACCGGGAGGGAAAATCCACCAGTAGAACAGTGGCAACAAGTCCTGCTCAAGGACCTTTGAAGTCATATGGTGATGAAGGTTGTTGTCTGAGTGATGGTTCTGGGTCTGGATCTGGTCAGTCTGGAGTGGGAAATGTTATCAACCCAGGGGAGTATGTAGGTCAACCAGCACCCGCTTTAGGATCTGGCCAGATTTTGCCAGCAGGCAATGGAGAAGAGGGTGGCACAAAACTTAGTGAACTAGACAAGAGGCAGGTACAACAACAGCAGAAATGGCAACAACACAATGCTGTGGATAGGTGGAACCAGGCAAGTAGTGATGAATGTGGTGATGTTAGTGATGTGAATGAGGATGGGAATCACCACCACCACCAAGGTTGTGAGGCACCACTGAAGCCACCACAACACAGCTCTGCAAGTGCTGATCCAGCACAAAATTCAGCCGAGGAATCAATCGTGTTGTCAGAATCCACTTTGAAACCACCTGAGGCCTGTTCTTTGCAAGTCTCGAAAGTAGGGTGTAGAGTGGAGGAGAGCACCATGCCCGATGATACAACTCTGTCACCTAAGTCATCACATAAGAACTCTCAAGCAGCATTGCAGCAGCAGCAGGGATCCTGCACCACAAAAGAGGAGGATGACGCCCCAGACCTGCTTCAGATGCCGGCTTCCTCTCCTGTACCAAAAGCACCACCTGCAGAGCCAGCTGTTCAAACCCCCAGCACCATCAGTCCAACTCCCTTCCCAAGTTTTGGTAACAGGCACAAGCCAGCAGATGCAGAATTCTTGTCCATATCTTCCCCAAAAGCTATAATACTCAAAAGGCCACAGCAGGAGGTGGCAAATGGGGATATCTCAGATGCAGTTCATATGTAAAACAATCTTGACAATAGGAGGGCAGGATGATGATGCCTTGTATTTGTGTGATTTGTTTTTTCCTGCTTCTTGTGTGGTTTGTGAAATCATGGCCAGATAGAGAGAGAGAGAGGGATCACAGGTTTGGTGGACACATGCAGTCAAAGCTTTGGCAACAAAGACTCTTTATCAGAACTTGGCTTGCTATAGCCTACCTGCCACTGGTGAAATAAGAAACACAATTGATCTGAGGCAAGTGAGTGTCATCATCACATTCCAAAACCTACCAGCTATCATGATGTGGAGTGCTCCAATCCCTTATGGTACTCCATCTGCAACTCCATTAGTTGCAGCAGGCAGTCATGTCTAGACAAAGAGAAGAGAAAGAAGGCAGGTTTCTCAGTTAGCAGCCCAGATAGATTCAGACACCATTCAGGTCCCCACCATGACAGTGCAAGCCTGTTGTGGTTCTGCACCAAGTTGTAGTGGCTGGAGGAAGATGATCAAGAATGCTGTCAATCATGAATGCCTGTTGAGAAATACAACAAAGTTTGCACAATTGCAGGCACGAGGATAGGGAGCAATTGGTTGTTAGTGAGCGTGGACCAGATTGTGGTTTGTGATGTGGACAAGAATGGTGATGGTGTGTACCACAGCGGTGGTGGAGGCAAGCAACCCATAAAGCCCTCTCTTACTTTCTGCCCAGAACTTTTGCTGCCACTTTTGGAGTGCTGAAGGTTGAGACAAGAATCCTGTCCTGGGAAACGATTCTGCTTCTCAACAATCACAATGCACCACAGGGCTCTTGTACCATGCTGAAAGCAATGGTGATGCTTGTGATGTCAAAGACACTTTTGCAGCTAGTAGGATTAGGTAACTAGAATATTTGATTGTACAGTGGCTGCTGTGCACTCCTCCCCTGCACTCCCCCAAAAACAAAGGAGCCTTCTTTGTGTGCCCAACATTGAATGCAGGAGGGATACTCTGCTCACAGCAGCACATTCCTTTGGAACCCCTTATTTATGACATTGATGAAAGTGCCTATTTATTTGAAGAATGTTTGTTTATCCTTTCCTTTGCTGATCATTGTGCAGCAGAGTGTAGCTTTGTCTGTGTGTGTTTGAACTGTTAGAGCAGCTCCAAGGGTGCATGCTATGTGGCCCAGCAAAAGGAAATTGGATGAAGAAAAGCCGAAACATGCTGATTTTGCTCAGCAAAATAGTTTTGGCCCAGCATGTTTCCACAGGATGCTAAGGCTGCTGGTAAAAGGCACAGCAAAGCCCTAACACTGGCCATTGATTGGCTAGATAGTTTGATTGGTCCAGGTGGGTTGCTATTAGTAGTCTCCTAGCTGTTTGTAGTCCTGGCTTTTAGTTTCATGGGTGGGGTTGGAAGAAAAGTGAATAACTCATCTTGGATGTGAGAAGTATTTTTGCAGGGTCACATACTGGGCTCCAGTAAGAGCTGCTCTTTAAGTGGTGCTGGTTGATTGACAACAATATTGACAGGAACGTGCTAGCAAAAATGGCAAAGAGTCCTCAGAAGTAAAGCGAAGCAACGATGAGGCTTGTGATTTAAATCATACAGACCACTTGATGTTAAGCCATGGTGCCCACCTGCAAATTCGGGTCAGCATTGCTTGGGTATGCCATTCACTACTTCCGGGATGGAGGAAGTAACAAAGCAGTGGTGGTTATGCACAAACCCAATGAATGCAGTACCCACTTAATCCACTGAAAACCTTTGCATGAGCATGCACAAGGTGCACAGGTTAGTGTTGTCACAGAGAGGTGCATCTGCAACATCTCTGACATCAAATCTCAATGCTCATGTATTCACTCTCCCAACAAGGATTTGGGAGTTGAGAAGGGTGGATTTTTGGAATTGAGAGTTCTCTTTTTATCTATTTCTTCTCTTTTATCTATTCTTTCCATAACACACCATTATCAGAAATTTTGTACAAAAAAATTGGCAAGGAGTTCAGTTACCAATATGTTGTCATATATCCATATTTGGTAACTGAACTTTGAAGTGGGTGCAATGCTGTGCTATCCAACGTTTGAGCCTAAATAACCCTCAGCTTATTGCCTTGGTTCTTGTGAGGACCCCATCTTTCTCATCAAAAATGGAAAGGTTCTTACAGTTTTAACACTAGCTCAATGATTAAAAGAGTGCACATCAAGGCTGACCTATTTGGCTGGGCACTTGCAGTCCTGACTCCTTCCCTGCATGAGAGTTCATCTGCTCATTCAGTGCAAAAATGGACTTTTCAGTTGTGCTTCCATCATGCTATTTACATAGTAAGAGCAGCTCCACCCATGCTTGGTATTTGGGCCTTCAATAGTATTTCTCAAATCCAAGATGGTCCACCCATTACTTATTATTTCTCAAGCACCTCCTGTAAGCAAGAAAATTTTGTAAGAAAATCAGGACTCTATTAAATTGCATTCTCGTTACATGAAGAAGGGGTGTGAAGAACAACATAGAAGATGAAACTATATATACATTCTGTGGGTCCGAAAAATTATTGACCCCTAAGGAGCTATTAACTACTCTCCAACAAACATAATAAATACAAGTAAAGGTCTTCCTAAGTTGTAGAAGGTCATGTCATTTTGAATTTTAGGTCGGATGTAGGTCTCAAAAGATCAATGGCAGTCATGTAAGAAAGTTAGTGATAAAAAGGTCGACAAGAGTAAGATGTGCTAAACTAATCCATTTTTACACCCTACTTAAGACCTTAATGTGTTTCTAAACCATTTTTCCTTAGACTAGATGGGATCCTCTTGTAAAGCTTGGATTTCTAAACAATTAAGGATCTCTCAACTTTACTTCAAAAAGCGGTTTATATTGGGTCAAGTGAACATTTGCCAAGCTATGTACTCCAACTTGTTTTGAAGAATTCAAATTGAATTCTCCTTAATGGTTTTGTGAAAATTTTGTGAAAATGTCACTATATTATTCTACCATTGGAACATATTGTTGCTTCCATGTCTCCTACTTCATTCCTTTTTCAATCGCAACGATGTTGTAATTTAATGTCCTTAGTTCTTACCTACAAAACTAGATCTTTTACCCAACTTATTTGATTGTGACAAAAGACAACAATTGCCTTTACATCATCTGGATGTTCCATTTGCCATCCATATTGTGATGCAAGTCCCACAGCTATTTTTTCCATTTCCTGCTTTATAGTTGGTGGAAATGTCTCTTCAAAATTTACACCCTTTTATTGTTCAAAACCTCTTGCAATAAATCTCACCTTTAGCTTTTTTAATATAACATTTATACTTACCTCAGCTTTGTATACACATTTATTAGTAGTGGGTCTCTTCGCTTCTAGCAACTCCACAAGCTACCACATCTTATTCTTCGTTATGGATTCAATACTCTTGTTTCATGGCTTGTTGCCAACGTGGGTGCAAGTAGCTACCTCCTTGTATGTTGTGGGCTATAGTTCAATGGAACAAATGTATTCTTTCATGTGCATTGGAGGTTCCCTTATTCATTTCAATAGTTTTGATATCCATCACTAGTAAGTTTTGAAAGGTGGAGTTGATCCATTTTCTTCTTCTGACATTCCTTTTACACAAATTTGTAAGGTATGTCTAGCTCTCCACCAATCTCCTTTCCATGTTGTTAAACTTGTACAATTTCACCTTCATCATGTGATTCCAAAGTTAATAGAATTCCACTTATTGTTTCCATTGCTTGCCTTTGTTTTAGACTTATGATTCCCATTATCTTTTCATAAAAATAACATCTTTAGTTACAATTACTTTCCTTGTTTGAGGATTGTAAGACCCATACACTTTTGAAACATCATCATATCCTATAATTTATTTGGTAACAATTGACTCCAACTTACCCCACTTACTTTTTGGAATGTAAACATATGCCATGCACCCAAAGGCCTTGAGATGTCCTAGAGCTTCAAAGGGCTCCTTTGTCGTTTTATTTTAATGAAAATCTTCCATTAGTTCTCAATGGGTTTCTATTTGTCAAGTACATTGTTGCATTGACCACCTCTATCCACAAATAAGTTGGTAATTCACTTTGTGCAATCATTATGAGAAATCATGTCATTTGCAACTAAAAAGTGTCCTTCACAATTAATTTTAGTTGCAAACTAATTGCAAAGGACGCTTTTTAGGTGCATAGGACAAGTTACAAATGACACAATTTTTCATAATGAACCATAGTCCTTGCACATTTAAATATCATCCTATGCATTTTCACATCTACACCATTTGGTGTGGTGTGTTTATTGTTATAAACTACTTTTTACTTTCATGTTCAAAAAGACTTTGAACTCATATAACAAATTTTCTCCTCCATGATTAGTCTTGAAAACCTTGATTTTCTTATCACATTTCCATTTTCAATCTATTACGTGAAAATTTTGAATTTATCAAAAGTTCCTCCTTTGATTTTCAAGAAACAAATCCAAGTTTGTTTTTTTTTTTTTTAATCATTTATGAAAATGAAAAAGTATCTGGAACCACCAAGTGAGAGGTGTGTAAATGGTCCACACAAATTAAAATGTAACAACTTTTTTTTTGAATTGTGTGGTGAATGCCAACTTGTGGTATGGAGTCATGACAAGTCTTCCCCATCACACATTCATCACAAAAGTTAATTGTCAATGGAATGTATGGCGTCCTTGAAGGGTACCCATGCTTTAAAATCACATGTAATCCTTAGTAAATTATGTGCCTAATTGCTTATGCCACAACTTGGCTTTGACATTATTTTTGTCAACAACAATTTAATGTTAACATTTTCTATTAAATCTCTAGTTTGTAAAGTCCATCAATTTGAATTTCTCCTCATAATCATGACAAATTTGGATGGGTTTTTTTAAGTCATCAACCAATAATGATGAGCTTAAGTTAAACATTACAATACCCTTGGAATAACACCAAAAAAACATGTGAAGAAGAAGTTTATGTAACTTTGATTTGCAGAAGTTTGAAAAATGCGACTAAACACCCTAATTTGCAAAATGATCCTTGTTGAAAATTCAACAAATATTTAGAATAGACTAAAATTCCAATATCAATTGGTTAAAGTTGAAAAGTGGTGGGAAATGTATAATAAGTGTCAACTTTTATATGTAACCATTTATTTTTCAAGTGTGAATTACTTGTGATATCGTCAAATTTTTTTTCACACCACATGTTAGTAGTGTATTGGTGTTATTTCAATAATCAATTAATTGATAATTATTTTACCTTACCCATAAACTTGGAAATGAGACAACTTCTTGTAGTCACATTTGGAAAAATTTCCTACCCCTCCTATGTCTAAACATGTTGAAAAAATCCTTGGTGTACCAAGAATAGATGGCAAATAACAACTGGTTATAGTTTTAAATGGTAGGAAATGTATACCATGTTTCAATTTTTCATATGTAACCAATTTTTTCTCAAGTGTGGAAAACCAACAATACACCAATGTATTGCTCACACCTCATATTAATAGTGTAATGGTGCATTTTTATTAAATTAAATTTTTAAATTTTACCCATAAAGTTGGAAACATAAAATCTTTTTATCCATTTATTTTGAAAATTTTCCGATTTTTTCTATGTTTAGACATGCTAAAAAGTCCTTAATGTATCAAAAACATGTGGTAAATAATAGTTAATTGTAATTGAAAAGTGGTGGTAAATGTATATCATGTGTCAAGTTTTCATATGTAACCACTTATTTCTCAAGTGTGATATATTAGCGATACATTAAATGTATTGTTTCACATCATTTGTCAATAGTAGATTGGTGGTTTTCTACTAAATTAACAATTACCCATAACCTTGGAAATGTGATAGTCTCTTGTCCATGTATTTTGAAATTTTAGTGTATTTATATTTTTTAATGCATTAATGATTATGGTATAGTAAACATAAAACTAGAAACAACTAGAAACATGGTAGCCTCTTATCCGTGGAGTTATTTCAAAAAAATCCCACCCTTGATTACACAATACATATGTACCATGAGATTTATGATGATAACATAACATGATCCATGATGATATAATGCACTATGGAATATGATGGATTGATACATTGCCATTTCGATACCATTCTTGTTTTCCTTAGTTTCCATGATCTAAACCTTTCCATTCAGAATAGGTTCTTGAACATGCATATAAAAATCATGAATCTCTCTTAGCTTTTGCTTGTCATTGGACAATGATTTGTGTCATACAAGGAAATCAAAGGATTTTTCAAATAAGATTTTTTTTTAATGCCTTTTGCTTATTGCGTTCCATTTCACCTTTGCAAAAAAAAAAGATACATTTTTGTCTGTCTCTAGGTTCTAAAGAGCCAAATTGTTGACTTATGATTGGAGATACTCCTTTTGGGATCCCTATGCTTTTTATTTACGATTTGGATTCAAATCTAGATCTAATTTCACATACCTTTCCTTGGAATTAGATATTGGAAAATTATGTGGATTTAATTCTTTACTTTGTAGACAAGTATTTGCACTAAAGTGGTTCAATTCTGCTTTTTCATGACAAATACATGTAAGTTATTAAGGAGATTCAAGCTTACTTTGAAGATTATCACCTTTGCATCAAACCAAAATGGCTAGTGATCAATAGGTTCCCACTCCACAACAATGAAGATCCTATTAAGAAGGTAAGCCACATGTTTTTTTCCATTTCTTAACCCAAGACTTTTTTTCTCTTCCACTCTAATCCTTCCATGTGATTGTAGATATTTGTGAACAAGGTGATGTTACTTATGTGAAAGGATGCTGGGTTTGGGTTCGTTTCAATGTCTTTTGAGATGTTGAAAAGAGGTATACGTGTCAAGGATGGAGACATCTTGTACAATTGGATGACCATGTATTTAATGAGGAAATCCCACTTTAAGCACCCCTCTAAAGGTAGATAAGAACTTCACATTGTGATAGCCATGTCATTGATTCAAGCTTACTCTTGTCCAAAATCCATCATTGTGAATATGAATGCTTCCACAATGGTCAATTTTTTAGGTGCCATGTAATTGCCACTTTTCTTGGATTATTCTAATTTTGTCCACCCATAAATTTTGTTATTCATGTGTTTAAGGAACACTATAAGAACATGTTAAAGTCTTGGAAAACATATCTTTAGGTTAAAGCTTTCCATAGATGTCTACAAGGAGCTTTGAAAAAGATTTGTTGGAATCAAAGAACACATTGAAAATTCATTTTAGCAATTTACCAGGATGAAAATTCACTAGTTCAAAAACACATGACACTAGATTTGGATGGTGAATAAGTTGTTTTCACTATTATATTTAAAGATTTTGTTTGCTCATATGTACTCATCAAACACTTACATCAATGTCCTAATTTTTCATGTAAAGGATTATACATCTAGAGTCACTAGAGTTTGTTTTTTTTTTTTTCATTTAAAGGGATTTCTTTTGCGATCCTTTCATAATTTCATTTTGCCTTTTTATGTAAAAGAATAGACTTAAGCATTCACAAATGTCTAATCTCCACCATTGTCTATTCCTACACCCACATAAGGAAACATTTACTTTTGAAGGGCTTAACATTGCCATAATTGAAATATTCAAGTTCCAAAAAATGTGCATGAATATGCATGATGGCTCAAACATTAATAACACATCATTTGAATAGTTTGATTTGGGAAAAAATATCAAATATAAACTTGCAATAATTTTTAAAAAAAAATTGAATAATAATATAGATTAGGGATGACCATATATGGTTTATTTAATATGGCAAGTACATCCAAAATTTTATAACATTAATAATAGGCCTAAAATTCAAAAATGCAAAATTTACTTATCAACTACATTTACTTTTTGAGCAAGGATCACCAATTAGCCTACTTAAACATGGTTATGCCCTTTCTGTAATATGAAAGGGTTTGGGGGTAAGCCACAAGATTGGGTCATCATATTTTTGGTTTTAAGGATCAAAGGAAAATTCAATAAAAAATCCATGTCAAATATTTCATTTAAAAAGAAAATCAATATATCATATATGCAACCATTTTTTTTCTTTTTGTCACAACACATCCTTTCTATGCCCCACTATAATTTTAAGCCATTGCATTTTAGTGTAAAAGTTGAGAGTATGCATTCTTTGTCAAGGTGTTGAGGCTAACCTTTTCATGCACAAAAATAGTTGCAATTCCAATTTTGGTTTTCACATATATAATGCACATTGTTCTTTTTGTTTATTTTCAAATGAAGTTAGTTCCAATTCCAGATTTGAGATAACTTTTGGTTTTAGTTCCAATATCCAAATTATGTGGGACCTAGGGAGGAAAAAAAACTAACGAACTTTATAAAGTTCATTATATTCAAGGATTGAATATAATATTAATTTAAGTTTTATTTTCATTTTTTAATCATATTTAATAAAGTAATATAAGTGGTCATTGTTCATTGTGGGTCTTCATTATTGGACACCCTTAGAGGGGTTACAATCCTACCCCCACCCCATATTCCTTTTTCATTCCTTTACTCTACAACCACCATTGCATATTTGTTGTTAATAATGGTGAACATGAGGTAACTAATCATGAAGATGTCAACAATTGTTAATATTTTTTATTGGACTTCAATTCTCAATGGTTGTCTTCATTACTTTTACAACGTGTTTATTTTTTCACCTCTTGCAATTTTTGCCTCTAATGGGTTGGTTGTTTTTCCTCACTATTTCCTATCATGGTCTAGATGTTGAAATGTTGGTTTCTACATGCATTTTGGAAATATTGTATGGCTTTTGAACCATGATTTCCAATACATCCTTTCTTTCATGGTGGTAATAGGATTCAAGGTATACTTTATCCTTTAAATCCACTAATCCTTTCAATGGAACATTCAATTTATTTGTTATTTTGTTAACATTTCTATTCAGACCATCTTGTTGGAAGTTATGATCCCAATAACCAATTTCAAAAATTTGTTGTTCTTTCAGAATTGCATAACGGGTTTCAAATTATTTTTGTTCTTTCATTATATTCAATGATGTTCATGTCATACAATGAGAGTGTTTCCAATTCATTAATTTTCATGTAGCTCAATGCAAAATCATGATTTGTATACTATGTAATAGTTGGGTGTGTGTTTGTGTTCGTTTGCATTGATTAGCCATTTGCTTTGTTTTGAGAGTTTCATGGTGTTGGATGTAGTTTTAGTTTACTACCAAGGTTTTCCATCAAGAGTTTGAGAACATTCATTTCACAACAACTCATATCTTCCAAATGTTTAATGTTTTATCACAATTATTATTATTCACATTTCTTTTCTTGGGAGTTTGGCATGGGGGGGTGAAGAATTCCTCACACTCAATATGTGCATGATCATCTACCAAATCAATTGTTTTTGGTGCATATTCTATGCTTCATAAGGTCTTGAAGACATATTTTCCAACCCACTTTGTGGGTGACATTGCCATTTGGTTTCACAACCATCATGGTGACTAGCACAAGGAATAATCAAGTCCTTGGAGGCAATGATAAATGTTTTTCATAATTGAAATGTTACAAAAAAATATCATTTTGCTTCTCTCATCTAAATGAGACATTTTATTTGAAACACTTGCAAATACATGTTTATAATTATTATGTTCATGTGGACAAACCTTTATTTTGCCCTTTGCTTTTCTAGCCCATTGAAATCAAAAGGGTGAACATATGTGTGTAACTATAATTCAACTATTATGATGTCATTGAAAGTTTTTTGCTTGTTCTTTTGTTTATCATAGGTTTAGTCCAATTGATTTGCATGAAGAACAACAATTTCCCTTGCCGTTGATTCTTTTTAGAGATGCCCTAAACTTCTAACAAATGTAAGCAATCTCAATAACCGATTATGATAACATTCCAACATGTTAATTAACATTGGAAAATTTATAAAAAATCAAAATCATGGCATTTAATACCACTCCTTTTGTTCTAAACATTTTGTGATGAAGCTACCCTTTTTAAAGAATTCCCATTGTTCATTTTGCAACTTACATTCGGTTCTAGCACAAATGTGTCATGCTCTTTGTTGTACACAAAGATAGGTGATTCATAACATTGTCTTTTGGTTTTGATTCATTTTCCAACCACTTTCTAGCCATCAAATTGCATGTTCAAAAAAATACTACTCTCATTATTGTATCCTAATAAATAATCAAAATGCCTCGTAAATCAAATTTTTTATTTTTTATTTGTTGGGTCCATAAGCTATGGATTATTTCCCCAAGGTTGCGACAAACTATTCAAAAAATCTGGAATAAACACACAAATCACAATAACATTTAAATCTTATAATGCCATAGTTTATCCTTTGCTACCTAAACTCTTACTTCTACCTTGAATTTTGACTTTACTTTTGCCAACTTTCTTTAGTTCACAACTACATAGGACTTTAGGTGTGTTGGAGTCTGGCATGAATATTTATCATATCAACTCCTTTGCATTGAATTTTTACAATGTTTAGGATTAATGTTATTGTCACAAACTCCATTGGTTTTTTGTGAATCCATTGCATGATGGTTAGAACAATCAAACAAAATGTGTCACCAAGAGTTTCACATGTATCTTGAAGAACCCAATGTATACATATATATAATGAGTAAGTAGCTATGCATATATAAAAATTAATGAGACATTTGAAAGCAATTTTTACTATGTGATGAAAATTGACAATTAGAACAAAGTGATCATTCGTGTCATTTTAAATGGCAAATAGGGTGCCTCAACAATTAAACTAGGAATGCAAGCAATCCACATGTGGATTGCCATGTGGTTGTGTCAAGATTCTTCAATTTGTCAAAAAAAATTTGAAAATTTTGATGATGTGACAACATATTTGGTTTTGTCAAAAAATATTTTGTCCATGTCAAAACAATTTGTTAGGATTTTTTTTTTTGACATGGATGAAATACATTGAAGAATGTTTCATCTTGATCATGCTCATTTGTTCACGAAATAACAATCATGTTGAGGAAGTAATGCCATTTTTTTTTCTTATGATTTGACATTCAACAGAAAGAAAATGCAATTTAACTTTTGATTGTTAAAAAAGGAGGGTTGGTTAATGATACTTGATGTTTACTAGTCTTCAACCATAGTAGTGAACTTAATTGTGTGTATTAATGCTAGTTGAATTTGAAATTACTATCAAAATTTTAAATAAATTATTGACAATTGTCTTTTGTCAACCTCTATAATTTATTTATAATACAACTTATGAATTATTTTTGACTAAAAAATTCATAGAATTTCAAGAAATGTATGGGGAAAATGTTGGTGGGGATGTCACATAGGTAAAATTTGGATATTTGTGTTTGAAGCATATGCATTAAATGGACATGGAAAAAGAATGAAAAGGGGCCAAACTACCAAGGTAAAAGACTTCTAGAACTAAATGAACATGTTTACAAATGAAAAGAAAAATGTAATTTTTTAATATTAATGGGGCATTTTTTCACATAAACATGTCTAAGTTCAGAATTTGGTGAACTAAAAAGAAAAGGCTTCTTGACAAGGAAAGTCAAAATGAAACATTTAAAATAAAATAAAATTTAGAAATTAAAAAAAATAAAATTGTTTAGTAGAAATGATGAGATTGAAAGTTTTGGGTTGATGGAAGAAGAATGGCAAATATTTCATAGCGGAAATATTCAAGTTGAATGAATACATGTTATAACAAATTTGATTAAGAACTTCTTGAGATATTGCGACAAGTCATAAGAGTCAAATCGCTATTCACATTTTCAAAGGTGGGTGGTATGGGATTGATAGCCCTTACATAGAGTGTGAAGGTTTCAAGAATTCACTACATGAGAAGTTAAAATTTTTCAAATGTGATTGGTAAGGATCTAAAATGTCAAGGTGTGTTACTTTGATTTCTACATAATTGTGCAATGATGAATGCATATTTTTGTAAGTCAAAAAAGAGAGGGATATGTCATCATCAAAGGCTTATCAAATGGTATAAAGATAATTTCTTGATGCAATGCACTATGAAAGGTTTTTGAATTTTTGACAAGCTTCATAATTCTTTGTGTTATATAACAAGTGAATCACTTAAGAGCCTGAAGAAGATTAGGACAAAATGCTTCATGTTCCCGTTTCAAGAACATAAACTATGCAAATTAAAATAATAATGTAATTAATGTAATTGGAACCAAAATTAAAACCCTCCATAATCACACACTCGATTGGACTAATCACAATCCAAACTTCTCACATTGAACCACAAACTCTTCACAATTGAAACTCTTATGAGAAGCACTAAGGTAGGTAGGCCGGTGTTCAAACACTTACGGTAGGGTTTCATCGTCGTTTTTGTAGGAAGGCGCCATTGTTTGTAGTGTCCAAAGAGTAAATGGAGCCCTCCTCTTGATACATCTGTTGCAGTAAAAAATCGACAAAAGCAGACTAAAGGTGAACAAGTTACAACCTCGTGAAATAGGGGGAATTGTTTTTACAAAAACATTTCAACCAAACAGATCAAAGCCTATTTTCAAAACCATAAAAAAAATCCTTAAATTTGTTACCTTAGAGTTACAAGATGACTTGTAGATCGTAAGACAACGGTGATTTCAAAGCAGTTTGAATAGTTCAATTTGAAAAAAGAAAAGAAAAAAAAGAGAAAGTTATGCACAAATGAAGTTGGAGGGGTCCAAAATGAAGAACAATGAAAAAAAAATCGTGTTTTGCAATTTGGAAAAAATGTATTTTCTTTACTGCTCTTTTTTGGGTGCTCCTTTGGCTTCGCATTTCGACAATGACTTTAGAGCTCGAGAAGGCACTCCTATCTACTTATATAAAATAATTGGTGTCCACACATGCTTGATTCGGTAATTTGTGATTGGGTGGAGCCCTCCCCCATCCATAACATTATAAATCACTCAAAATGGAGAAGAATTGAGAAAGATCTGCCAAAGTGTTCGATGATAGGCGTATCTACGCTATTCTTTTTATAATAAACTCTGTAAATTCCCAAGTCTGGTAGCTACATCAAAATGACATTTTCTTAAACCCACCCCCCCCCCAAGTGGAAGGTGTGAAATTTCCAAAGTTTGACTGAATTTTGCTTGTGATGAGTCAGGAAACCCCCAAACTTCAAACAAATTAAGAGGAAAAAAGGGAGGGAAAATAAAGAAAAGAAAAAAGACACCCACCAATAGGCCCTAAACCCCCATTTTCTTTGGACATTTTTGAAAGGAGAAAAATCTTTGGACAATTTTGACCTTTTACAACACAAAAAAGAAAAAAAAACACAATTTTCAAAGCAATGAAAAAGCGCCACGTATTAGTATTAGACTGTTTCTTCGAAGAACCAGCACGTCGTCAAGCGAGATTCGCCCAAAAGAACGATTCTCTTCTCTTCCGAACGCTAGAAGACGACATTACGCGAAAATGAGGACGACTTTCCGCTCTAGAACGTGGACCTAGGTCTCGTCTCTTCCGACACAGCGGCGCCTCTTTCGGTACTCGGTTGTGGATTGGGTGGCAAAGACGCAAAGTGGTAGGTCTTCGGTCTCCTCTGTTGTGTACTCTCTTCTCCGTCTCGACGTCTCTTTGCTGGTCGTCGTCGTCGTCGTCGTGGTTGTTGTGAGTGGGTAGCTCCTCGAGAGCCCCTGAGAACTCTGCAAAGTTTTTTTTCTGTTTGTTGGGCTTGGAGCTACGCTTTTTGAGCTTTTGTGGTTGAAGAGTCTGCTGCTGGTTGAACCCATTTGATCAAAAACAGGAGTTTACAGAGCTGTGAAAGTGTTTTTCTTGTCCTTTTGAGAGAGAGAGAGAGAGAGAGAGAGAGAGAGAGAGAGAGAGAGAGAGAGAGAGGTTTTAGTGGAAAGACACAATGCAGTCGTCGCACTTGTTGCTGGAGGAGCCGATCAGGCTGGCTTCAATACTGGAGGCATCGGCTCCCAAGGCGTTTTCTGCACTGACCAAAATCATCGGGACGTTGGGTCCGCAGTCACGATCTGTGGAAGCAATCGAGGATCTTCTGAGAGCTGGTATGTCAGTGGCCAGGTTCGATTTCTCGTGGGGAAATGAGGCATATCATCAAGAGACTCTGGAAAATCTGAGACAGGCAGTGCGAAACACAAGGCGTCTGTGCGCGGTGATGTTGGATACGGTAGGGCCGGAGTTGTGTGTTGTGAACAGTGAAGAAGTGGAGATTGAGCTGGTGGAAGGCGCCGTCGTCGTCCTCACTGCTGATCAAACCATCAAAGCCTCAAACAAGGTCTTGTCTGTGAATTCAGCCGCTCTTGTAACCGCGGTGAAGCCGAAAGACACCATCTTTCTCGGACACTATCTCTTCACAGGAAGTGAGACCACATCTGTATGGCTGGAGGTGAAGGAAGTCAAGGAACGGGATGTTGTGTGCACGGTGAAGAACACCGCCACTCTCACAGGCTCTCTCTTCGTGGTTCATGCTTCCCAAGTACGCATGGACCTTCCTACACTGAGTGAAAACGACAAGGAAGTGATATCCTCATGGGGACTGCACAACCATATTGATTTCTTATCTCTCTCATTCACTCGCCATGCTGACGATGTGCGTGAGGCTCGCAAACTGTTGGACAAGCTCGGCGATCTTTCCCAGACACAAATCTTCGCAAAGATCGAGAACTACGAAGGGTTAGTACACTTCGATGACATTCTGAAAGAAGCTGACGGCGTCATCATCTCACGAGGTACCCTTGGGATCGATCTTCCACCAGAGAAAGTGTTCCTGTTCCAGAAAGTAGCCATCCAGAAATGCAACAGGGCAGGAAAGCCAGCGATAGTCACGCGTGTTGTGGATTCCATGGTTGACAATCCCCGTCCTACTCGGGCTGAAGCAACAGACGTTGCCAACGCCGTTCTTGACGGGGCGGATGGCATCTTGCTTGGAGCTGAGACTCTCCGTGGCTTGTATCCCGTGGAAACCATCACCACTATATACAACATATGCGGGGAGGCAGAGAAGGTATTCAATCAAGCTGTCTATTTCAAAAGAGCAATCAAAGGGACTCCAGAGCCGATGCAAGCTCTGGAGTCCATTGCATCCTCTGCCGTTCGTGCTGCTACCAAAGTTAGGGCTTCTGTCATCGTGGTCTTCACATCATCAGGACGTGCAGCGCGCCTGATTGCCAAATACCGTCCCACTATGCCAGTTCTCTGTGTCGTGGTTCCCAGGCTGACCACCAACCATCTGCGATGGAGTTTTACTGGAGCTTTCCAGGCAAGGCAATGTCTTGTGGTGAGAGGCCTCTTTCCCATGCTTGCTGATCCTCGACACTCAACTGACAACACCACCAACGAGTCCATCTTGAAGGTGCTTCTCTTGAAACCCTCATTCCCCAAGCTCTAATCTCCTTGTCTCCTTTGTCTTCAGCAGGAAAGTGTGTTTCTTTCATGAAAGTTTTATGAACAAATAGGACCAATGACATGGTTTCTGATCCTTGACACTCAACTGACTAGTCACAATTGAGTCCATTTTGAAGGTTCTTCTTGAAACCCTGGTATCCCAAACCTTAATCTCTATGCATCCTTTGACTTCAGCAGGAAGTGTTTCTTTCATGAAAGTTTTATGAACAAATAGGGATCCCCTCACCAGCTTGTGATTGAACTTTCACCAGCTTAGAACTGTGGGAGAAAGAAATCAATCCCAGAATTGCTTTGTCGTCACACACAGTCAAATTGTATGTCTCTGAATTGAAATGAGTTCATGGCTTTTACGACTTGGGTTATCAGAACCCAAATTGTGCTCGTGAATCTACACTCACTGTCTGTTGGGTTCTACACCTGTACAGAAAATTTACTTCAAAGCCACTCCAAAGTACAGTGCAGACAAATGTGCCCTTTCTCACTATGTCTGCAAAGAATCACTGCTATCCAATTTCTACCAGCCCTGTTCAAGCTATAAAGGGAACTTGGCTGAGCTTTTTCAGAAAGAGGTGCAACAGTACCAAGAGTGTTGTGGACTACTGTGCATTCAAGCTAAAAATACTTCCATGGTTGTGGTGCATTGCAGGTTGCCTTGGATCATGGAAAAGCTGCAGGCATTGTCAAATCACATGACAGGGTTGTTGTATTTCAAAAGCTAGGGGATTCATCTGTTGTCAAGATCATAGAGATTGACTGAGTTGGAATATCTTTGTGCCTGTTCCAAAGCTGTTTGCAAATTATGCCATCTTGACAAAGACATGCGGATAGTTGCAGCTGATTTTGCATCATCAACAGCAATTTGAGCTGAGGTATATCACTATATTGCTCGAGGTCGGTCAGTCAATTTTTAGCAGTCAATGGGTATCCAAGTGGGTACTAGTTTTGCAGTCTTTTAAGGTATAACTTCTACCTCTTCTTATATGAATTTGAGTTTTTGGAATCATCATATTGAGTCTAATATTAGACTTGCTCAGTTTTTCATGCTAAGCTATTCTTAGCGAGAAGGTTTGTAGCTGATCCCTTAGTTCCTGATATCTCTGTTTTCTCCAACTTCCTGTATTCTGACAAAGACTCTATTGAGTGATGGCATATACACCAAAATCTTTCTATGTGCTTAATTGTACTTCTGATGCTTCTCTCTTGGTTTCTTCCATTTAACAATATCCCATGATTCCAAAGGCTATAACATTGACACTTTAAAAAAGTACTCTCTGCCAGAGTATGCGGCTATCAACATGATTCTTTTAAAAATAATTCTTTGCAGCTCAAATGGTAAGCTTAATCAGTCTGCTGAGAGAAAACTTTACGCTTTGAAGTTTCCTGTCAGACTATGCCAGAGGTCTGCTTAAGAAGGAAAACCCTTATGTTCAATGTTTCCACGCTTAGAAGTTTCCAAATGAGTACTTGAAGGGCTTCTTAATCGCAGTGTGGCAAAGCCTGTGATGCTGTCTTCGAAAGATCATGCTTTTGAACTTTGTATTGTTTTGTCCTTGCTTTCTTCCTTTTCTCTTGTTTAGAGGTTTTCTTTTCTTACCTGCTTTCCTCTTGTCATTCTTCTAGTGTTTCTCCTTTTTGTTCTTGGTTGTTTTGGTCTCTCCTTCTCTTTTAGCAAGGCTTGTTGGCTTAGTTTCACCATTACTGTCAGTCTCATGGTAGGAACTCAGTAAGTTGGCTAATGCTTGACAATTGACCTTGACACAGAAATCAGAACTGATAAAGTCAGTGAGGAGGTTATGGTAGGTGTGTCAATACCAAATTTGTTTCTGTTTGAAGGTCTCTGAACATGTGCATGACCATGTTCTTGTTCAACCTTGCTCCTTAGGTTCTAGTTTTTGTTCTCTTTGTTCATTAGAGTTGGGTTTCCTCTTTTCTGTGTTTGGTGATATATTGCTGATATTTGATCAGATCTGATTCCTCTAAGGTGTAAGTAATGTGTGATATCTGCAGTTTATTCACGTTGTCACTTAAATGGAAAGCATGGAGAAGTTCTCAGTACTTCGGAACTTTTGGTCTAAAACCTTAGGAATTTAAAGGGGTTTGAGGGGGAGTGATTCCAGGTGTATGGGGTCTGTATGCTCCACTGAGACCATGTCCCGGTGAGTGTTCCCACAGCCGCTGTTATTGTTTCACATTGTGTGTCTGTGATGGTTGCAAGCAAGTTGTGTGCATGATGGAGGTCTGTTTGCTTGCAAGCACATGGCGTGAGTTTGTTTGGGCCTTCAATTTGATGAGGCAGCAAAGTTAGAGTGTGATTTTCTAGTCTTCAATTGTTAGATTTGGAGTGAGTATCAACAGGATTATGCAAACTGTGCACCCTTTTTGAACAAGCTTTGTTGATCAAAGTTGTTAGCAGTGGTGCATACAAGCTTTTTACTCTGCAACTGTTGTCTCTTGCTATATATACATTTGGAGCTTTTGAACCATCCAATCAAGATTCTAGACTAAGGGATTATTAGTCAACAGAAACCCATTGGGATTGCGTTCTCTCTTCTCCCTACTCTGTCATTTGCATTTCCAACACCTAGGTCTGCTGAATGAGGACAACAATACTTGGACAAATTTTCTGCATATTTGAATTTTTCATCCTCTCTAATTATAGCTTTTGTTTCCAGTACCAGTTTCAATTCTTTGTTCATCATGAAAGAGTGCACTTATTGCAACATGCAGAAATGAGAATTTGACAGTCGAGTGTGTAAAAATGTAACAGTTTTTGAGGTTAGCTATCTTCAAAACTAGGAGGTGAAATGAAACTCAAAAACTGAGGTCTGATGGATCTCTTCTACTGAAATTCTGGCAATGTGTTTGTTATAAGCTGAAGCTCTAGCATGAATAAGAGCTTCAGATAGTTAATCTTTTGTGGAGTGCATTCTTCTTGCATGTGGACTACCAAGGAGTGGTGCAAACTGACCTGCCTCACATGCAATCCAAAGAGCTGGAAGGTGCTCTAAATTTGTGTGTTTTCTATTCATTGTAACAACGGAAGAATTCTTTGGTTGGTTGCTCCTGATCTATCATGGTTTACATACTCTTGCAACGAAGCTGGTTTGCTCTACCTAACATGGTCTATGCACTCTTGCAACAAAGCTGCAATGTACCTTTCCTTTCTTCTTTACTTGGGAATTGGCTGAACAAATTCCAATTGTTGGATGATTTACGGAATGTAAAACTATATATAAAATAGATCTGATAAATCATCATCATTGGATTTTGCTTCGCAAATGGGAGGTGCGGGAGTCATGGATGAATAAGTTCTTAGGAAATGATTGAAGGTCAAGAAGTTTTTCTGAAACAATTTTTTGGAGCTTGGTATCAAATTATGAGTTGGGGATTTATGGATGAAAACGTTTTAGTAAATGATTGAATGCAAATGGATTTTTCTGAACAATCTAATGCGAGGTGAGGTTTTCATGGATGGGAAAAACAAAAGTCCTCGTAAATGACTGAATGCAAATGAATCTTCTGAACTTGTTATCAAATTGTGAAGCGAGGATTCATGGATGAAAAATCCCTGGTAAATGACTGAATTCAAATGATTTTGCTGAAATTCTAATCTAAATAAATATGAGGTGGGGATTCATGGATGAAAAAATCCTAGCAAGTGACCGAATCTGAATGACTTCCTGAACTCATTATCTAAATGTGAGGTTGGGTTCGTGGATGAAAAAAGTCCAGTTGCACAGAGAGAGAGAGAGAGAGAGAGAGAGAGAGAGAGAAGCGCGAGAGACGTTTGCCCTTGTTCTCTCTTATCGCACTTTCCCTATATTCTAGGGTTTCATGCATAGTTCCTTCTCGGTCTCTGTCTCTCTCCGTTCCTATCGCATCTTTCTTTCTTACAGAGTTTCTTGCGGTTATCCTCGCTTCTTGAAGGCTTTTGGGAGTAGCCATGCTGATCGGTGAGTTTTTTCAACCTGTTTTACGCATTTGCATACTTTTTGTTTGTTTTTTTTTCTTACGAAGAATTGGATAGGTCTAGAATTTCTGCACAGAAGTGTTCTTTGTCGACCGCGGTTTGGCTGGCAAATGGTATGTTTGAATCTCACTTGCCCCTGTTGCTACGATGGTCAGTCTCACTGAGTTCTTCCTGCTCACGATCTGACAAATCATCTTCGTCACTGAACTCCAAACCTCAAAAAGCGAGGTCAAACCAGTCGTGCCTTGCAAAATTTCGACAAGATTAGGGTTTTGTTCCTAGAAAACCAGAGTGATTCATTATTGTTTTTGTGTATTGATGCAGCCTAACGTGAGGAAGCTTTGTGTTCAAGAAGCATTTTGCATCTTGGTGGAGAATCGTGGTTCCAATAATCTAGTACTGGTGTTTGGGAGTCAATCGATCAGCAATGGCCGGACTGATCAAGAACCTCCGTGTGACCAAGACTGGGAGCAGTTCACGCACTCTTGAAGAAGCTCATCGGCGGTCCATGGACTTCTTCAGAGAGGCCTGTAGAGCATTGCCTGACATTATGGACCGGTACAACCTGCAAGAGGTCACTACACTTTCAGAGTTGCGCTCAAAGATTGCGGCAGAGTTTCGGAAGCATTCAAAAGTCACCAATCTGAAGGTGTACATGCCATATCATGCTTGTTGCTCAGATTCTTCTGGGAGCAGAGATTTTGCTGAATTCCTGGCTCTGTTTATGATATGTTGCATTGTTCAAGCCCTATTTGATGAAGTAGCATTCTTTCTATGGCCTTCCTTTGCACACTGAAATTCCAATACTTGAATTTGTTAAGGGGATTGATGAAGCCATCATGAATAAATGTTTTCTATAAGTGCAGGTTGTTGATATGTTGGTGTTCAAGGGGCAAGAGGAGCTGCAGTATTGCATTGATCATTCCAAGCAGCGACACCATCTTCTTGGTCAGTACATCATTGGAAAGGAGGGGCTAGCTGGAGATGTACACAAGCTTGGGGAGATAGACCATGGAGAGTCAGAATTCTTGAAGAGCTTTTACCGAGGCAACAGCTAAACCAAGTCTGTATGCCCCATTATGAAAAACTGTGTCTACTTACTGCTTGTTGGAAGATTTCTTTGATACTCAGGAGAGTTATTATCCTTCTTGTCTGTTCTATGGAAGAGGCTTTAGGAAATTATGCAGAACTTCCTCCTCCTTGCAAACATCCTACATCTCTTCTTTCACTGGCACTTCTGTTTGCTGTTAGTCCAGATTGCAGACATATTCACATGCCTAGCAGCTAAGTTTCAGACAATGTCTTTGCAGGAATAGTATCCCATCTTCCAGACCACTATGATCCTGTGTAGTACTCTGTTTCAACTTTGCATTGCTTGTAACATCTAAGTGTCACTCAGATTGGATTCCAGATCAATCCATGCAAGAGTTTAGATTTGAGGGATGGCAATGAAAATGCTCAAGTCCTTCATGCACCAGACCTGCATATCCTACAGACTTTGCAGTTTCCGAGATGTTTGCATCCAATATTGGAAACTTCACGTTCCTGGTTTTGGGTGTTTTGTTTCAAGTCTGGGCATGGATTGGTAGTAAGAATGTAGGCCAAATATGGTGTGTTGATCAAATTCTCTTATAACCTGATGTGCCCAGGAAGGTCTAATCCTCTTGCACTCAAAGTTGTATGTCATGTTTTGATAGTCTTGGAGAAAGAACATGCGAGTTTCTGAGACCAGGAGAGAATAATGAATGTATGGATTTATTTTGATGTGGTTTTGATGCAGCTTTTGTTCATGTGGCTGAACTCCTACCAAAGATTTCCTTCTGGTCTGCAGGAAGTGGATGAACTTGGAAAGGAATGGACAGCCCCAGAAGAGAAACTCATCAAATTGAAAAAGGTAAGTGCAGCTGTGTAGGGGGCCTGCATTGGCAATATGCTTGAAATGAATTTGAGTTTGCACAGGTTGGTTCCAATTTGTTTTCTGTGAAGTTCAGGAACCACAAAGGTGTGCAACAGGGAACTCCCAGTCATGAATGGATGTCTGCAATGAGGGGAGCTGTTTGAAGCACTCAGAACAAGAAACTATGACCTGCAACCTAAACCCTGCAATTGTCTCATTCAGATAAGCTTTCTCAGCTCCTTCAGTGAGTAGTCTGAGACAGCATGTGATAAAATGCCTTGCAAGGTGATCCAGACCAAGGCCTCTCTTCACCTTGAAAAGAGGAGAAGATGGTGAGCAGTAAAGCCCAACAAGCTAACATGAACTGTGGAGCTCCTGGAGTTCTGGATGATTGCACTGTAGGGCTTTGAGGCTTTTTGTGATTGCTGGAAGAACCTCTATAATCTCTTCTGCTCTCTATGTTGTAGCCAATCCAACCAGATCTCTGAGGCATGTGGTATCATTGGCATGACAATAATTCTGTCTCCAAATGTGTGATATTTCAAGACCTCCATGAAAATCATTGTGATGTGCAATTCTCTTATCAGATGTGCTGTGACAGTAATTCTCTCTCCAAATGTGATATTTCAAGACCTCAATGAAAATCATTTTCATGTACAATTCTTGCATCAAATTTGCTATTGTAAGCTTGCCATTTCCTGTCTGAAATGTTGTAGCTTCTTTCATCTGAGGGGGTTTATAAGAAGCCCCTCAGATGTTTCTGCATGCCAGAATGTCCTTCAATGCACCCAACCATGATTTGCAAACAAACAAGCCTTTTCTATAGAAGGGAAACAAGACAGGGAAAACAAGTGATTCCTACAATTGATTTTCAACAGTTTCTTCGAGTCATGAGAAGACCCAACTACTTTTTGTAGCAAAATTGGCGAATCATCATCCTTGAGAAATCTTTTTTTAGCTCTTTGGTATGGCAGTCCCTTCTTAGGAAGCCTGGCTAGAACCCAAATGTGTGCACTCCAATAGTTTGCCTTGTTATCTTGTAGAGTTTTGTTATGTGGATGTCAGCATGGCACATTGTAGTTGGAAAGAATGCTCACCATATCCTTGCTTTTCTTGTGAATCTTTTTTTGTCATTGTTTAAGGTACTCCAACTAATCTTTGATAGTGTGTTCATGGATCATGGCGTGACACTACTCAATCTCCAACTCTATAAGGTTAACATGATCCATTATTTTGACTATTATTATTTCTTGCTTTTATTTTTGGCTTCAATCATTAGTGAAAAGGCATTTGTCTGTTTTTGTTGAACTCTTATGCTTTTAGGTGTAATTTGAGTTGTTAGAATATATAAGATGTGCTCATGATGTTTGACAAATTCATGAAAAAATGTTGAGTTGGAATTGCTACCAAAATCATCAATGTCCACAATATTTACCTTCGGTTGCTATGCATTGAGCTATTATTCTATTGGGTGTTCATTTGGTAAACAATTGTTGCGTAAGAGCTTTTGCATGAAAGAACTTGACTTTGTGGAATCTGGTTTATCTATTGTGTCAAATTCTTATACTAGTATAGTGGAATTTGCATCACCTTTCTTCTTCAAGTCTCACACATCAATCAGTGCATTGATGATATGCTCTCCCTTAAACACTGTGATTGTTTCATAATGTTATTTATTGAATTGATGAGGTAAATGATGGTTAATTCCTAGAATGATTTATATGGTGCCTAGTTCTTTGTGATAATTTGAAAGCTTTGTATAGTCAATATTGAATCCATTCCATTTGTCTTATTACATTCTTTTCCTTTCTTGGCACTTTGGCATGAATATTTTTTGAAGTTCTTTTGTGATTTTGATCTATTGTTGTGCAACAAGCACCATATGGTTGCATCTAGCAATTCTTTTTGAATTGCATGTCAAAGTTGCCTGGGGTGAAAATAAGCTCAAGTCCATTGAAGTTGTGAAAACCTAGGGACTTCCAAGTTGCCCAGGAAAAAAAAGAAAGCCAAGTTCATTGAAGTTGTGAAAACCTAGGGGCTTCTGAGTTGCCCGGGAAGAAATATTTTCTTCCAGCACGAGTGTTTCTGTGTGTGTGTGTGTCTCTCTCCGTCTGTCTCTTTCAAAGGTTCCACAGAACCGAAACGGCCGAGATTCTGGGAGGCGTTGAAGGCTTTCGCACTCCATACTTCCGTCCCTGATCAGGAGCAGCAGCAGAAGCCCCGAAAGCATCAAACAATCTTGTTAAAGTTACCACCAATACCAAAACCTCGCACGCAAGCAAGGGGGATGTATGCAGGATTGTTATTTTGAATCTTTTCCTTCGTTTTTCAGCCGCCAAGTCTTCCCCTTTCGGCGTTTCCAGATTTAGGAAGGTTACGGTACACCTATCAGGTCGCTCTTTGCAGCAACGAGAAATTTCGTTCCTAAGCAACCCTTAATTTTCACCAAGTTCCTACGAAACAACAACGACAACCCCACACCCTCTCTCCCTCCCTCCCTCCTCTCATAATGAGACTTCACAAGTTCCGATCCGACAATTAGAGAAAGAACTCGGCTTGAAACTCGACGTCCTGCATGCAGCAATATTGCAAATGCCTGCGGCCCATCAAAAAATTATCATGGAAAATCCTGCTAGGTTTCTGACAATACAACGTCCATTGACTGAAACATTTGCTGGTTTTGCTTCTTTGGAAAACCTCATGCATGCAACTTGTTCTTTTGTTTTTAGAGCATAATTTTGATATGTTTGTTCTCGAGTACAGGGGAAAAGAGATGTTTTTTTTTTTTTCCTTTTTTTTTGTTTGGAGGTTCTCGTGTGGAGGTGGAAAAGATCTATGAAAGCAATGAATGTGCTTGATTAGACCACGGGAGAAACAACAAAGTTGTAAACTTTGCCCACATATCATTTGTTCTATATATGTGCGCAGAAGATTCGATGGTGCCGGATCCCCCCTGTTGCGAAGAAATCTGTGCTACTGCTCGTACATGAGTTTTGCTGGGCCTGATTTATGAAGAATTGTGATCAGGAGGTTCACAATCCAAAGATCTCAGATTTCGAAATTACCCTCATGTGAGACTCTGAGTGCGTGATCTCTCGCATTGTGGCTATAGGTGGAAGACAAAAACACATTGTCAAGCACCACTGTAGCAACAGGTTCCGCAGATTGCTTTGGTGAAGACATGGGGCAAAGGAATCGGAGCTTGTTCATACAGCAGGTGCACATCCAGATCTCATGCACAACATTTGAAGAATGCTTGACCACCACACAGGATTAGACTCTAGAGGTTTCTTGTACATCCAGGATTCCAGACAGAGAGACACACAGACATGCAAGAAGGAAAGAGATGCTTTGCCTTTCATGGTCTTTTGTTATCCGGGGTTCAATACTTGCCACATTTCCATAGAGATACTTCCTTAGCATCTTGCAATATGAGACAGCCCAGATGCTCTTCTACATCATACTAACATTGAGTAAAATCGCTGGAGGTGTTGTACACCTTGTAATGCTGCAAGGAATTATTGCTCACCTGGTTGAAAGTAGAAAAGAAATATGGTCACTACTGTTGCTTGACTGTCTCTGTTGCTGGAGTTCATGTGTAGCTGTTGGAGAACAACTATTTTGATGATGAAGAGGATGATGATGAAGAAGATGGCGGGATTCATAACTGGGAGAGCAGAGCTACTACTATGCCTCTCTTGAGGTTTTCCTTCATTCAAAAAATGACTGTTATGTACTGCACTCTGGAGTGTCATGTGCAGTAGAAACACCGAGTTTTTGCTGGCTTCCACATACATTCTTCTGTGATTGGTCAAGTCCAAATAGCATGTTTGAAGCACTTTCTCTAAATCTTAAGGAAATGAATAAAACTCAATCAGTTCCGAGACTACTTCTGGATTATGCTCAAGTATTTTCTGTAACAGGAATCAAGTTCAGGTTGTGGGGAGAAGCAGCCCAGACCAAGGTGACAAACCAGACTCAACAGCTGGCCATCTGAGCTGTGATGGTGAAGACAAATCAACAAGTGGAGATAATGGACAGCTTGGAGGTGGTGTGAAATCTGATAGGGAGGAGGAATCTTCAGAGGCTAGCAGTCAAGATGCTGTTCCACAAAACAGTTTCTTGAAGATTGGAGGAGGAAGTTGTCAATCATCAGTGGCAGCTGGCATGATAAACACAAGCACATCTACTACTTCCAAACATCATAAAACCATCACCGTGGAACTGTCTGAAGATCTTGACAGCACATCAGGAACTTCCATAGGTTGCAAAGATGAAGTTGACTCGAAACCCTCTGACATAGTGGTGGATACAGATCATCTGAGTGAAGACATCATGGGTCAAGGCCAAGTTGGATATCAGGCAGAGCACAACAAAAAGCTTGAAAGGGGAAAGGCATTTCAGAATTTGGAGCTTGAAAGAGGAAAGGGATCTCAAAACTTGGAATGCTCAACATCTGACAGTAGTGCATTTTCCAGTGAATGTAGTTTGACCAGAAGGCTGTCAGTTACAACAGATTGGATCCACAATTGCACAGTTCCGGTAGCAGCTGCTGAAGTGTTGAGTTCTAAGGAAGCAATCTCTACCAGCTTCACTGAGTCTTTTGCACAAGAAGCATCTATCACTCAATGTGTTAAATTGCTTACGATTGCACATAGAGAAGTTGAGGATTTTATGACAGAGTCAAAAGTTGAAGAACCTGCCATAGCTGTTACAGGGGAGGACAAAACAGTATTCACCAACAATGGTCAGCAGAATTTCTTCTTCAACCCACTGACGGCAGTTGAGCAAAGCCAGCTTGAGATTGTGAGCAGGAAAGGCAGAACAAATGGTCTGGGAATTGAAACACCTAAGTCACTGGAATGGAAAGAGGAGGAGCCAAGTTTAGTTGAGGATTCACCGATTCAGCACCCTCCTCTTGTAGCTGACAACAGAGGTAACCATTCTCCTACCCCTCACAATTCCCTTCCAATGAACCATTTCTTACCTCCTAACAAGCTCTGCATAGAATTCGAGTATGTGCTCTGTCATTCAGTAGGAGAGGAATGCAGATGTGATTGGCTTTTCTTTTACTATCATGGCATTAGAACATAGATCATCCTTGGAAAGTTTCTGGATCACAAGCCATTTCTGCATGGATATAAAGGACAATTCTTGGCTTGCTCTTTGTGAGCTCAGTATCTGAGAATGATGAGCCTGAAGTGGCCAAGGCTGCTCCAGTATGGTTCAAGGACAAAGAGGTGATGGAACCTGACCTTAATGTTTGGACTGGCCAAGTAGTTGTTCAATCTCAAGGTGCATGTCTTGAGCTTGAAGTGGAGAAAGCTGTTGCAATAGAGGAAGTGACTGATGGGACACCAGAAGCTGAGCTTAAGGGCTCTGACATTGTTGTGGCAGAGAATACTTTGGAGAATACTAGTACTGTTGAAACCACACTTAAACTGGATAGACAATCAAAAGCTTTGGTTCAGGTGGAAGCATCTTTCACTGGATTGGAACCACAGCATGAGCTTTCACAAAGGGAGTCTGAAGAGATTGTACCTATGACAGCAAATGGTACCATTATGACCACTGAAACTATTGCTCTTGAGGGAACACAAGCTGGTGGATGTGGAGGAGGGTATTTTAACAAGATCCATGCAGCAACAAGGAGGAGATGTAGCCTTGCTGCAGGAAATGAACATGGGATGGGCCATGACACTGATATACCTCAATTTGCACCACCTGGGGTTTCCATACTTCCAGATGATAGGGAATTCATATCTGCTCCAAGTCTATCCAACAAGAGTCCCATAAGGGTAGACCATCGACCCTTTGGTGCTGGAATCGGCTCAGATCTGGAAGCATCACCTCAGTTGCCCTTAGGATATCCTCTGGATGATTCACAACAGGCTCAATTGCATTCTCAGATTCTTGTGTTTGGAGCCAAACTGTAAGACCACTAAACCTTGTCCACTGTCTACCAACCCTCGTGCCTGGTAGTTATCAAAATCATGCCTGACATGTTGTGTGATGCTGCACATTACAGGAAGAGAAAAGTACCAGCAGACGCTCTAACAAGGACATCTGTGGGAACTCTTAGAGGTTTGTTCATCACACTCACCAGGTTCTGATTTTCCCATTTTCATTTGCAGTTCTAGATTTTGTTGAGCATGTAAAAACCCTTATTGTTAACTCATGAAAACTATGCTTCTTCTTCATCATCAACTCCCTCCAAGGTTGATCAAGCTGGTGTCATGGGTGTGTCAGCTGTGGATGGAGTTTTGAGCAACAAGAAATTGCTGATGCCTGTTGAAGATTCTCCCATTGAGACTGAGGTCTATGAGAGGGACTTGAATCCTGGTCTAGCTAGCATGGAGACCACAACAACTCAACAATCACTTGGAGCTGTGTTGCTTGAAGACCTGGAAACTGCGAGTTCTGAATCAGCACAGGATGATGGCAAATTAGAAAAGCAGCTGGGATGGGGTGTGCTGTCAAAATCAGAGCTGGAGAGAGAAACTCCAGTCCAGGTGGAGTCAATGGAAAAAGCAGCCCCAGCAGATATGGTGACTCATGGCTGTACTTTACAACCTCTGTCTGGGACAACAGTGAACATCTTTTTTCCAGCCACAACGGCAACCAACATGGCCATACCTGAATGTTGCATCATGTCAACTGAAAGGACCAGTTCTTCAGAGGCTAGAGCATGGAAGCGTAAGAAAATACACAGTCAGAAGGCAGATAATGACATGGTTCTTTCATCTATAGCTGATGCAGAGCAGCAGCAAAGTACTATATCCTTAGCTGCTTCAGCAATTGCATTGATCCCACAATTGCAGACACGAGTTATGCAAGATGTTGTACAGTATGAAGCTTTTAGAGATCCAACCACTATTTTTTATCAGGATGATCCTGTAACTGCCCCTCAACTTATTCAGAGGCAGCCACCAATGGATGACTACCAAATGGACAAGCAGCTGCAACAGGCACAGAGTCTTGCACAGGATGCAATTATATCTGCAACAACAGCCCTCACACAGACCCATTATATTTGGGCACAGCTGCAGGCTCAGAATCCATGTAATGGAGTAGCTGTAAGAGAAGCTCAGATTGCTTCTGTAACAGCAACAGTGATGGCTGCTGCTTCCATCAACAAAGCTGCAGCTGCAGCTGCCAAGGCTATTGCAGAGGCTTCCAATGAAACTTTGCAGCACCTTGCTTTACAGCAAGGTCAACCTTCAGTCCAAAGTTTGACAAATTATGCAGCTGTTGCGCAAGTTCTTGGGTTCCACACAACACACAACCAGGACTATGAGGCAAGTGGTCGACCTATGCAGGTATCTGAACTTTCCCTTCAAAGAGGTGAAGTATGAGTCAAGCTTCTCATGTCCTCCTTGGTATACATGATGTTTATAACAAGGAATTCTGTCATGGTGACCTTCCCTCATCAGGCATTGTAGCTCTGGAAAACCTAGTGGTCTCATATGCATGTTTGCCATTCTTATTCATGTTGTGCTGCACTGTCTCTCAAAAGGTTGTCAATTCTTTTTCACTGCTTCTTCCTTCCCTTCTGCACATGACAATCATCTCTTGTTTTCCTTGCCCTTCCTAGCTGGGGTTTTCTTGTTCCAGGTTCTTGCTCTTATTTCTTGTTGTAAATTCCTGTCAAGTGGGTGGCTGGCTCAAGTTTTTACTCTGCATTTGGATGCTATAACTGGCTTGTTGCCTTCTATGCATTTATATGCCATGGTTACACTGCATTCAAACTGGAGTGCTGCAGTTGAAGGATTTCCTATATGGAGCAATGCAGGGAAGACAACTGACATCTGAAAACTGCAGGCGGCAAGTGGGATACATACTAGGAGATGTCGATCAGTCAAGAAGAGACGTAAATGCAAAGCAGTTTGGCCATTGAAAACATTACCCAAGAGAGTGAAGGACTCCATCTCCAAGAGGCCAGCAAAGGTTAGACAGGTTAAGGGCTTTGGCAGGAGACATAGAAGAGGTAAGCCCAGAATGGCAGGATACAGAGATGTAGACTCTGTGATCCAGGAGGGGAGGCAGTTGTTGTTTGAGAAGTCTTCAGGAAGAGGCCCATTACGACTGATGGCATCCACATCACAGGTCACCACTGCTGAGAGACTACAGTTAGTGAAAGTTGGAGGTGTTCCAAATACATCTGAGACGATCAAGCCAGGTTCTCATGTAGAGGTGAGTTCTTTGTTAGTGACAGACACAAATTGTACACAAATGACTACTGCTCTCCCTTCTCCATGGCTAGACAACTTGTGCCAGAAAACTTTCTTTAAGGATTTCTTTTCGTTGATTCTTCCTGATGTGATTGATGTGCAGCAACATAAGAGGAATGGGACCCAGTGGTTCTTCTTCTCTCATAACCTCTGATCTCTCCACTCCTTGTGACTCCACTTTACTTGCAGGTCATGTCTGAAGAAGAGGGTCTGCGAGGGGGTTGGTTTTCTGCAAAAGTTCTTGTGATGAAAGACAAGCAAGCACTTCTGCTTTATGATGAGCTTCTTGCAGAAGATGGTCCTTTCCTTTCCTCATTTTTGTTTATCAGGTCCTATGGAAGTTGTATGTGATTTCATCTTGATCTTTGTTTATTCCCCCCTTTTGTTCCTTCCCTGCTTTCTACTGTTGTCATCACACTCTTGTGTTCTAAGAATTACTGTGGATGTACATCAGGTTCATTGGGTTCTCTGGCCTGTGTGATCCAATGCAATTCAAGTCCTTTCTGTCTTCCTTATTTTGTTCTGCTGCTTCTATGAAAGGAATGTTGGAACTTGGTATGGATGTATATTTTTCACTCATTTTATCTAAGCTGCGATTATTATATTGCCACAGGCCAATCTCAGCTGAATGAGTGGCTTCCTGTATATTGTTCACAAGAGGACGACACCAAGAGCAGGAAGCTGTCATGTCACGAACAGAAAAAATTGAGACCTGTGCACCCCTTCTGTTTCAGCAAGGCAAGGGGATTACTTAAGCGCCCTAGTGTGGCCATGGGCTCCCATGTTTGGCTGGTGGGAGATCATGTAGATGCCTTCATCCAGGATGGGTGAGAGCTTCTTTTCATTACTCTTGGTTTGACAATTGGAAGGTCTTGTTTGATGCCCATTTTCCCCTCTTGTAACAAGCATGCATCTTTGACAGCACCAACACAGAGCCCACTGAATATGTAGTCCAGCATCATTCAGCTCATTTATCTCCTGTGTGCATTGCATGGTGTGTTTGATCAGATGGTGGGAAGGTATTGTGAAAGTTGTGAACAAGGATGACAAGAACCAGATCACTGTTTATTTTCCAGGTTTGTAAAGATCTGATGATTCAGTATTAAGCAAACATTCTACATTCAGGGACAAGTAGAAGTATTGCATTACTTATTTTACCTTTGAATGGTGTTCCTTTGCCATAAAGAAGCAGCTGTTTCTTTCCTTTATATTTTCAGGTCACTCACCTGGTTGAAGATGCCATGGTAGCTTGTGAAATCCAGAAGGTCCCAGCCAAGATGTCAACTGGGCCTTCTGGATTTTGGAAGTTTCTTTCCTCAAATTTCATGCATGAAAAGATAAAGAAAGCATGGAAAAAAAACAGCTGCTTCTTTATGCATGTGAAGGGTTTGAGTATAGACCCTTCCAGATTTTCAGCCCTTCCACTCGGCCTACTGGCCTCATGATGGGAGTCTCAAATCTGGAAGGGTCTATACTCAGACCCTTCTCCTATACATTAAACCTATGATTGGAAACTAGTCTACTTCTCAGTAGAGGAAGGCCTTGTCCAAATGGTCCACTTTCATGAACTTTAGAGTGCAATGCCTATGCAGGAGAAAAAGACACAGCTGTAGTGAAGTTGCAGAATTTGAGGCCTTCTATGATTTGGGCAGATGGCCAGTGGAGGTCATGGAAAGACTTGTCAGTAATGGAGGTACAACCCAAAATCTTAAGCTTCATCCAGAAATGCCAAAACCTGATCAAGAATCCTCCTTTTTCAGAAAAGCTCAAAAACTTAATTTTTCCTGCAGAAAGGACCTCTGCATGAACTTCCTATTTTTGTTTCTGTGTCAGGAATATGGTCATTCTTCAAAACGGCTAAAAGTCAGACATGGCCTCGCAAAGGGGAGGGCGGAGACTCAAAAGTATAGTAAAGCTGACCTTTTGAAAATGACTGACATTGAGCTCAGCCACCATCTTAGGCCAAGAATAACCCGACGGACTTCCAAGTCCAAGATCAGCAGAAATTTAGGGGCTGCTCGAACCAAATACACCATGAGTGTCAGAAGAAATGTGCTGACTTCAGCTAGAAAATCAAGGAGATCGAATTTTTCAAGTAAAAAGCAGGTTACTGTTTGGGCACCACCCATGAGGAAGAATGGTCTCCCACATCCAAATAGACTGGCTTTGGTTGTGGCAACTCCACCAAAAGAGTGTGCAAAGAATTTTGAAGAACTACTAACTCCTTTGACCCAAAACCGAGGAGAAGCAGCACTTGGGAGACAAACTCAAAGGTGTTTACGTTCCAAGGTAAAAACTTATGCTGAATATGACTATTTCTTTTTCCAATAGATGTTACTTCATCACCTTTGCTAACCAAGGATTTCCTATTTCCAAAGAATCAAACTTCATTTTCATCTCCTGTTCATCCTTGCAGCAACTTGATCAAAGGTGAACATGATTGGAAGGAAAGACAAGGAGTCTATGTCTATTCATGCAGTAGAGCAGGAGTTTGCTTATTCTCTTGTGATCATATTCAAGTTTTGTACAAAGTTTAAACCCGTACTTTACAGGAAATTTGGTTAAGACCTCAGTAAAATACAACTCATTGAGAGACTTCTGAAATATATCAATCAGGACTCCTAAGACTTGAGTATAGGCCAAAGGTGTTGCAGCAAGTTTTTTTGGAGATAACGAACCTCACACTCCATGGTTTCACACTCATGGACTCTCTAAAAAGCCATTTCTTAGTGTTTATTAGGAAGGGTTATCCTCAGCTCCAATCAATGATGTTGTATTCCTATTTTGCAGGTCATTAAGACAATCGTTACACGTAGTGACAAGCGCCAACTGAGACACAGGACTGCTAGAGGCACATGACTTGTGTATAAGTTATACAACACAATGAACAATGTATGACTCATCACCAACAGGAAAGTCTCACTACATTTTTTTGTCATGCAGCAAATAGACATATATGAGAATAAATGGTGAAATTGTTACTCATCCCATGTCATCAACTGTGTAAACCTCAATGTCATCTGTTTAGAACCCTGTCAGTGATTCTCTCTATGGTGTGTCATCATAGGCTTGAGGATGGATGAGGCGATGAAGTTTCAAACATACTGTGGTACATCAGTTTGTAGCTTGACACAATGCCATCAAGCAGATCCTGGACAGGTTTGGAGACTCAGTCCTTAGCCCACACATGGACAAACAGAAATATAGTGAGCAAATCCACATGTTGTTTCTTGCGTATGTCCCTCGCATCTACAGACTAGTTAGACAAAGTTTTGGCAATCCTGTTTCAGATTTTTGTAGGCAGATAGATATCTAAGTTTTGTGCACATTTTAATGCTCTTGAATCTTTTGTCCTGATCCAAGATGATTGTCTCAGAGAGATGCAGTAAATAGCTCGAATATGTGTGCCATCATTCTGTCATCATCACTAACGACACTGATCATGGCTGAATCAGTTCAATATCACCCACCTTTACTTCCATCATGAACTCTGATTGCACAAAACTCTGTTGTTCATTGAGAAATATGCACAGATGTACTCTGTCTGCATACATGTGTGTACATGTGTGTGTGTGTGTGTGAGGGTACATATATTGCCTCTTATGCTGAGCTTTACAGTTGTTCATTTTTATACTGAAAACTGGAACCTTCCGCATAGCTAATGATGCTTTTTGCCTTCTTTGGAATGCAACTTGGAAACCTAGCATGGTAGAGAGAGAAGAGCTTCTTTGCAAAAAGAGAAAAACTTCCAGTTAGTTTCAGTATATGCATCTGATGAGGCAAAAGAGGGAACCAAAATCTTTGCCAAAAAGGAATTCAATTTAAACGTAAAAAAGTTACACTAGTACGCTAGTACAGTGTTGATGCAACCATCATTCTGTCTGGATTATTTGTAACCTGCACATAATTTCCCTGCCACCCAAAACACATAGCACCAAAACACATCTTCAATCAATTACATCATATTGTGGCTCACACACCCAACCAGGTGCATTATACTCCATTTAAACCACATCTTCTACACAAAGATCTTTCTGATTTGTAAACAATCAATTTCAATATACAATAACATATCAGAGCTAACACCCAAACAATAAAGTCGATTCTCTGTAAAATTGCATCTCCTATGCACACACGAAGAACATTCCGAATTCTAATACGAATTACCAAATCACTTTTCTCCTGGACAATAAGCATCCTGGTTCTAACACAAGCACCTAACCATGTCAGTATTTTCTTTTTATATATAAATGTCTTTGATTTTGCAAAAGTGGTAAGTTTTTTGCTGAAAGAACATATCTTACATTGGCAAAACACATTTTTCCAAAAAGAGTTCTTGCAACAAATTTCACAAAATTGAGAAATGTTGCCACAAAATTTTTATTAAACCACATGCCAAAATAATCATAATAGAATAATAATAATAATAATAATATTTCCTCTCATCTTGCTACAGCTTCAGCAGGCATTGAAATTTGAAAAATCTCAAAAAATAACTCCAGCCCTCACCCCATGGTTACCTGAGACATTTCCCAACTCATTCCACGGTTATCTGGTTTTGCATGCACACACACACACACACACACACACACACACAATTGTTACTTTACATGCAGAGCAACAATGGATGAGTGCTCCCCAAAAGTAGAGAAGGCTAGTTTCAAACATACAAAATCATTTCTCCCTTGACAGGCCCTCTATTTTGGCTTGCATCAATGTTTACTACGTTCAATATAAAATGTTAATTATTTTCAGATTCAAGCAACCTCAGGGTCCTTTTTTTCCGAAACCCCTCTAAGAACTCATTGTGGTTTTCACATGATAATCAGCAAAGAACCAACAGTTCTATAAAAGGTTATTTGATCAGTTCTTAGATCTCTTGAGAATTTCAGTAACATATCAGAATCAGTTCTCTGATTTTTGAGAGTCATGGTCATACATGTTGGAGAACCACCTTGAGAACAGCTGGTTATCATTCTCCATTTTCAATAAGCACCAAAAACTGGTCAAAGCCCAAGTTGGCTTTAATTTTTATGCCAAGTAAAATTGTGATAAAAAAATTCAGTATACTTCTCATCTTTTGTTCCTGTGTTTGTGCACTAGGGAAAATACTACTTGAAAATGCACAAGTCTATAATAATCTTCACATTAAGTTATATGTGACATCAGATCAACCTTACATTATTCTATAAAATGAGTGAAAGAGCCAATGCCATCCAGGATCCACAAAATTGTGAGGTAGGTGGTGTGGCAATCATCTACTTAACCAAACTTGGTAACAGGTCAAGGAGGAAAGTAGAAAAATTTAAGAATCCTTCTACATTTGGCTACATGTTCAAACCTATTGTCTAAATCTCGCAATTTCAGATGTTTTTTCCCCTCAAAATCTAGCAACTTTGAGTCATCTTTTCCCAAAAAATCCTTTGTAGAAGTCACTGGCTTTTATTTGGCAAGTGGCAAATTTTGCCCCAGAAGAGAGTGGTGCTCCCACATCTAAGATGAAAATATAAATACAAATGTGGGTGCAGATAAGAGGAATGATGATCAATATTGGCTGGCTGCCTATCATGCCCAGATGTATAAGTTAAAAAATTGGTCACAAATGAGCTTCACCAAGAGTGTTACAATGGATTGGAAAGCCAGGTTAGAAACTGAAACAAAAACACGTCTCTTGTTGTGATAAAATCAATAACCTGGCGTGTTCAAAATTTTGCAGCAGTTCCACGACCCCTGCTTGAAGATTGCCCACTACTACTACTCCCCCTCCCTCCTTTTCGATCATTTCCAGACCGTGTTTTGTTTGGATTACTGACACTGCTCATGCCAAATTTCAAAGGTACAATTGGTCGTAAATATGCTCCATCAGGAGGAGAATTGCGCTGTCTTGCAGGAAGAGAGGATAAACTTGGAATCCAGTGAGCTACATATTTACCCTCCAGATCATATGTTGATGCCTGCGAGAAAGCAGTTTCCATTAAACAGGATCTAATACAAGGTGACTGAGTTGAGCAATACATGTTCAAGGTTTCAACATGCCCTGATCTAATAGCTCACTTGAAAAAAAATGATACCTGTTTGGGAATACTAAAGTACCGATCCTCTCGTGGGTCATTCCCCACACCTGCACAGTTGAAAAATGCAGTAAAGCTGTCAAGAATGTTTTTTGAACTTTCATATGTGTGCTCCCTCTTGCTAGCTCAAAGGAAGCAAATCAGAATACATTTCTTGGAATCTTAAGCACTCTATTAGCCCAACTCCTCCAACCCATAACCTCCTTACACAAACTTCATAGACCCAAAACTTCATAACTCTAATCCACTGTGCATGGAAGTGTCTACTTCTCAAAGCTCACTGGTTTTTCATGTACACCCCCATACTTACTTACCAGCACCATATGTCCAATTACCATAATTGGAACACGGGTCATAGTCAAGAAGACAAGTCTCAAACCACTCTGCTCCCATACGCCAATCTAGTCCTAGATCTCTGACCAAAAAGGAACACACAATCTGCACCACCCCCAACACACCAACACAAGTCAGCATTGTTCTCTAATATTGAGAACCCTTGACCTACAAGGATGAAAATTAGGAACTGAATGCATGCGTTTGTGTTAGTGCCTTCTTGAAGAGGCCAGAACAATACTTGCAGAGAATTGTAAGTTGCATGTCCCTTTCTGTAGTGAAAATTGATGCAGTTCATTTACACATCCACATGCCTTGCATCTCACAACTCAAACTATCATCCTTGCTATGCTTAATACATGCCTGACGACCACGGTTGGACATAAAGCCAGTAGCAGCAAGCTCCTTCATGTTTGCATCAATTAGTGGGTAACTGCAAAGGACAAGACAAAACAAGGGCAAGGTAGTCCATAATTGTAAGCAAATAGGCTGGCAGAGCACCTGGTGCCCTTACTAGTAACTTTGTGAGTGGAATGTAAGCATATCAACCAAAAAACATTCCTTAAAAGGCCTAATGATTGAAGCATTTCCTGGCTGAGGAAAGTTCAGTCTTCAAAAATACCCTGTTCGACCTTCTTGCCAAGCTTCAAAGCGTTCTTTATTTTGACTCCAAAGCTTTCCAACAACACTTCGTGGACCACCTGTATAGTGTCAACAATAAAAATTATCAACTCCAATGCTTGCAATGAATCAACTTAATTAACAGCAAGATCAAGTGAGCTGAACTAGCACTCATTATGATTTCAAGCTTCAAAGTGGAGCACCTGATCTCTACATTTCAGTAATAGTGAAACTGAGCATGATTAGCATAAGGGTTGATATCAAATTTAGTGTTGGGGCAATGAAGTTTGAGGAACTTGCCCACATGGAAAATTGTGTTGCCATACTTCATGGAGATGAATCGAAAGTAGTCACGCCATATAAGTTCAAATAATACCCTATGGCCAACCGATGGAGAAACTGAATCACAATACTTGCAGGAGGCAAACTTCACACTGCCTTAAGGTGATCCTACCATAAACCAGAATTGATAAATAGAAAATGCAGCAAGGACTGAGCAATGTTGGGTACCAGTATGTGGAATCATTTGCCACCCTCTCCTGCTCATATCGCTTCACCTGTCAAGATAGGATCAGTGTCAGGTGCCACTTGAGACTCGTTCCCTTGATTTCCATATGTCCCACCAGTGAACCATATGGTCTGATCTACTCAATCCACAAAGTGCAATGCAAAATGCAAAAACTCCTCAGAGAGTTGCATGTAGACTACTCAAGACTAGTGTAAGCAACTAATTTTTTTTGCTGTAATAGCAGAAAAAAATTCTGAGACTGTGAACAGATACAACTCTGCATCCAACAATTCACTCTTCTACTCAGAAAGCCATAGAATCCACTGTTGGGAAGCTAATTTTTCTAAAACATCTTAAAAATAGAAAAACATCTATGTTCTGAGAGTCACAGGGCTTGACATTCAAAATTTGGCTTTGTCTGTGGGGTGTTGGATTACACCTCATCATGGATAGTCCTCGGTGTGATGCACCCATGTGCCAACCATGGTGAGAATTTGGTGGAGTAATCAGCACCCAACATTCCATTCCGTGTCTCCTTGTACACCCTTAATCTATCCTGCACCAAAATAATCATTTTGCAAGACTTTAAGGGCACCCACAGTGTTTTGCTAGACACAATAAAATACATCCCAATGGTAAAGTATCCAATAATCATGCAACTAAACCAGACATCTGCACTGACCATGTGACAAGACTACTCTAGCATCCCATGCGTTCATAGGTTTTTAACTCCAGGTTGCAGAATGCAGAAAAGAGACAGGAGATAGAAGATGTTGTCTTCTCTGCTCAAGATGCTTCTATCCAGAACTACTTATACAAATAGATAACCACTAAGTTTCCACTTGCCTGAAGCTTTACTACAATTTCCAGAGTAAACCAGGAACAGTACATATCAAAAGGTATGTGAAGAAAGCACCTTCTGCCAGAAGTAATCTTGAAGACGAGCTAATGCAGCTGTCTCTCCACCCTCAAAATGCAGCACTCCCAATGGACTCTGTAATCAGAAAATTTCAATGCTCAGAGTAGTAGGCTTCAGGGATCTCCACATCCTAAATCTTTCATGCATGTAGTTTCCAGTAACCACAAAACTATATACAACACTTCCTCCATGCTAGGTTCCTCATGTGTCAGATCTATGTGGAACATTTTTGGCATTAATTCTGTGACCTGAATCCCTATGGTTTTTCTATCATAAAGCAGGAGCACCACCTGTTCTCTATATTTCAGGCCCAGTTCACTGACAATGGGTACATCTCCAGGTGCTCCAATTTTATCTGCAACATTTTCAGGCAATGGTCCCATCTGTGTTGGCATTTTTAGGGCTGGCCTCACTTTGCATGAAAACTCTACTCCCTGTCCCCACCCATTGCAACTGTGCGTCAATTCCCAGACCGGATGTTTTGAACCATGCAAACACCAACCTCAGAAACTAGTGGCTGTGCTCATTTTGGGTTAACATCCTGCTAAGTGCATGCTACATCAGGTTAACCCTATATCATCAAATCTTGATGATGTAGATGGTGAGGCAATGTCAGAAATACCTTCCGAAACTGAGTATAGATGTCAGGAAGTTCTGCAGGCATGAAAGGTAGGTCATCCAAGTGATACAATGTACCACCCCAAACAAACTGAAGCACAACTCTTTTCTGCTGAGCCTCTCCTAATTTATGAAGCCCCTGCTGAACTCCTCTCTCAACAGCCATCTCCTCACTACATGTTTCCTTGTGAGCAAAAACCTTCAGGTCGCAAAATCACAAAGGAAAACATGTCATCAGGAATTAGGACAAGTCATTTGGGCATCAGATACGATCAGCAACCATTCAAGGATGTTTTTTCAGTAGCAGAACCACTACTCAACAAACAGAGTCAGTTCATAGATCACATAATAGCAGATTGCCCATATGCACAGCCTTACTCCAAGGATGTCACAAATGCAAGTGACAGACATGTAGACAACACATGAAGAACATAAAGCATGGTGCTTAGGCCAACTGCACCAGAACCAAGGTGCTCAACAAATCCATGACATACAGGTTATACTTTTAGTGTGTAACAAGAACAAAAACACAATGGAATTCCATAGTATTGGAAGATAAGAAGGCATACAGTGTGTGCACCAATTGCCTTGGCTATAGAAGGCACGACATCTTCAGGTTTGCCCCTTCGCACAATCAAGTCAAGGCCTCGTTGCTGCAGGTTTTTTCGTAGGTCTGCTACACTCTCCATAATAAACTGTGCTCGCAACTCTGGGTGCCACAACAAACATGTTTTGATCAAAAGGACACAGTTTAGACAATGCTTGCTAATGGGTAACGTTTCAAATGCCAGCAGTACAATTGAGGACGACAACAAGGATTCAAAAGGGGGTGAAGAAGAATGTAAAAATGACATTTTGATACACAGCAGATGTACGATTGCCAACCGACAAGGGTTTGAAAAATGGCGAATTTGTCTTGCCTAATTGTCCAGGGTTTAAGGGTTTAGGGTTTATAAGATTCAAGCGACAAAAACTTGCCTCCAGTTTTTGAAAACCCAAATGTGTGGGTTGTCTCATAAGTCTAAGGATCAACACAGTACAAAGGCAACAATGCCAACAACAAAGGGTTCTAAGGGGCAAAGAAGAATGTAAAACTGGCATTTTAATGCAGAGCAAATGTTACAATCACCAGGCAATAAGGATTTGAAAAATGGTGAAATTTATGGTGCCTAAAACTGTCCAGGGTTTAAGGGTTTTAGGGTTTATAAGATCAAGCAACAAAAACTTGCCTCCAGTTTTCGGAAACCCAAATGTGTGGGTTTTCTCATATGTCCGAGGATCCACACAGTACAAAGGCAGCACAGCATGCGAAGACTGCCATGCCTTCAACAAAGCTTCATTGTCCAACACCCTTAAATCATTTCTGAGCCACACCATGGCAACTCCATTTCCTTTTCTGGATCCCGCATCATCTCTGCTGCTTTCTGCATGGAAGGAAGCTGCCATAGCCCCACTTTTGCGTTCCACTCTGTGCACGATTCTGGCAAGATTGCAACTCCGCCCTTGTGTACAACTCTCTGCCATCCCACAACAACATCACAACAAGGAAACAACATTCCAAAGCCTAAGCAAACAATCCTTGCCAAGACATGCGCACCAAAGACAACGGCGGATACGAACAGCTTACTGGAGAAGGCAAGAGTTCCCGGCAACACGAAAAGCGAGGATCCAAGAGCGCGATGGCCAACGAAACTTCTACTGTGCGCTTGCATATTTCTTCTTCCTCTTCTTCTTTACAACTGTCTCTTCCTTTTCTCTACAATCTCGACACAATTTGAAGAGGAAGACGGCCATTATTGCTGCGGAATCCGACGACATATCTGACGGTTCTGCTGCAAGAGCGTCGACTTGCTCGTGGGAAGAGGATGTGGAGACAACAGAGCCTTGCGATTTGAGCCTCCACTTTGCCTTCAGTAAGGACTTTTTCGGTTTGAAGAAATCTCATCAATTCATCTCCTTCTCTCAAGGACAGTAGTAATATAAGAGCATCGCCAGCACTGCTCTGTATTATGTGACCCTGGAAAAAATATTTCTTACATCCAAGTTTTAGTTCGTTACTTTTTGCCAACCACACGCATGAAACCGCATTGAATGATTCTGAGCGCATTAACAGCCCAGCCATTTACAAGGTTTCCTACTAATCTTGTTAGGGCATTCATGAAGTGGTGGCCTCAGTAGAGTTTAGGGACAGCGATTACCATACAGATATTAATGCAGCATGCTTCAGACAAATAGAAAGGTAGCATCAGCGAGTGAAGAAACCATATATCTCACTATCAATGTAAGGAAGGATGGCCAGAATGAACATGGGCCAGTGGCAACTCACAGCACCCAACATCTTGTGAGTACTGAAACTATTGGCATTGTGTGTACCAGAATAGTATCAGCTTAGGAAGGGTTGAGGGTTGAGGGTTTAATGTGCAGGTTTCAAAACCATGAAAGGGGGGTTTTCAAAAACTATTCTCAACCAGCTGATGGCGTTTGGAACTTTCATATTCAGTTACAAATCTATCATTTGACATACCCACAATGATCAAGGCACTAATAGTAGTCAGGGCAAAAGGTTAATAATAAAACCTTCTTGTTGAAATTCCATTTTCCCTCCCGAGGATTCTCTCTTCTTCCGCCTCCAAATGTACGCTGCATTTTGCAATCAGCCACCAGATCACTTCACGAATGGAGCAATTCAGTCCACCCAAATAAGGAATACGAATTTCAAAGTCCTTCAGCCACAGCAACACTGCATGCTGTCATCACATAATAATCTTTTGGGCTACTCTATCTACCAATGACATACACAGAGCCAAAAATGTTTGAAGAAACACTGACCTAGAGGAAAGGGGAGATAATAAGTTTTTAAAAAAAAATCAAGGTTCAGAGTATTATGTACAATTGGAGCATCCAGAACTCTTGCGCTGACTTTTGCCAACTGTGGACTAAAACTGATCCCCAATTCCTTAATAAGATCATCTGAATCCTATCTGTTCACAGTCATTGCCTGTTAAACAAACCATGTAGTTTGTGAGTCAAGCTCTTAGTTGCAATGTGGTTTGCGAGTTTGATTCATGGTCGACAAAACATAATAAATAAAAACTTATATTTTACATACCAGAACAGAGGACTGACAATTCAAAAGGAGGAGGAATCATTCATCAGACTTACATTTTCACAAACACGTCTAATTCTGTCCTCTGGTGATTGCTTGCCAACATTAATTTGCTTCGCCCGCTGCATACGGGCTATTAACGTCTTTGTGTATCGCTACCCTTCTATAATCTTGCACAGCTACAGTACCAAAAATCAGCAACGACCATAGAAACACTTCAAGGTTATTTTTCAAAAAGAAAGCTGGCATTGCAAAAGCAGGCAGTGAATCCTTCGTACAACAATTGGGATCACGAATCAATATGAGAGGTTAGATACAATAGAGGAAAAACCAACCCATGCCTCCAAGGGGATGTAGGTTGCTGGTTTTTCCTTGCTACCCACATCAAGGGCCGGGGCATTTGGGTACTTCAGCCGATGCTTGTAAACCTCCCAGTAATATTAGTTGGCCACTGAAATCTCTTCTGGTTCATCAGGATTTTGCTGGGACTTCTTGAAAAACCTGAATCTTGCCAACAATTGAGTATGACTAATCTACATATCTATGCTCACAATTCCTATCACCATCCAACTTGGGGATAAGGAATGACAATTCCACATATGCGACAAGAGTGACTGATATAACCATAATATTAGGAGGCCTGCACACATAGAATCATAAGTGTTGAATATTTATTTACGTGAGATCTTGGCATGGAAGTGAGCTAGGCTAAAGCTTGAAGTAGTACAAGTGGGAGACTCTCATGTAAGTGGTCTAGGGGGTGTGTTTTGAATGATGAAAATGCGAAGGACAAATATTATTTTGCATGTACTCTGTGCAAATTTCAACTTGTGACCACATAACTATCTAGGACATAGCATTAAACATAAAAACAACTTCATTAAAATCCAACAAGAACTATGCAAGTTGAAATTTGCACGGGGTAGCTATATTGTTTTCATTGTTTTTTATGAAGTTGTCTTTAGTTAATCTTTATCTATTTTTCCTACTACAATGAAAGAAATTGTAATCAGGTCCTCACCATAAGCTAGGGACAAAGAGTTGAATGCAGGATTTTGTCTACAATTTTGTGCCCTTGCAAGTGCCACTTGTATTTCTTGCAAGCATCCAGTGGATGGTGTATTGGTGGTAACAAGTTCACTTTGGCCCATCCCTTTGGTCTTTGGTGATAGATTGCTGACACGGTACACCCTAAGCATTGATTGGAATCTTTGATGTCAAGTTATGAAGTTTGAAATATAACTTGGGTCACACCCTTTTCTCCACATACATGTGACCACTTTGTGAATCTTTTAGCAGGATTGTCAAGAGGGGAGCTCACTCTCATCAATTCCACATTTACTACACATGGAGATTGCCACCTTTGTAATTTTCTAACCTCAGTGAATAGAAGGATTCTGAAATCTTGAAACTATAAAAATACAAGCCTTAACAAGTGTTGTGAGAGTATTAATTACCCCATTGTTGCCCATAACTCCCCAATGTTATTGTCGCCATTTATTGAACTAGACTAGTACCACTCCTAACATTATCATGCCTCATTGTCATGTACATCATCATATTGGCATTAGCCAAGCCTGAGCCAGTCTTGAAAAGGACATGTGTTGTCTCCTAGTTAGTGTTGAACCATGATTACAGAAATCAAATGTTGTGGTTTGACAAACATCAAGGCTTCATAGACTCCACAATTATTAATTTTATTGATTCTTGCCTATGGAGATATTTTGTGTGTGGATCAAGCACAATACCCTTTGTGATATTATAAAGGGGATTTGTTTTATTAAAAAAAGTTTATGTACATGTATTCCAATTTTGGATCATGCACAACAATGTATTGAAAACTTATTTCTAATCTAAGGATTATACCTAAGCTATAAGGGGAAATATACAATTAAGGTTTTCTAATTGTTGGAAGGGTTTTATCTTAGGATAGAGTTTTTTTAATGACAAGTTTTTGTGTTTCAAGAAGCTACCATGTCTTTAATTACGTTTCGAAGTTTAGAAAAACACAACGAAAAATGATTGGCTATGGCATTGTTGCAAGAGATGCGGCAAAAAAAATTTGCTAAGAAAACATGATAGTTAATGTTTAATATCATATTTAGATCCACTGTTCACTAAGGGAATTTGGTGGAGGAGATTTTGCAAATATTGAATGCACATAATCATAAACATGAAAAGGAGCAAGGATTGGATGTTGTGGAAGCCACAATAATACATCATGATGGCATCTACAACCAAGGCTTGTACCACCAAACACTTGCTAAAGTTGTTGAAATCCTCATAATTGACCAATATTCCCAAGTGTTCACTTGCATTTACAAAAGACTAAAAAACATGTAATTTGGATATAAAAGTTATTGAAGTTAGGGCAAACCCAATCTTGGCTGGTACCGCTAGGAACCATCTCAAAGAATGGTTAAAGGAACTAAAAACAACCAAATCATTTTTTTGCGTCCTTTTCGTTAAATGTTTTCACAATTATAAATTATTATTTTTTCATGTTTATCAATTGCATGCTCTAATAAATGACTTGAAGTTTATTTGGGAATTTTCAAATTTTATATTCTTAATTATTCATAATATTTTTATTGTAATTAATATAAAATTACTATAAAATCATAATAATTATTTTATTTATAAATTAATTACAATAGACACATAATTTATAATTCAGTTTAATTATTCAAATTTTTAATGATTAATTTTATTAAAATTTAAAATATTACAACTATAATTAAATGAATTAATTTAATTTTTATAATTATAAGTATTACATTCTAGTATAGTATAATATTTAATTATGTACTTACAAATTTTTTTAATGCATCATAAAATTTTAGAATAATTTTACTAAAAATTTAAAATAATAATAATAAATTATTTTACTTATTACTTATTACTGCATATATATAATGAATAAATAATATTAGAACATAAATTTTCACATTAATTAAAATGATAGTCCCCAATCATAAAAAATAAATATTGTATTTACAACATTTATGTTTACTGATAAAAAAAATATTGTATCCTAATTGAAAAGTTATGTCCTATAGTTAAGATTTTTATTTCAGAATTTTATAATAATATTAAAATAATGAGCAAAGTTGTTGTAATTATTGTATTTAAAAACAAAGATACATTAGAATAATTTTATGTATTACTCATTATTTACTTATTTATAGTAAATTGTTAATATAAAAACATAAAATGTTATATTAATATTAATAATGACATAATGACATAAAATTATAATTACTTAATTTATTTGTAAGTTAGAATTAAAATACTTGAATAATTAATTTATAATTATATTTTTTATTATTATTCATAAATTATAAATTATAAATGTGGTTCTTATTTAAGTTTGTAGAATAATCATAATTTAATTAAAATAATTAATGGTATGACCATAATTACATGGATTTTAATATAATAAACTAAAATATTTATTTCTTGAAACTATTTGTTCATAATATATCGCTTTTATAAATAGTTATAAATGATTATATTTATTAATTATAAGTTACACTAAATAGTTATTGTTACAACATAAGTTTTTATATTATATAATTTATATTCTTATAGTAAAATAAATCAGTTATTGTAATTAATGTTACATTACTTTTAAATCATAATAGTTATTTCAGATAAGTATTAACTATAGTAATTTTATAATTATTTTCTATTTGAACATAATTATTCACAATCTGTAATTTATAACTTTAAATCTGAATTAAAATTTGGAAAAATTATAATGTAGTTAAAATAATTATTTTAATTATTATAATTGCAGGAATTATTATCCAGTAATTTTTTAAATAAAAAATTCTGTAATTACTTATCTATGATAAATATTTTATAGTAATATTACAGTAATTAAAAAATATTAATATATGTTCAGTAGATTATTGTATTCGTAGTTATTAATTACCAATGGGAAAGAACATTTAGTTGACCAATAAAGTTTTTTACAATAAGAAATGTAGTTATATAGTAATTACAGTAATTCACTTAGGTTACTTTTTTAAATATATAATTTGTGTAGGAATTTATTTTCTAATAAAAATTATTATTCCATTATTTTTAGTTTGAAAATAAATATTTTTAATAGTTATTTTTAATTATAATAATTAAATTATGTTTACATTAATTATATTATCTATAATTTGAGCAGATTTTTAAAAATAAAATATTTATAAATATTTAAGTTATTTATTTATCTATGAGTTATGTATTGACAAGTTGTGAGTAATTAAATAAGTATTTAGTTAAATATTTAAAAATCTTATTTTCTTACTTAAAAGGTAAACCTACCTACCTACCTACCTACTTACCTTTTAACCTAAGTAAATAAGTAAATATTTAGTTTAAGTTTGTAGGCACCTACTTATGTACCTACCTAGGTACCTATCAACTTAATATTAGTATTTTGTATTAAATTCATTTTAAATGCCATGTGGCATATTTACATTGGGTCACATGTCATAATATAATTCATCCAAACTTGTGAATTGATTGTCATAGATTATTTCAAAATAATAATATTATTTATTATAAATAATTAAATACTGAGACACATGGCAACAAATGATTTGCCTTCAATAGTGACCAAAATAGTCGCATCTTAATCACATGTGACAATACGTATATAATGGAATCAAACGATGAACTTGTATTTGTTGATTTTTTTGTTCATCCAATACCCTTATCATTCACGATTAATATCATGACGCATTCTCAAGCTTTTCAATATATTCAAATGTGAGTTTAAGGTGAACACAACGAAAGAATGAAGAGTTGGGGTACGTTCCCTAATTCGCAGCACTTCAGGGGTAGAGGGGTGTGTTGGAGCTCTAGGATAGGGACTGGGAAGAATGACAAATAAGTCAACTATTCACACAAATATGAACAAACCAAACAACAAGTTAGTTAATGCATAGTTGAGGACTTTTGGTGCATGGACGAATCACGAGCAAACATGGACTCATAAGACTCACCACAGCCCGGATTTGAAGAACCCAACACCTTCCCCCTTATAATATTCTCTGTGCTTAACCATGGGGCTTGCACCCAAATGTCATTTTGTCCCATGACTCCAACTTTTCTCGAAATTAAGACTCTCGCAACTTTGGAGGCCCATAATTTTGTGTGCAAACCTTCAATTAAAAAGATGTCTAAAACAAAGTTTTAGCCCTCATCAAGAACTTTCCAACGGTATGTGGCACGCCACCTACACACAAGGAAATCAGGGCGATTCTCGACTTTTAGTGGTTAGGAGTTAAATTGTCAATTTGATTATTGGCCTTTTTTTGGGCCATAATTTATGTTTTAAGTACCCAAACAGGTCATGCGAACCCATTTTAGACATTTAAGTTTCAAGAGTTTTCTAATAATCTAAGAAACTCTTCAATCCAATGAATTTTGACCCTTGTGATTAACTTCTGAAAATCCAAAAGCCCATTAGGACTCCAACTCCCAAAATGGGAGTTCACTTGGGAATGTGGAGGTTCATTCCCTCACACTCTCCTACATTCATGAAAGCATGAAATGTGACTCTTGGGCTTCTTTCTTGGCCTGCACCTTAGCAAGCCCTTGCATTGGTCTCGAGCCCAAGGTTAAGGTTGTGACATATCACATGCAACTTGTTTAAGGCGATTAAGGGGATTTTATTTGCAAATGTTGCTACGACTAAAATTTAGTTGTAGAGAACAATTGAAAATAGGTGTTTTCCTTCTAGTGTTTTTGAAATGGTTATTCAGGTGAAGTGGTAACTAATTTTGCAAAAAAGATGCATCACCGGGTTACCTGTTCTTTGACATTGATCACAAGTTTCACAATTTTCATGAACATCTTGATTCATTGTTGGCTACTAATAACCAACATTTAGGATCTTCCTCATAGTGATGTGAAAAGATAAATGCATTCTTGCAACTCTTCCATGTAATTCTTACAGATGGTGGGTACTTGTTTTGGTTATAAGACTTGACAATTTGTTGTCTTGTCCAAATCTATAAAATACTCATTCTTGAAACACAAATGGTTTAGTCTTTAAGCAAGTAATAGTCTTTATGATGTAGTAAACCTCTTTGGCATCATTCCTTCTAACATGTACTCATAAACACTCTATAACCACTCAAGTTGTAATGTGAATAGGTGAGCATCACAAGTTTGATTAAATACTCTAGCAAGTCCAAATTGGTTGAGTAATTAGTTGAATGCATTTGCCATTAAATGTGACCTACTAGATCTATATACAATCTTGAAATCATATTCAAAGAACAATAAAAGCCATCCAGCTAACCTATTAAAAATTTATGGCTTGTTAACTAAATATACTAAAGCCATATATTACATTTATATTGGGTGAAAACACATTAAAGGTGAGCCACTTTTGTTCAAAAAAGGTGATGTATAACAAGTATTATAGTACGCAATAAGCTAAAATCTTGATGGCATCTTTTGGTTATCTTAAACACAAGTAAAAAACTTTAAAATTTACACAACAACATTTTTGAATTCAAAATTCATTTTCAGTCAAAATTAATTTCAATCCAATGGTTAGATGAAGAGGATTGGATAAAATCAATGTACACAGATTATATAATTTACAATTTTTCAGCAGCCATAGGGCTGCATGTTTATGCTTCATGAAAGATTACCAAACAAAAAAAAATTGAAAAAATAATGCAATGTTCATGTACAAAATTTCTTCCTCTTTGATATGGTAGTGGTTTTTTTATAAAAAATAGGATATTATTATGTATTCATTACTAAACAAATGCAAAAAAACACATTTTTTGAATGGATTTTCATTCAAAAATTTTAAAATTTTGAATTACCTTAGATTTAATTGATGTATATCAATACCATATACCAAAAAAAATTCACCCAAGAATTCCATCCACAACCTTAGTTTTGAAGTATATATTCAAATTTTCAAACTCTATGATAGGTATCATTTTGTCACGAATATACTCCATATGTTCAAAATCTTCAATGTGTATTGAATTTTTCAAAATAATTTATTAGATGAAGTCTAAAACTAATCAAATATACTTAAAACAAACAAAAAAATTCAAGATGTGATGTCCATACATTACCAAAAAATTTAATCGCAAAAATATTATACATGTGACTACAATTTTGGGGGGGCTTAATGTGTTTTCACCCTACCAATTGAGTGTGTTAGTATGAACATGAAATTCCAAATCCTAGTTCAAACTGATGAGTATGATAACTTGAATGTACCAGGTTTTGATGTCTTCACAAATGGTTTAACATTTAATAATCCACTCAAATACCTCAATTTTCTTGAATAGTTTGGTGATTGGTGCCATAATAGAGGCAAAATTTCTTATGAGGCATTTGTAAAACTATGCCATTCTATTGAACACTTGGATCTCTTGAGGTGTTTTAGGTATTGGCATTTTGATTATGGCCTTTATTTTTTTTAAATAAGATGTTTTCCCTTCTTTGGTGACTATGGATCGTAAAATGGTTCTAAAACAAACCATGAATGCATTTATCTAAATTCAAATTAATGTCATACTCTCTACATTTAAAAAAACATTTTTTGAGTTTTTCTAAGTGGTTGAATAAGTCACTAAAAATGGTAAAATGATCTAAAAATATTTTCATGGATATATTAATGTATTCATGGAAAGTTTTAATGGTTGTTGCCCTTTGATAGGTTAGTGATCCATTTTTGACCCAAAAGGCATTACAACCCATACAAAACCCCCCCAATTAGTAACAAAGGCAGTCTTATATTAATCCTCTGGTGTTATGGAAATCTTATGGTATCTAGAAAAACCATTTAAAAATGTTTAAACCTCATGTCCAACTATAATGTTAATAACCTCAATAGTAAAAAGTAATGGGTATGGATATTTCTTTGTGACATTAAGTTTCCTAAAATCCACACAAATTTTCAGTTTTCCATTCTTAGGCACTACAACTATAGGTGATAACCAAATAACTTCTTCAACAAGTTTAATAAAACTTGTAACCAGTAGTTTGTCAATATTTTGTTTGATAATGGTTGCATAGTTGGGATTTAATTAGTACCTTGCTTGATGAACATGTGGTATTGATGTATCTAGCTCAATTTGATGTGAATCATTTTTGGTGGTATGCCCTTCAAATCCTTGTAAGTCCATGTAAACATGTCTTTGAACTCCTTCAATAATTCAACTAGTTGAAAACTAATAACAAGTTCTAAATCAATGCTAATTTTAACTTGTTGTAAAAAAATTTCAAAACCTAGGTTGATCTTGGTTAATTGCTCTTCCTTTATGATAGTCCAGCCAATAATGCAAAGATACTAAATTCATTTTCGAATAGGTGTTTTGTTAATCATCATTTCTCTTATTTCAAGTTGAAAGAAAGTTTCTAGCAAGTGTTGTTTAACAATATCATTGGGTTTAATTATATGAATAAATAGTACATATAAGTTCAACAAGTGCATTAGATTGAATGGGTAGTACAAATAATAATTCAACAAGTATATTAGATACTTGTTCAACTAAATTCAAACATGTTGATGCAATCAAACTAATATTCTTTTGTTTGCTAATATCTTTCAAAGTTTTTAAATTTTTTTTTTTGGTGTAACCTATTATGAGGTCACATGTTGAATTACTTCACTAGTTCGATTATTTTCAACCATTTGAGTTGCAATGGAATTATTAAACAATTTAGCCTAATTAAACAATAGCCCCTAAATGGTTATAGGGGATTATTTGTCATTTTCACCACATTATAGTTATTTTACAATTTCAATAAATGTATCTTATAAAAGCTCTTCTCATTGTCAAGTATAGCCAAGTTTAACCTAAATAACCTACATTTGCCAAATTTAATTTAGTATAACCTAATTTAGCCAAATATAATCTAATATAACCAACTTCAACCTAATATAGCCAAGTATAGCCTAGTTTAGCGAAGTGTAACTAAGTTTAACCTAAATAACCTACTTTTGCCAAGTTTACTTTAATATAACCTAGTTTAGCCAAGTATAGTTTAATTTAGCCAAATTTAGCCAAATTCATATATAACCAAGTATAGTCAAATTTAGTTAAGTTTAACCTAAATACCTTACTTTTGCCAAGTTTAGCCTAGTCTAGCCAAATATAATTTAGTATAATCAAGCTTAGCTTAATATAGCCAAGTATAGCCAAGTTTAACCAAGTATAACTAAGTTTAACATTAATAACCTACTTTTGCTTAATTGAAGCTAGTATAATATAATTTAACCAAATAGAATTTAGTATAGCCAAGTTTAACCAAAATAACTTACTTTTGTCAAATTTAATCTAATAGCTTAGTTTAGCCAAATATATTTTAATATAGCCAAGTTTAATGTAATATAACCAAATATAATCAAATATAGTTAAATTTAACCTAAATAACCTACTTTTTCCAAGTTTAGCCTAGTATAGCCTAATATAACCACATGGTATGACACCTAGTATGACATTATACCACATTGCTTATGTAGGGGTAAGCAAAACATTGGTTTTACTTGGTACAATTGGTGTAACAAGTTGTGGCCAAGTTGACTTATAGTTAATAAGTACTATTGTATGATCTATACTAGGATTCATGGCTTAAGTTCTTAATATAAACACATTAGGTAATACTAATGTAGTGGTTAGAAGGACATGTTGATGAACATTCATCACTTCCTCCTGTAATAACTGTTTTCATTTATCATCAACAAAGGGGCAATGATTGAATAGATGTGCCACCTATTGACAACAAGAACATGTTAAAGTTCCAACACCCTAATTTCTTCCAGAAACTGGTCTATGGTGTGGAATTTGTGATCTTTCACCTTGACCAAGTACAGATTTGATTAGCTAGGTACCTTGTTGGTATGTGGTTTCTTGTAAAAAAACCATGGGTGTTGCTCAATTTTCAACAAGTTCCAAATACGATACGAAAATTAATTAATTAGGTCTTCGGTTGATATGACAAAATTGTTCCAATTTGTTGAGTGGTTGGACTCGTTCCATTTCCGAATTAGTGGGTACCAAGTTGATGTTGGTGTTTGGTGGTTGGTTTTCAAAACCAATGGATCTTGTAATTGATATAGATGCACCGGTTCTAGGTAGATAGTTTCCTAGGGTTGTAGTTCACCATGGTTGTCATGCGAAGACAACTTCATCAAATGGTTGAACAAGTTCATGATTGTCATCATGGTGAACATTCATTATTCACAGTTGGGTTGAAGTTTGTGGTGTTGTTTGATGAATGGTTGAAAGCACGGCCTTGGGTCTTTCTACACAATTGGTTTGGTTGCATTTTGATATCGTTCATTGGTTTTTCCCCTCTATGTTACATTCGTGTTTGATGCAATCACAAGTTCATTTTCCATATGTTACTTTTGATGTTCGTCTTGTTCTTATGCAAGTTCTGAAACAAATTGATGTGTGACCTATTCTAATTATTTTAAAAGACTTTTAATGTTTATTTTTGACATTTAAAAAAATCAACAAGTTCTAAGAAAGCCTTTGCATTATTTTTAAACATAAAAACCCCTCCTAGTAATTAGGAGTTTACAACTTCTTTTATAGATTAGGTGCCTAATTTACTTCAAAAACTTTAGACTAACTTCACCCTATTTTCTAATGCTTTCAAATTAAATCAAGAAACAACAATTTGAATCTTAAAAATTACATAAAATAAACAAAAACATGATGCAAATCGAAAATTTTAAATGTGACTGCTTTTCGAACCTAATCTATTAAAATTATGAGTGTAACAAAAACTTGTAACCATGATTGCTTTGAATTTTGATCCACTGTGTGGTCGCTAGACGTTAATGAATTTTCCTATTCCCATTAAGGTTTTCAACTTTTGATTTTTAATAATAGGTTTTAGAAAAATAACAACATGCACATTAAACACTAAAAATCTAATTCTATTTATAATTCCTAAAAATGTACTCAAATTGTTCAAAGTTTCAAAAAATAATTATAAAAAAACATCTTCCATGTTTTTTCAAATGGAAAAGAAAACATAGAATCAAAATTCAATAAAAAAAATCTTCAAACAAATTTGTCCTCCTAGTTTTAACCAACCAATTCAAAATTTAAACAGTCCAAATGGACAATTTAAACATTCATTAGCTAGTACAAAAACCAACAGTCCAAAGAATTCAAATGATAGCCTATTTAGCTACCTATCCAACTACCTATTATGTCAACTTGTTCTGTAAACTACTAGTTGATTAACATGTCAACCTGTCTATTAACCCAACATTATGCTACCTATTAAGTTTTATAACAGCTTAGGTTAAGTCACAAGTTAGGTAGGTAACTTGTTAGATCACCTATTACTAAATCTAGGTAACAATAACATTCGATCATTTGATATAGCTCATGTTTTCAATATGTTGAAAATAGTGGATAGATCTTCTTTTCACTAACTTTCATATCAATGTTGTATAGAGTTGCCCAAAGCTTCCTATTACACTAGGCAACTCATAAATGTTTTTATGACAAGCAACCAAAGACAATAAACTTTCATTATAAGTTCATTAGAAGGGCAGGCCTTATTCAATGACTTGGCAACTACAACCCATATGTGTTAAATTTTGAAATCATTGACCTTAATTAGGAATATTGGGATGGGGGTGGACTGAATTGCTTCTTCATAACATTCAAGGGCTAATACTTCTCAAGGTAATGTAGCCTGTACCAAGTCTCTCTAAATAACAAGAAGGTGAAGGAATCAACATAGGTTCTAGTTCACCTTGCCCCTCATTCAATGACATAGGTACTTTTTTGATTGAAGGACATTTTTTTTAGGGCATTTCATTTGAAAGGAATTGTTTTTTTGGAAATTTTTTACCCTTTGAAATTCCTTGTGATAGATGTAAGAAAAAATCTTGTTCCCAAGCTTAATTAGGCCAACCATCTTTATTTTATCACATGCATTCTTAAATAGACTCATTCCTTTTGAATCCTTAGTAGGGAGGCAACCAATCCTCCTACATAAATCGGAGCATCCTTACAAAGATGGTGACTTCTCCTTAGTGATTTTACTTCCAAATATGTAAGTGCTCAAGAGGGATTTAACATTAAATGAGGACAAGTTTGTAGATCTTGTTCAAAATTTAAAGATTTGGACTAAAAAAAAATGCCCCTTCTTTATAATTGAAGTGGAAATTTTATGAAATGTTTTTTTTAAAAATTTTGACTTTCCCCCCCAAAAATAAAAGAAAAAGTGATAGAATATTTTCTTTTATTTTCTATTTTTGCATTTGTGTAAAACTTCGGACCAAAAAGAAACATGTCTTCATATTGATGTGGCCACTTGCCTCTTGTCATTCCTTTTACTAACATAAGTTTTATTTGAAAGGGTACATTAAGGCCACATGCATTTGGAGTTTTTATCAACTTCTCTATAAATTGCTCTTTTATTTTCCTAATCTTGTAATTTACTTGAGGGTAATAAATCACTCCAAATATCTCCTTTCGATCTATAGTTCCCCCCCTAATACACATTCACACACACAATGTTTTTTGGGATTTCCTCCTCCCTTTTGGGAGTATTTTTTTTGGGTGATTTTTTCACCATTTTGTGAAAACTATTTTGAAAAAGGAACATTCTTTAACAAATTCTCCATTTTTTGAGATTGTTTTGCCAAAGATGAAAAAATTGTTTTCAAATTTTGTCACAATTGCCTACAATGTGAAATGGTGCTTAAGATTTTTTATTTTCATATTCTAAATATCATGAAGTTTAGCCTTAATGGATGATTACCACTTCAACATCACAAAATTAAAAAAAAACATTGTTCCCCTTAAATCCCAACATTATTTCACAAATAGAGTGATAACCCTCATGGTCCTCCATAGTACTTCGTCTATTTCAAATTTCAAGCAATCTTTCAATTGGTTGCAGTTGGAAGAAGTCGGCAACGTTCAAAACTCCCATCTTAGAAACTCATGAAATAAAAAAATAAAACATTTCCAACAAAAAATGTTATGTCAATGTTAACAACCATTTAGAAAGGCATGTAAATGTCTTTGATACATAAGTACATTTTGAATCTAAGTAAAGAAATGTAAACATGTAGCCAGGAATCCAAAAAAGTGGATTGTTGAAAGCTTTAGACAAAGTGAGAACAAGGTTGTGGATGTTTCAAAACACTTGTTTTGCCTTCTCCTAGTTGGTTTTGAAGGCTGTATGGGCAAATGGTATCTCCTGAAATATTGCGCATTTCATTGCTTACTTCCAATTCTACTGAACCCTTTTCTGTTTGTACCTTTAGCTCCCAAGTTCACAAGGATAAAGTGGGAAGCACCTCATCATTGTACTGAACATTCCCTCCTCACCTCAATATACCCATCTTTAATTTTCGACAACTTTTGATGTTTTCAAGTTTGTAGTATATACTAGGGATAACAAAAATTCATGAAAATATGTCTAATCACATTTCTAATTGAACACAAGACATGGAGTCAGGGGTTTTTGTTTTGGTTCAATTTTGTGATGTAGCTGCAGTGGCAATCATCCATAAGATGATAACGGGAGTCATATACCCACCTTGATTGGCTCAGAGTGAAAGGCAGGGTCCAAAAGTTCTGGATGTAAAACCCATTCCTCACCATTGACTGCAGCCAAACTGAATTGTCCAACCATTTCTTTGGGTGTGATGACTTGCACATCCAATTTGCTGTGCTCCAAAGGCTCTGAGAAGATCTCCTTCACAAGATTTGGGTCTGTCACAAGAGTCCTTAACTCACTACCAAGATAGTAAAACCATTTATCACCTGGACAACAAGATACTGAATTTTTGTTAAAAAAGGTCAATTTGTAATATGAAATACAATGTTTTTCCGACGAAATTTCATAAAATAACAATTTTCCTTTTTCAAATTGGCGAAAATTTGGTGTTTTTAAAAAGTGTTTCAGTTACCAAAAATTGAAAAAATCTGATTCTTCCGTAACCATAAGTGGTAAGCTGTGTGGAACACAACATGGTTTATTGCGTTTGATGGCCAATTCTAATAGACAAGCATGAGATAGAAAGATTTTTTTTTGGGCAGCACATGTGGACATCTCAAAGCCTGTCCAAAGTGATTATTCTAATGGCATGTGGCATGAGGTTGTTGTTTAGTTGAACATTCAAGGAAAGACAATAAGGGGGAAGGGGGTAGGGTGAAAAATAATGTGAAAAAATAAGAGAAGAAAAGAGTAGTGAGAATTTAACGCCAATAAAATAGGGTTTTTACTCTTGAGGGAGATTTCTTTTTTAAATTTCAAATTACTTTTTGCACACTTTTGTTATTTGAGGCAAGGTTACATTCCGATCTCTACTGAGGCCAAAAATTTGGAAATGATGCGGCCATAACAGCTATCCAAGTGTTCTCATTACTTTCACCTTCCAATTTACACATTGTTTGGTTAGTTATTTTATCATCCAAAGATGGACATCTGGCTTGCAATGCATTGCTGCAGAGCTTAAACCTCTTGCCTCTAAGACCCATAATCTCAGATTTCATCAATGTTAGGATTAAAACATTAAATAGTGCAACCCCAAAGTAATAGTGTCACCAAAAAGGAAGGGTCAATACAACACCTCCACTCCTCTGATGAGTTCACTCTGCCATTAACTTCTCTTCTATTGAGTAGACAGTATTACAATAGTCCTAATTGAAGTCCACAGCTTCTATACTTCCAGCTCTGCTAATTCCCAAAGAGGGGCACACATCAACTGCTCCCAAACCCACTGCCAGAACTTCTACAGGTATAACTTCTACGTGCATCTCTACAGCTCAGACCACCTTCAAGCTTCCTCCTTCTTTAACACCGAGCCTTGATTAGTCCTACTCGAATCAGATCATGGAGCTGGCCGTCTTCTAGTTACTAACGCAGCGGAAGAGATCAACACCTAGCTATCCTCCAAACTCCTATGTTTTCTGTGCACCAAAAAACTCCTCTCCTCCTTTTCCTGTCTCCTTACCTTTTTCTCTTCTCTTCACTCTGCCGCCTCATTGCCTCCACTTCCGCTCATCAATGCAGCCGTCACTAACCTCCTGTCCCAAAATTGATAAACCCCGCCGCCTTCATTCAGAAAGTTGACGGCAGGCTTAATCCCTTAAACCCTTAAAATGAATTCGGCATTCACACTACAGAGATAATCAAAGACACAACTGTTCGGTCATTCCCTTTCCTGTCACAATAGCTTTTACTCATTAGAACATTTTCTCTCCACCAGAAATGAGAACTACAAACAATATAGCTCTTTCTATATCTGTTTAAAATGCATTTTAGAGAGTCCTGGAGCATAAAACATCTATGATGCCATGAGATGAGGAGCCTTTGCTTTAACTTTAAAGAACACTCCTAGTATATGTCAACAATGTCCAAGATTGGAACACAACCTTATGCTGCTTGCTTCCATTTCTAAAATATGGTTGTGCCAAAAGAAAGCCAAGAGGAAGTGATTGGATGTGAAAAACAACATAAACCAAGCGGACTCCTTCTCAAATCCTTACAAAAAAAAAAACATTTAACTCACATCCTCCATCCTTGATGTTAATAAAAGGAATGCTAATATATCATGTTGATGACATGTTTACAAAGAAATGCTTGCAAAGTACCTAACTATTTTGTTGGGCCATCCCATTAGGGAATGCCTAACACATTAATCACTAAAGTCTTTTATCACCTTAATGCTAGAAGTAGCTTGCACCTTACAGCATCTCCACCGGTGCTCATTATGTCACTCTGGATAATAAAATTAAATGTCTAAGTTTAGCTGTTTTTATTTTGGCAACCCACCAATAAAACTGTAATTGGAACTGCACATATACGGGAACTATTAATAGCAAACTACCTGGACCAATCAGAAATATTGAGCTGCACTCAGGTCCAATTTGTTAATGTCTTTTTTGGAAGTGCACAACTGTGTTGTGCCATTTACCAGCCAAGCCAAGCTGCACGAATTCGGTGCAGAAAAACCAATTTCCTGAGCTACACTGGCACATTTTGACATTTTCGCAATAAGTTTTACTGTCTGGAGTCACATACCCAGCACCCAATAATTATTTTAGTATTACGGAATTGAATTGAATTGAATTGAATTGAATTGAATCGAGTTTTCCGCTAACAAACCCAAACATTGTGAGAAGCATTTCTGAACCAAATTTGGGTTCCACTACAAGTCATAATTGAATTCAAACTTATAATGCCTGATACCGAAAATACTTTTTATGAATGCTGGAGAAAAATGGGTTACACATTGCTAAATTGCAAACCTTGCTTTTCACCTCAGTTCACGCACACTATTGTTTCAAAGTAGCAAGAAAATACATCAGATTGTGGCCAATGTACACCACACACCTCCAGGGTTGAAGACGTTAAATAAGTAAAGGGTCCTTCTTGTACTGGCTGCTTCTTCTGTTTTTCCCTTGACTGCCCTTGGCCCGATCCATATTTTTTGAGATGCCCAGAAACTTTTTAGTGCTGCCCATTATAGGAGGAAGAGCTTAAATAAGCACAGGGTCCTCATTGCAGGCAGTTTTTTTTTTTTCCCTGGCTGCCCATTTTCCCATCCAAGATGTGACTGGAAGAGGTCCAAACACATATCAGTGGTGCCCATTATAGACTCTGGGTCCTATTATGCACATTCTGGGCCTGTAATAGACACACCACCAATATGTGTTTGGACCTCTTCCAGTCACATCTTGGATGGGAAAATGGGCAGCCAGGGCAAAAAAAAACTGCCTGCAATGAGGACCCTGTGCTTATTTAAACTCTTCCTCCTCAAGGAATGGGACACAACCCTGTAAAAGGTTAGTAATAACAATTTATTATATATGAAGTGTAATACTTTAGCAAATAATTATTGTAAACAAAATGTAATATCTCATTGGAAGAAAATATATAATAAATGCACAAGATTTCAATACTCTTTTGGGTTTAGAATGATAGTGAGATTAATATCAAACGTATCAATTCCACCAAAGCAATGCCAATGATGAAATAACAATTTCTATGGCAATATTTGAAGTGAGGTTAATTTGAGCACCCCAATTGTCAACAAGAGCAACATCATCAAATGCCTTACAACAGCTTAAAGTGAATTATAATGCCTTACAATATCGGTCTTAAGTAGCAATATAGTGACACCACAATTGATACCAAATCAAGGTTTCATGTGCAGCATGACTAAGCAGACGTGGGCTACCTTAAAGACTATGCATACCTCTCCTTAAGCACCAACTCTACAACCGGTAATCCTCTCCCTTGTCATCCTTGATACTTTCTCTCTCATATCAAACTTGCAGTGAAGGTCCTTCCCTTGCATTAGGGAGCCACTCATGGCTTGCACCCTCAATAGAAAAGGACATCACATTCTCAGTCTCACCCAAAAACTTCATTCACAAATACTGGTTCTCTTGCAATTGATGCTAGGGCTGATTTTCACAAAACCCATGCTTGCACATACCTACATCTGCTTTGACATAATATTAAGTGCCTCAACAAAATTTATTCCATCCCATCTGCATTTGGAACTCAAAAGCCCCTTCAAGTATGCACCATACACAAAGAGAAAACATTTGAAGGCCATGGATTGCAAATCACCCTCACTCTGTTTGCCACCACTGAACCCACTTCAGCAAATGAGGTCCCTGACTTTGCACATACTTCAGTTTTCAAAGCAAGTAGGAATATGGTTGGTCACAACCAGGAATTTTTTTTCAATTTGGCAGTTTCGAAAGTTTGGTGGTTTTTTCCAATTTTAAAGAATTTTTTTTCAAGTTACTCTTTTTTGTCCCCAAAATTTTCACTATTTTGTCACCACAGTTCCAAAATTCAAACAAAACAAGTGAAAAAAAACACTGGTCACAACTTCACAACATGAGCATCAAACCAATTTACTAACCACATGCAGTTAAAGTCTTTTTACCAAGATGAATCCCTCACACAGGCATGTGCAACTCTGGCCTCAAACAAAACAATCAGGTGCAAGCCTCCAACCATATTACCCAGTTGCCAAGAGCTCGTAGTACTTACTGAATAAGCATTGGCAGAATAACTGAAGCAGCCACATTTAGATCCAAGGGACATCTATCAAAGATGAGCATGAAACCTATAACAATGGTATACAACCTTACCATTCATATCTTGCACCAAAATTTTGGAGATAAGGGGATCAAGCAGAGATATCAATGATCCCTTGACAATGGCTTCCTCAAGTGTCACAACTTACAACTTCATGTTGTCATGGTGTTCTTGATAGCTATTAACAATTTATTAAAGCTAGGGAAGTCATTCTTTGTATATTTTATAATACTTTTGAAATAAAAGGATATTTTTGGTTCGAAATTGCCAAGGATCGATGAGGGAATAAAGATGATTATTTTTTTGATTTACAATGAATTTTCCACCCAACCTTAGGATCACATAGATGTTGTTACAAACTTGTGATCCACCCTCAAGCTCTAGCCTATTCTTTAATAGGAGATAAACACCCCCATGCAAATGTTACCTACCTTAAACGTGCATGCATAAGCATATGCAAAAGGTCATCATCTCATACAAATGTCACCTCCCCTTGATCAGAGTGAATCATCACATGCATTGAAACATTTCACACTAAATTGAACTAGAAATATTTAAGTAAACTTACCTAACATATTTCATAGTTTAAAAAGTATGTGCATGTAACACAAATATTTCAAGTAACTATAACTTAATAAAAGTAACTTAAGTAACTCGGTAGGAAGTTGATATCCAACAACCCCATTCAATGAACTATCAAGCTACACATTGTCACACCCATCAAATGTCGGAATATTCATGTTTGTCAGTAGAAAGTCCCTTGATCAAAATATTTGCAACCATATTTTCCATGTTGCAATACACCAACCTAATAAAGCCTTCTTTAATGTTCTCTCACACCAAATGATGATGAATCTTGATATGTTGTGTGCAAGCATGAAAGACTAGGTTCTTTGATAAAGATATACAACTTTGATTGTTGTCATATACGACCATGGGTTTCATTTGTGGAACATCAATGTTTCCAAAAGTGATGAAAGCCACATTGCTTGCCTTGTTGCTTGTGAAGCTACCATATATTTAGCTTATATTGACAACATTGGGTCCAACCACTCTTAGAATCTTCTTGAAATATTTTTCATACATCTTTCAAAAATAATAATAATAATAATAATATTTTTAATACTATTATGTTAAGGTCTATATTTTAAAATATTTTTAAATGTCATTAAAAAAATTTCAAATTGCACTTTTAGTGTCAAAATTGTTTTAAATTGCTTTTATGTAGCTTTTAAGTAAATGTTACAAGAGATTAAAAGTCTTTATACATATTTTTCACTCATGAAATTGATTCCAAATTTTTATGACATGTCCATATTATATTCACAATAAAATTTTATAAATTTTTTTTTAATTTATTAGTATTTTTATTTTTTACAATCCAAAATTCAAAAAATTAAGTAGTGGTTACGACTGCTTTTAGTATATGTTAGTATGACTGCACCCCATAACAATAAAGGTAACATATTGTTTTATAGGGTTAAATAATATGTACCCCTTAGTTTCTTGACAATAGCCAATGAATATGCATTTGACACCTTTGGAATTCAACTTTGTCCTTGTTTCCTTTAGCACATTAACAAATGCAACACAATAAAAAACATGCAAATGACTTATAGAAGATTTGTATCCACACTAAACCTCTTCTAGTGTCATGCTAGAAATTGCTTTAGTAGGGATTCAATTTTGGATATATGTTGTAGTTGCCATTGCTTTTGCCTATAATGTATGATTTAACTCCATTTGTTACAACATTAAAATCCTAGACATGACTTAACAAGTGGTTTTGATTTAAAGACAATGAGGAAATAACATCACACCCTTACTGGTGCTGGGAAAGACTTGGTCCCTCATGTGCTAACAAAAGGTTACATGCCAGGCAGAAGGGTCCAGAAACAGCTCAACCCAACAAGTAACATATAATAGGGCTATGTCTGTTTATTACAAAATATATAGTTTACAAGGATTTGTTAACCTATTATTGATTTACTAGATGACCTAAAAGCACTCCACAACCAAGGACTTGTAATCGATGCAGCTTTTAGTCGATGTACTGACTATAGTTGTTAACTATCTACGTAGATAGTCGATTAGACTAATGGGCAGTGGCTGTAGTCAACTATTAGTTAATCGTAGTCAGCTCAATAAAACCTCAAAATAAACCCAACTTGTGACTTGCGAGCACAATGCACTACAAACTATAGTACGCACTGCGCAATCAATGTCATCAATTTATCATGGAGTCCCCTATGCTAACAGTCAACATCTCAATTATGGCCAATGACGAAGAGGTTGACGAGGCACTTCGTGAACTGTTCGACTTGCGGTTTGTGCCAATTAGTGCTAACAAGTGTTGCAACCCCACTTTGAGGGAAGTGTGAGGTCGCCACTCACACTCCCGAAAATGGAACTTGGGAGTCCTCCAAAATTCCCGAAAACTCAGAACACAATTGTAGGGGTCAAAACACCTTGCATTAAGGTGTTCTTTATACCGTTGAAAATCTCTTGAAGTGTAGATGTCCAAAATGGCCTCGCATAAGCCATTTGGACATCTGCAGCACAAGTTATGGTTGAAAGAAGGGCCGGGAGTCAAACTGGCAATTTGACTCCCGACCACTAAAAGTCAAGAATCGACCCGATCCCAATGTGTGCAGGTGGAGTGCAACACACCTTTGGAAAGCTATAAGTTTTCTTCAGACCTCGTCCTAATTGAAGGTTGGAGCGAGAAGTTATGAATGCCCAAAGTTTCGAGAGTGCAAACCGGAACAGTTTCGGGATTCCACTTTTGGAGTCCCGGGAAAAAATGCCATTCGGATGCAAGTGCGGTGAAGAGTCACAAAGAATACTATATGGGGGAAGGTGGTGGCTTCCCCTGAGTCCGGGCCATGGTGAGTCAAGTGAGTCCAGAGTTGCCCGTGGTTTATCCTAGCACCAAAGGTGCTTCAAAATATGAATTAACCTACTTGTTGGTTGCTTTTGGATGTAGGACCAAATAACTAAATAGTTTGTCCCTCTTCTTAGTCTAATCCCAGAGCTTTCAACATGCCCCTCCTACCCCCTTTAGTGCTGGAAGCTGGGAGCAGCACCAAGTTCCAACTACTTCCGCTTTTTAACATAGTTTGACCTTTTTTGGGCCCAACCAGGAACTTGGGAGCGCATCAACAAAACATCGTCGGTGTGGCAATACTTTGCCATGGTCAAGGATGGGCCGATCATGCGTAACGGGATCTAGTACGTTTACTATTGTTGTTTACTGTGCCTGAAGAAATGCCTAGGCAAGTTCCTGGACAGCTTCGTCATCATCTATAACGGCACAACTAGCAACGCTCACAAGCACATCGCTTCTACACACCTAAGCTTTGCATTTCGTTCGTAAGTGCCAATTGTTTGAGCCTAAATGGCTGGTATTGATTTCAACTTTCACATCCACGAGCGCCAACAACATTCGCACCTTCATCGAGAACGACAACGACGTCGTCATCAAGTGCTTTCACGCGCTCATCACATGGCTTGTCATCAACCACGAGGCGCAATTGTCACTTGCTGCCAATGTCGACTTAAATGAGGTCATCTAGGTGGGTCGTACGTTCTGATGATGCCTGGTAAGATCGATCACGTGTTTATTTCCATGTTCTCCAAGTTCACCATGTGCATCAACACACTTATCGTCAAGGTGTGCGCAATGTATATGCTGGCCAATTACAACGAGTTTATCGACGAGTATGTTGATTTTAACTGCGGCTAGTTCGTGGTCTGCCATGATGGCTGGGACTCCGTCATCAAGCAGTTCTTCAACGTTTCGGTGTACTGGTTCAACTTGTAGTCGTGGATCTGGTACAAATTGGTGCTTAGCTTGGCCATGCTAGATGGGCACAACACCCAGGCGTACAATGGCATGGCCATGGCCGTCTTGAAGCACTACGGCATTCGTCGCAATGACATCGTCCTGTTGATTAATGACATGATTAATGTGTCTGTCGTAACTAATTGATTAATTGTCGGCGCGGATGGCATTTGCAACATGCATTTGGTGAACTTGACTTGCAACCATGCGATTGGGAAGTGGAAGAGGACGCTTGACACACTCCCAAGTCCCTAATTAAACCCAAGATGGGCCTAAGTTATTCAAACTACAGAATTGTGAGGAACTCGGGGCACGTTCCCAGGTCTCAGCACTAGAAAGGGTAGAGGGGCGTGCTGAAGCTCCGGGATGAGACTAGGAAGAGTGATAAGCTTTAGTTACTTACTTGAACCTGCATTAAACCAACCAACAAGTTGGTTAATTCATTTCCTCGAGCACCTTTAGTGCTAGGACAAGCCACAGGTAACTTTGGACTCACAATAGTCACCACGGTTTAGACTCGGGGGAAGCCACCACCTTCCCCCATATAGTATTCTCTGTGCCTCTCTGCGGCACCCACATCTGATTGACTTTTTGTCCCGGGACTCCTGAAGAGGAGTCCCGAAATTGTCCTTGTTTGGACTCCTGGGACTTTGCAAAGTCATAACCCTTTGTTCAGACCTCCGATTAGGATGAGGTTTAAAGCAAACTTGTAGCTCTCCTCAAGAGCTTTCCTATGATGTGTTGTACTCCACCTGCACGCACAGGGCTTGAGTGGATTCCCGATTTTTAGCGGTTGAGAGTCAAACTGCCAGTTTGATTCCCGACCTTTCTTTTTGCCATAATATGTGCTGCAAATGTCCAAATGGCCCATGCAAGCCCATTTTCGACATCTACAATTCGATAGCTTTCCAATGATATCAAGAACACCCCAATGCGAGGTGTTTTGACACCTATAATCGAACTTTGAAATTTCATGGAGTCCCGGAGGACTCCCAAGTCCCCATTTCAGGAGTGTGAGTTTCATCCTCACATTCTCTCAAAGTAGGGTTTAGACAATGCTCAATAAGGAAATCGTTGATTTGTTTGAGGAATGCAAGGAACTGCACCTGGTCGTGTGCCAAATGATTGGGTAAGTCTGGAACAAGAAGGTCAAGTCACGCAAAATGAACTACAAGAAACATAACGAGTAGATTGGCTACAATGTGATGAAGGTTGGCGTTGACAACAACACGTGCATTTCAAGCTACTACGCATGTACCAATAGGCGCTATGTTGCAAGTGGACACTGCATTAGTATTTCGCTCACGAGAAATCATCAGTGCGTAACGCCTATGAGCTATCGGACGAACGTTGGTAGTCTATGGCCGAGGTCAAGGTCATCATTCGATCAGTCTACACCCTTTGTTGTTCATGACGCAGATAAACTTGTGGCTCGTTGGCAATGCTAGTTAGCCCAGTGTTTTCAAGACCAAGATTACCGTGAGGTAGATGATTTATTCGATTGTCGACGTCGTGTTGTCATCCTGTTCTGGTGAAGAGTCGGACGAGGAGGACAATGGTGGTGACGACAGCCAATGGGATGGCAAAACACATTGGGACCACTTGCCCAAGGTTAGAGCCAAACAAATGGGCGTGATCGGTAGCAAGCTATGTGACCGCATCCAAAAGGAGTTGGACTTGTATTTCCCATTCCCTAGGGATCAACAGTTGGTGGCCATGGTATGCGACCTAGTCATGCTAATGTTGGCCCTGCCATGGCTGTGTGCAGTTGGGTACAAGGACGACATTGACAATGCCAAAGAGCTCTTCAAGTCCGCTTTCGTTGACGAGGCCATGTGTTCGTTTTGACCACCTGAGCTTGACGTGACGCCAAATGTGTCGCTCGACGACGACGACAACGACGTTGATGTATAGGTTTATGACGATGACGACCTATTTGGCATGGTCAACGTCGGCTCACCCGGCCAAGACATCGAAAGTGGAGCGAACGCCGTTCTTGACACAATGACACTGGATGATTTGGCTAACGAGGCTTTCAAGGAGTGGATTTCACTGAAGGTGGATTGGTTGGCATGGTTTTTGAACGAGCAGAAGCTGGACGAAATCGACAAGAGCAAGGTCCGTGCAGGTAATTGGATCTACGTTAGTGAAGTCGTCGACATGTTGCAGTTGTGGTGCGTGCATCACCGCCTCGCGACACCTCCACGCACCTGATTCCAACGGCCTGCAGGAATGCGTGTTTTCGATTTGTAAGCACATTGACAACGCGCTTCGGCAGAACCTAGGTAGCACCAAGTTTGAGATGTTGTTGATCTTGGTGTTCAACAAGGCATTTATCAAAGACATGGAAAGCAAAAACCTATTCACGGTCGACAACCTAATCGCGTCGTTGAGGTCGGCAGCGGATGCAATCGAGGCAGCCGTGAACATCATCAAATACTTTGATCTTAACGACGATGTCGAGGATGACAAAACAGACGAGGGCATGGAGATAGTAGCGATGTTGAAATCGATGACCTGTGACATCCAACAATAGCATGATGCGAATGAGTTTGCCATCGCCCGGAAGAGGGCTCACAATGAGTAAATGATAACAGTCTACAACCGACTAATTCACAGCCAGAGTAGTCGACTACAGTTGACTCTTTATCTATGGGTTGGAAGATAGATAGTCACGACTACAACTACATGCAAATAAGGACCGACTACGGGTCTGTGTCCACAACACACTTGTAGATCATTCAAGCATGGTGTGTGAAATTGTGCTTGCTCCCAACCAACTAGAGGAGAGATGAAAACTTGAGAAATAACTAGTTGGGATTTTGGACATATTTCATAATTAAGAATGTTCATGATGATGCAAGGGAAAAAAAGATTCTAAACCTTTGGAGGTACTTGATGATGATGTGAAACAAGACATAAATAAATCTACATACAAAAAATTAGATCAATTTGTACATTACAGAGCCTAAATATCTCAATGGATTCTTCAAGGTGAATTTGGGAATGCCACTCCATATCTTACAGCCTATTGATTCTAACAATGTTGGAACTAAGTTTTGGGGCTGAACCGGGCATTACAACTACCCAATATTGCATTTCCCAAACATGCAAAGTTTTCGACCTTATTGTTCCATCATCACTAGTGTTTCCCTCCCTCCGCCCCCCGCCCCTCAATTTTGTGATGTGTGCACATTGGCAATCATCCACAAGGTGAAGTAGCCAAATTTTGCTAGAGGTCAGAGAGGAAAGAAGAAAAATTTAAGAATCTGGCTATATTTTGGCAACCTGCTGAAACCTCTTGTCTAAACAGGTGATTTCAGAAAAAAAAATCTTCAAAATCTGGGGACTTTGGTGAAATTTTCACACAAATCCTTTGGATTAGTTGCACTGGATTTTATTTTTTTCCTTGCCAAGTGGTGAAAATTTGCCCCAAGAAGCTGATAACCACACTAGACACTAAGTTTTACATGTTTGGGGTTTGTTTAACCTGGCCATTGATTCCCATGATTTGTGAGTATAGAGGGCATTTGCCTCAATTTTGCCCACTTTTGGATTGACACCAAACATTTGTGAAGGTTGGGTTGTCCAATGTTGTTATGTGTAGTCATGTATCATTAGCTATTTTAGTGAGTATAATTAGTAAAATAGCTAACGATACAACATTTATCTTACTAATCGATCTCACACTGCAAACTGTTATATACAGAAGGTGGGACAATAATGGCCAGCAAAGTTGTGAGGGATAGATAGCTCCTTGCATAGACCACCATTATACCTTCCAAATGAAAAAACCTTCTTGTGTGGCCTTTGGAAATTGAGAGCATAAAAACCAGTGTTGGGCGGGTTAATCAATTTCAATATATCAGCTGGGTAAAGATATATAATTTTTGGAAAACTCCAACTCAGATAAAGGTAAAGCGCATATAGGCTTTACAAATTTATTGGCCTTGTTAAGATTAAAGGCAAGTGACAAACATTTATTGTTCACAATTTGTTCAAGGCTACCTAGTCACCATATTTTGATCAAATCCATAGTACTCATATGCATTGTAAAATATGAAAAATGCATATGTGCTATATATTGATTTTTGCACATATCTTCACTTTTTTGCCACTTTGAAACAATTACCCTCCCTTGGGTAAGGGTAAACTTCAACTACAGGCTAGCTTTATAAAGAAAATAAAAGGTAAGCCTGGAGTATTTTCCAGCTCCAAAGGCTAATTAAGGGTGGCCCCAAAAAAAAAAAAAAACAAAAAAACAGTCACATAATGCATATATTTGCTTTAATAACTGCAAAGCTATATCAGGGTAAAACAGTTACCTGTCCAACATGGTAATAACATCAAAAGTTTTTGGAGTTGCTTCTAAACATTGCCAGCTTTGATATTAATTATATTATTTATAAAAGTGTTCAATTTTTTTTCAAAGAATTTTTTTTTGGGGAAGGAAAATGAAATATCTTTTTGATATTCAGGATTATTTTAGTTTTAGAGATGAAAATTTCAAAATTAATTAATTATTTGACAAACATGTGTTGAAGTTGCCCTTGTAATGTGATAGATAACCCATCCCCAGACCAAATCAAGGTCTCACACTTCAAATCTAACATTTATTGGGATTTGATATAGCCACTAAGAAAGCCTTGCTCAAGAAGGCGAAGGTACCAATGTTTAGGTCTTGGTTCAACCTTACCACGGGCATGTCATGTATAGTTTAACTTTATTGGGTACTTATGACAAGCTTAAACTCAACCCTTAGAATGACTCATTTCTGTGTTTGGGTTGGTCATTTGCCTCCATGCTAGTAACCTTCACAAGGCACTTATCTAGTGTCAATCCGATATACCCAATCCCAATACACTGGCAGTTGGGCAATGTAAACTGGTTGCTAACAATTCCCAACCCCAAGGCCCTTGCAAAATGGGTATGGAGCAAACAGAAGGTCAAGAAAACCATTGAGAATAAATTACTCTTGGCTTGTTCACAATTTGGTACACCTACTACCTGCTCCAAGGGGAGCTTTGGGCAAAATAATTATTCTAAAAAGTGCAAAACAAATATCTCAAATCAATTTGGGTCTCTATACAATACCCTAATTAGCAATTTCTTTCGGTATTATTTTGGCAATAGCTGCCTGTTATGCATGAGAGGCAGTTTAAAGAATAAGCACTTGAGAACCGCTTAATTCTAGCCCATTATGCGAAATGGATGGTTTTTCTATATACTCAACCAAGTACCCACTTAATACAATTTCTAAATGAATTCTAGGGTCTAAGTAAATTTTTGGGGGCTTTTGTTTCTAGTTATTGGTGACAAAATGGGTTTAGGGTTCATAGATAACCTACCTAGCTGAAACACACAAGTCTTCACAACCAGATATAGGTAGGTTAAGATTAGTTTTTCCAAAATGATACTACACCAACAAGATATTCACAGGTATTTTTAAAAGTTAATTCCAGGGAGGTAAGATATTTAGGCGGTTCTCATCAAAATTCATACTAAGCAAGTCAATTTTCAATACCCCACCCTGGACCTCATCGGTTACTTGGGTCAAAAAAATTCAAGCCAACACCTGGTAGGAACTGGTGTTGAGTGGTTATCAGAAACAGGAACAGACCCTTGATGATTATCATGATCATAATCATGGTTCTCAAAACATCAAAGACCCAGTTCTTGCATAACCATGGATCTCAAATCTCAAAGACCCAGTTCTCATAACCATGGTTCACAATTTTTTTTTGAAAAACTCAAATAACCAGCCAGAACCCGATGGCTCTTTGATATTTGAAATAAATGAAATCAATGGTTCTTTGAAAATTCAAATAACCACAAAAGACTGGTAGGGATCTACCAGACAGACCTGTAGGAACTGTATTTGTGTCCCATTTCTGTGCATGAAGTCCAGGGTTGGTAGGTCATTATTATTATCTAGCCACAAACTATAAAAGTTATCTGTAAAGTCAGGCGATTATCAGGCGAGAACGGCCAGTTTTGGGATAATGTGACATCAAATGTGTAACTGGGAACGAAATTTTACGAAACGAAATAACCTGAACCCAAACTAGTTTTTTCCACCAATTTTGGTGGTAGACTGAGTTTCATCCCCTCTTTCCATTTTCATGAGAACCTCCAATGCTGCTACATATATTTTCACTGCTCCTACCTGTACAACTACGATAATTACTCTGAACCGAGCGCATTAAATGTTGAGTTTCAGCATTTTGTACTGAGATTTAACAAAATTTCATTACTTTGTGGATATCACTGAAAGAGGGGATAGGGAGGTGAAAGGAGAGGGGACAGGGGTGAAAGAGAGGGTGACTTTACGAATAACGCTATTGTCAGGTTCTGTTAACTGTTACGGTAGGGACCCGCTGCCAGAACTGACCTCAAGATACCTCGAAAATTCATCAGATTCTTTATTTTCTTTCAGAAAAAAATATTTCTGATTTTTTTTTGGTGAAAGTGTCAACATTTCCGAAAATAATATAATTAGTGTTGAACGGCCCCCAGGTACTACGGATCTGGAAATAGCTGACCCTGGCTCTCTTACCCACACTGAATTATTGGGGATCTGGTGACACTTTCATAGAGAAACATAATCCTATCACCTATAATGCACGTTGACATATTATAACGTCAAAGTCATTGATTAGAAATAGTGTGTAGTACAGGTGCAGGTTCAACACATGCTTGTCAATTAATTAATTAATTAGTTACAATTTTACGCCTGTCCTCGGGCCAGAGAGACCCATTAGGCGGACATGATTACTGTGTCCTGATTTGGAGACACTGTTTGATAAACCTAACAAGACCAGACTGGTTCTGACATGATACCAACTCCTGTATAGATGTAATAGGTCTTATTGACAAGTGGTGCCTATACTTGTCACGAATATGTTCGTAGGCTGGACATACAAGCAGAAAATGGTCTTCGTCTTCGACTGCACCTAAGCTACACTGTTTGCATAGTCTCTCACAAATGGGAGTTTTCAAGGGCTTGGTCCTGCGGCCGGTTTCAATCTCCAAGCAGTGGTTAGAACAATGGAAGCGTTAAAGGCACTTTTTGAGCTGTACATTGTCCACAAGCTTAAGGTATGCTTGAAAACCATAGGCACTGCTGCCATATAGTCTGAAGTAGTTTGCAAGCCTATAATCTTGAATATTTCAAAAATGTTCTCTATTTTCCTTTATAAGAAAATTCTTCTTGACAAAAATTTCTTGAAAATTTCAACATTTTACAAATAATGTAATTAATGTCAGAGCCACCAAGATATTACACTACCCCATGACCCACACTAACACCCTTGAAGCCTTATGATTGCAGCCTGGTTAGCATGTGGAAAACACAAAGCCATCCGAATGCACAATGACTCTGGGTCCTCTCTGCACACAGATTGTCACAGAACAAAGGTCAGAGTAAACCAGCACCTACCAGTGCACCATGCCCGATGGATAGTGTGTGGACATGGAACATTTTTGTCATTGTATTTAGGTACAGTAGGTAACCACCCATGGTTACCTATGGGACTACCTATACTTATGTATCTACCTACCTATCTATCAATGTTGCCATCAAGTGAAAAGGGCTGTTTTGTGTAAGGTAAAGGCCCCCGGTTAGTGCATAGGAATGTGTACAATCCATGCTATGTGCAAAGCGCCTAAGGCCAAATACACCTTTGCAACAACATGATGTTGCATAACTCAAGTTATTGCAAGGCAATGGAAAAAAGAAACTACAATTAACTTGTAATAATTCTGAACTATGTTTTAAATAAATAATATTAGTTGTATTTAGTTGCACAAAATCGTTTGCATTCAAGACATCACACACAACTTCAATTTACACATTGTGTAAATGACCTCACATCATATGTTCCTAGTAATAATTTAAGAGGAAATATTCTACAATGTATCTTGAAGCTACTTAGACAAGGGTTTTACAAAAATCCATCTAGTGTATTATTCACACCAATTTTACTTGGTAAATTATCTACTTCGTTCATAATTCATTCCTAGAAGAGGGACACTCTTTTTTTACTTACAAAATATGTGAGTAAAAATGTAAGGTGTCACATATTGGCTATTGGCTAATTTAATTAATTTTATAATAAGATCATATTTATTATAATTTTTAAAAATATAATTAATATAACATATGTGACCATTTTTGGTACAAGATTTTTAAAAACATATATTAAAAGTTAAAATTATTAGAAGTTGTTAGTAAGTTCAATTAATAGGTTAGTAAATGAATTAATATTAATAAGCTTAATTAATACGTTAATAACTAAATTGATTGTAATAAATGAAAAAAAAAATGGAACATTAAGAAAAAAAGATGACAATTAAATTATGGATTTAGATGTGATGAAAATCATATAGATTATAATATAGGTGAATTATATTAATAAGGTGTATATCAAATGTTCTTTTCAAACTGACTATTCAAACTCATGAGCTCTTGTATTTTTTCACTCCAAAATTTCATATATTTAAATTATAATGAAAATTACTTCATGCTAACTTTTATTTAAAAACTAACTCTAAGCTTATTATAATAATATAAATTAAAAAAATTAAAAAAAAGATGAATATAGGATAGTTAAAATATGTGCATATTAAATAATTAGATAATAATAAGGTAAGGAAAAATAAATTCTTTCACTTAAAATCCCCAAAAAATACTTGTTTGACACAAATAGTTTGAAAAGTTTAACACTAAGTGTCCCCTAATCTCCTTTAAAAATGCTTGAAAGCTCACATACATGTGACCATGAATCATCCCATGACTTAATAATAAATCTATTATGAACAACCATTCTCGAATTGGTATTATAATAGGTGAATCAACAATAAATATTTCTAAGCAAAGAAACACCACTGTAAATTGATTGTTCCACATTCAAATTTATTATCAAAATTATACAATACAGATGCATTTTCTTGACTAGTACTTGGAAATAAGGTATATAAGGAATTATAGACTGATTGGAAATCTATTATTTGGAGGCAAGATCGAGTGAACACATTGGGTGCCCAACAAGAGACACTAGTATAATCACTTGCACAAGATGTGGACTATTTACATTACCAAGCCATTCTAGGTTGGATGAGTAGGTACACTAAAATGCTTATTGTTGTGGAGTCTTAGCCTCACAATTGTGCTGGAAATTATTTAGGATTCCCATGTTTGAGGACTTCTTGTCATCTTACATATCCGCAATATGTACATGCTCATCAACATCAATTGATTGATGCTAGTAATTATGTTTGGTCAAATTCCTGATTGTTGAACTTGAAACCTCTTACTAACCTTTGGCCAAATTCCCAAATGTAGAATTTGGAAACATCTTGATCTTTGGCCCAAGATCAAGGTCTCCTCAATCGATCTCATGTCTCAATTGATCCCTTAAAATCCTTAGAGGTTTTTTTTTCCCACAATCAGGAAAACTAAGCAAGCAAGGTGAGCGAAAACTTTGGATTCAAAAGTTTTGTTGTTGTTGTTATCTCCTCAGATTGTGACATGAGCATGGAATTTTTGCAAGAGATGATCGATGGTGTGATCAAAAGCATCTTTTGAAGAAGTGAGACTTTGTTCAATTAATTTTGGCCCGGGCTTCTTGTAAATCAAGCGTGGTAGCATGTCAATGATGGTGGCTTGCATGGTTGCAATCACCTCTTTTGGAACCTCTAAGAGCTTGTTTGCCACATCCAACTCCCCTGCCACCACCTGCACATTATGCACCCCAAAAGCAGAGCTGTTTGCTTCAGTGCACAATTTGCAGAAAAAACACAACACATAAGGCTACTTGCTGCAAGAGAAGATTGATGCCCAATTTTCAAGCTTCCGTGAGCCTCTCCATCCCTACAACTTCAATGGCATTCTCACACTAAATCCACAAGCACCTAGGCAAGCTCTTGTTTTGCACATGAGCTTCATCCCTGCAACTTCAATGCCATTCTCGCACTGAATCCACAAGCACCCATGCGAGATCTTGCTTCCATGAGCTTCATCCCTACAACTTCAATGGCATTCATGTGCACTGAATCTACTAGCACCTGCAGATTTCCATGAGATCTTTGCTAGGAAGCCACACAGACACACAGAAAGACACACGCAGACATAGAGAGAGAAAGACAGACAGACAGAGCTGGGTGGTGGAGGATTTTTGGGTACATGTTTTGGGTCAATTGTGATGGCATAGGAGGCGGTGTCGCGAGGGAGGTGCCATTGGTACTGCTTAGCGGCAGTCATGTTGTCGAACAAGACGGGGATGGCACCGGCGAGGAGACAGTCGAACAGGCTCTTGCGCGTAGCACTGTCACCTGGTGGTTGCAGGCAGAAAACAGATTCCAAAAATGCACGAATTGGAGCTTGCGGGTTGTGCGCACACTTCACAACATTACACAACACCATCGTGCACCTCGAGTTTTGGTTACTTGCCGATGCTTGTGACATTGTGTTATTGTTGTTGTTGTTGTTTTCCGACCGATTTGTGCTGTTGCATTGACGCATGAGTTCGTGGCGCAATTCGGTTCCCGCGACTTTATTGTGTCGCGGAGAGCCGACGAAAACCACCAGTTTGTCACGTTGTGCAGTTCGTATCGTGGACTGCCAGGCGACCATCTCGGCATCAGAAGAAGGATGGAATGAAGTCGGGTAAGGAACTGCCATTTGTTCAGAACCCCAAGGATTGCGTTCTATAGAGAGCTTGGTGACATTCCAAAACTCCGGAAGACTCACGAGCGCATTCCCCCAAGAGCTAGGTTGTGAAGCTTTCTCAGGTCGGACATAGTCCCAAACGATCCTGCCGAGAACCATGACATGCTTGTTGCCGCGACTTCTCTCCCAATGAGAGTTACTCTGAAGCCAACCCACCAAACGCTCGCTCAACCGGTCACGAACTGCGACACTCGGCTCGAAGAGCTTGGGGGTCAAATCTAGAGCGCTATAAAAAGGAATGTAGCTCATCGTCGCTCGGTCCGGGTTTTCTGTGAGACAAGGATATTTCTTCAACCTCTCGTGGAACAAAAGCTCCAGACTGAATTGGTTGGTTTTGTACCATGCGCTTGTGGGTAGCAAGAGATGCGCGGATGGGTCACTCTCCGGCACATTGAATGGTGCTCCTAGTCCCTGGTTCGAGACGTCGTAGCACATCCGTGCCCATCCTTGTTGGTTCTCGCAATTCTCCATCAGCTTCTGGTTGAACTGCGGCGGAAGCTTGTAGATGTAAATGCGTCGCCCAACACATGTAGCAGAGTCATCGTCCTCGTCTGCAAGTTGCTGATCCTCTGGACCTTCTCGATCCGTCGACGAATTCATCTGCATTCCTCCTTGGCATTGTGATGCAGCTAATGTTTTGCTTACACTAGTAGTTTCCCCCAGTTGGTGGGTTTGCGCAGTTGCTGAGGGAAGGTATCCCAGGGATGTTTGCACTCGGAGGAGAAGATCGTCAATGTCTAGCAAGCTATATGATGCGACAAAAATGCAGATGACAAGGGCAAGCGGGACGGAGTGTCGTGCACCGCCAACCCTAGACGACATCTTCGTCTTCTTTGACAACGATTCCACGTCTCGTGGCAATGACATCGACTCTTGCTGGTACCCCATAGAAGCGGCCCAGGGACCTGCATCGACTCTGCAGGAGGATGGGGAGTTTGGCTCCGTAGCTGCAGTCATTGATGATGATCACGCTGCAGCTCTGGAATTACTTCACAGCTCTCAATTTTGCAAATGATCGTCGAGATCTAAGCGAATCCAGAGATAGCTATGTCAGATCTCCATAAGCAAGTCTCAGCCTGTTGCATCTCTCTCTTTCACGTCTCAGCATGTTCTCTCTCTCACTCTCTCTCTCTCTCTTACGCTCTCTCTCAGAGAACTATTCAGATATGGATTTGGCCTATTCTTTGGTTCTCGGATTCCATAGCAGCTTTTTCTCAACAGTTGCAGAGAGAGAAGACTTCCAGAGGAGCTTCGTTATATCAAAACAGAGAAGTCGTTAGAATTGCGGCGGTTTTGGTGCAATAGACATGATAGCTATGTGAGATCTCCGTAAGCAAGTCTCAGCATGTTGCATCTCTCTCTCTCTCTCTCTCTCTCTCTCTCTCTCTCTTTCCTTCTCTCTCTCTCTCTCTCACAATTTATATTTAAGATATTGTCTCTTTCTTCTTT